>Ga0182024_10027120_pt1 | contig 10039 bp, 14 predicted proteins | sample P32metaG_FD_120480 | JGI IMG/M metagenome (GOLD analysis project Ga0182024, IMG submission 120480) | Permafrost microbial communities from Stordalen Mire, Sweden - P3-2 metaG (Illumina Assembly) | ecosystem: Environmental > Terrestrial > Soil > Wetlands > Permafrost | place: Sweden: Stordalen...
AACGCGGTCGCGGTTATCGATGATGAGCGGGCCGGCCTTGAGGAATTTTGGCGCACTGCCCAGGCGACGGAAATGATCGGCCAGCTGCGCCAGCTCGGCGTCGGGCAGCGGAGGCACCGTCTCGGCCGCGGGATGGAACTCCAGCTCGTCCGCCGCGGCCACCGCCACGCGCGGCGATGTCGCCGGCAGCGATTGCGGCGAACGCTTCGTCGAACCATTCATCTTTTTAATTGGCTCCGCCAATATTGCAGTCATCGTTGCTCCTCCGTGATGGGCGATGCCATGATCTCAGAGACGTGGACGAGGTAGCCGAACGCACCGACCTTTCCGTAGACCACTTCATCGTCGATCGGGAAGCGGGCCTTGGCGCTTCTGACGGCGTAGTTAATGCACGCCGGGTTGCCGTTGCAATCCGCCCAGCTTCTTTGCGCGACGCGGTCCCACCAATCCTCCAGACGAAAATCCAACTCCTGGTCGGCCGGGGAATCGGGCGACGGAAATTTCATCTTTATCTTCACGGTCTTTCCCGCCAAGGGATGCTTATCGTTATGCATCATCGTTTGTCCTCCGTGACTTTTGGTTGTTTGTTCAGGATGTGTTTCAGAAGCGCCTTGTTCACGTCGGCCAGGATCGCCTCGGGGAAATCGTTCATGATCGCGGCCTGGATGATGTCCGGCTGCTTGGCGAACCATTCGAGCAATCGACTGACCGCCCGACTCTGAATCTTGTCGCCGCGGGTGCAGTAATCCTCCAGCGCCGCCTTGGCCTGCGGGCTGACCTCGATCCGCATAACCACACGGGGTGTGTCGTTCATGTTCGGCACTCCCTTCGGCCTTGCTCAGGGCAGGCCATTCTCTGTGCGTTCAACATGGCGATGCGGCGTTGGCGCTCGATCTCACGGAGCCGGAACGATTCGGGGCCGGCGCCGATCTCGTCGGCGCATTTGGCGCACAGCCGTTGGCCGTCGAGCGTCGTGTGATAGATGCCGCCGACCCACTGCCCGCAGGGTCCCATGCAGAGGGTTGAATATTCGCGGCTGTGCCGCCCCTCCGCGATCGCCTCCTCAATGAGCCGCTCGATCTGCTCAGCGGTCGATTGGCCGAGTTGGGATTTCATGAAGCACCCGCCGCGACCGTCGATGGCGGAAGGATTTTATCTGTGCCGGGCTTCACACGAATCGTTACAAGTCCGCCATTGGTGACTGTGCGTTTGGTCTTCGCCAGCAATGCCTTCGTGATTTTGTACGGAGGCATTTTTGAAGTGTCGATGACCAGCTCAAGCTCCGCAGACACCGTTACTTTCTCCATGTCAACGCGCCCCGACGCCTGTTGGCGTTTGGTGGCTTCGCGTCGGCCAAGAGGAATGACTTGAATCATGATCGCACCGCCATTCTCTGCTCGAGCTCCTCAGCGGTCGGGAAGCGTGAACGCAGATCGTCCACGCTGGATACGAGGCTCTCCATCAGCGTGGTGAACCTGCTCAGGTTCTCGGCCAGGTCGGCGACCAGGCCGATGAATTCCCGCTCGGCGAGCCGCACCGGCGTTTCCTGCTCGGCGGCGGATGCTTGTTCCATTGTTGCGCTCATGACGTTTGCTCCTTGGCTCGATGAGCCCTTGACCGGGATGAGCCGGTCGGTGAAAGTCATGGGGTCGTAGGTCCGACAAACAGGCACGTGCCCGACCCCGGTCGGCGCGTGCCGGTTTTTTAATCCGCCTCCGTGCGATCCTTCCTGATCGCCGGAATCACGATCGGGTTCACATACCACCTGCCGCCGCGCTGCACCGCGACTCCCTGCTCGCTCCAAAGCTGCAGCAGGTGCTTGCGAAGCTGCGATATCGACCGGCCCGTGCGACGGGCGATCATGTCCAGCGACAGATACCCGCTCGGGATTTCGTGTTGCCGTTTGCCGGTGGTGTTCATGACGCCCCGATCCTTTCCCCTGCTCCAGAGGTGCGGTTGGCGATCGCCAGGTAGGGACGCACGTCGGCCGCGGCTTCACGCAGCGTCGCCAGTTCGCGCGAGGCGGCGATGGCGCTGAAGGCCCATACCCAATCCCTTGGACCCGCGGGGTCTGCTGGACCGTCTACGTTCGCCTGGGCCTCGATGGCCCAGATCAGCTTATAGGCGGCGTCGATGAGCCGATGCGTGGCGGCCACGGCGATGCGGCGGGCGCCGATGTGGATTTGCGGCTCGCATTGGATGCGTGCGATGCGGCCGGCGTGATCCAGATCGACCAGAAGTCGCGTCGAAGCGCCCGCCGCCGCGGCCGCGGCCCGCTCGTGTTCCAGATCCCGCGCACGTTTCAAATCCCAGTGTGACACGATGCACCTTTCAAAGAACATTTCAAAAAGTCCTCCGCCGTCGGCACGGCTTTGCCCACCCGGCGGAGGACGAGGAGTACAAGCCGCGGGAACACCCCGCGACCTGGCTAAGACCTTTCACGGCCCGCGATCCTGCTCGCCGCTAGGCGTGTCGCGGGGGAAAAATTCTTTTGGCGTCAGACGCCAGTCCCGGTTCAAATTGGGGAAATCACGAGGAGGATCGCTATGGACGACTCTGGGGTTTGGGGCAGCGGGATCGCCGCCGTCATTTTCTGGACGATCGCACTTTTCTTTCTGATCAAATACGCCGTGCGTGAAGGGATCAACGCATCGGTCCTGGGCAAGGGATCGCACGCGCCGCCGAAAGCGGATCATCCGTGGGTGGGCCCAGCATCGCCTCCATCGGTCGAAGATGCGTCGCGCCGAATCCCCGCGACCAAACCCGCGAGACCAAAGCCGACCCAGCAAGAACTGGACGCCGAGATCTCGCGCAACCTGAGACGGTGATCGCATCATGGAGGGAACCCAATGAAACGTGTATTGATTCCCATTCTGCTTTTGCTCTGTGTGCCCGGTTGCTCCAAGCCCGATCCGTACCCCGCCGAGGCGGATGCGGCTCTTGATGCTTGGGCCAAGGTGCAGGCCGATCGCGGGCAACCCGACATCGCCGCCGACGCACAGGCCAACGATATCGCCACAGCGCGCGTCGCCACCGACAAGTTGGATCGATGCCCGACCGCGGACAAGCACCGGCAATCGATTCTGAAGATCAGCATGGCCCAGATGTCTCTCGACTCGGGTCCACACCTTGGCGAGGATTACGGCGCATACCTCGACCGAATCAAAAGCGACATGGACGGTGCGAGAAAAGCCGTCGACGATGAACGAAAGTAAGAATCGCATCACGCACCCCCCTGCCCTGAGCCAGTCGAAGGGCCCTCCCCCACCGCCTCGGGGTCTGCCAGACCCGCGGGGTCACGGTGCAGCAGCTCGTGCAGCGCATCTACCATCGGGGCGAAGTCCAACGCGACGAAGCGGTGATCGCAAAAGTATTTGCGCTGGGCGGGATTCGCCTGGTCGATGAGCCGATCGATCAGTGCGGCCAGTCGCTCGGCCGGCAACGCCTCCAGCTCACGCCGACGCTGGCGACGCTCCTCACGCGGATCGGGCGGATTGCACGATCGGAAACTCTCCGCCATGTTGCCCGATTGCTCGGCGACCTTGGCCGGCTCGACCATGCCCTCGAACGGTTTCACCTTGGCGTCCTCGATTTCTTTGCGGACGCCGTCGAGGATGTGCGGGCTGATCCGCCTGGGGTCTTTGATCAACGCCCTGGCCAGACCGAGCCGTTTGCCCAGTGGCTTGTTCGCCGCCTCCTCGCATGCCGCGCGGATGACGAGGAAGCTGGCGGTTGGCAGGCCGAGGATTTGGAGAACGGACTCAGGATCGAACCCGAACTCAGCCAGCACCGAGGTAGCAGCAGCAGCATCATCCCCCCGCTCTTCTTCTTCTGCAGAAGAAGAAGAAGAAGAGATATCTGTAGTGTCCGAGGCGTCTAATGCGCCCGTGCGGGTAAGTAGCGCGCGCCCGTGCGGGTAAGGCTTACCCTCACGGGCGCGCGCTAGGGTTTTGTTCGTTGTCAGCACGGGCGCGCGCTGGTTACAAGCACAGGCGCGCGCTAGGGTTTTGTTCGTTACCCGCACGGGCGCGCGCTCGTTACCCGCACCGGCGCAACAGTCCTTTTTGTCGGAGTCATTTTCGTCGGGCGATTTGCGTTTCACGGGGAACGGATTGACGCGGCTGGTTGCCTCTTTTGGGAGGTGCAATTCGTAGATGCTGGCGCTGATCGATGTCCCCGTTTTTATACAGGTGATGATGCCGGCTCGGATCAGCTCTTTGATCGCGCGAGAAATATGCCCGCGCGTTCCATGCCCTGGTTTACGTCCCGTGGCTTCGCAGAGGTAGGTCTGGCTGAGTTTGGCGATCAGGCGATCCCGGCGAAGATGATCCTCGTCCAGCACCTCCAGCATCCTCACGAGCACTTCGAGCGAAACGGAATGGACAAATATCTTCCGCTGCCTCAGTTGCCTGAGGAAGTCGAGCATCGCGCCGCCGTGCGTCTCGACGTAAAGGCGAAACGCCTCGTCGCTGGTGATCGTGGCTTGGTGGATCGGGGGTTTTGATTCGGAAAGAAAGGGGCGCGCATCCTCGCGCGGCGAAAAATCGGCCCGCATGGGGCCTCGGACAGTCTCGTGAGAGCCATGAGAGCTCTCTTCGCTCGACGCGCCGCAAGCGTCCGTGGATGCGGCGTTGACGTCTGGAAGAGGTGCCGTGTCACTCAGCCGCTCTCACGCTTAGCCAAGCGACCAGCACGTTCGAGCTCGGGAGCTACCCAAACCCGCGTCGTCGAGGGTGCGCACCCTCACGACGATGCAAATTATTCCGGCACCTCTTCCAGGTGTCAAGCTTCTTCTCACTGGCGCAGCGCCAGGGCGGCCAGTGGCTCGGTGGGGCGGGGCCGTTCATCACCCACAGGTTCGGCCAACCACCTCGCCAAAATCCACCCCGCCGGGTCATCGACCCGCCGCCAACATTATCGACCCTTCAGGCCCCGATCTGATCCCAATGCTGGCGAAGCGGACATTATCGGCGAATCGGGTCCAAAATTCAAGTCATGGGACATGTTATGTTAAGCTCGATTTCTGAAGAGCTTTCACGCCGAAACCAGGCTTAAAACCGCTGCCGGGCCGCCAAAACCCGTGGCGATGGCCACGCTGCGCGCGATTCGAGTGGTCGTGATCTGGCGATTGATTTTTACCGCAGTGGTCGGCAACGGGTCGTGCGTCTGGACATTGGGCGGCACCAGGCCGTGCTCATGCGCCAGGCAGTTCAGGACAATCGAGATCAGGCCCGAGGCGCCCAGACTGTGGCCCAGGGCGCCTTTGTGGGAATAGAGCAGCGCCGGGGCAGTTACATTCGACTCGACGGCGGACAGCTCGATCGGATCATTCATCACCGTCCCGGTGCCATGGGCGTGGATCAGATCGACGGGCCGGCCATCGATCACGTGTGCCAGCATACGACCCAGGACTTGCCCGTTCGGATCGGATGCCGTCAGGTGTGCCGCATCGCCTCCCAATGCGAAGCGGTCGAGGGCGGCCAGGGGCTGGCCGATCGGGTTGTGGGCTGCTTCGACGCAGACGGCGGCGGCGGCTTCGCTCATCAGAAATCCGCGGCGGTGGAGGTCGAACGGCCGGCAACCGTGCCCCGGCGGGGCGGTCACGCCCAAACGCCTGAAGCTGGAAATGAACAGCGGATGCACCGACGCCTCGACCGCCACCACCACCGCTCGGGACGCGTGTCCGTGTATGATCATGTTGACGGCGCTCGCCAGCGCCGTCAGCCCGCTGGCGCACGCCGCGGCGATGGTGGTGCGCGGGCCGCCGATTGCCAGTTCGCGCGCTAACAGCCCGCAGGTCTGTCCGACGCCGGCCATGAGATGCGGCCAGGGACCGCGCATCCATTCATCGACGGGACCTTTGCTGCTGCCCACCACCAGCGCAGTGCGCAAATCAGCGAGCGCAGTTGCGTTCCAGCGGCTCTGACGCAGCGCTTCTTGTGCTGCCAGCGTGGCCAGGCGGATCGCCTTGGCAGATTCGATCCCCGGGACCGGGGCATGATCCACAATGCACCGCCCCGCCAGCAGCGCTTGCCAGGTTTGCTCCACTCCTGGGCCCAGCGGTGTGACTAATCCCAGGCCGGTGATAACGGGCATCCGCCCCATCGGGGCATCTTAACGCATGGCCACTGAAGTGGCCGCACCGGTTCAGGCGCGGTTCCAGAAGCGTTCCAGCTCCAGGATTTCGCCTTGGCGAATGATTTGCTTATGGAGCTTGTAATAGCCCAGCACGGCGTTCTTGGCGATTGGATTATCCACCACGTCGTCGATGGAAAACCCCGTGAACGCGAGAATCCGATCCAACGGCCGATGAAAAATGACATATTCGGGATCACCGGCCGGCCGGCCCCAGAGAAATGGCTTTCCGATTCCCAGCGATTGCAATGCGCTCATGTCTTCTCATTTTAGGCCCCGAGCGCTGCTTTTACATCAGTGATTTCAAATCAGCTTTCGGGTCGTTCAAACGCCGCCGGCGCCGCGGGAGGCGCCGAGCCGGTCAGCGAGGCGATGATTCGATCCACGTGCACGTGACAATTCTCGATGAACAGCGCGTACTTCTGTTGCGTTCCGCCGACGACGGTGCCGGCAACGTAGACGCCGGGAACGTTGGTCTGCATCGTTGCCGGATCAAACCTGGGCGCCTGGGATGGACTGATCAGTTCGACGCCGGCCATCCGGCACAACGACATATCCGCCTCATATCCAATCAGAAGAAGCACGAAATCGGCATCGAGCTCGATGGGGCCGCTCTGGCCGCTCAGAACCGCCCCGCCCGCGCGAATCTCCGCGAGGCAGGTATTGAAATGCGCTTCGATGCCACCCGATTTAATCAGGCCGGTCATTTCCGGATGCAGCCAATACTTGATGCTGGCGGCGTCGAACTGCGCCTTGCGATAACTGATTGCGACAGCGGCGCCGGCGTGGTGCGATCGCAGTGCCGCCTCGACCGCCGAATTGCGGCCCCCGACGATCAACAGCCGTTTGCGGAAGAAAACATGCGGATCACAAAAGTAATGGCTGACCTGAGGCAGATCCTCGCCGGGAATGCCCAGCCGGCGCGGCCGCTCGGTTCCACCGGTCGCCAGCACGATTCGGCGAGCGAAATACTGCACGTTGCCGCCCCGCCGCTGGGTCGTCAGCGCAAAACCGCCGTCCTGCTGCTGGATGTTTGTGATCGGTTCAAACGTGTTGATGCGCAGATCGAACTGCTGCACGATCGCCCGCAGATATGCCAGGTATTGCTCGCGCGTGCATTTGGTCTGATCCGGCATGAAAAGCGGAACGCCGGCGATGGCAATCCGCTCGTTGGAGCTGAAAAACCGAGTCTCTGGGGCGAACCAGGAAATGGTATGCCCGATCTGCCGCGCGTCGAAATGAAGATAATCTATCCCTGTCTTTTTAAGGGCGACGGCCAATTCAATCCCGATCGGCCCAGCCCCGACAATCGCAACTTCCGCGAAATTGCTCGGCATGTTGGCATTCTAGTTCAACTCAGCCAGCGCCCGCCATCGAGCCGGAGAATCGTTCCCGTGACGTAGCTGCGTTGGGCACAGAAATACATCACGGCGTCGGCGACATCTTGAGGCGTTCCCGCCCTGCCCAGTGGAACCCGGCGCAGATATTGCCGCCGCGCTTCTTCGGGCAAGTCATCAGGCCATTTGACAACCCCCGGGGCAATGCCGTTTACCGTGACGCGCGGCGCCAATTCGCGGGCCAGGCTCAGCGTAAGCGTCGCCAGCCCACCCTTGCTGGCACAATACGCCACATATCGCGGAAGCGGACGCTGTGAACTCGCATCGAGCATGTTGATGACATGCCCCCCCGCCGCCCGGAGCTTTGCGGAGAAGGCGCGGCACAACAGCAGCGGCGATTCCACGTGGATCGCCCAGAATCGGCGCATCTGCTCAAGCTGCCCAGGCGGCGCCGCATCGGGCTCATACACAGAGGCGTTGTTGATCAAAACGTCCAGGCGCTTGAAGGATTTGGCGAATTCCGAGCGGATGGTCTGGACGGCAGTGGCCGGATCGGTCAGATCGGCGCGGATCGCCAGCGAACGGCGGCCCGCAGCGCGAATCCGTCGCTGCAATTGCCTGGCCTGGGCGACGCTGCTCAGATAGGTAAACGCAACATCGTACCCCCGCTCGGCCAGGCGCAGGGCGACACCCCGGCCCACCCGCCGGGCGGCCCCGGTCACCAGCGCTACGCGATCTTTGCCCAATCGCATCAACCCAGTTATGTGCAATCCGGCCAGACGAAACAAGCCTACAATTGGCTGCTGCCCTGCGGATTGCACCCGGCGGCACAAGTATTTATCGTCGTCGGCGTTGGCGGCGCCGGCTGGTCAACCAAGGGGCAAACGGTCGATAAAGGTGCTGGGCGCCTGCACTTTGGATTTTCTTTGAACCGACGCCGGCTGGAATCTTATAGTATGAGGGAACACCACTACGCTAGGTGGTGGGTCAGTTTGATTGTTTAGCGGCCGGGCATGCCCGGCGCGCGCCGCGTAAACGCGGCCGCTAAACGAATGAGTCATCAAACTGACCCAACACCACTACGCTAAGGAGTCGAGCAATGAATAGATGGACGACAGTCGCGTTGTTGGCGTCGGTCGCGGGGTTGGCCGCGTTGAGTTTCGCCAAGCCCGCAACGCAACCATCGCCCTCGGACCCGCCTTCAACGGCGCCGTCGTGGACAATCAAGGGCTCTCTTGGCTCAATTGAGACAAGCAAGAAATTCCCCACTCCCGCGGAGCTGATCGCCCAGATCAGGGCGATGAAGCAGGAACAGGCCAGGCTGCCCAAGGTCGCCTATTTCGACCTCTCCGGGCCCCTGGCCGAAAAGCCGGCCGATTTCTCCTGGTTCGGAAATGATCCCAACATCGTGACCCTGCGCGTGCTGATTGAGCGCCTGGAAAATGCCCGGCAGGACAAAGACATCCGCGGCGTCCTGATCACGCTGGGGGATTCGGGCCTGAATCTTTCCCAGGCGATGGAGTTGCGCGATGAATTGAACGCCCTTCGCCGCGATGGCAAGCGTTCGTTTGTCTACGCCGATTCCTACGACACCACCAGTTATCTCGCCGCTTGCGGCGCCACGGATGTATGCATGATGGAAGGCGGGGACATCATGATCCCCGGAGTCGGGTTTGAAACGATGTTTGCCAAGGGCCTGATGGACAAGGTGGGCGTCGACGCCGACTACGTCCAGATCGGCGAATACAAAGGCGCCGATGAGGAATTCACCCGCACCCAGGCCAGCCCTGAACTGCGCGGCGAGCTGAATAAGCTGGCCGATTCCCTGTATCAGCAGATCATCGACACCATCAGTTTCAGCCGCAATTTGTCCGGCGACGAAGTCAAGCAAATGGTGGATGACGCCTTGATCCCGGGCAAGATTGCCAAGAACCGCGGCTTGGTGGATCACCTGGTCGACATAGACGGGCTTCGCGCTTTGATGACCGACGAACTGGGCCGCAAGGTGGACTTGCTGAAGAATTACGGCCAGACCCCGCGCGAACAGGTGGATTTATCCAGCCCGCTTGCGTTCCTCTCGCTGCTTTCCCGGCACGAGCCCGAACCGACGCGGCCCGGCGTGGCGGTCATTTATGCCGAGGGAATGATCGTCGACGGGCCCACGGGCGGTGGTCTGCTTGGCCAGACCCAGGAAATTGGCTCGGACACCATGCGCGAAGCGCTGCGCGTGGCCGATCGCGACGATAAGATCGAGGCGGTTGTTATCCGCATCGACTCGCCCGGCGGCAGCGCCTTGGCCAGCGAAGCAATGTGGCAGGCCGCCCGGCGCGTCTCCAAGGACAAGCCGGTCATCGTTTCGGTCGGTTCAATGGCAGCCAGCGGCGGTTATTATCTGGCCTCCAGCGGCGATTATATCTTCGCCGATCCCACCGCCGTCGTCGGCTCGATCGGAGTTGTGGGCGGAAAATTCGTCCTCACCAACCTTTTCACCAAGCTGGGTCTGGGCACCGAATCGTTCAGCCGCGGCCGCAACGCCGACCTGTTCAGCGAAAACACCGAATGGACCG
>Ga0182024_10027121_pt1 | contig 10039 bp, 7 predicted proteins | sample P32metaG_FD_120480 | JGI IMG/M metagenome (GOLD analysis project Ga0182024, IMG submission 120480) | Permafrost microbial communities from Stordalen Mire, Sweden - P3-2 metaG (Illumina Assembly) | ecosystem: Environmental > Terrestrial > Soil > Wetlands > Permafrost | place: Sweden: Stordalen...
CACCCCCGCACTGCCGCCATCGATCGAGCCGTTGATCTGCACATCCTCGATGTACAGTCCGGTGGCGAAAGTGGGGTTGCCTGTGGGGTTCGACGTGGAGCTGTTGTTATTGGCCATGACTCCGGGCGTGAGGGAAACCAGCGTATATGTATTGCGGTTGACCAGGGGCAGATTGTTGATCTCTTCTGGCTCGAGGGTCCGGCCCAATACCGCGTCGGAAGTATTGACGATCGGGGGAGCTTCAGTGACCGTGACGGTCTGAGATTGCGCCCCAACGGTCAGTTTGATTTCAACTGTCTGCGTCTGGTCCACGTCGAGGGCGATATTCTGTTGCACAAAGCGTTCAAAGGTGGGAGCCGTCGCCTCGACGGTGTACCTGCCCACGGGAAGGTAATCGATGCGGTACTCCCCATAACCGTTTGCCGGCGCCGAGCGCGAGTATCCGGTATCCAGGTTGGTCGCCTTCACGGTGGCCGTGTTGACCACCGCGCCTAGTTGATCCTTCACCGTACCGACGATGGACCCCGTAGTCTGCTGCCCAAATGCAACGGTAGTGAGGCCAAGAATCAGAGCGAGTCCAACAAGAAACTGCCTACCCGCACGTGTCATTCGAGTCTTCGTCCTGTTTAGTGCTTTCATGCTGCCTCCAAAATTGTTGGTGAATTACGCTTTCGTTCTCGAAATTCGACCTGGGACACGGTCAGATTTCTGTCGTTTGCCGGCTTACCTGCCAACCAAAGCAGTAAGAAGTGGCGGTTGCCGTCTTTGTGAAGCGATTTTGTTGTTGCTTCGACCTTTTTGGGTAGACTTCGCCTTTTAAGGCAGCACTACCGTCGATTTTCGCGTCGATTTTCGCGGCTTTCTAAACGCGTCGCGAAAACGCCCTAATGCTGGGCTTCGTGAGCACGGTTGACAAGTGACTCACCGTTTGACACCGAATGACGTAAATATCCTATTTAAAATGAGCGTTATAAAGTTTCCTCTTTTCCAGTGTCAAACGTCCTTGCATAGCATCGAAAGTGGCGAGTATCATCACGGAATTCCCATGAGCCGAGCGAGCGCAAGCCGGAACGCATGGCATCCTCAAACAAAGGAGGATCGTGAGGCGATCCTGCGCGAGTTGAAGAAAGTTCTGGCCAGTCCGCAATTCTCCAGCAGTAAACGCTACCCGGCACTGCTCCAGTACATTGTCGAGAAAACCCTGGAGGGCAAGTCGGATCTCTTAAAGGAGCGGACTCTGGGCGTCGACGTCTTCGATCGACAGCCGGCATACGACACAAACGCCGACACAGTTGTTCGGTATACCGCCGGCGAAGTCCGAAAGCGCCTTTTGCTCTACAATCACGAATGCGGCCGGACCTCCCAAATTCGAATCTCACTTCCCGCGGGCTCCTATGTTCCGGAGTTCCTGAATGGACCGGAAGAGCCCGAAGAGACGGCAGACGATCCAGCCTCCGCTGCAACTCCGATCACCGATGCTCGCCTCTCCGCAGCGCCGGCAGGCGAAGCGGAGCCGATTGCGCCGTTGACGCTCGCGGTTCGCCCCTCCGCGCAGGCCGAGACAGCCGAAATCAGCTCCGGTTCATTGCCCCGGCGAGCGAGATCAACTTACCGGCGCCTGTTTTGGCTGGCCTGCGCGGCAATGGTTGCGGTGATCGCAATAACAGGACTGAGGTGGAGAGACCGCACCTTACACCGACAAACCGCTTTGGATGATTTTTGGGGTCCTGTGATCCACGACCAGCGAACGGTTCTGATTTGCACCGGGAGCGTGATCTTCGCACCGGAGAGGGTTTCAGGTACCCTCACTGCCGGCAAGGATATTGAATATCCTTTTGTCTCCATGGAGGGAGCATCGGCCATTTCGCATGTAAGCGGACTGCTTCAGAGTTCCGGAGTGCAAGCGCAGCTGAAGTCCGCGGGCGCGACTCCCCTGACGGAACTCCGTGAACATTCATTCATCTTGCTGGGTGCTTTCAACAATCATTGGACGCTGCGCCTGGTCGAGCCTCTTCGATTTCATTTCGCTTCCGAGCCGGCTGAGTCGATTGCCGACCAGATGCAGCCTCAAGTTCGCTGGGTGCGTGACCCCTCGCGTCCCTATTCCAGCGCTGACGATTACGCTTTGGTGGCGCGGTATCGCGACATCACGACCGACAGTTGGGTTGTCGTCCTTGCCGGAGTGGGACGCAATGGCACAGAAGCGGCGGCTGAGTTTGCATGCAGTCCGCACTACATGCAACTGCTTCGGGAGCAGATGGGAAGCGGTTTCTCCAACAAGAACATCGAGGCGGTATTGAAGGTCAGTGTAATCGACGGAAAGACGGGAGCGCCTTCGATCCTTGCTGTGCACGCTTGGTGAGCGACTAATTCGAAAGAGCCTTTCTGTGAACAGACTCAAGATGCGTCCTCGCAGCATCAGAGGTTTCTGCTCGCTGGCGGATTGTCAGAGAACGTGGTTTAGAAGGCGTGCCTTTCGCCACGCATCGAACTACGCATATTTGAAGAAGGTCAAAGATGCTTTCGGGAGCATGATCAGAGGAGATGAGGCACAAGGGCAGCGGTCCGATGAGCATAGGTGGAATACGTGTCGCCGAACTGGGAACGCATCCACTGTTCCTCCATGCGGAGCTTGATCCAGAGCGCGAGGAAGATGAGAACGAAAGCGATGAACCCGCGGACTTGGGAGACGGCAATCGCCATGCCAAGGAAACCGGTTAGAACGCCGGTGTAGATGGGGTGACGGACCACGGCATAGGGACCGGTGGTGATCAGCTCGTGGCCCTGCTTAATGGTGACAGAGCGGCTCCAGTTGCTGCCAAGGTGCTCGCGCGCCCAGACGGCGAACAGAAGGCCGGCGATGGTGACGGCAGCTCCCAGCCAGAAGGGCCAAAAGCCAACCGGCCAGAGCTGGAGATAAAGCCAGGGCAGCGGGATGCGAGTTGTCGAGAGGAGGACGATCGCGACCAGGAAGATGAAGACACGCAGGATGCGCGAGGCAGCTGGCTCGAGGCGCTGGGAGGATTTGGTCTTGGCGGCCTTGATCTGCCAGTAGAGAAGGAAGAAAATCCAGAGCACGGGGAAGAAAGATTCGTAGAACCAGAGCATTCAAGACCTCCGGGCGCTGAAGGTGTTTACGCAGGTGAGCGAGGGGAGGTTCCAGGGCAGGCGGCATTTCGCCGCCCCTATGCCGATCAAACGCGCATTCCGTCATAGGACTCCCGGTTGGTCGCCAATCCGGCCCCGAAGGCAGCGGTGGACCGTTGCCTTTCACCGCGATCGAAGTGTAGCTGCCACCGGTCAGGGTTACTGAGCCAGTCGGTATTGGATTTCCGCTGCCGTCGCCGTTATGAACCGCAACGCTGAATGCCTGAGCAGTGAATATGCTCGATGAAGACGGCGTAGCGGTCCCAATCGGCATAGCCTTGTTGACTGTAAGTTTTGCCCTGTCTGTGCCCGTGGTGTAGTCCACTGTATCGGTGGGAGTGAAGGTCGTCTTCAGAGTCTGCATGACCGTGGTCAAGACCGTTCCCAATGCCGGTGTGTGAAGGGGGTCTCAGCGACAGCAGCGCTCTTATTGTTGAGTCGATTCGAGCCATGGTCAAGTGTGCGCATAGCACCATGATTGTGGTTGAGCACTCCAAATTCGGACGAAACGCGATGGTCCACGTCGCAGACCTCGCTGAACTCGATCAAGTAATTTCTGACAGCGGAATGGAGCCGGAACACCGTCAGATTTTCGATCGACAAGACATTCGCTACGTAGCTGCATAGAGGCTCATTCGGTATCGGGCCTCTTCAAGTATTACTTTGTCTTGAGCACCAGCACCGTTGCGATCGGGTCAAGCGCATGGGTTGGCAGCGCGATGTCGATACCGTCGGCGGTCTGGGTAAATTTGAGAGGCTTGCGGGCCGGGTCGGCCAGCAGATAGGCGCCTGTGACGGTACGTGACACTTTCCCAATGTGTAAGTTACCGCTGGGCCCATTGAATATCTCCATGTAAATGCTGTCCGCAGTAGTGGTCGAGCGCCAGTTCCATGCGGGGATAAACTTCGGCTTGCCTTGCTTGTCTTTTTCGGTGGTGCTGAAGGCGCCGGCCTCGTCGCCGAACTGAGTCGGGTGGGTGCCGTAGATGGCTTCGCCGTTGACCCGGAGCCATTGGCCCACTTGTTGGAGGCGCTCGATCTCTGCGGGTGGGACCCTGCCCATCGAGTCCGGTCCGATGTTCAGCAGATAATTTCCACCCTTGCTGGCGATGTCGATGAGATTCCTGAGCAGCGTCTCGGTCGACTTGAAGTTGGTGTCGTAGGACTTGTACCCCCAGGTGTCGTTCATCGTCATGCAGGCCTCCCAATCTCTTCCGGGATAGCCCTGCGCCGGGATGAACTGCTCCGGCGTTTCAGTGTCTCCCTGGTAGCCGCCGCCGAGGCGATTATTCCAAATGAGATTCGGGTGTTGATTGAGCAACGCCACGATTTCGCCGGCCAGTGCCGGGGTCATGTCTGCTGTCGGGGTGTCGAACCAAATCACCACGGGGAATTCGCCGTAATTGGAAAGCAGTTCCTTCAACTGCGGGATCGCCTTGGTGTGAAGGTAGGCGGCAAAGTCGCCGTCCTGTGCCGGATCCCAGTGATGGGTTGGCAGGTCGTGGTTACCCGTCTTGAAAGCGGCGCCCCCAGGAGCGGTCCAGTCCTGGTCCTGCGAGTAATAGAATCCGAGCTTGACGCCTTGTTTCCTGCACTCCTCGGCCAACTCGCGAATGGGATCGCGGTGGAATGGTGTCGCCGCCACAATATTGAAAGGATCTGCCTTCGAGTCAAACATGGCGAAGCCGTCATGATGCTTGGCGGTGATTACGATGTACTTCATGCCGGCCGATTTCGCGAGCGCAACAATGTCGTGCGCGCTGAATGCCGTGGGATTGAACTGCGACGCGAGCGCCTTGTAGTCAGCCACCGGGATCGACCCTCTGTTCATGATCCACTCGCCGATTCCGGAAACTTGTTTTCCGTTCCATGTGCCGGCGGGAATGGAATAGAGCCCCCAGTGGATGAACATGCCGAATCGAGCTTCGCGCCACCAGCTCATGCGCGCATCGCGCTGAGCCGCTGTCTCCGTATCCTGAATTGCGGCCACAGGGTGATCGGAACTGGTTGCAATGTGGCTACCCTCTAACTGAGCAAGGGAGGGCCGGGCAATTGAGGTGAGCGTTAGTACTGCGACGGCTATCACGATGCGGTATGTTTTCATGAGAACTCCTCGATCGAAAGGTGACTGCAACCAAAGGCCGGCTGAAAACTACGTTTGAAAGCTACCATGCCATCGACCAGGGAAATGCCGCAGCCTTTACGAATGTTGCTCCTGCAGTTCTGCAGCGGATGGCTGCCGGCGATGAGCCACAGCTCGCAAGTTAGAACTTGGAATCCACGGAACCCAAGGCAAGTGCAATGGAGGCGGTGCGGCCACGCCCGAATCCCGTAAATGCTCGTGACGGGTGAATTATCTTGCACAGAAGGGCTGCTGTCAAGATTCATCCTGACGCGATCTGAAGCAATTTGTTCAGATGTCGACCCCGAGTACGCAGGACAGGAACGCTCGGAAATAAGTATGATATCTGGCTATGGAAATGCTTTATCCTCGGCGCAGCTTTCTGCGTACATCCGGCGCCACTTTTGGAGGGGTCTGTGCACATGTGTTTGCAATGATTGCCTTGGCCGGCGCAGTTACCACCTTTGCTCAAGAGCCTTTGTCGATTCCTGAACCGATCGAGTGGACCTGGGAGGTGCGGCCTCCGCACCCGGATGCAAAACTGCCCAACGTGCTGCTGCTCGGCGATTCCATCTCGCGCAACTATTTCCCCCAGGTGGCAAAGGATCTGGGAGGCGTCGCGAACGTGTATCTGATGGCCTCCTCCACGTGCGTCGGTGACCCTCGATTGCCGCACCAGATTGCAGAATTTGCCAGGCTCGAAAATATACATTTTCGCGTTGTTCACTTCAACAACGGGATGCATGGCTGGGGCTACACGGAAGCGCAGTTCAAAGCGTCGTTTCCCTTGCTGATCGCGGCCGTACGCACCCTCGCCGGAAAGGATGGCGCGCCGGTGTGGGCGAATATAACGCCGGTCAAGGACGATGCGGCGGGCGGCGCTACAAATCCGCGCATCGATGCGCGCAACGCCATTGCGCTGACCATGGTGATGGACGAGAACATTCCAGTCGACGATCAGCACTCGTTGATGATGAAGCATCTCGATCTCTATAAGGACTCTGTCCACTTCAACCCCGCGGGAGCCAACATCATGGGTGACCAGGCCGCGGCCACGATCCGTGCGGCGCTGCACAAGTAAACCGGAACCCCATTTTCCGCAGACGATGCGGCAGAGCGCACAGATTGGGATGAATTGAATCCGTTGAATGCTGCCCATCACTTGAACATGCCGCGAGAGGATATGCGAATCGATTCTCACCAGCACTTTTGGCATTACTCCCCGGTAGAACACGCGTGGATGTCGGATGAGATGAGGCAACTGAAGCGCGATTTTCTCCCTGAAGACCTCGAACCCCTGCTCAAGTCGATTGGTCTCGACGGGTGCATTGCCGTTCAGGCGTGTCAGTCTCTTGAAGAAACACGCTGGTTGCTGGAACTCGCCGAGAGACATGCATTCATCAAGGGCGTTGTTGGATGGGTGGACCTTTGCTCGGCAGATTTGCGAGGGCAATTGGAGACCTTTGCGACTCATCCGAAGTTTGTAGGGGTTCGCCATTTTGTTCAGGATGAACCGGACGATGAGTTCATGCTGCGTGCCGAGTTTATGAACGGCATCGCGCAGTTGAGAGGGTTCGATCTCACCTATGATTTGTTGCTTTATCCCAGACACCTTCGAGCCGCTGCGCAACTGGTACAGAAATTTCCGGAACAGCCATTCGTTCTGGACCACGTGGGCAAACCCAGGATAGCCGAAGGCCTCCTCTCCCCGTGGCGCGAAAATTTGCGCGAGCTTGCGAGCGCACAGAACGTCTTGTGCAAACTCTCCGGCATGGTTACCGAGGCAAAATGGAATCAGTGGAAGCCTGCCGAGTTTACCCGCTACCTTGACTCCGTTGTTGAGGCATTCACCCCTGAACGCCTCATGATCGGCTCCGATTGGCCGGTTTGCCTGCTGTCGGGAGACTATGCGTCCACAATGCAAATTGCGATCGACTATGTTCAGCAGTTCTCACCTGCAGCGCAATCCGGCATTCTCGGGGGAAACTGTGCGCGCTTCTACGGAATCGACGGCTAGTGCGGTGAATCTGAAGTTCGTTGCATTTCTCTGAGGCGGAGTCTCAGGCCCAGGAACGCCGCAAAAGCAGGTCCTTCGACTCCGCTGAAGTACGCTCCGCTCAGGATGACAGGTCTGTTCTTTTGATATGAACTTTGGACTCAGGACACTAGTATGTCTTGAGCGCAATGACGCTGGTGTTTGGATCCGGCGCCTGCGGAGGCAGGTCGATTTGCAGCTTGCCTTCCGTCTGACGAAAGGTCAACGGCTTGCCATCGGCAAGCAGGCGCGCCGAGAGGACCCTGCCCTCGATCCCGGCAATCTCCAGGGTCGAAGCGGGCCAGTCGAACAGGTGCACATAGATGGACTTATCGTTTGCAGTCGTGCGCAAACCGGCAACGCCCTGGACTGGCCCGTAGGTAGTGCCGTAAATCGAGTCGCCATTGAGCGTGAGCCAATCGCCTATGGCGCGGAGCCGCTGCTGAAACTCCGGTTGAATCTGACCATCCGGTTGTGGCCCCACATTCAACAGAAAATTGCCGCCGCGGCTGGCCACTTCAACAAGACTTCGGATCAGCGTTTGTTCAGACTTATATTCGTGATCGTTCTTGTTGTAGGCCCAGGTATTGTTGATGGTCATGCAGGTCTCCCAAAGCCGGAAGTCCTCCTGCCGCGGGATCGTGTTCTTCAATCGAGTCGAAACCTTCGGGTCGACGCCGGTGAGGACCACGTCTTTGGTGGGAATGGCGGTGGGAATAAATTGCTCCGGTGTCTCATAGTCGGCATCCACGCCAATGCGGTCGTTGACCAGTGTCGCCGGTTGAAACTCGTGAATCATTTGGATAACTCGCGCACCATTGAATTTCTCCTGGTGATTGAGTCCGTCGAACCAGATGAGCGCCACCGGGCCGTAGCGAGTTAATAACTCCGATAACTGCAGTTGCATGTATGCCAAATAACTCGGCCACTCCGGCCGCTGCGGCTCACCATTCCAATTTTCCCTGGCGAGTTTTGTTGTATCGCGGAAGCCCGGGTGATGCATGTCTGGCGGCGAATAATAAAAGCCCAGGGGCATGGCGTCCTCGCCGCATGCTTTCGCCAATTGCGCCACTATGTCCTTGCCGTAGGGGGTGTTGGTGATCTTGTAATCGGTATAGGACGAATCGAACATGCAGAAGCCGTCATGGTGTTTGGTGGTAAACACCATGTATTGCTGACCCGCGGACCGCGCCAGATCGACAAATGCGCTCGGATCGAATTTATCCGGATTGAAGGTCGCGGGCAGAGCCCGGTATTCGGCTTCGGTAATGCCTCCCGGCTTGGGTCTCATGATTGGCCACGATGCTTCCACGCTGGCCTGCGAATAGGGCCCCCAATGGATGAACATGCCAAACTTGGCATTGCGATACCAGCTTGTGCGGTCGCAGGGGAGGGCCGCTCCCCAGCCTGGACGGGGAAAAAGCGGCAGACAGGAACCGGCTAGAGCAAGCTTGAGAAAGTCACGTCGGTCGCGAATATAAGCGCTCATAGGCACAACAGGTTAATGACCCAAATAACCGGATGTCAAGCCATATTTCCTTCATCTATCTAGATAATTTGGAGGATCCGCGGGTCGTCCCGGCTTGGATAAACCTCAATACAAGCACTTAAATGGGACAGGCAGGACACGCAAAAAAATGCCGATTGCGGGTTCAATCCAAATGGAATACCTCTTCCATGTCCGCCCACCATTCGCCACCTTTGCGGGTCGCCAGGGGATCTTGCAGGGGCTCCATCACCGCCCACCACTCTTGCGTCTTGGGATGGGCCGCCATTTTGTCCCAATCGGTCTTCAGGTCGGCGCCGTGATATTCAAAGTAACTGAATAGAATGTCGTCCTTGAAGTAGATGGAGTAGTTGCGGATATTGCATTCCTGAATCTTGTGCAGGACCTCCGGCCAGACTGCCGCGTGATATTCCCGGTAAGCACCCGCGCTCCCCGGCTTCAGTTTAATGACCATACCGAATCGTTTCATCTCTTCGACCTCTTTCGAATCTTCGCGCCCCGCGTGCGCAGCGAACCAGCGCCAGGCATCTGCAAGACTCTTGTCTCGGAAAGCGTAGATCAGAAAACCGGCATCGCGCAAGTGCTTAAATATCGACTTGACGGGCGATATAACTGTATATTAGGATCGCACTCATTATTTGAGCGCTTGAATATGCCCACTACGTCTGCACTTGCGACCAACGGCCTGGTGAAGAACACCCTTGCTGATCGATTGCGCAAGGAGATTATGAACGGTTCTTTGCAGCCCGGCATGCGCATCGTGGAGGCAAAATGGGCCTCGGAATTCGGCGTTGCGCAGGGCTCTATCCGTGAAGCCATCAATATCCTCGCGCATGCGGGATTTGTGACCAAAGCTTCCGGGCGCAGTGCGCGGGTGATCCACTTCAGCGAACGCGATGTGGTTGACATTTACCAGCTGCGCGGCGCCATTGAGGGCCTGGCTGCACGCCTGGCAGCCGCAACCCAGCCAAACTTGAACGTGCTGCAGGCTACGGTGGATGTGATGCGGGAGGCGGCAAGCGAGGGGAACCTGGACGGTTTGCTCGATTGCGATTCTCTCTACCATCTCGAGCTATGCGAATTGTCGCGCAACGCATACGTCATTGAGCACGCCCGGCGGATACTGCTTCCATTCTTTGCCTTCGTGAGGATGCGCGTAGCTGCAAGCGGGCAAGCGACGTCCGCGTGGGACAAGGACCTGGAAGCACATCAAAGGATCATCGATCTG
>Ga0182024_10027122_pt1 | contig 10038 bp, 12 predicted proteins | sample P32metaG_FD_120480 | JGI IMG/M metagenome (GOLD analysis project Ga0182024, IMG submission 120480) | Permafrost microbial communities from Stordalen Mire, Sweden - P3-2 metaG (Illumina Assembly) | ecosystem: Environmental > Terrestrial > Soil > Wetlands > Permafrost | place: Sweden: Stordalen...
CAGTTTTCCCCGCGCGGCTGCGGCTTGCCTGGTGTCCTCGTCGGTATCGGGCAGCGTGCTGAGAATCACTTTGGCCAACGCATCCATATAAGCAAACAAGGCCTGTTGCCCTGTACTGACCCGTCGAACCTGCTTCGAATACTTTTCCAGAGACGCACTGATGCGCTGTTCGGATTCATCGATTGTTGCGTCGGCGCCTCGCAGTTCCTTTTCGACAGCGGCCCGCATGAACGCGCTCGGGCTCGCGTAATCGCGGACCTTCGCCGCCTGCACAACGGCTCTGTAGGTGGCCTCGCTGAAACGAATTCCGGTGATTCTGGTGGCTTTTTTCTTCATGAATAACACGCGTCCCAGGCGTTATACAAATGTTAAACGAGCCCGCGATTCTGTGCAACGGTCTAACCCGATGAGGACGCACAGCATAGGCAAGAAAAACAACACCCCCGTAAAACAACCCTTTATGTTCCTTTCCCAGTGTTTTTTGCTTCGATGTTGGCTGAAATCGACCTCTTCGGCACCGTGAAGTCGCCACACATTGTGATATTTTGTTATATTTCGTTATCTCTTGTTGCCTTCTGTTGTCTTCTGTTGTCTTTTGGAGTCAAAACCGGCTTGGGGCCGTTATACTCTGTTGCCTCTTGTTGCCTTCTGATATTTTTTTGCGTTCGAGTGCCAAAAAAACCAGTTCTGAGCCGTTATCTGTATGGAGAACGCTGCTCCGTCGGATAAACGCCCAAACTCTCCGGTCGAAACGCTCGCGCGGGAGAAGCCAGCGACTCTGATGTCTCAACTTCTCGTCTTCTGGCCCCAGGTGGAGGAAGCTCTGAAGGCCGGACATAAACTCCGGCTGATCCATAAGCGTCTGAACATGGCCGGTCTTCAGATCAGCTATCAATGCCTGGTCGTTTACCGCAGCCGCATTAAGCGGGGAAAAAAGGCACCTGCCGTTTCAGTGTCGCCAAATACGCTCTTATCAGCGAGCCCCCAAGACCACACGCCGCCGGGCTTCGATCCACTGGCTAATCTGCACGCTCAGGAGCGGAAGAGGCGGGCGGCGTGGCAGTACCCGTCAGGTCCTCCCGATATAAGCAAACTCGCCTAATGAACAGGAGATTCAATTCAGCTATGCCGAACACCTTGATGAACGACAAACCGATCAACACCCGCGGCACACCGGCGGTGCATCTATCCCTCCAGGGGAAAGGAGGCGTAGGTAAGAGTTTGATCGCGAGTTTCCTCGCGCAATATTACAAAGATCACGGCGTGAACGCCTTGTGCGTGGACACCGATCCGGTGAACCACACGTTTGCCCAGTATACGGCGCTCGGTGCGAAACACCTCCCACTCATGGAGGGAAACCAAATCGACCGACGGAGATTCGATTCCTTGATTGACAGTATCCTCGAAAGCGGCGAGTCTTTCATCGTCGACAACGGCGCGTCGACGTTTATTCCGCTGTGGCATTACATGGTCGAAAGCGGTGTCATATCGGTATTACGCGAGGCCAATCGGAGACTAGTCATCCATACCGTGATCACCGGAGGACAGGCTCTTGCAGATACGCTGGCCGGGTTCGAGTCGCTGGCCGGGAGCTGCGAGTCCCGCAGCCTTATCGTCTGGGTTAACGAATTCTTCGGGCCTGTCGAATACGAAGGAAGGAAGTTCAGCCAGATGCCAGTGTTTCTCGAACACAAAGACAAGGTAGCCGGAATCGTTCTCATACCCCGGTTCAGTCCGGACACGTTTGGGCGCGATCTGGAGGATATGATCGCACGGAAGCTGACCTTCGGCGAGATCGCCTGGGCTACCGGATTTACGCTGATGAGCAAACAGCGGCTTCGGATGATTCAGCGAGAACTGTTCGAGCAACTGGACACGCTAAACCTGCTGGAGGCGACGACCAATGTCGATTAACGTTCAAAAACTGATTGGTGAGATCGCGACTCGAAACAATTGCCTGGTTGAGGCCAGCGACCCTATATTCGCCGTGACCACCATAACCCAGCTGATGCTCGACGAGGTCGTTGAGGGCCTGTTGGTGCGCATTCGGGTTGCCATCACCGAGTTCGAATCCTCGGCGCGCGCGGTGGAAGAGCATGCCGGCAAAGTGCTTGGCGAGCAGATGAGTAAGTTTACTTCGGAATGGAAGGCCGAGATGGCACAGGATCGTAACATTGCGAATGCCCGAGGTTACGAAATGGTCGACAGAATTCATCGGGCTCATTCGAAGCCGGCCATGCAACGGTGGGGCGCAATCGGTCTCGTTGCAGGTCTCGGTCTGGTAGTTTGTGGTTATTTGCTTGGAAATTATTACCCTGTTTTCCGATAGAATAGAGACAAGGAATTGAAGTTCTATGACTCGCCTCATGTTCCTGATTGCGTGGCTCCGGGGTCCCGGAGCCTTCCGTCGCTTTGCCCTCGTTTATGTGGTTGGAATGCTCTTCCTGTTTTACTGCCTGATTGGCGGGCTGCCACATGTTCCGGCGTCGCCGGCACATGCCGTGAAGAGTTCATATCCCCCAATGCCGAAGCCAAATCCAGTTCCTCCCAACACTGCGGAGGTACTGCGCAAGAGAATGAACAGCAGACCTGGCCCGACGAATTAGCGACCCCGCGACTGAGATTGCTGCAAGGCCAATGCCTTCCGAACGGTGCGCTCGACGTATTCGTCCTGCCGCCGTTCGATGCCCTTGTGCGATAAATCACGGCTCCGAATCGCCGCGCCGACTTCCTCTTGGCTGGCACCCCGGGAAAGCGCATACAGAGCATAGGCCAGATCCACCCGGGTATCATCTCCGCCATAGACTGGATTCTTGCGGAAACTCTCAATGGACTTTTCGGCTCCCCGGTGCATCGGCACAGACACGAGGGCGGAGTCACGCTTCGCCCTCGCAAGCTGCTCGCGTTCGCACTGTTCGCGAACTACTGCAACAAACTTTCCGGCCTCTGGATAAACCACTCCAGTCGATTCGATCAGCCGCACGAAGGGGAATAATCCATTCGGCTGGCGATGCTTCTCTTTCTGATTAGTGAAACCGGCGAGACGCCCGAAATGGCGCCAGTCTGCCGCATTCGCGTCACCTTCGAATCGATTTGCCAGCGCACGCGCAACGGCCGTGCCAACCTCTCTGCTCAGGCGCTCGCCGTGGTTGAGCCACGCCTGAAAGTTCCGTGGTGACGTTTCGATGATCGCCGCAGGCCGGAATCCCTCAGTTATCATTCGGTCGATTGCCGATTTCGAGAGATCGTCGATCAAACTCAGGTGGTGTTCGCCCTGCGGCCGGATATAGATGTTGCGGCCACGCATGTTTTCCAGGCGCAGCCAGGCGATGGACCGGAGCAGCGTATCTGAGTCCCACGCGCGCGGCAACATCTCGGCGTCACGCCGGTCCCCCGAGCTTGCCACCCTGAACAGGCCAAGCTCGAAAACGTCCGCCTTCATGCCCTCGACTTGCTTACTGACCAGCTCGCTCGTTTGTGCCATTAACGTCGCCCCTACATATAAGGGCCGAGCAACGGAGTTTTTGGCAAATAATTTTGGCTGCGTTCGAAGAACGCTGCGATCCGCAAAATGCTGCGCCGGCACTTCCCAGATCGGGACTTGGGGATAGCGTCTCGCTACACTGGACCTTCCGGCCACGAACGCACCACGTTATCTGGATCTCCTGATGCCCGCTAAGTACAAGTTCACTGCCGCAGAGCGGTTTGCAGTAAAGGATGCGCACAAACACATCTGCTTCTTGTGCCGGCTAGCTTTTGAAGGCTATAGGGACTGGGATGTGGATCACCTCATCGCCGAGAGTACGGCCGCATCCGAACTTGCCGAGTTACGCGAGTCGCTGGCCCTCCCACCCGATTTTGATGTGAATAGCTTCGAGAACTGGGTTCCGGCGCACCACGCTTGCAACCGCCGAAAGGGCAGCTTGAACTATAACGCGCCGATTTTTCTCACCTATCTCAATGAAGCTCGGAAAGCCGCTCCCCTATGTCGGAAGAAGGCCGAAGCGTTCAAGCGGACACCGGCCTTCGAGAAGCTCATTGCGGATTTGGAGACGCACGGCGAAGAGCTTCTTAGTCTCCCGGAGAATCAAACACGTATCCTCGATATTCTGACTCGATACTCACAGCCGACGTTTGCCGAAACCACCACCGGGGAAGTGCATGAATTGGCATTCACAGCCGACAAATCTAACGCGTTCCCGCTGATAACCCTGCCTGTCTCACTGACCCCGGGATGGAGCGTGAGTGACTCAAACGGTCACGTCATCTACGTCCGACACGAAAGCGGCCGATTCGGATACACTACAAGCGACCCTCGTCCAGACGCCAGCTGGTTCTGCGGCACCTGCGGCCAGACGGGTACCTGGAACGGTGCTCGCTGCATGCGCTGTGGGATGTTTCAGGACGATTGAAGGGTTGCTACGCTGCACGAAGATCGCGCCCACATTCCCCCAACCGGACTTCCGGATAATGTCAATCGATATGCTTCGGCAGACCGCGCAGTACTGTGTGTTCGACCTTGTCACGGACGCCGACGTGCCGGCGTTTGAATGGGATCGATGCGGATCAAGAGTTCCTTTACCGTCCGCCTTAGCTCTGACTGCGGCGTGACGCTGCTCGTTCGGGACAATACCTCGAAGCGCGCACCACGGTAGAGCCGCCGAAGTGACGAATGATGCGCATTGGTCACAATAACCATCGATCCCCGGCGAGCAGCTCTAAATGCCGCGTCAGCGAGCCGTTCTTGGTCCTCCCAAGAAAAATTCCTCTCGTTGTATCTGACAAAGCCATTGTTGTCGTGAGCAACGGTATAAGTGGGGTCGCAGTAAACCACATCGCCAGCCCCAGCGGCCTCGATGGCCGGCTCAAAATCTCCTATCTGCAAGCGGGCTTTGCGAAGGGCCTTGGAAGCCAGACTCAACGTGTCCGTGGAACACAGCGATTCGGCGGTCCGCTCACCACCGCCGTACGGAACGTTGAACTTGCCACTGAGGTTCAATCGGTAGATCCCACCGAACGCGGTCCTGTTTAGGTAAAGGAACCGTGCTGCCCGAGCAAATCTTTGCTTTGGCTCGCTCTGCCTGATTCGGTAGTACGCTTCCTCAGTGACCGGGTGCCGTCGCAAAAGTCGGATCACGCCACTCGGATCATCGCGCACAGCGCGGTACGTGCCAATTAGTTCGGCGTTGACATCAACCAAGACCGACCGTTTCGGTAGCAGATGGAAGAAGACGGCGCCTCCTCCCAAAAAGGGCTCTATATAGGTTCCGGCAAGGTGAGGTGTGACGAGCCGGGCGATCCTCGCCGCGACCCATCGCTTGCCTCCAGGCCACTTTATGAAGGGAACCAGCGGACCATTCACGCGTTGTTCTCAGGCAAGTCACCCATCACAGCGTCACCGTATCCGTGACACTACCCGTTTGAAGCCGAAGCAACCGATCTCGCAACTGGAGGCGTTCAACTGCCCTGACGGTCGCGTCGGGGACCAGTCCCTTCCAAGACTCTGATCCGGCAACAATATCCCGTCGTATGTGGGAGCCCGTCACTGTCTTTGGCTCCTTTCGATAAAGGACTCTCACATCGTATCCCGCCTTTTTGAGTGTCTGAATTTTCTCCTCGTTCCACGGCTCACAAATAGTTGTGTAGCAAGGGACCAACACGGGCATAAACTCGTGCAGACGCTCGGGATTCTCAATGGGAAACGGAACGAAGCCGAAGGCCCCGCGATCTATCCCCAAGCTCGTCAGAGCTTCGGCGATTATCTCCAGCCGCTCAAAAAATGTTAGCGGGTTGTTCTCCGGCCTCTCGCGACTGCGGCCTGGCTGAACTGAATCAACGGGAGCGATGTCGCATTTCGTAATGCCGATCCAGAGGAAGTCGCATAGCCTTTGTGCGGCGAGAACGTACTCCAGGTGTCCGTTGTGGAACGGCTGGAAGCGCCCGTGGACGGATCCGACCGTCACAGGAACTCCTTGAAGTCCCACTCGTTCGAATTGTTCCATATTTTCTCAAAATACTCGGCAAAACCAAAGTACAACGCCTGCGTGTCCTGCGAGCCGGGGGTCTTTACCACGTGCAACTGCGGGAGATTTGACCCGTCACCTTTTCCCATTATGTAATAGCTCATCAGACAAATCGATTCGTCTATAAACATTAAACGAAAAGCCGGAAATTGTTCGTAAAAACGGACCGAAATATTCTTCGCCTCGCCGTTCCGCAAGCGCGCGATAAATCTCAAGGACTCCGTCACTGTGCGCTTGTAGGAATCTTTGTCTTTTCCCGCCATTTGCGCGAACCGTTCCAACTCAACCGCATCTGGCCGACCAAGTAGAAGCCTAACCGGCGTCGCTCGATTGCATCGATCGATCACGTCACGAAACGCTTTCTGGTTTTGAGTCAGTTTGGATGCGCCTATACCAAGGAAGCTAAACGAATGTTGGCACATGCCAAGCGCCGTCCCATAGTCAATTCCGCCTCTGACCTCCCGATCAGCACCCACAAGACCGATCTGCCAAAATTGATTCAACTCATTGAATAACGTTACCGACAACGTGATGGAAGTTATCAGCAGGAAGACCGGCCAACCGCTCAGGAACGCGTACACCGCGATATTGGCAACGATCCACGCACTAACTATAGCTAACAATCGCCATTTGCGATACGCGGGATTTCGGTGCGCGATCCGCGAGTAAAGGCGCTCGCCCACTAAAACGGCGAGCGCAAACAGGGCACTCGCGACAATGTTTATAAACAAAGCAGTCCCGGTCGAACCGGGATCTATCGCCTGCACCTGATCTCCTCCTCCATCAGGAGAAGCGACCAGTTCTCGAAGTATTCACGCCGTCGAAGCATCTCATCCAGCGTCTCGTACTTGGCATCCATCAAGAAGCCCCTCTCGCCAATCTCAAAGCTGTCAGACTCGGCAACGACCTGATATGTAAGCCCCAAGTGTTGCCTGCTAACTTCTCGCGAGTCGTCGTACAGCAGGCCACGATAGGTGATGGCCGTCGGCCCCAAGGAGTCGAACCTGATTTCTTCCCGCAGTTCTCGCTCCAGGAGCGGCACTCCGACTGAAGGATCAAAAATATTAAGCAGCGGCGCGAGATCGCTCGGATTCAGGTGGCCGCCGAAACCGATGGAATACTCTCCGTGTAGCCTGCTCTCAGGTAACCGCTTCGTCCTTTTATAAGTCAAATACCTGTCTCGGTGACGAACGACGAACACAGAGACAAGCTGAATCACGGAAAAATCTTCCTCGGCATCGCGCCTGCGCATGGGGCCGCATTCAGCCAAAAGAGCGTCTCGGTCAAACTCTCCAGGGAATAGGCCTACAGTCGGAACGTATCGGCGGAGGGAAGATGCGGGGAACACGAGGATATCCTCATCAACTAGAGCCTTCTGGTAACGGTCCGCGATGTGTTCAGGATATGCCAACTTCCATTCCCGCAGCGCGAACCTTCCCTTCGCGGCCCGCATAAAAACTGAGCGGTCGCCTAACTTCAGAATGTTCGTTGCCAGCTTCGATTTCATCGTTTGCCACGGCGTGTTGCCAGTCGAATGAAGCAGACCACCGTCCTGCGCCAACGTCGTGATCTCCGGCGCACTCAGCGGCTTCTGAGCGGTCCGAAGAACCTCGTACGCGGCTTTGAGGAACATTCCCACAATAGTATTCTCAACCTGCTCCAACTCGAACGATGCCGCCTACGGTGTGGGGGAGTGTCACTATTTAATCACGAGTAGGGGCCGGTCAGTAAACTGGCCAACCTCAGTGTAGCCCGCAGAGAGCAGCAGATCAGTGCTGGCGGGGGGCGCGGCCACGAGGAGTGGCCCATTAGTCTGGGGATCCAAAAGACCGGCAAGTCGGTGGACCGCTTCTGAGCATTGCATTTCCACGCGAGACGTCGCGTATTCGTAGTTGTTCCTAATCCACAGAGACTCCGCCAAGACCCGGGGAGCCGTGCTGGCAAAAGCCAAGGTGGGAACCGCATGTTTCCTCAACTCCGCTCCCAACCCGGAAGACAATAACTCGGACAGGTGCCCGAGCAGGCCGAAGCCGGATACGTCAGTGCACGCTGTCGCATTGGCTCGCGTTGCAGCCTCAGCAGCATCTTTGCTGGAGGCGAGCATTACTGCGACGGCTTCCGCCAGGACGTCATCTGCACACAATCCGTTCTTGAACCCCGCAAGGCAAAGCCCCGTTCCGACTGGTTTCGAAAGAAAAAGTCTGTCGCCCGGCACCGCACCACCCTTGCGAAGTGGCGGCTGCAGTGTCGTCCCAATTACAGACAACCCCACCATTGCTTCATTTCCAGTTACCGTGTGCCCGCCTATGATCGCGACCCCCTCTTGGGTGCACGTCTCACGGACGCCTGCCATCACGGCTTGGCCGTACTCAAATGGCATTTCTCTGCCGATCAATAGGGTAACCAATGCCCAGCGCGGAAGCCCTCCCGAAGCGTAGATATCGCTTAACGCATGCAGTGCCGCGACTCGGCCAGCGTCGTACAAGTTGGCTCCGGGAAGGTAGATCAAGTCGGTCGAACACAATAGCGATGTGCCCGAAATCTCTATGAGTGCAGAGTCTTCGGGTTGCGAAAGAAAACCCGGCAGTTCGGCGCTCGAATCTGTGTTCCAAGCACACGAAAGAACCTCTTCGAGCCGAATTCCCGCAAGTTTGCCGTGACAGCCCCCGCCGACAAACATTTGCTCCCGCGTTAGACAAAGGTTCCTGAGGTGTCGGATATCAGGCATGTTTTCAATGATACGTCCACGCCTACTCGCCGGTTAGACCGCCCGACATCGGGAAACAATCCCCAGCGGAGCCTGCACTTCCGACTAATCGTCGACGAGCGATGCCCGGATCGGGAAGGTCTGTTTCCGTCCGGAGATAGGATAGGATGGTGGCCTCATCGACAGCCCGGATGCGTGTTGCACGGTCCACAAAGGGCGTTAGGGGAAGTGTTAGCCGCGCTGAGCATCCTGGTGGGACAGACTACTCAGGACCGAGGACTTCGCGACTTCAAGATCTGGTAGTCGCCGGACGGATTTTGCAGCGGGGCGTTCTTGTTTACGAGGTGCCGCTGTCAGACATCCACGGCACTTCGTTCGTCAGCGACTCGCGACCGTGCCGATGATCTCGAATGCTTTGTCCATCTGCTGGTCAATGCCAGCACCCAACTGGCAAGGGTCCACGTTGACGGTGATGTCCGGCGTGACACCCTTGCCATCGAGCGATTCGCCTTTGGAGGTGTACCAGCCAAAGATCGGAAGCCGCACCCAGTAGCCGCTTCCGACCTTGAAGTTTACGGCCCCGAGAACGTTACCCGCGGTCTTCGTGCCTGCAATCGTCGCCAGATCGTTTTCGGCGGCGAAACTGGTTACCATCTCCGCCGCGCTGTTGGTCCACTCGTTTACCAGAACAACGATTCGTCCGTGGAAGGGCTGCGGCCCCAAGCCTTGACTCATCAGCACTACGGACTTGTCGCGAAAACCGAAAGCTCCGAGCGTCAGAAGCGCTTCGATCTTGTTGGCCGGCATCGGTACTCGCGGAAGACTTTCCCGGTCGTACCCGCTGCGCAGTCGCTTCGGCGTCAAGCTGTTCCCAATCGGGATCTTTCCGGGACACATGTAGCTCGCGAGTCTCGCGAAGCCGAGGCTCCCGCCGATATTTCCGCGGAGGTCAACGATCAGGCGATTCGCCCCACGATCCTTTAGGTCTTTGATTGCCGCGTCCAGAGCACGGGTAAACCTCATCCCGAGCGATCCCGAAAAATACGCGATCTTGAGGAGCCCAATACCGGGTTGGATCATCGAATGGGCCAGGCTCTTCGGCTCAACAATCGGCGGCCGCTCCTTCGTGCCTTTCCTGAATGGCACCGTGACCTCAACATCACGGCGATTGGTTCCGTCCGGAGCCGATACGGTAAGTCGATAGGTTTGTCCCAGCAGGAATCGCGGTGTCTCCGGTGGCTGGCACGCAATGCCGTCTACTGCCAGCAAGAAATCGCCTGGCCGGATGCCGGCGGTTTGGGCCGGTCC
>Ga0182024_10027123_pt1 | contig 10038 bp, 6 predicted proteins | sample P32metaG_FD_120480 | JGI IMG/M metagenome (GOLD analysis project Ga0182024, IMG submission 120480) | Permafrost microbial communities from Stordalen Mire, Sweden - P3-2 metaG (Illumina Assembly) | ecosystem: Environmental > Terrestrial > Soil > Wetlands > Permafrost | place: Sweden: Stordalen...
CTGCGCGACCTCGTGCACGTAGCCCTTGTTCCAGATCTGGTTCCAGGCTTCCTCGATCAGGTCATGCGGGATGACCAGGCCGTACTTCTCCAGCGGCACGAGGTAGCTGCGGTAGTAGTCGTCGTAGATCCAGCGGCGCCACATCTCGGCGTAGGACTCACGGTCCTTGCGCCGGTCCTTGGTGCCGTACTCGATGAACGTGCCGATGGCCGCGTCGACCACACGGTGGTTGTTCCACCACGCGTAACGCAGGTCGCGCTCGAGCAGCTGGTGGTTGCCCTCGTCGGCAAGCGCCATCAGCAGCGTGGCGTAGCCGTTGCTGATGTGCCGGGACTCATCCGACTGGACCGAGTGGAACACCGTCGGCAGCAGGTAGTCGCCGTTGGCCGCGGCTTCCGCTGGCATGGCCACGAACAGCGTGTTGGTGAACGCGGTCTCGGCCACGATCGTCAGGTAGATGCTCGCCGCGGTGATCGCGTCACCGGTGATGAAGCCCTCGGCGAACTGCCGGCCGATGGTGCCGCAGTAGTCGTTCTGGAAGTTCCGCAGGCTGTTGTTGAAGCCGGCCGGGTCGATGTAGTTGTTCATGTACAGGCGCTTGAGGTTCTGCTGGATCGTCGAGTGCCTGACCTCGTCGATCATCTGGATCGCCTGGCCGTTGTGCAGCTCCGGGTTCGGCACCGTGCGGAACAGCAGCGGCATCGCCCGTGCCGCCGAGATCTCGGGCAGCGGGATGATGGACAGGAACAGCTTCTGCCACTCCAGCCAGCGCTCCTGGACCTGGCGGAACATGTTCCCGCGGATCGCGCCGTCGGAGGCTCCGTAGACCCGGTGGTCCTTTTCTTCCTGCATCGGGAAGTACGACCGCAGGACCTGCTTCAGCGGGTCCTTCTTGTCAGACTTCTGGAAAGTGTAGTCGGTGCCGTATTGCGCTACCGGCTCGTGGTAGAGCGGTTCCCAGGACAGCTCCTGGATCTTCTGGTGTGCCTTGGCCACGCTCTGGCGACTCATTCCACTCCCTCACCCTTCGCTCGGGTCGGCTGAGACAGCCCGCCTGCAGCCTTGATCTTTTCCGGCGGCGGCCCCTGGCCTCGCCGGCCGGACGCACGAGTACCGCACGTCCGAAACTCCTATGGCCTGATCAGAACCCGCTTCGGGAGGTCCGGCGCTCTCAACATGAGACAAGGCCGCGGGATCTGTGGCTGCGGGATCCACCGGCTGTGGGTCAATGACCGCGGGATCAGCTGTCACCGAAGACAGCGGTCCTGATCTCGGCGAGATGCTGCTTGACATCCCTGGAGGCCTGACGATTTCCCTCCGGGGCCGGCTGGATGCCGAGTGCGGCGAGCAGCTGCGCCGCCGGGATACCTGGATCGCCGGTGCCGCCGAGGATCGGATGCAAGCCCTCATCAGCCAGATGGTGAAACACGAGGTTGACGATGCTCCAGGGATTGTAAGTCTCGTCGTGCTGCTGATCCTGCTGCACATCGGGCTGGTCCATCAGGCTCCTTCTGGCCGGGTGATCAACGCACTGACGGGGGATCAAGGCAGACGTGAAGGCATCAAATGGCCGCTGGAGCAAAAAAGCGGTCTCAACATGAGACATGTAGCCGGAAAGCCGTGCTTATCTTGAGAGGACGACGCAACCCTCAGCGCCATCCCGCGGGCTGGCCCGCCCAGCGAGAGCGGCACCGGGAAGCAGGGAGGCGCCCATGGCCTCAGCAGCACCACCGCCGCCGGACCTCTCCGGCGGCAACCGGTTGCCCAAAACCCGGAAGTTCCTGGCCGGCGACCGGCTGGCCAAGTCCAGGGAGCGGTTCCTCACCGCCGAGGCAGTCGAACCGGACCAGGTGCGAGACACGATTCTGGCCTCATGGTGGCGCTCCCGGCGGTGGAACGTGGCGGCCGACCACATCGACCTGTCCTATATCCGCGACCCCGACCTGGACACCCCGCTGACCCGCAGCGCGCTGCCCGTGCTGAGGCATCTGCGAGAGCATCTGGACGGCCAGCCGATCAGCGTCATCCTCACCGATGCCTCGGGAGTGGTGCTCACCCGGCTGGCGGCCGACCACGACCTCGACCTGCACCTCGACAGCGTGCAGCTCGCACCGGGCTTCAGCTACGCCGAGGAGTTCGTCGGCACCAACGGGATCGGCACGGCGCTGGAAGGCGGCCGGCCGATGCACGTGTTCGGCCACGAGCACTACGCGGAGAACCTCGAGGATCTTGCCTGCGCCGGGGTGCCGATCCACCACCCGATCTCCGGCAAGACGGTCGGCGCCGTGGACCTGACCTGCTGGCGCAAGGACGCCGACGCGCTGCTGATAGCGCTCGCCAAGACGACGGCCGACCAGATCACCCAGGCGCTGCTCACCGGCAGCGGCGAGCGGGAATTCGAGCTGCTGCAGGAGTACCTGCGGGCCTGCCGGCGCACTACCGGGATCGTGCTGGCGCTCAATAACGACATGGTGATGATGAACGACTACGCCCGGCAGGTGCTCGACCCTGGTGACCAGGTCGTGCTGCTCGGGCAGGCCGCCGAGGCGCTGGCTAGCCGGCATCCCGGCGCGGTCGTGGTGGAGCTGCCCAGCGGCGTCAAGGCACGGATACAGTGCCGGCCCGTGCACGGCGATGACCGGGGCACAGGCGGCGTGGTGCACGTGAAGCTGATCGAGCCGGGCACGCGGCAGGCCCTCGAGCCGGGGATCGGCGCGGGTGCGCTGAGCCGGATCTTCCTGCCCGGGCTGGTCGGCTCGGGGGCGCTGTGGCTGCGCGGGTGCCACCAGGTGGACGCGATCTACGGCTCGGCTGAATGGCTCGCGCTGCAGGGCGAGCCCGGAACCGGCAAGCTGGCCGTGGTCCGGGCCGTGCACCAGCGGCGCAATCCGGCTGGCCTCCTGCACGTGCTCGATGCCGCGGATGCCGCCGGCGGCCAGGAGTGGCTGGCCGGAGCACGCCGTGAGCTGCTCGACTGCCAGGGCACCCTGGTGATCCGGCACGTCGACCGGCTCAATGCCCGGCAGCTGCGGGCGCTGTCCGCCGCGCTGCAGGACGCGCTGGCCGCCGACCAGCAGGACGCGCTGCGGGTAGTGGCCACCCTGAGCCACGCGCCCGTGAGCGAGGACCTGGCTGAGCTGCTGCGGCTCTTCCCCAGCACCGTGGAACTTCCGCCGCTCCGCCATCACATCGAGGACATGCAGGAACTCGTGCCGTTCTTCCTCGCGAAACTCAGCCAGCAGGGCCGGCTGACCTGCTCGCCCGAGGCCATGCAGCTTCTGCTGCGGTCAAACTGGCCAGGCAACACGGAGCAGCTCTGGCAGGTCCTGCGACGCGTCGTCCAGCACCGGCGCAGCGGCTCGATCCGCCCGAGCGACCTCCCGCCGGAATGCTGGACGGTCAGCCGGCGGCTGCTCAGCCCGCTGGAGTCAATGGAACGCGACGCCATCGTGCAGAGCCTGCTGGACTACGAGGGTAATAAGGTCAAGGCGGCCGAATCGCTGGGCATGTCCCGGGCGACGATCTACCGCAAGATCCACGAATACGGGATCGTTGCCCCGACCAGCTGACTGTCCCGTCGGGCAGCCCGGCACCTCGCCCCCACCCACAGCGGGATCTGGGCCCACAGCGGGACCTGATTTTCACCGGCATTTCGTGGGCCTGACTCAAACCCGGGCGCTCACTGTTCTGTCTCTTGGCGCGCGTGCGACTCTGCTCTGTCTCTTGGCGCGCGTGCGACTCTGCTCTGTCTCTTGGCGCGCGTGCGACTCTGCGCGGCCGGCAACGACTCTCAGTACCTCGCGGCGGATCGCGCCGCTGCTGGCGCGGATGAGGAACCAGTAGGCCGCGAAGGACCGCCGCGTCCTCAGGTCCGTCGCAAGAATGCGGGTCTCGGTGCTCAGCACAGTGCCCGCCGGGGTGGACTCGAGGCGGAACTCCATCGCGACCTTGATCCAGCCAGGTTGCGACCAGGCTCGCAGAGCCCCCGCGTCCAGACGGGGCGGCGTCAGGCCTCCCAGCAAGCGCCACGCCTGGCTCAGGCCTGCCGAGATCACGACCCGGGGCCGCTCGGAGAACAGGACCGGAATAGGCGTCACGTCAAGAAAGGTGCGCCCGGCCAAGGGCTGGTGCCTCCGGCCAGCGAGCCGGGCAGGCAGGAGTCGGACGCCCTCGAGGGCATGCCCCAAGGGGAGGGCCGACATGGTAACCCGGCACAGTTCATCCCACACGACCGCGGCCGGGGCGCTGACGGTGCGGGAGTGACGCATCCGATACTGCGGATGCGGGACCACGTCGTCGAGAGTCATTACCCGCTGCCTCCTGAACGGCGTTCGGCGCGAGGTGATTTTGGAGCAGCCTATGGCCGGCCGCGCGGGAAATCCCACGGCAGCACGGATCGACGCGCTCCTTGTGGCGTGCCTCAGCAGCGAGGCCCAGGGCCTTGCGGAACGCCAGTTCGCGGCGCCCTCATCTTGCCCGGCGGAGGCCGCTCCTGGGGGAGCGGGTTAGCCTGGCACGGTCGAACGCGCGGTGATCCAGCGTGTGTCCGTGTATGCCTCGATGTTCGCCGCCGGGCCGCCGAAGCGTGCTGAGTTGCCGGAGTGGCGCATCCCGCCGAATGGCGCGTTCGCATCGTCGTAGACGGTCTGGTCGTTGATGTGCGCGGTACCGGTTGGGATGCGCAGGGCCATCTCAAGCCCGGTGCCGATGTCGGCAGTCATGATGCTCAGGTCGAGCCCGTACTCACTGTCTGACGCCAGCTCCGCGGCTTCGCCGGGCGTGGCGAACGGGATGACCGGGGCGACGGGGCCGAAGACCTCGTTGTCGTATGCGGGAGTGCCGGGACCGGCGCCGGAGAGGACCGTGGGGCGGTAGAAGAGCTCGTCGTAGGAACCTCCTGTGCGCAGCGTGGCGCCTGCCGTGACGCTGCCGGTGACCAGGGAGTGGATCTGATCCCGCTGGCGTTCGTCGATGATCGGGCCCAGATCGACGTCGCCGGTGGCGGGGTTGCCGACGGTGAGGCCGTCGGCCGTGGCGGCCAGCTTGTCCACGTACTCGTCGTAGACCGACTCGTGCACCAGATGCCGGCCGATGACCATACAGCCCTGGCCCGCGTTGAAGAAACTGCCGCGGGCCGCGGCGGCCACCGTAAGGTCAAGGTCCGCGTCACCCATCACGATCAGCGCGTTGTTGCCGCCGAGTTCGAGCTGGACCCGGGTGAAGTGCCGCCCGCCGAGCTCGCCGACCGACTGTCCCGCCTTCGTCGATCCGGTGAAGGAAACCGCCTGCACATTCGCGTCGGTGACCAGCGCGGAACCGATGTCCCCCCCGCCGGGAAGGACATGCAGCAGGCCGGCGGGCAGCCCCGCCTCCTCGAAGATCCGGGCGAAGACGACCCCGCCGGAGACCGCCGTACGAGGGTCGGGCTTGAGGATCACCGCGTTGCCGAGCGCCAGTGCCGGGGCGACCGAGCGGATCGCAAGCTTGACGGGCGCGTTGAACGGCGCGATCACGCCGACTACGCCGACCGGGACGCGGCGGCTCATGCTCAGCAGAAAGCCTTTCTCACTTGGCAGCACTTCCCCGAGAGCGTGCGAGGGGAGGGCGGAGGCCTCGAGGCACTCGTCGACGGCGTCGCTTAGCTCGCGCGCCGTCTTGGCGTGGGTGCCGCCGGATTCGCGGATCAGCCAGTCTTGGATGTCGTGGCTGTACTTAGCCCACAGCTCCGCGGCGCGGCGCATGACGGCTGCCCGTTCGCTGGGGAGCGCCGCGGCCCAGGTGACCTGGGCCGCGCGTGCCCGCAGCGCCGAGCGCACCAGATCGCTGAGGGCGGCGAACCCGACGGTGCCGAGCTTGTTACCGGTGGCGGGCTCGACGACGGGCCGCTCACCGCCATCGGCCGTACGCCAGGTGCCGTCAAAGATCTTGCCCTGCCACCGCTGTTCGTCAAGGAATGTCATATCTGCTCCTGATCAGATCACTTTGAAGTAGCCGTCATCGTCCATGATGTGCCGGGGCCAGTCGGGTCCCCGTGAAATGAGCTTTCTGATTTTCTCGATGAACGCCGGGTCTTGATTGTCACCTCCGTAAACGGTCATATCTTGGGCCAGCCAGGCTGGAAGGGCAGCGAAGCGATGCACCGTTTGTGTCTGCAGGTACCACGTCATGTGGACCACCGCGCCGCTCTCCTCGTACCAGACCGTGGTCTCGACCCCCGGAGCTACCCGCTGGTAGTAGAAGCGCTGGACGGCATGCCGTCCGGCGTGTGGCCCCTCTTTCAGGCTGTATTCGACACTGTCGGGCCCGACAATGGCCGGTTCGAAGACCCAGCCGTCGGCGAAGTGCCAGCTCAGCTGTGCACCGAGGATGCTAGTGAGCATGTTGATCAAATCCTTTCTGAGGTGCGGCAGCACAATTGAGTTGCTGGCTTTGGGGAATGCTGGCATTTGCGAAATGCCTTTCCGAGTCGCCAGCAACCATAAGCTGATGAGACTACGGCCAGGCATTCGCACGTCTTTAACTCATGAGAGTTGTCCAATCGATTAGGACCCGATGAGTTCAGCTGCCCGCGTCGTCGTCCACGCCCGGCCCCCGGTGCCGCCTCCTTGAGGCGCTAATGGTCAGGCGCGGTGACACATGCCAGCCCGTCTGCTCACCTTTCCCAGGCCTGCCGGTCCCGGCCACGACCGCAGCGGCCAGCCGATCTGAGCTTGGCGGAAAGGTGCATATGGTTCGTGCGCGAATGACCTGGCCTACGGGTGATCACCGAAGGGTCCCAGGTCACCGGCGTCGACCCGGAGCGAGTCGAGGATCGCGGCGGCGTTCAGGAAGGTGTAGACGTCGGCGGCGGCGAGCACTCCGGTGTATTTGGCGATGACCGGGTCGGCGGCTTGGGCGGATACGGCGTCGAGGTAGGCCTTGAAGATCGCCCAGGCGTTCGGCGAGTACTGCTGAAAGTAGGGCGTGGGGTCGACGGAGGCAATCGCGGCCCGGGTGCTGGCCTGCAGGTCGGCGATGTACTGGATCTGGGTAAGGCCGTCGGCGCGGGTGCCGAGACGGCCGAGGTGGCCGCCGACCAGTGTCGTCCACGGGTAGCTCATGGCCACGTCCTGGGCGCCGATCCAGCCGGGGATGTCCTGGGCGATGCCGAGGCTCTTGAAGGGCGCCCATCCGGGGAAGAGGATGTCGACGACCATCAGGGTCTGGTGGGCGGGGGCGTGGATGAAGATGTTGTCAGGCGTGACGTTCGGGCCGTGGTAGGCCAGTTCGAGGATCTCGCCCCCGACCTCCAGGACGTACCGGTCCTCGAAGGTCACCGTCGGCGGCGGCCGGTTCGGGTCATTGTCGCGGCGCAGCAGGCGGAGGTTCTCTTCCTGCCCGATGCGGATCACGTCGGCGCCGAAGAGGGAGGACGCGCCGATGTGGTCGGCGTGGGAATGGGAGTACACCAGGTGGGTGACCGTGCTGGGCATTCCGTTCGCGCTGGTGACGGCCTCGATCGCGCGCAGCAGGTTGCGGCCGATGGTGGGCGGTGCGTCGATGAGTACCACGCCGTCGCGGGTGGTCAGGAACATGGCCTGATAGAACGAGTCGGTCACCCAGTAGAGGGTGTCGGTGATGGGCCCGGCGAAGTAGCCGTCGGCGTTAAGAGCGGGCCCGAGCGCCGATGGCGGTACCGGGGCGTAGCCCGGCGGGGGGCATCCGGCGGCGGTGCTGGCGCTGGCGCTGGCCGGCGCCGCGGCCCCGAAGACAGCGAACGCGGTGGGCACGGCAGCCGCGGCCGCCGCGCCGGCCAGGAAGGCGCGCCGGCTCGCCGCCGCGCTGGTGTCAGGTCGTGCAGTCATGGCTTACTCCAGGCGGCTGTCGCTGCGCCCGGACGGGGTCTGGCCAGACGCAGGGCGCGCGGGTCCGTTATCGCCGCGATGTGGCTCGTCATCGATGTCGCCGGCTTCCTTTCCTCAGTGATGGCGTGATGGTGATGGGAGGGCAAGGCCAGCTAGGCCCAGGCGTGCTCAGAACGGGTAGGCGGCGAACTGGCCCCGGATTGTGGCTCGCACTGGACCTCGGTGCGTGACATCCGGTCGAAAGCCCTGGAATCACAGGATTCTCCCGCTGGCGCCTGCAGGCATGACACGAACAAGTCATTCGTAAACTGATCGGCGCTCGGCCCTAGGGACGCGGGAGCGGTGACAGTAGGGGACCGAACAGCTTAGAGTCGCCGTATCAGGCAGCTTGCACGTTCTTCGGTGACACGAACCTCGTTGCGAGGGCGCGACGGGGAACTCGCCGTGATCGGCGAACGGCTGGCCGGCGTGCGGCAAGGGCGCGGTGCCGTCCTGTTCGTGCAGGGCCGGGCGGGTTTTGGCAAGACGCGGCTGCTGGCCGAGGCTGCGGCGATGGCCAGCCGGACCGGGGTCCGGGCAGGCTTCGGTGCCGTGCAGGCAAGTGACCAGGTGGTGCCGATGGGCGGCCTGGTCGCCGCGTTGTTCGACGGCCGCGAGCCGCTGGTCGATCCGGGCGCGCTGCGCTCGTTGCATTTTCTGCCCGAGCAGCGCTACTGGCTGCTGGAGGAACTCGAGTCCCTGCTCGAAGAAGCGGCGCTGGCATCCCCGGTCCTTGTCTGCATCGACGATATGCACTGGGCCGACGGCGGCAGCCTGACCGCGCTGCGGACGCTGCCGCCGCGCTTGGCCCACCTGCCGGTCATGTGGCTCGTGTCCTTCCGCGAGGGCCAGGCCCGGGCCGAACTGCGGGCGGCGATAGAGAGCCTGGACGAGATCGGAGCACAGACCCTGCTGCTCGGCCCGCTCGACGGCGATGCTGTCGGGCAGGTCGCCGGGGACCTACTTGGGGCGGAGCCCGATCCGGGCTTGCGGGAGCTGGCCGGGCGCGCGCACGGCAGCCCGTTCCTGCTGGTGGAGCTGCTGCGCGGCCTGCAGGAAGAGGCGCTGGTGCGGACCGACTCCGGGCACGCCACCCTGGTCGAGGCACGGCTGCCTGCCCGAGTCACCGACACCATGCGTCACCGGCTCTCCCGGCTGTCCGAGCCCGCGCGGCAGGCCGCGCTCGTGGCGTCCGTGCTGGGGCGGCGCTTCTCCTTCGGCCACCTGTGGGCGATGCTGAACGAGCCGCCGTCGGCGCTGCTGGCACGGGTAGACGAGCTGCTGCGCGCCGACCTGCTGACCGAGGACGACGGACTGCTCACCTACCGGCACGACCTGATCCGCGAGGCCGTGCGGGACACCCTGCCGCGCACCGCGCTACGCGCCCTGCAGCGGCAGGCCGTCGACGCGCTACTGGCGTCCGGCTCCCCGCCGGTGGAGGTCGCCGCTCAGCTGGCGGCTAGCGCCGAGCCCGGCGACCAGGTGGCTGTGCGCACGCTGCACGAGGCCGCGCGCGCCCTCGGCTCCTCCGATCCGGGGGCGGCGGCGGACCTGACCCGGCGGGCGCTCGAGCTCGCTGGCGCAGGCGATCCGCTGCGCGGTCCGCTGGCAGCCGAGACCGCGTTGCTGCTGCACGCCGCCGGGCGCGTCGAGGAGGGCAAATCCTTCGCCGACCATGCCCTAAGCGAGGCGCTCTCGGCGGAGCAGGAAGCGGAGGTCCGCCTCAGCATTGCCTGGATGATCGCGGTCTCAGCTGATATGCGAGCCGAGGCTAGCCGGCGCGCGCTCGCGCTCGACGGCCTGCCCGGAGAGCTGCGGGCGCGGCACCTGGCCCGGCTTGTGCACAACCTCGTGTCGGCCGGCCGGCCGCAGGATGCGCGGAAGCTGCTGGGTGCGGCGCGTCACGCCGTGCGCTCGGCCGGCGACCCCGATGCGACCTTCACCCTCGCCGTCTCCGAGGCGCTGCTGGACTACGCGAGCGGCAGCTTCGGTCCCGCGCTGGAGAGGATCGAGGCGGTCAGCCGGCGACGGTCCGAGCTGAACGAGCCGGTACGCGAGCTGCTGGCATCGAGGTTGCGGACGGAGCTGCTCGCCGCCCTCGACCGCTATGACGAGGCACTCTGCCTGTCGACCGACGGCCTTGTTGCCGGCCAGC
>Ga0182024_10027124_pt1 | contig 10038 bp, 7 predicted proteins | sample P32metaG_FD_120480 | JGI IMG/M metagenome (GOLD analysis project Ga0182024, IMG submission 120480) | Permafrost microbial communities from Stordalen Mire, Sweden - P3-2 metaG (Illumina Assembly) | ecosystem: Environmental > Terrestrial > Soil > Wetlands > Permafrost | place: Sweden: Stordalen...
AGAAGAAGCGCACCCCCACCCGCTCCCCCGAGCGCGAAGCCCGCAAGCCCATCGCGCCTGGCAAGTCCGCTCCCTCGCGCCGTCCTGCAGCCTCTCGCGGCCTCTCGTCTTCACCGCGCCCCCCGCGTGATCACGCGCCTGCCCACGACTCCGAAGACTCCCCCTCCGAGCTCGCCGCCTGGTCCCGCGCCGAGGCCCTCGCCGCGCAGATGCACGTCGATCCCGCATCCACCTCCGAAGCCGACGCACCGACCGGTGCCGAGCACCTCGCCCCACCAGCCGCGGACCTACCGCTCATCGCCATCTGCGGCCGTCCCAACGTCGGCAAGTCCACCCTCTTCAACCGCCTCACCGGCTCCCGCCGCTCCATCGTCGGCGACGAGCCCGGCATCACCCGCGACCGCATCTACGCCGACCTCGAGTGGCTCGGCCGCACGGCCCGCCTGGTCGATACCGGCGGCGTCCTCCCCGACGACCCCGAACTCATCCCCGCCGAGATCTTCCGCCAGGCCCAGGTCGCGCTCGCCGAAGCCTCCGCCATCATCATGGTGGTCGACGGACGCACCGAACTCGCCAGCCCCGACCTCGAACTCGCACGCCTCTTGCTTCGTTCCGGCAAGCCCGTCTTCCTTGCCGTCAATAAGACCGACACCGCCGCCCTCGCGCCCGCCGCGGAGAACTTCCGCCGCCTCGGCTTCACCCACGTCATCCCCATCTCCGCCGAGCACGGCGCCGGCATCGGCGACCTCCTCGACCAGGTCTTCGCCGCCCTCCCCGAACCGGATGCCACAAACGATGAATCCTCCACCGAACCGGGTGCCCCATCCAAGCTCCGCTTGGGTCGGATTGAGAATGTCAGCGCAGATGAATCTAAGGTGGGAGACGAATCCGACGAAAACGCCGACCACCCCCACCTCACCTCTCGCCACGCCGACTACATCCCGCACGAGACGCGCATCGCCATCATTGGCCGTCCCAACGTCGGCAAATCCACCTTGCTCAACGCGCTCACCGGCTCCGACCGCGCCATCGTCAGTCCGATAGCCGGGACGACGCGCGACGCCGTCGACGAGCTCATCACCCACAACGGCCAGCAGCTCAGGTTTGTTGACACCGCCGGCATCCGCCGCAAGGGCAAGACACGCCTCATGGCCGAGAAGCTCTCCGTCGTCATGGCGCGCAAGCATCTCGAGGCCGCCGACCTCTCGCTCCTCATCCTCGACGCCACCGAGGGCGTCACCGCGCTCGACGCCAACATCGGCGGCTACGCGCATGAGTCCGGCCGCAGCGTCATCATCGTCGTCAACAAGTGGGACCTCGTCGCCAACGCCGCCTCACCCGCACCCAACCCCAGCGGCAACCGCGAGCGCACCACCGAGAGCCGCCAGCTCCGCATCGGCAACTCCACCAAACCCGATAAGAAGCTCTTCGAGGAGCAGCTCCGCTACCACCTCAAGTTCCTCGACTACGCTCCCGTCGTCTTCATCTCCGCCGCCTCCGGCCAGGGCCTCGACGGCCTCTTTCAAAAGATCGCCCTCGTCGCCCGCGAGCGCCGCAAGCGCGTCACCACCGGCCAGATGAACCGCTTCCTCGCCCACGTCGACTTCCAGGCCGCCCCCGTCCCTCTCAACCGCCGCATCAAGATCTACTACATCACCCAGGCCGCCGTTGCGCCGCCCACCTTCGTCCTGTTTACGGATCGCGACGTCCCACTCCACTTCGCCTTCGAGCGCTTCCTCGCCAACCAGCTGCGCGCCGCCTTCGGCTTCATCGGCACCCCCCTCCGCTTCAAAACCCGCCCCAGAAATAAAAAATCACGCGAAGGCTGAGCCCATTCGCTCGCCCCATCTTTTTTGCCAAGGCTATTACGCGACCCGAAATTTGCCGCCGCGTAACCCTGTCAGCTCTCTCCCACGCATCTCAATCCCACATATCTCACAATCCAAACCGCTTCCGCCCTAAAATCCACAATTTGGTGGGAGGGGAGTGTGGGGCTGAGTCGGTAACCGGCAGATATGCGCTGGCGAATATCCTCCCTCCAGCCCATTTGTCACAAAAAAATTAACAAAATCTCGGGCAACCCGACAGGTAACTATTGCATTAACTCGCCGTTCCTGCCGCATCCCACAAAAGATGTAGATAATAGAATGACTTACAGCCACCTGACCGGGTCGAGAGCCCCACAAACACCCTCAAAACCCATCCCCCAAAGGTCGTAGTTCCGGGCTCCGACCCTGCTTTCTCGGTCCCGAAATGGGCCTCTAGAACTTCGGTCTTCGCCTCAGTCACCACAGTAAAATCGCCAAAATCCAGCCAAATTCGTTGTTATCCCATCAAAATGGTTACCTCAGTAACCACATCTGTATCCTATCCCGTTATGTAACGGTTTTGTGTAGACTTATGAGGTTACCCATCCTAAAGTTGTTCCATCTGGCGTGTCCAGAGAATTCTCCGGTTCAGTCCCCGGTTGTTTCAGGTTACCAAAAGGGAGTTCCACTCATGAAGATCATCGTTCGCAGCTTCGTTATCTGTCTTGCACTTACGGGCGCAATTGCCACCACCACAAGCGGCTCCAGCGCCCAGGCAGCGGTTTCCGCCGCCAAAACCAGCGCCATGCCGGTTCCCCGTTGCCCGCCCAGCGATCCTGGCGGCTGCGGCATTGACCAGTGGTAAGGAAGTGGTAGCGAAGTAGCTGCAAAAAATAGTTGACGCGCTCCCTGGATGAGTTATCCTCAACTTGTCCAGGGGGTTCTGCGCGTGTCGTCCGTCTCCATCCTCGGTGCTCTCGGCTATCTGGAGGTCGTGCTCTGTCTCGCTGCGCTCGGCCTGCTGCTCGCCAAGAAGCAATGGGCTGACTATTCCTGGCTCGGCTGCTTCCTCGCCGTGCGCGCCGCCTCGGACCTGATCCTCACCTCACTGCACGGCATCGGCGTTCAGAAGCTCGGAGTTCATCGGGCCTACGGTTATTACTTCAACGTCTACTGGTTCAGCTTTGCCGTCGAGTCGATCCTGACTCTGATGATCGTCTACGGCGTCTTCAAGCTCGCCATGGCGCCGCTCAAGGGCCTGCAGACGCTTGGCATGCTGGTCTTCAAGTGGGCCGCCGGAATCTCCGTCGCGGTCGCGCTGGGCTCGGCCTTCGGCGGCCCCAACATGAACGGCACCGCGTACCTCATCGCCGCCATCTCCCAGCTGCAGCGCACGCAGAGCATCCTCACCCTCTGCCTGCTGCTCTTCGTCGCCTTCGCCATCCGCCCCATGGGCCTCTCCTACGGCAGCCGCATCTTCGGCGTCGGCCTCGGCCTTGGCGTCATGTCCACCAACGATCTGGTGCAATCGGCGTGGATGGCCTTTCACCCCTGGATGGCCACAACCTACAGCGTGATCAACGGCGCCGTCTTCTGCCTGATCCTCGCCACCTGGATTGCCTATCTGGCGTTGCCGGAGCCGAAGCGCCGCATCATCGTGCTGCCCACCACCTCGCCCTTCCTGCGCTGGAACCAGATCTCGCAGGCGCTGGGCGATGACCCTGGCTTCGTAGCAGTAGGCGGAGTGCCGCCGGAGGTCTTCGCGCCGGCCGAGCTCGAAGTCATGCGCCGCGCCTCGGCAAAGATGCCGGCGCCATTCACAGCACCCGCCCCCAAGGTCACCGACTTCCCCAGGACCGCCGAACGCATCAGCGCCTCCGGCCTCTGAGCCGCAAAAGCCCCGCCCGCAAGAACCCTCCCTTCTGTCTCACAGCTGGTTCTGCGTAAGGCCAGTCTTCATGTCACGACAAGCAAAAAGGCCTTCCCGGATTAGGGAAGGCCTTCTACTTTTGCTGCCTGTTTTCTTAGCGGAACTCCGCGGCGTGTCTGACCGCAGACCGAGCCTACTCGCGCTCCGACCGTTTCCAGTTGATCAGGTCGCCCAGCGTAGTGCTGCTGGAGGAGGAAGAGGAGCTCTTGTGCTCCTTCTCGCTGCCGCGCTCCCGCTCCTTGTAGCTCTCCACCTCGGCGCGGCTGGCCTCTTCGCCCACTGCGCGGATGCTGAGACCCACCTTCTTCTCTTCCTGGTTCATCTTCACGATCTTGAACTCGTGCTCCGAGTCCAGCTCCAACTTGACCGGGACGTTGTTCTGGTCCACCGCCTCGGAGACGTGGCAGAGCCCTTCGACGCCTTCAGCAATCTCCACAAACGCGCCGAACTGCGCGGTCCGCAGGATCTTGCCCTTGATGACGTCGCCCACGCGATGCTGCGCGAAGAAGGTCTCCCAGACATCAGGCTGCAGCTGCTTGACTCCCAGCGAGAGCCGCCGGTTCTCCGGCTCCACGCCCAGTACGATGGCGCGCACCTTCTCGCCCTTCTTGAGCACCTCTGAAGGGTGCTTGATCCGCTTGGTCCAGCTCAGGTTGGAGACATGCACCAGGCCGTCGATACCGTCCTCGATCTCGATGAACGCGCCGAAGTCGGTAAGGTTGCGCACCCGGCCTTCGACGATCGCGCCGGTCGGGTACTTGCCCTCCAGCTGCTCCCAGGGGTTGTCCTGCAGCTGCTTCATGCCCAGCGAGATGCGGCGGTCGTTGGGGTTCACGCTCAGGATGATGGTCTCGACCTCGTCGCCCGGTTTCACCAGCTTCGACGGGTGCTTCATGCGCTTGGACCAGGTCATCTCGGAGACGTGGACCAGGCCTTCGATGCCCTGTTCCAACTCGACGAACGCGCCGTAGTCGGTGACAGACAGCACACGTCCGCGCACATGCGCCCCGATGGGGTAGCGCTCGGTGGCGTCCAGCCACGGGTCGGGGGTCAGCTGCTTGAAGCCGAGCGAGACACGCTGCTTGTCCTTGTCGAACTTCAGCACCTTCACCTGGATCTCGTCGCCCACGTTGACCAGGTCGCGCGGGTGCGTCAGACGGCCCCAGCTCATGTCCGTAATGTGCAGCAGGCCATCCAGGCCGCCCAGGTCGACGAACGCGCCGTAGTCGGTCAGGTTCTTCACCGTCCCGGTCAGAATCGTGCCCTCAGCCAGGGTGGAGAGCGTCACCGACTTCTTGGCGTTCTGCTCTTCTTCCAGAATCTCCTTGCGGCTGATCACCACGTTGCCGCGTTTCTTGTTCAGCTTGATGACGCGGACCTCGATCTCCGTGCCAATGTAGCCGTCCAGGTTGCGCACCGGGCGAACTTCAATCTGCGAGCCGGGCAGAAACGCCTTGATCCCGATGTCGACGGTTAGACCGCCCTTGACGCGGCCGACCACCAGGCCCTTTACCGGGACCTTGTCGTTGGCTGCCTTCTCCAGTGTGTCCCAGATCTTGTGGCGCAGCGCCTTCTCATGGCTCACCAGGTAGCCGCCCTCCGGCTCCTCGCGCTCGACCACTACATCGACCGTATCGCCGATCTTGAACTTCGGCTTGCCCTCGAGATCCACCACCTGCTCGATGGGAATCAGCCCTTCAGACTTCAGCCCGATGTCCACCACCACATGCTTGTCCGTGATCTTCACCACGATGCCTGTGATCACGACCTCTTCTGTGGTCAGGTTCTGCGCGGCCGCAGTCTCGGCGGCCTGCTCGCGATCGAAGTTGGCCAGCGCAGCGGCAAAGTCCGCGGCATCGTAGTCCGGCTCGGGGCCAGGGTGCGGGGCTTCGGCCTGCGGCTGGTCGCTTGACGCAGCAATGTCGAGCACGTCCGCGGCACTCTCATGCTCGCGATGCGATGGGTTGATCTCAGGGGACAGCTCGTTCGGCTCCGCTGTCGTTTCGGGCGCTAGGGTTTCCAGTTCTGTGTTCAGGGGTTTGCTCTCGGTTCGTTCAGGATTGTGCACTTCTACAGTCATTGATGCGTTACTCCGGACCCAAGGTTCATTCCCGTTCTGCGAGCTAAAAAATCGGCGGCAATAGCTCAGAGAGACGCGCTGGCAGTTGCCGGAAGCAGTTTCGGCATGGCAGAGAATGAAAGGTCTTACATTAGGCGCTGCTGCACTTGGATCCCACACGCAGTGGCTTGTAAAAAGCATATACGCTCGCGTGGGGAGAGTCAATCAATGGTTCTTCGCGTGGCGACCGCATCTGGCGCGGTCTTGGACGCTTACGCCAGGCCGACTGCGCGAATACCGAAGACCCGAATCGCGAAGCCCGCCGTGTCCGAGGCTTTCTTGGAGCAGAGTGAATCCAGCTATACTCCGCCCCCGCGCTATACTCCGGCTCCGCGCTATACTCCCGCTCATGGATCGACTGTGGACGCCGTGGCGCTATGACTACGTCACCCGCGCAAAGGACAACTCCCGGCCAGGTGTGCCGGAGGCGCTGGATGCATGGCCCGGGCCGCCGGTGGACACCGCTCCTGACGCCAGCCCCGACCCCAGCGCCAGTCCCGGCAACTGCGGCGGCTGCGTCTTCTGCAATATGATCGCTGCCGTCGACTACGCCATCGCGCAGGGCATGGCCGTTGAAGACGCCGAGAAGGCCGTGCACTTGGTGGCCCGCGGCCCCACCTGCTTCCTCTGCCTCAACGCCTTCCCCTACTCCACCGGCCACGTCCTGCTGGTCCCGTACCGGCACGTCGACTCGCTCGCCGCGCTCGAGCCCGAGGAGGCGCAGGAGATGATCTTCCTCGCCCAGCACGTGGAGCGGGCGCTGCGCACCGTCTATCGCCCTGCCGGAATGAATTTCGGCCTCAACCTGGGCCAGGCCGGCGGCGCGGGCATCGCCGGCCACCTGCACATGCACGCCCTGCCGCGCTGGGTGGGTGACACCAACTTTATGACCGTGACCGCGGACACCCGCGTCCTGCCGGAGGCGCTGGACATCACCTGGGAGCGCATCCGGGCAGTCTGGCGAGACTGATGATTGGCCGTCTGCGCGCGGCCCACCATCCCAGTTCTGCTCAAAAAGCCTTCGCCCACGCCTCACCGTCCCGGAACGGAACAGCTCGCTCAAAAGTAATCATTTTGTCCATTATTCACAGGGATTCCCACAATCCAGAGTTACTATCCTACTAACACGCAACTCCACGGTCCCTGGGAGCATCTACTTGTAATTACGGTTGCACGAGATTCCTACATCAGGGGGAACGATGGCCACGATCCCGAGCAGTTTTACTCGTCTCCAGGCCTCCTCGCCGGCCCGCCGGATGCAGCCCGGCCAACCGGTAACCACCGTAACCCAGCGCCTCCAGTTTCCCAGCCCTCCGCCCGCGCTGCGCACGGCCAGCCTTTTTGCCCTGCCCAAGGAGCCGGAGGACGCCCGCCTCACCGGTGGCACGCGCTCGCTGGATCGCCGCCTGCTGGCGCTCAACCTCGCCGGATCCTTCGCAAAGGCAAGGGCAGTTCGTCCGGCGCCTGTGCCGCAGCGCATGGCCGCTCCGTTGCGCCCCTCCGCCGCATAATCACATAAACTTGTCTGTGATTTTTGAGACCGCCGCGTTGACGGAGTAATCCGCCTTATTGCGACTGCGACTTCGGTGCGCCGCCAAGAGGCGGTCCTGGCCTCGGCCCATCGCCATGAGGAGGACGTCCTCCCCGTGGTCCAGGCTCCCCTACCCGCGTCGCCTCGAAGTTCGTGATCTTCCATGTGCCGCTGGGCAGCCGCGAATAGACCCGCATATAGCGGTAGTTCCCGTGCATCGGCGTGCCGTCATTGGTGCCGTCCACCTCAGCCAGCGAGGTGACTACCGCTGTCATGCCGATCAGCCTTACCTTCACGTCCTCCAGTTGAATCTTGCTCAGCACCAGGGTCCGTGTGCGCATCCGGTCCAGCTGCTGCATCTTGGTCACCACCTGGCCGTTCATGGTGATGCCCACGTAGTCGTCCGACAGCAGCCTGTCCATGGAGTCGATGTCGTCGTTCAGCTGGGCGACGCGCCACGTCTCCTCCAGCTTCTCCACCTGGTGTTTGTAGTCGTCTTTGTGCCGCGGATGATGCTGGGCGTCCGCCTGCGCGGGCAGCGCCAGCGACACCGCCGCCAGCAGCCCTGCGCCCACACCAAACCACCGCAACTGGAGATTGCCCCGCGCCATAGCCGTACCGGATACTAGTCTGGTTGGACGCGCAGAGTCAAAACAAAGTCACATGAAGCTCTTGTCGTGCCGGAAGTGCCGGTTACCGCCGCGCGCCGCCCTTATAGGAGATCAACCCTCAATCTCCCCAAAGAGTTGCGCGTTACCGCGCCCGCGCCCGCAGCCGCAAACCGCGTCGCCTCAGCTGACCGCGTGCAGCGCCTCGAGCGAGCGCTCCTTCATCAACTGATAGAGCCCGCCCGAGGCGTATTGTTTGAAGTGCGGTGACGCGCGATGGTGCTCCAGAGCGGCTTCGTCCTTATATTGCTCGTAGATCAGAACCGTCGCCGGCTCGCCCTCGACAAAATGAGGGAGGAAGTAGGTGCAGCCGGGCTCCTGCCGGGAGGCCGCCGCGAGGTTCCGCAGAATCTCCTCCAACGCCGTCCGGTCCCCGTCGTCGAACCTCATCCGCACCGTAAAGCTGATCATTCTTGTCCCCTGAAAATCACGACCTATTGAAACTGCCAGCGCTCCCATGGGCCAAGGAATAGCCAGATCGCCAATCCTATATGAACGGCCAGAACAACCACACTTGCAACCGCCTTTCGCGAAGCCCTATCAATCAGGAACCCGTAAATAGGCCATTGAAGAACGGCAACGAGAGGCACAACGACGATAGCACCGGAGTACTTGCCTGCAGCCAGACAGGCAAATGGAACAACAATCCGCGCTGCGGTCATACCTGGCCAAAGCCCAAATCCGACGGTTAGATATCCGATCCCTAACGCAATCGGCGTAAAAACGATTCCGGCGGAGAGAAATGGCCGATTTCGTATCCAGTTCTGCATGGCGATTGCGTCCTTTGCCTACGCCTCCAGAGCGGCCGTGAATGCCGGCAGCGTCATTGTTTGGTCGCGTTCCGGGCCGGTCGAGATCATGCCGATCTTCGCCCCCGTCTCGCGCTCCACAAACTGCATATACTCCTGCGCCGCCTTGGGCAGCTTGTCATACTCCGTAATGCCCTCGGTCGATGTATTCCAGCCCTTCAGCTTGGTATACACCGGCTGGATCGCCTCGAATCCGCGTATGTCCGCCGGGATCAGGTCGGTCGCCTTGCCGTTGATCTTGTAACCGGTGCACACCGGGATATCCGCGCACTCGTCCAGCACGTCCATCTTGGTCACCACCAGCCACTCCGTGCCGTTGATCATGTTGGAGTAGCGCAGTAGCGGCAGGTCCAGCCAGCCGCAGCGCCGGGGTCGCCCAGTCACCGCGCCGTACTCCTGCCCGCGCGCCCGGATCAGCGTGGCCGACTCATCGTGGATCTCCGTCGGGAACGGCCCCTCGCCCACGCGCGTCACATACGCCTTGGTCACGCCGATCACCGTGCCGATCCGCGTCGGCCCCACGCCAGTCCCGATCGTCGCGCCGCCTGCCGTCGCCGACGAGCTGGTCACAAACGGATACGTCCCGTGGTCGATGTCAAGCAGAGTGCCCTGCGCTCCCTCGAACATCACCTTCTCGCCGCTCTTGATCGCCTCGTTCAGCAGCACCGCCGTGTCCGTCACGAACGGCGCAATCTGCTCCGCCGCCCGGGCGTACTCCTCGTAGATCGCCTTGGGGTCCAGCGGCTCGGTACCGAAGAGCGCCTGCGCGATGGTGTTCTTCTCGTAGCACGCGTTGTTGATGTGCGTGCGCAGCAGCGCCGGGTTCAGCAGGTCGACCACACGCAGCCCGCTGCGGTGCATCTTGTCCTCATACGCCGGCCCAATGCCGCGGCTGGTCGTGCCGATCTTCGTCCGCCCCGGCGCGTTCTCCGCCGCCAGCTCGATCATCCGGTGGTAGGGCAGGATCACCTGCGCGCGGTTGGAGACGAAGAGCTGCCCATCGATCTTCAGCCCGGCGTCCTTCAGCTTCTTTACCTCGCTCAGGAAGGCCATCGGGTCCAGCACCACGCCATTGCCGATCACACCCTTGCACTCCGGCCGCAGCACGCCGCATGGGATCAGCTGCAGCACAAACTTGCGCCCCGCGATGATCACCGTGTGCCCGGCGTTGTG
>Ga0182024_10027125_pt1 | contig 10038 bp, 8 predicted proteins | sample P32metaG_FD_120480 | JGI IMG/M metagenome (GOLD analysis project Ga0182024, IMG submission 120480) | Permafrost microbial communities from Stordalen Mire, Sweden - P3-2 metaG (Illumina Assembly) | ecosystem: Environmental > Terrestrial > Soil > Wetlands > Permafrost | place: Sweden: Stordalen...
CAGCCCCACGACGATCATTTCCTCGATCAGCGTGTGCCTCAGCGTGTGAATGGATCGCTCGATGAGCTGCGAGCGGTCGTAGGCGGTCTTGATCGCGACGCCCGGCGGCAGGCCGTTTTCCAACTCCGCCAGCTTCGCCTTTGCATCGTGGACCACCTGGTAGGCGTTGGCCCCGTAGCGAGCGATCACGATGCCGCTGACCGCTTCGCCCTGACCGTCCCACTCGCCGATGCCCCGGCGTTCCGCGCCGGCCACCTGCAGCGTGGCGAGGTCCGAGAGCATGACCGGCGTGCCGGTCTCCTTGTCCACGCCCACGGGCACCTTGGCCAGGTCGGTGAGCCCATGCAGGTAGCCGCGGCTGCGGACCATGTACTCGTTCTCGCTGCGCTCGACGACCGAGCCGCCCACGTCGTTGTTCGACCGCTGCACCGCCGTCACGATCTGCCCGACCGGCAGGTCGTAGGCCAACAACCGCTCGGGCTTGAGGACGACCTGGTACTCTTTGACGAACCCGCCGATGCTGGCCACCTCCGCCACGCCGGGAACTCCCTGGAGGGGATAGCGCAAATACCAGTCCTGAAGGCTGCGGAGACTGGCCAGGTCCTGGTTGCAGGACAGGAGCGGCTTGCCGGTGAGAGGGCAGGGGCCGGGGCGATCGAACGCCCGTACCTTCACCAGTGCCGCTCGCCGATCTGGCGGCGCGGAGGTGGGGTCGGCGTACCATTTCTCCTGCTGTTCGTCGTGCCAAAGGCCCTGCGGGTGGTCGGGACAGTAATAGCCGGGGAACAGCACGTACTGGTAAACCCAACCGACGCCGGTGGCGTCCGGCCCGAGCTTCGGCTCGACGCCCGCGGGCAGTTGCCCCTTCGCATAGTTCAGGTACTCCAGCACCCGCTCGCGCGCGGTGTGCAGGTCGGTGCCATCGGGGAAGATGATGTAGACCATCGAGGTCTCGAACATGCTGAACCCGCGCACGGCTTTGGCCCCGATTCCCGAGAAGGCGGTAGTCAGCGGGTAGGTGACCTGGTCCTCCACCACGTTGGGTGCCTGGCCCGGATAGTCGGTGATAACGATCACCTGTGCGTCGGAGAGATCGGGGATGGCGTCGATGCTGCTGTCGAGCATCGCCCAGACGCCGGCGACGACCAGGCCGGCGGTCAGAAGCAGCACCAGCAGCTTGTTGCGGATCGAGAACTCGATGAGTTTGGCGATCATGGCAATACCTGATGGGGGGACTGCACGGGAGACGTCCGACTGCCTGCTAGTTTGCAGGGCCGCTGAGCCGCACGACGAGCTGGTCGCTCAGGGCGTGGAAGGCGGCGCGCGCATCGGCCAGAGTTGTCGCGCCTGCGAGTGCGTCCGCGGCCTGTCGTAGCGGGCCGAAGTCGTCGCCGCTCAGCCGTTCGGCTCCAGCCTTCAGAGACTTCGCCGCGACCGGGTCCAGCCGTCCGGCGTTCAGCCCGGCCGCGAGGTCCAAGTAGGCCCGCACGACCGGCGAAAGCGCCGACCCGGCTGCCGGCGTCTGCACCTTCTTCTGAACACTCCCGCACGACGTCATCTCCGGGCCAAGGTACGGATTGGAGATCGCATCGCCCGGTTGCAGCCATCGGGCCTTTGCCATCGGGCAGTACGCGACGCTCAGATGCGTCGGTAACGCCACCGCCAGGTCATGGGTGCCTATGGCAGTCAAGGCCGGTGCGGTGGCGGGTCCGGGCATTTCTGATTGCTCGGCGATGGCGTGCGTTGATGGGGCGACGGTGAGCTTCTGTGTTGCCTCGATCGTGCGGCTCTCCACGTCCATCAGGAATTGCCCACTGGTAACGACGGTTTCTCCGGGCGCGAGTCCTTCGACGACTTGCACTTGGTCGTCGTCGCCGGCTAAACCAGTTCGTACCGCGCGGGGCGTGAAGTGGCCGCTGCCGTCGGTGACGAACGCGATCTGCCGCGTCCCCGTGTCAATCACCGCCTCACGCGGCACCTGAATCACGTCAGGCACGGGCTGCGTGTTGATGTCCGCGGTGGCGTACATGCCCGGCTTCAACTCGAAGTCGGGGTTGTTGATCGTCACGCGCGCGGTCAGCGTGCGAGTCATGTGGTCCAGGTGCGGGTAGATGAAGCTGATCGTGCCTTTCCACGTCTTGCCCGGCACGCCGTCGACCCTGGCAATTACCTCCTGCCCCTCTTTCACCACCGGAATTTGATCGGAGTACACTTGAGCGTCGAGCCACATCGTGGTGTGGTCGGCGACCCGCAGGAGCTTGGTCATCGGCTGCACCGCCGACCCCTGGACGATTGCCTTGTCCTCGACGTGTCCCGTTGCCGGGCTGCGGAACGGCACGTCCCGGGGCGGCTCATCGGCCTTGGCGATGGCGTCCACGTCCTGCTCGGCCACGCCCCAGAGCAGCAGTTTCCGCCGCGACGACTCGACCATTCCATGCGCCTCGCGCCGCACGTCGAGGCCGACATTCGGTGGCATCGACTTCTCGGATTTCACCGCCGCGATCAACTCCTGCTCGGCCACTTGGAGGTCCGGGCTGTACAGGTCAAACAGCGGCTCGCCCTGCACAACATGCATGCCGTCCTGGTCGGCGTAGAGCTTGTCGATCCAGCCGCCCACTTTGAGGCTTACGTCATGTAGCCCCGGCTCAGGGAGCTTGAGCAGGCCCACCGTGCGCACGGTCTTGTGCAGTGGTCCGCGCATGACCACCGCGGTACGCACGCCCATGTTTTGCACGACAGTGGGGTCGATCCGCACCTCCGGTCCCGCTTGCTCGGCATACACGGGCACCATGTCCATACCCATTGCGCTCTTGCCTGGGTGATCAGCTATTGAGGACGGCCCGAGCATCGGATCCCACCAGTAGAGCACCTTCCGCTCGGCGGCCTTGTCGGAGGGCGCAGAATCGCCGCCGATCGGCGTGAGAGCCATGTGGCAGATGGGACAGTCGCCGGGATGATCCTGGATGACCTGCCGGTGCATCCCGCAGTGCCAGAGTTGCTTGGGATGATCGGCCGCCATGGAGGCTTCCATTTGGCCGGCGGCTCGATGTCGCTTTACTGCATTTTGGAGGACGAGGATCAGGGCGAGGCCAACGATCAGAACGGCGGTTAGAGCCGCCAGGAGTTTCTTCCAGCGCATGGGACGCTCCCTCGGAAAAAGCGCGAGTCTTCGGGGTGATGGATGGAACTACCGACAGGACAACGGTCGGCGCGGAAACACGCCATGCGCGGCCGCACAGGGGCCGGCAGGGTCAGTGGGCTGGAAAGAGGGGATCAATTCAACAGCGCGCAGTGCAGCGCAAGCAGCGTTGAGGCGGGACAGGAAGGCAAACTCGTTCGATCAAGCGATGCCAATCGCTCGTGAACTGGCGGAGCGGCAAATTTACCGTCGAAAGCGGTGAGCAGGAACAGTGGCGAAGGCAGGAGGTGGAGGTTGCCGGAACTGCTGTTTTCAACCCCTTTGGCGATCAGGATTGAATTGTGGCAGGGAGGGCATTCCCTCCTCCCACCGTCGTGCGCCGGGATGCCGGTATGACGCGAGCAGCAGGTTCTTTCCGAATGGGAGAGAGGAGACGCCGAAGCAACAGAGAGCAGACATCCCGCCTGTGTGCAGGTCGAGCTGGCTAGCAGCACCGCCAGCGACAGCGCGACGACAACGAGTTGTCGCCCGTATCCAATCACACGCAAATCGTAGAGCTGGTTTCCCTCTGCGTCAATTCGGCGTGACCGATTTCGGCGAAGCGCACTCGAGTTTCTCGGCCACCTGGCTGGCCAGGGCGAGCATCCGATCCAACTCGATTTGATCGAACGGTCGCTTGGAGAAATCCAACAGCAGTTCATTGTCCCGCAGCAGCAAGCCGACATCCGGCGGAAGAAGCGATCGGGCCATCGATTCCGAGAGAGCGCGGGCCGCGATGGAATCGGTGCCGAAGACGGTGAATCGCTCGGTGGTTCCCAGCAGTGGATAGCCGGAGAGCGAAAACAAATCGAGCGCGCTATCCGCGGCCGCCGTCGGGCGCAAGCCGGTCGGCGGCCAGGAGGTCTCAACCCTCCGGGCGAGAAGGTTCCACACTGCCGGGCCGCCGCGGATTCCACCGGCGACTTGGGATTGCCTCGGCGAAGTCTGAAATTGAAGAAGCGTGCTCGACGCGTCCGCGAGATACAGGCGGACGACGGGGGAATGATCCGACAACGCCGCCAGCACCTGCGGGAGACCATGGCGATCCACGGATCGGGCCCGGAATTTTCGCTCCGACGCCCACTCCGAAAGCGCGTGCCACTGGCGGTGCGACTCCCATCGCCGCACCAGCGCCCAGAACGTCGCCGCCGATGCGGCGAGCAGAATCGCAAGCGTAATGAGCACCTGCACGCTGATCCCCGCCGACGGCACCACCTTCGCGACCATCGGCATCAGTGTACCACGAGGAACGAACGAGCGCGATTTTATCGGGCGTCCAGCGGCCGGGCGCCGAGGCATCAAGGCGGGTTGAACCGGCCGCCGATATCACCCCAGCAATGCACCACTTCGAGCCGATTGTCCGGCGGGTCAAAATCGAGCACGACATCCGCGTTAAACGCTGGCGGCGCCACATGAGCGGCTGCGCCTGGCAAGTCCGCCATGCCGACGGCCGCGTGATTCGCTGGATCGAGTCGCCCTACCCGCGGACCCCGATCAGCCTCTCGCTATTTCTTCACGAGGTCGGGCACCACGTGATCGGGTTCGAAGCGTATCCGACTCGATGCGAAGAGGAATACCACGCATGGAATTGGGCGATCGCGCAGATGCAATCAATGCGAGTGTCGCCCGACGCGAAGGTCATGTCGCGATACGAGCTGTCGATGCGATACGAGGTGGAGAAGGCGATTCGCCGGGGAGCGACGGAGATACCGGAGAAGGTGATGCAGTTCGGTCGGGCGGCTTAGAGCGGCGGATTGCAAATTGATAATTGCAAATTGCAAATTGCAAAATGGAAGAGAGGGCGCGTGAAGCCGGAAGAGCTGTCGGAAAGGTTGCTCAATTTCGCGGTTCGCGTGGGACGGGTGGTTGACGCACTGCCGGACACGCGCATTGGGCGGCATGTCGCCGGTCAGCTCGTGCGATGTGGGACATCGGCGCCAGCGAACTACGAGGAAGCGTGCGCTGCAGAGAGCCGGGCAGACTTTATCCACAAAATGCGGATCTGTCTCAAAGAGCTTCGGGAATCGCGAATGTGGCTGCTCTACATCATCCGCGCCGAGATACTTCCGGGCCGTGCGGTCACCGATGTACACGATGAGTCTAACCAACTGTGCAACATCATTGGCCAGTCCGTCGCCACGGCCACGCAAAACGCTCGCGGAAAGAAACCGTGACGCATCCCCGTCCCCAATTTGCACTTTGCAACTATCAATTTGCAATTTGCAATCGCTCCAACAAAACACCGCCGCCGGAGGCGGCTCAACCTCCGGCGGCGACTTTAGATTCAACTGACGACAGGGAAACTCACTCCGCCGACTCTGCTCGGCTCTTCGTCCGAAGCACGCCGTCTTCCATCACGATCCGGATCTTGGCCAGCGCCTTGTTCTGGATCTGGCGGACGCGCTCCTTGGTGACGCCGATGATCTGGCCGACTTCTTCCAGAGTCATCGGGCTCTCGTCTTCCTGCCTCCAGTTAAACCGGCGGCGGATGACGGTTTCCTCGACTTGGGACAGGTCCGCGAGGTTGCGATCGACGATCGCCTTCAACTCATCAATGCAATCTTCCTCAACGACCCCGCGCCGGCGATCCTGCCAGTCGCTCTTTTCCATCTCCGGCTCGAACTCCACCGGAAACCGCGTGCGATGCCGCGACGCCTTCAGAGCCGTCCGGCTAAACGCCTTGAGAATCGCCCGGCAGGCGTAGGTCGAGAACTTGAACCCGCGGTCGATACTGAATTTGTCGACTGCGCGGATGAGAGCCATATTGCCCTCGCTGACAATCTCGGCAAAATCCACGTCGCCGAGCCGGGTGCGCTTGGCCATGGCAAGGACGAGCGCCAAGTTCGTCCGCACCAGGTATTCGCGGAAGTGCTCGAAGCGGCCGTGCCAGAAGAGGAACTCATCGGCACGCTTGCGCGTGAGCCCGCTTTTCTTGATTAGCTTCTGAAGCCGCGAGAGCTCAAGCTTGCAATAGTTGAAGCGGAGGAACATCATCCGCTCTTCGTTGCCCTTCATGAGCTGCGGCGCGCCGGCCATTGTCTGGTCAACCGCTTCATCGCGCGTGGGCTGATACCAGCTCACCATCGGAAGCTGCGGCTCGGCATCGAAGTCGAAGAGCTCGGTTTCGATGTCCTTTTGCTGGAACACCGGGCTGTCCATAAATGCATACGACTCTTCCAGGAGGGCTTCGACTTTCTGTCGCGTGGCCCGTGGAATTGTCGTTGCGTGCGTTCGAATCATCTGCATCGTGGCCATCTTGGCCCTCGCTTTCCCGCAATTTTGCGTTAATCCAAACAAGCGTTTGGATTGTCGGCACATTGTACGTACTGTCAACCCGACATAAAGTTGTACGCGAATTCCGTGAACGAGTTCATTCTACAAACCATTGGACACATTCGCGTTATGAATTTTCAGCCAGGCCATAATCAGCCGTGCAAACTGGACAATTTTTGCAGTTCCCAGTGCATGGCTCTCAGAACAGTTGCAGTAGGCAAGTACAATACCATTGACGAAAAATGAGGAGCAAACCTGACAAACTAATTGCAAACACCCCGTCGGTGACGCTTTATTTCGGGGGCAGTTTCAATCCGATTCACCACGGCCATCTTATCTGCGCGCGAGCGGTGGCAGAGGCCCGGGGTTATGACCAAATTGTGCTGGTACCGAGCGGCCAGCCGCCTCATAAGCCTGTTTCTGCCGAATTGGCCAGCGGAGGAGACCGGCTGGAAATGTGCAAGCTCGCGGTGGCGGATATGTCTCTGTTTAGGGTTGATTCCAGCGAGATCGATCGGGCCGGACCGAGTTACACAATCGATACCATCCGCCAGCTTGCCACCACCGCGCCAGGCGGCGTTCACTGGCTAATTGGCGCGGACATGCTGCTTTATCTGCCGAAATGGCACCGGGTGAAAGAGTTGCTACGAGAAGTTCACTTTGTTGTCATGGCTCGACCGGGTTGGACTTTGGAATGGAGTGCATTGCCGCCAGAATTCCGCAGGCTGAAGGATAATGTGGTCGAAGCTCCGATGATTGATATCCGCGCCACCGACATCCGCCGCCGCGTGACGGCCGGCTTGAGCATTGAGTACCTCACACCGCCCGCAGTCTGCGAATATATCCTCAGCCGCGGCCTTTACCGGCAGACATCAACCCCGTGATGAACTGTTACGACATTGCCTACGGCGTCGGCTTGGCCTTCTCCGCGCCGTTTTGGCTGGCGAAGCCCTCCGCCCGGCGCAAGGTCCTCAAGGCAGTCAGCCAGCGGATGGGACAGGGAATTGCCGCCCGGGTAGGAAATAAGCCGGCGGTGATGATTCACGCGGTGAGCCTGGGAGAAATCAACGCCACCCGCGCCATGGTCCGCGGACTTGCCGAGGCCCGACCCGAGCTCGAGTTCGTCATTAGCACAACCACCGACACCGGCTATGCCCGCGCCCAAGAACTCTTCGGCTCGAACCCGCGCGTCCATCTAATTCGCTTTCCGCTCGATTTTACCCCGGCAATTGAACGGGCCCTGGACGCGTTACGACCTCAAGTTGTCGTGTTGATGGAGCTAGAGGTCTGGCCCAATTTCGTATTTCAGTGCGAGAAACGCGGCATCCCCGTGATGCTGGTCAATGGCCGGCTTACGACCGGCAGTTTTCGCAACTACCGGCTCGGGGGCCCGCTCGTGCGGCGGATGTTTCGACGCCTGCGCAGGGTCTGTGCCCAGGAGCAGGCATATGCCGAGCGATTCATCGCACTTGGTGCGCCGCGTGATCGGGTGCAGACGACTGGCACGATGAAGTTCGACACGGCGGAGATCGCCGATTCGATTCCGGGCGCCAACGAACTTGCCGCCGCTGTCGGACTGCGGCGCGGCCCCGAGATCGTTTGGGTATGCGGATCGACCGGCCCTAGCGAAGAGGCGCTATTGCTCGGAGTCTATCGTGATCTGGTCAAGGCCCACCCCACATTGCGGCTGGTCCTCGTCCCGCGGAAGCCGGAGCGATTTGATGAAGTGGCAGAGATAATTCGGGCTAGCGGGTTTCGGATCGTTCGCCGTTCAGAAACGACCAGCGGTCTATCCAAGTCTCAAATCTCCAATTCCCCATCGGACAACCCCGTGATCCTCGGCGATACGATGGGCGAGCTTCGCAAGTTTTACAGCCTCGCCGACGTGGTTTTCGTCGGGCGAACGCTGGTCGATCTCGGCTCGCGCCAGCACGGCAGCGACATGATCGAGCCCGCCGCCCTGGCCAAGCCGACGATCGTCGGCCCCTTCACCGGCAACTTTGCCGAGGTCATGAACCAATTTCGAGCGGCAAACGCCATCCGCGAGGTGGCCACCCCGGAGGAGCTGACATCTTCGCTCTTGGCCCTGCTCTCCGATCAAGCGGCTGCGAAAGCCATGGGCATCCGCGCCCGCGAAGTTGTTCGTCAATCGCAAGGCGCAACCGGCCGACATGTTGCGATCATTCTCGAAGAGCTGGATCGCACGCTCAACCGGCCTGCCTCTGACCCGGTATAGCGGGCATATGGCACACCATGTCCGCTTGCTTCCGCTGCTCTGCTCAATACTGATCGGCAGCCTGTTCCCCGCTTCCTTGTCGGCCGACGCGGTCCAGGTCCGGCGGATTCCTCAGCATGGCGTGCAGCCTCAAGTTTGCGTGGATACCGACGGCGTCGTCCATCTTATTTATCTCGTCGGGGACCCGGCCCATAGCGATATCGAGTACGTTCGGTCAGTCGATGGCGGTGCGTCCTGGTCGGCTCCGCTTCGCGTGAACTCACAAGCCGGTTCGACAGTCGCCCTTGGATCGGTTCGCGGCCCACACCTGGCAATCGGCCGCGGCAACCGCGTCCACGTCGCCTGGATGGGCTCGAGCATTGCCGAGCCAAAGGCGCCGCACGGAATCGCGCCAATGCTTTATTCCCGATTGGCCGAGGATGGAAAGGCCTTTGAGCCGCAGCGCAACGTCATCGTTTCTCATCCCGGTGTCGATGGCGGCGGATCAGTGGCCGCGGATCAACACGGGAATGTCTTCGTCGCCTGGCATGCGCCCGCCATCTTCAAGGGGATCGAACAGGATCGCCGGGTCTGGGTCGCGCGCTCCATTGACGACGGCGCGACCTTCGCCACGGAATTATCCATCTCTGATCCGGCCAACGGCGCCTGCGGATGCTGCGGGATGCGGATCTTCGCAACTGATAAAGGGTTCTTCGCACTCTATCGCGGGGCATCCGAAATCGTGAATCGCGGCATGCACCTAGTCGATGCCGGCACCGATCTCAGTCACCCACGCGATCGAGAAATCGATCCGATGAAATTCGGCGCGTGCATCATGAGCACTTCGGCTTTCGGCCAAGCGTCAGATCATTTGCTGGCGGCGTGGGAGACCAACGGACAGGTATTCTGGTCGCGCATCGACGAGCCCGTGATGCGATCGCATGCCCCTCCGGGTGCTGGCGACCGTCGCAAACATCCGGCCGTGGCATCGAGTGCCGATGGAAAGGTGTTGCTCGCATGGACCGAACGCACCGGCTGGAACAAGGGCGGCAGCGTCGCGTGGCAAATCTTCGATCGATCCGGGACGCCCATGGCGGACGCCGCCGGCCGAAGGGATGACCTCCCGGCATGGGATCTGCCGGCGGTGGTCTGTTCTTCTGGGGGCAAGTGGATTGTTCTTTATTAGAGCAGTTTTCATTTTGCTGGATCGCCAGCGAATCGGTTGCGACTCCGCGCCTTATCCCCTCTCCCTCCGGGAGAGGGTTAGGGTGAGGGGAAACCGGTGGCGCGTTCCCTTGCCTATCAATGGCTACCGCGACTTCCCCTCACCCCGGCCCTCTCCCGGAGGGAGAGGGAGGAAGAGGGAGAGCCG
>Ga0182024_10027126_pt1 | contig 10038 bp, 10 predicted proteins | sample P32metaG_FD_120480 | JGI IMG/M metagenome (GOLD analysis project Ga0182024, IMG submission 120480) | Permafrost microbial communities from Stordalen Mire, Sweden - P3-2 metaG (Illumina Assembly) | ecosystem: Environmental > Terrestrial > Soil > Wetlands > Permafrost | place: Sweden: Stordalen...
GCAATTCGGGTCGGTGCTTCGCGCACCGAGCTCAGTCCCGAGAAATACATAGGACAACCCGCATTGCTCGAGGGCGGTCTTAAAGGGTCCCTTGTTGAACTGCGGATTCACACGACTGTAAGGCTGTGATCTGACATCAGCAACGGCAGTGATATCATGCAGCCTCAGCAGCAAAACTAGCTGTTCAAACGTGTTCGTGGAATGACCCACGGTATAAATCATCAAGCTCACTTCAATCCCTCGCACGATCCGGCGTGATCATGGCCGCTACCAGCTTATAGCAGATCCGTGATATGCCTCTCCAATGCTGAGGCACAGACGCGCTGTTTTTACTGGGTAGACAGCTGGGGCGAAAAAACGCTGCGTTCTTCACACTACAACTACTAAACAGCTTCTGGCGCTATGCCCGCTATCGTATCTTCGTGCGGACCTCTGCACAAATTGTCCCCTCATCGATTCACGGAAGCATTGGTTTCTGGATCAGGCTGGAAGCCTATTCGATCCAGGGCTGGCTTGATCTCCGGATTCGACATGAAGAGATTCCAAATAAGAGCAGACCGATAATTCTCAATCATTACCACAATGGGAGCCTGATTGAGTCCCATGTAAACGTCCTCAAACCAGTCTTCCGAAAGATTGAAGCCGTCGCGAAAACCATAAATCCCCCACAACCTGTCTCCCAGATCTCGATAGAAATGTCTCAGTGCTTTCATTGATTCCGCGGGCGTGTAGGGGAACGACGCGAGCGCGGCGGTGCAGGTGATGGTTCCATTGTCGTCTCGCGGGTAAGCCTGTCCGCCGTCGGAATTAATGCCGGCGGAGCGCCCCCACGAATCCCCCCCGTAACCAACATACTTTCCGGGGTTGGCAACCGCGTAAGCGCGGCTGATCAGCGCGATGTTGCGATTGTTCTTGAAATAGTTTGTGAAAGAATCCTTCTTATCGCGGGGGTCGAAGCCCAGAAATGAGTATTGAGTAAAGAAGAGATCCGCGCCATTCCCTTCGTCCACGTCGAGTTTGATGCCATAGTAGCTATGTCCATTGACGAAGTGATCGCCCTGTGTGGTCCGACTCCACCAACGGCGGTATTGGATGGCCCGCTCTGACTGTCCCGCCCAACCGCTGTAGTACATCGAAGCTGGGACGGGATGAGTAGGCGACGCGATCGCAAGCAGATAAACGATCATGGTTTCATTCCATCCGATCAGCGGGTGATTGAGGTAGAAACCATAGTCGGGGGACCAGTGCCAGTAAAGAAAATCACTGTGGCCGTCGCGGCGGTACCAGTCCCATTCGACTGATCTCCACAGCGAGGTTATGGTTTTCCGGATCTCCTGCTCTGCGGTATTATCCCGGGTGAAATATTGACGCGCTGCCAACAGCCCCTGCATCAGGAAGGCGGTTTCGACGAGGTCCCCGCCATCGTCGTATTTTCCGAAGCGCGCAATTATTTTCCCGGTTCTGCCATCCAGGAAATGCGGGAACGCTCCGTGGAATCGATCTGCCTTGGACAGAAAACGGGTGATCTTCAGCATTCGCTCGACGCCTTGATCGCGGGTGATGAAGCCGCGCTCGACACCCACCAGCAGGGCCATGATCCCATGGCCGGAAGCCCCCACCGCGACCAGGTTTTCATCGCCCGGCAAAATTTCGATTGCCATGCCGGCGACTGGGTGGGCGCCATCCCAGTAGTATCTGAAGCAGCCTTCTTGCACCATGGTGAGGAGTTCGTCATCGTTCATGGCGCGGGTGACGGCCTTTGCCTCCGCGGAGAAAGCTGACTCGTTGTAGTTCTCATCGACGGCACTGATTTTGTAGAACGCAGTCTTCCCGCTTGCCCCGAGGAAATCCTCGTAGCGAGTCGCGCTTCCCTTCTGAATACCGATTGGGACGTATTTTCCCCCGTCGGGGGAGCGATAAATCTTGTAATACCTCAGGTCCGGATCATGGCTGGGAGTCCAGGTCAATTCAACGTGCCGGTCGTATCCCTTTGCGTGAAGGCCCGTGGGGGGCGGAGGAAGTATTGCACTATTCGAGGCCTCATCTCCAACCGTGATCTCATCGACATAAATAGCGGCTGGCCTGGGTTCCGAGTGCACTCGCCAGGAGAAAAGCGGGACAGGACCATCCCTTTGGCTCCGAGGGGAGAAGTCGGTTCCCATTCGTGAGCCGTCACAAATACAACGTCATTCCAGATTTCTCAATTATACTGTGCGTCTCACCTCGAGAAGTCCAGTCCCCTTTGCCCCGATGGTCGAGGTGCATTCCGGGCAAGAAAACGATTTCTGAAGCGTGCTGTGGCCGGAATTTTGCAAATTGCAGAGGGACGATGCGATTCGCGCTGCCAGGTCACCGCCCGGTGCAGTGCGCAGAATTCATGGAGAACAAGAATTATGCGATTCACAATTTTCGGCTCATTGGCCGTTCTGATTCTGCTGGTTACCCATCCTGGGTTGAGCCTCGCGCAGGTGCAGACCGAAGTGCCTCCGGTCGTTCCCGGCGCCAAGCCCGTATCAGCGGAGCGTACTAAGATTCATGGCACCTCGCTCGAAGGCAATCTGGAAGGCGACGCCGTTGATCGCGACGTGATTGTGTTCCTGCCGCCCAGCTACCAGAAAGACAAGCATCGCCGCTACCCCGTGGTGTACGCGCTGCACGGATACTCCATCGGCGCCGAGCAGTGGACACACGAGATCCATGTGCCCCAGACCATCGAAGGCGCTTTCCAGCAGGGAGCGAAAGAGATGATCGTGGTGCTGCCCGATTCAAAAACCGTGCACAACGGCTCCATGTATTCCAGTTCGATCACGACCGGAGACTTTGAGCAGTTCATTGCGCACGACGTGGTGGCATATATCGACGCTCATTACCGCACGATTCCGGATCGACGCAGCCGCGGCCTGGTAGGCCACTCGATGGGAGGGTACGGCGCGACGCGCATCGGCATGAAGCATTCCGATGTTTTCGGCAGCCTGTACATCATGAGCCCATGCTGCCTGTCGCCCCGGACCGGTGGTCTGAGCCCGGAACTTGAAAAGACTTTGGAAGCGGTGAAGACTCCAGAAGATTCTACCAAGCTCCCGTTTTTTGCTCGCGCCCAGCTTGCTAGCGCGGCGGCATGGTCACCCGATCCGAAGAACCCTCCGCTTTACCTTGATCTACCTGCCAAAGGCGGCGAACCACAACCGGATGTTCTGGCAAAATGGACAGCCAACGCGCCGCTGGCCTTTATCGATCAATACATTGGTAATCTGCGCGAGTACCGCGCCATCGCCATCGACGTGGGCGACCAGGACAGTCTGCGAATCGATACCGGCAAGCTCCACGATGTTCTGGATAAGTATGGAATCGGGAACGGCTTCGAGATGTATCACGGTACACACACGAGCGCGGTGGCGGACCGTTTTCAGAATCATGTGATGCCATTCTTCAGCCAGAATCTCTGCTTTCAGGCAAACTGCCGCTAGCCGGTGGGTGGTACGTCTCCCGGGAGATCTCGCATGGCATCGCGAGTCACTTCAAGAGCCGCAAATTGGCAAAGTACGCTTCGGTTCCTGGCCCGATCCACAACGCCACGGTACCTTCGCTGTCACCGTGTTTTAGATCGTTCACTACCAGCACGGGCTGTGGGGAGTCGTTAACGTACAATTGCACCTTCACGCCGCTCACTTCGATCTTGATCTTCGTCCACTCGCCCGGTACCAAATCCACATATGACTCGTACCGCCCCGGTGCCTCCCTCCGCAGCCTCGACCATTCGTACTCTGGCATGGAGATGTATTGCGTCGAGTGATTCCGCCGCGCTTGGTCGTCAGCACGACCGTTCGTAGGGCGGATATAAACACATTCGTATTTTGATGGCTCAGCGGCCACCCGGAAGGCCAGACCAACGAACCCGCGAGCATCGGTCGTCGTACCAGCCCGTGGCTTACCGGCAACATCCACCTCAATCGTGCCGTCATGGAACGATGTTCCTGGAAGCACAACGATCCCACCTCCTTCGCCGTTTTTCGCGGCCGCCAACTCTGCATCCGCATCCGCCGCTGGCATGACCCGGACCGCTTTGCACCCGAGGTAAGTCACCGCCTCAACTGTCACATCGTGGGGCTGCAATCCCTTTGTGGAATCTAGCCCGCAAGTTTGGGCCGCCGAAGCGCAGGGCATCAGCAGACCGGCACTCAGAACACTAGCTATCGCGGCAAAATGAACCTTGCGCATCATGCAAGAACTATTTTGAGGCATTGTTGGGCGGGTCGCACTCAACGTCCTTCGGCTGCAATCCTGATAAGGGGGCCGTCGGGTCGAGCAGCAGCATGACTTCAACCGAAGCATCCCGACAGTTACGTACAAGTTTCACATCTTGGGGAGTAAATCCCAGAGGCAGCACCGACGAATGTTCGCTGACGTACTTTTCGATATATGTACGGTCAAAGACCGCGCCTTCGGGCAGCTCCCAGTCCCCCTGAAGCCTGTCAGCCAACTTTCTTCGCAAAGCATCGGCCAAGCCAAAGTAGGCAAGGGTTAGTTGAGGATCCTTCTTAACTGCACTCTCGAACAGCTTTACAGCTTGGCGGGCATTGGCCAGAGAGCCGCCACTCCGAGTATTGCTCTTGCTTTTCGATGGTGCTGACCTCGCGGTCCACGGTTGAAGCTATGGTTGACGGAGGCTGCGCCTGTTGCACCTCAGGAACGCTCGCGGCTGCGGCGCTCTTTGTGCCCTGTGCCAAGGCGGTCCCGGCAAAGATGAGCACTGCCGACAGCAAGAAGAGTTTTGTTCGTTTCATTGGAGTGATTCTCCTCAATTTGTTTGAACCCAGAAGATATGGATTTTCAAGCATCCGATGCATAACCGAAATCAAGCACCCTTATCAACGGGCCCGTAAACACGGCGAGTTCATGCCTCGCGAAGGGCAAGGATTGGGTCCACTTTCGTCGCGCGCCGGGCTGGAATGTAGCTGGCCAGAAGGGCGACCGCCTGCAAAAGCAACGGCACCGCAAGAAATACCGCTGGATCGTGCGGGCGCACGCCGTAGAGCAAACTGGCCATCATGGAGGCGCCAGATGCAGCCAAGAAGACACCGGTCAGGATTCCGATCGCGGCGAGAACGAGGCCTTTTCCCAAAATCAATCCCAGGATGTCAGTTCGCCGGGCACCCAACGCTATGCGAAGGCCGATCTCGCGCGACCGTTGGCCGACCATATACGCGAGTAAGCCATAAATTCCAATCGAGGCCAGAAGCAGCGCCAATCCGGCAAATCCCGCCACCAGGTCGGCAGAAAAACGGCGTGAAGCCAGCGATCGATCGAGGATGTCGTTCATAGAAGAAACATTAAATACGGGCAAGCCCGGATCAATGCTCTGGATTTCATGCCGAATCTGCGGCTCTAGAAGGGTTGCCGGCAACGAGGTCCGCAAGGCGAGGCTGAATGCCCGATCAGCGCCTTGATAGATTGAAGCGTAGATGTGAGGAACACCATCGATGTCGAGCCCGTCATGTTTGATGTCCTTGACTATACCCACAATCGTCATCCAGGGCTTGGTAGGATCTGGTCCGAACCGAAGCCGCCGACCCAGTGGATCGCGATCCATCCAGTAGTGACGAGCCGTGTTTTCATCAATGATGACAACAGGTTGTTTGCCGTCTTCATCGGCTTCAGTAAAGAAGCGTCCGCGCACAAGTGGCGCTTGCATCACTTTAAAATAATCAGGGCTTATCCGAATGCTTTCGGCGCGCAGGTCTTGTGAGGACTCGACCGGACGATCTTCAATCACCAGAGCGTCGCTGTCGGACTGATCGGGCTGAGGGACGGTTGGTAGATTCGAGGTGATGGCAGCGAGCTCAACTCCCGGAATCGCCTTCATGCGCCGCAGTAACTCTCGACTAAAAATGTTTCTTGGGGCGTTACCGAGATATCGATCTACTTTCGGGTTATTGGGGATTGGAAGCCAAACGTTGGCAGTGACGACATGCTCTGGATTGAAGCCAGGGTTTTCCTGCAGCAGATTGCCCAGGGTACGCAGCAGCAAGCCGGCTCCAACCATCAGTATGACGGCAAATGCCAGTTCCGAGACGATTAGAACATCGCGCAGGCGGCCAGTCCTGGAGCTGTAGCCGGACCCACGCGCGCCTTCTCGAATGGCGGACGAGAGAGCGATCTTGGCGGAATGAAGCGCTGGAGCAAGTCCAAACGCTAAGCCAGTAAGAATGGAAATCAGCAGAGCAAACGTCAGCACAACCCAATCGATTCTTACGTCATTGAGACGGGGGATGTTGGCTGGGACAAACCGCAGGATGAAACCCAAGGTAGCAACCGCGGTTGCGATTCCCGCGGCACCGCCGATGACCGACAGAAGGACGGACTCGGTCAGCATCTGGCGTACCAAGCGGCCGCGAGTCGCTCCCAAGGCCTGCCGCACTGCCATCTCTTGCTGTCGTCCGGAGGCGCGCGCCAGGAGAAGATTGGCAATGTTCAACGACACGATGAAAACAATCAGGATCACTGCTCCCATCAATACCAGCAGCATGGGTCGAACATTGCCGACCAAGGACTCTTGCAAGGGCTGGATGTCAATCGTCCATTGGGCCTGCGGGGAATAATCGGTGGCAAAGTCCTGGTGCAATTGCATAGCCATGGCGGTGAGCCTGGCCTGAGCTTGCTCCAGCGTTAACCCTGGCTTGAGACGTCCAATGGCGGTCGGCAGAAACCGGTTGCTACGCGTCGGCGGGTTGGGAGCAGGGTCGGCGCTGAATCCGGCAGTTAGAAATACTTCCACGTTCCCGGAAACCGTCGGTCCGGGATGGCGAAATCCGGGAGGAAGAACACCGACAATTGTATAGGGATCGTTATCGAGCGCGAGACTGCGGCCGAGAATATTGGGATCAGCGCCATAGGAGCGGCGCCACAGGCCATCACTGATCACCGCTATCGGAGCGAAGCCGAGAGCGAAGTCCTGGGGACCAAACAATCGTCCAATTTGGGGGGTCGCGCCCAGCATGGAAAAGTAGTTGGGATGGGTAACGACGAACTCGAGACGCTCCGGATGGCTGGCGCCAGTCAAATTCACGCTACCGCCACCGACCGCGCTCACGTCTTCAAAAACACCGGCTCGATTTCTGAGATCGTCCAGTTCGGGTACGGAAAATTGAACATCTCGCAACCCCACCCCTGGTTTGTCAAAGAAGATTCTTACCAACCGATCCGGGTCGCGGTAGGGAAGAGAACGCAGCAAGACAGCATTCACGATGCTGAAAATCGCCGTGTTAGCCCCGACTCCCAGAGCCAGGGTCAGGACGGCCACGATCGTGAATGTGGGCTTCTTGCGCAGCATGCGCCAACCGTAACAAACATCCTGAAGCAAAGTCCTCATAAGGCTCCTTTCGCGCCCTTATTGTGCCGCTGCTGAAACTAGGGAGGGACGCAAGCGGTAATCCAGAAGACCGTCGCAAGTTTCAGGCCAGAAGGCCAAGAAAGCTATGTGATTGAAAGCATGCCCTAACATTCGCGGACGAGGTCACTTTGTGGTCGAGACCATGTCCGCTTGCGGAATAGAGTGTCCGTTATTGAGCAGCCATATCTGGTCTGATCCTTTTGGCGAGTCGACATATCGCTTGATGCAGCGGTACATCAGCGGTACATCCCATTGGAACAACCCATTCGCAACCGTTTCTCTAGGACAGCAGGATGGCGCGCGAGTGACGTTAGTGCTTTATCGGAGGCGCGCCCCTCACAAGAAAGAGTGGGGAGAAACAGGGCAGCGGGGCGCGCGTTCGATAAAGCCGTTAGAAGGAAGCCGCTCGCGCGGCGGACGCGGTGATTATGCAAATTGAATGCAGCGAAGGGGGTTGTTGAGGTGCGCCGGAGGTGTGGGGGGAGGCATAGGAGATAAGACCACACGTCTGGGAGCCGGCAGAATAGAAAAACGCTGGCAAGGGAGAGATGGGTAGGAGCCATCAGAAGAGATTGGTTCGGCTGCAAGGCGCAAGGGGGCGGAGCGTGATGAAACACGCAAAGTTGTCGGGTTTGTGGACGATGGTTTCATGCCGCAATGTCGAGCGGGTGGGGGGAGAACGGAGTTGGATCTGGGCAGCGGTAAATCTCTCGATGACCAGCATCGGGCCGCCACATTTGGGACAGAGCCAAAGCGGGCTCGGTTGCTTGGTCGCGGAGGTTCCTGGGTCGGTCTGCGGCACGGCGCCGAGTAACTGACGGCAAAGCGGCAGCAGAGTGGAGCGCCGGCGGTTGGCGAGGAAGCCGAAGTTCCGGATGCGAACGAAACCTTTGGGAAGCAGGTGCAACAGGAATCGGCGCAGGAACTCATCGAGCGACAGGGTCATCAACTTCTGTTGGTTGTTGTCGGCGGAGTCGCGCCAACGAAAGGTCACGTTCTGGTTGGCAGAGGAGACGAGCCGGTGGTTGGAGATGGCGACGCGATGAGTGTAACGACCCAGATATTGGAGCACATACTCGGGGCCGCCGAAGGGTGGTTTGGAGAGACCACCCAGTCCTTACGGAACAGTGGCCGCAGCCAGGCAGCGAAGATCTTGGGTTGGGCGAGCCGTGTCAGGTCTCCCGCAAAGTGAAGTTGATGGTGTTGAAAGGCAGACCGGAGAGCGGCAACGAACTTGCCGCGAAAGACACGACGGAGCACCTGGATGGGGAGAAAGAAGCGAGAGCGGGATTGAACCCAGCGGGTGTGATCGAGAGAGATCCCACCGGCAGGCACGACGCAGTGGACATGGGGATGAAGCCCGAGTTTCTGGTTCCAGGTGTGCAGTACGCTGAAGAAACCGATCTCGGCCCCGAGATGTCGGGGGTCGCGGGTGCCGATTTCCCCGGTGCTCCGGGCTACGAAAAGGATAGCGGCTTCGCCGAGTTTCAGCGCGAAGAGGAAGACAGAACGACTATCTGCACTGACTGCTTGGCAACTCACCATAAGGAGCCCAGTCCTTGACTCTTCCTAACCGACTACCCATTCCGTTCTCCACAGCGCGCGAGCTTCCGCTCCGACAGCCCTGCTGTCTCTACTCATCCCCGCATACCCCATTCCAGCACTTGCCCGCGTGAAAAACCTCTCTCCGAGCGCCTCCCAGCCAGCGCCAAAACTCCAACCCACCTCACTTATAGCTACGCTGAACCGACCGAGCACTCGAACAAACCTCGAAACACCCAAGCAAAACGCATAGCTTTCCGCGTCCGCCGCCCCAGCGGCTTCGTCCAAATACCCCTATCGCAAGTGCGCCGGCGTGAGGCACTTGGATCCACGCGAATGCTCCGCGCCGGCGCACTTGTCGATAGGGTACTAAGATTTAGCACCAACTCAGTCGGTGTTGTTCTGATTTCACGAGAAAGGCACTCGCCGAGAAGCAGGTTATTCGGGCACAATCGCCAGCGTCACGAAACGAGGAGGAAAGAGTGCCCGCTCCGGCGCTCATCTCATCTTCAACTCCGCATCCCAGTTTGTGACGAGCGTGAGGGGGACAGAGCCCTTTGGGGAATTGGCTTCCGTCATCAGAAAGCGCTGGCCATTGGCTGTCACGTCAAAGAAGTTAAGGGACTCCCCATTGACCGCCACATAGTTGGCTGCGCTGAGGATTGTATGCGGGGTCCCAAGCGATATCGAATCAGGCTTTTCGTCGACGCTCACAGCCACAATGTTGTTCCGCGTCCCATAAAATAACATCTTACCGTCACCGCGCCACCGCGGCAGCGTGCCGCCTTGTGTCGATACTCGGTATCTGCGCGTAGCGTCGGGGAAATGGGTGACATAAACCTCACGCTGTCCGGTCTCGGTCGAAACATAGGCAACCCACTTACGTTCAGGGAGGCCCAGCCCTTGAAGGGGCAACAGCTTGGATACTCCCCCTTACTGGAGACCGGAAGCCCTTCCCCTTGATCCACTCTCAGTTCGGGAATTTGTCGCCTGCATTCTCTCCCGACTGTAAGTGGGTTGCCTATGTTTCGACCGAGACCGGACAGCGTGAGGTTTATGTCACCCATTTCCCCGACGCTACGCGCAGATACCGAGTATCGACACAA
>Ga0182024_10027127_pt1 | contig 10038 bp, 4 predicted proteins | sample P32metaG_FD_120480 | JGI IMG/M metagenome (GOLD analysis project Ga0182024, IMG submission 120480) | Permafrost microbial communities from Stordalen Mire, Sweden - P3-2 metaG (Illumina Assembly) | ecosystem: Environmental > Terrestrial > Soil > Wetlands > Permafrost | place: Sweden: Stordalen...
TCGATCCGCAGGTTGAAGCCGTTGGCGTCGGCGTGAGCCCACATGGCTCCGATCGGCTGCCAGAACTTCTTCTCGCCATTCCGGGTCACCGCGTAAACGCGATGGGTCGGGCGGGGTTTGTTGCTTTCTCTCGTCATCGTATTGTCCTTTCGCTTATGAGCCCGCCCCATTGGCGGCCTCGATGCCCGTTTCGAGGCCGAGGCGGAAAAGCGGGGCTGTCAAAAGCTGTCCGAAGGGCACCGGAGGCGCGGAGCTGCACGAACGAAGTGAGCCCAAGCGAGCGGCTTTGACAGCACCGCGCGCCTCGGCAGAACCGGGCACAAAGAGAGGACGCCTTGGTTGGCGGGTCAGTTCGATTGGAAAGGACGATGACGAACTGAAATCAACTCAAACCGACGTTCGCAATATAAGGGAGCGATCGGCGAGAACCTGGCTCGATGGCCCAAGGCCATTGGCGAATCCGCCACGGGTGACGGCTATCCATTAAGCGAGCGGTCGGGCTCCTGGCTCATGACGCCCCTTTACTTGGCTTCGCCGCTTCCCTCGCGGGCGATTGTTCAAGTGTCAGGGGGACGAGTTTACCGATCTCCTGAAACCATAGGTCGCGAATCTTGGCGTCGGCGCTTTTCGTCGGGGGTACAGCATCGCGGACTTTAAACGTGGTCGGCAGATTAACGGAATTGCCAAAAACAAGAGCATGCTGCTTTGGAAGCGAAGGCAGCCGCCGCAAGACGGCCTCGGAAATGAAGGGCGTCATTTGCCGAATATGGGAGAGATCATCCGGATTCTGTATGCGGTGAACAACGAAGTTTGAGCATTGGGAAAGAACCGTTTTCGATAACTCACTTGGCCGCTGCGAAGCGACATCAAGAAAAAGTCCATACTTACGACCTTCCTTGGCAATCCGCTCAAAGATGCGGCTTGCGTCGATCGCATAGCGCGAAGGCTTTTCGGCGATATACCGATGCGCCTCTTCCAAGACGAGATGGACCGGAAAGGAATTTCTAGAGCTGGCGGTACGGAGCAACCTGAAGATGATCCGCGCGATAACCGATGAGATAAGCTCGACCACTTCATCTCCGACAGCGTTCATGTCGATGAGAATGATTTGATTCTTTTTTGCGAAGCCCCCCTTTTTACTCTCTAGGCCCAGCAAGTTTGCCAGAAACGATGAAACGGATACCGCGCCATCGCCCGCTTTCGGCGCTTCGTGCCTTAGGAAGGCATATTCTTCTCGATCCTTGAGCGACTTGAATCTCGTCAACATCTGCGAGCAGTAATCGCGGATTTGTCGATTTCCATGCGCCTCCTCATAGAGGATGGCGAAGTCCAAGCATTCCTCTAGATCATCAAACGCGAAGGGCGCATTTGTGTATGCGGGGAGTTTCACACCGTCCTTGATATGCGTTTTCACTTCATCCAAAAACGCCTTCAAGGTGCCGGGCGGGTCGAAATTCCCAAATTTCTCATTGCACCTATGCCTTGTTAGAATCGTTCGATCGAGTTCCGGTGTCCCGTACTTCTCCAAAAGTGAGGAGACCCTTTGAATTTTCGAGACGGGAGAGTCACCATCGGACCCACGGAAACATTCCACTACGCAGGTCGCCACGAAGTGTTTGCGGATTTCGGCCTTCTTTGCGTCACCGCCGACAAGCAGGCTGGTCAAGCCTAACGCGGTTCTGAGAACAGGAATTTGTGTTCGCTCGCTGGCTTGCAACAGGAGCTCCCATTCGGACAATTCAAGGAACCAATGTGGAAGCCGAAATTTTCCTTTGGCCGCCGAGCCGTCGACCTCGACTATCTGCAAACCAATGGCACTCTTCTTCGGTAGATCGCTAAATGCCTCGCCGTACTCTCCGTTTACATCGAAGACAAGGAAGGTTGCGCCGCGAGCCTTAAACTCGTCCGCCTTCTCGAAAAGCGATTGCAGGATCGTTGCGACGGTGCACGACTTCCCGCTGCCGGTATTGCCGAGCACGGCGGCGTGGCCGCCGAAGAATTCGTCCACCCTCACTTTTACATCATAATCTTGGAAGACCACGGATTTGCCGATGGTCAGTGCCTTAAACCGAGTCGCTTCTGGGGGCTTGTGCTGCTCCCCACCGGGTTTGGGCGGGACGGCTTCCGTGGGTTGAGCGGTTTCAAATATCCGATCAAGTTCTTGATCGAGTCCATAGAGCGCGTCAGCGTACAGGGACGGGAAAAGAGAAACGCCGAACCGAAATTCACCGTCGGTTCGTTGCGGCAACATGCCGACGGGAACGACATCAAGAAATTTAGCTGACGACGCCTTGTCCGCTTCGCTGCCGCCATCGCCACGACCCGAGGATGACTCCTTCTCTCTTAATCCCACTACCTCGGCGACGACATACTCCGCCTGTACAGGGATCATTAGGAAAGAACCGAGACGCGCGACATAATGCACATCGTCAAAACCGACCACGGTAAAATTGTCGGTACCCGCCAGCATCTCTATGACGAATTTGTCGGCGGCGACAGATATAACCTTGCCGATGACTCTCCGTCGATCATCACCCGGCATTTTCAGCCTCCCCAGAGTCCTTTCTTCTGGTGGGCGCGATCAATTCCTCGACTACCTTTCGCACAGCGGTGTCGATGCGATCTCCCGGAGGATCGGGCATTAGCTTATTCACGACCGTGTTGAAATAATGTGCTTTGACACTGCCGGGACTGTCACCGCCGATAATCCAAATTCGCGGATCATTGAGATCCCGAAGCTTAGCGATTTCGCCGCTGCTCCGTGGTGAGGCGAAGATGACGAGGCGAAAGGTGGGGATAGTGAGGGCTTGATAGATGATGTTGTTAACGTGCTCGTCGCCGAAGCCATACCCCACCGTGAAAAGTACGCTTTGCTCACGTACAATTCGCATGTGAAACTCCCTAAACAGGTCAGCGTATGGGGATGCGAGTCCGGCGTTTTGCTTGGCGGGAGTCGGATAAATCATTACCCTCTCGGGAAGATCGGGTTTTTGCTTCTCACGGATAGGAAAAAGGCCGTGATTATCTTCCACCCAACTGACAGAGCCGTGAAGTTTGGCTAAGTAGACAAAGCCATCGACGGCTGTCCATCTGCGACTTGTGATATCAAGCTGCTCCGCCAGCGCATAACGAAATAGGGCCGGATTAAATCGGCGCTCGACGGTGCCGGAAAAGCCGTTGCAATAAGGCAGACCGAGCCTGTCCATCGCTGTTTCGTTAAACAGATCGTAGTTAAGCGTGAAAACCCAAGGCCGAGGTAGCGCACGGTCGCGAAAAACGAGCTTTCGGTAAAATGCCTCGTACAAACCGACGACCGTCTCGTCACCGGACGCAAACGCACCCTTTGTGCATTTTTCCAGGATAAAAGCCTGCACTTTCCCAATGACTTTCGTGACAAGCGCAAGCGCGGCTTTGTGATCCTCGAGGACACTCCGCGAAAGCACGAATTGGTGACTGTGCAGGCATTCCATAAGCCTCTCGATGTTTGTCGCGAATTCCTTCGCGGAAACGTCCAAACCTAGGGTTTCTCGCAGGGTCTTTTTTTCGTCGGCAGTCAGAAATAACTTGCTGCCGGCAGGTCCATCAGTCTCGGCGAATTCCTTGGCGAGAAGTGGCATTGTTGCCACGCCGAGCTGCTTGCCTTCGGCAAAAAAAGACGAACATCCGGCGCCCAAAAGAAACGCGACGTTTCGGGAATTCATCGCTTCCGATAATTGCTCCCGCATGAGTTGGGTCGATTTTTCCCAATCAATGGAAGCGCCATCCTTGCTGGCGAAGAAGTCTTGACCGCCTTTCAGGAACGCGAGGGAATTCGCGGCGACATCACTTGGCGCGGCGGCGACCTTCGCTTTTTCTTGCTCGTCCATAAATCACCTGCGCCAATGAATTAGCCTGGGAGAACACGCTAAATGATTTCCAGGATATCCGCACGTGGAAATAGCAAACGCGCGCCAATGCACGTCAAATCGCTTGCATTATGATGAATTGGCGATACCGCGGAGCATTGAAAGGAATGCCATTTCCGTGGCTCCTGCGCCAGTCGGCAGCAAGTGCTCCAAAAGACGCGACTGCCGTCACACGGACAAGTCGTCGAGAAATTCTGAAGCCGGCTCGACGCAGGTCACTAGCAAACGGTCCCGCGCTCTGGTGCAGGCTACATAGAGCAAGTGCCGTTCGGTGTCATAGACTTCCTGCAAATCGGCGTCATCGCCCACAGACTCGATCCGTTCCTGCAAGGGAATGACTTCGTCGTCGCAAGCCATCACTGCGACAGCCCGGAACTCAAGTCCCTTAGCCAAATGCATGGTGCTGATGGACACGTGACCGCTGGTGGTCTCGACGTTCTCGTCGAGAACCTTGAACGGTAGGCCGGAATTCTTCACCGCGTTGCGAGCACGCGGCAATTCGGCCTGGGAACGAACGAAAATTCCGAACTCATGCGGAGCGAGACCGTCCTTGACACTCGCCGATAGCCAATGGCTCACCGCGTCCATCTCTTCGGGCTGGGTCTTGAACCTCTGAATATCCGGCGCGGGCCCGTTGAAAACTGACACCGTGTCACCACGCTCTTCCGTGTTCCCATCGGCGTCTGACACTTCGGACGCGAGCAAACGGTCCGCCCGCATGCGAATTTGGTGCGAGGTTCGGTAATTGACGCGAAGGTTCCGGGAGCGTCCGCGCACATCAACCCCAAGCGCCAGCCATGAAAAGGGCTGCTGAAAGATTCGTTGACCCAAGTCGCCGGCAAAAAAGAGCGCATCCGGGCGATTTGCGCCGATAGCCGACAGGAAACGCAGGTGAGCGATGCCGAAGTCCTGGGCCTCGTCTACCACGACGGAATCAAAGGGCGGCGTTTTGCTCTGAACGATGGCCGCCGCCAACTTTGTAAACATGGCAGAGTTCGTGATCATGTTGCGCGATGCGAGCCCGGCGCGCAGCCGCTCGAAGATTGACCATAATTTCACGCGCTGCGGCTCTGGAAGCCGCGTCTTGCGGCCCAATCGGACGACATCACGATAAGATTCCCACGTCTCCAATTGCCATGCGTCAACGACCTGCTCCCATTCGGTGAGAAGAAAATGCAGGCTAAATTTATGAGGACTGGCATCATTGGCGGCGGCAGCGAGCAACTCGACGACAACATCGCGCGGCGCAACATTCGGTTGACCAAAATGCGCCCTATAAAGCCGCTCGCCGATCGGATTGATGGAATGCACTTCGAGCCGCTCCGCCAAGCGGGGATCGTTGCTGATGAGCCGCCTGACCTTCGTCCGCAATGCGTTCGCGAGAACGTGGGAGAAGGTCGTGAGAAGGACCCGCGTGTCGGGATTTGCGCGCGCAAGATGGACCGCGCGGTGCACCGCCACGATGGTCTTTCCTGTCCCCGCCGAACCGGAGACGCGTGCGGGACCGGCATAGCTGCGCTCGACCAGTTCACGTTGGTCGGGATGCAGGAACACTGTCCACTTGTCCCAAGGATAGTCGAGGGCGCGTTCCAATTCCTCGATGTTTTGCATTACCCGGAATCGCCGCTGCGCGTCGGGATGATCGAACGGGCTTGTAACGGCGGGAACTGGTTTCGGCACCCTTGGCTCGCCGCCGGTCGCTAATTCAAGAAGCGCCTCGGCGGCTTCCGCTGGTAAGCGGTCCGCGAGTATCAACAAGCTATCCTCGTTGGCTTGGCGCACGTCATTGAGCCATTCGGGCGGAACGCCGTAGCTCAAGAGCTGATCGTCAGATACGCTGGTAAACAAAAGCGGCTTGGGTGCGAGCGGAAGTTCGCTCTGCACGTAAACCGGAACGACCACCTCCTGCACTGTCTCGCGAATTTCGATTAGCTGTGCCGCACCTGTTTTGGGATGCGTTTGCAGCTTACGCCGCTCCGCCCAATCGTAAGCCTTATCATGGTGGTCCACGTAACAGAGAAGCAGGCTTCCCTGCGTCTTATGGACGATAAGCCGGATATCGCTGCCGACACGAACGGACCAGAAATTCTTGTCCTTTGCCTTGTCGAGCTTATGAAAGCTCATGCCGGGATTGGCAGGATTGAGCTGTAAGTCAAACGCCGTCGTCTTGACGGCCTTCTGCTCCTCGCCGGTGAGGCGCGCAAGGCTGTCAGTGAACGTGTCGGCGATACGAAACTCCATGCTAGACCTTGAAAACCTTCATTACTTCGTCGCCGAGGTGATTGATGACCTTCACGGCAATGCGGCCTGACTTCGGCTTAGTAAATGGCCGGGAGGTATCACTGTGAAGGGTCGCCCACGCGTCGGGGTCTATTTCCGCCTTTAGCGTTGTCTTCAAAGCGCTGTAAGGATCATTTGCACCAAGAAAGTAAGCCTGCCGGACGAAGAAGCTCTCTTCGTTGTAGTCACTGTCAATAAACCAACAGGCGATTCCGTCGGCACCATCGCTGCGAACTTCGCCGGTATTCGGGTGGAATACGTCCACCCCGTTCACCTTCACGCGTATCTTTCCGTCCTTTTCTGGCAGCACGGTAATATCCGGCTCGCCGAAGATGACGAATAGATTGCCCTTGCCGGTATTCTTGAGGTCATCCGACATGTGCAGGTCGGCATTCATTCGTGCCTTCAGCACGGGAATACGACCAAGCTTGTTGAACTCTGTCGTATGCGCCTCGTAATTAAATGCGCAGGCAATAAGAACGTCAAAATCGGCGTCGCCAGCCTCGCGGGCGGCGAGCACAAGGTCCTGACGCTGAACGGTGCCGAATTCAGGACCGATAAAGATGGCAGCTCGCCTCTCTTTATCTCCCTCCATGTACCTGCCTTCGGCGCAAACCAGATCGCCCGGCCAGGGCGTAAGCGCCGCGAAGGTGATCTTGTCCTCCTTGTGCGCCTGCTGCACGCCAGCGGTGTGAAGGTTTTCAAGAATCATCTGCGGAAAGGATTGCTTGGCGGCATATTCGGCGTCGGCCTTTTTCATACCGTCAATCAACTCGTCGTTCTCATCCACGCCAAGCACGCGGTGCGGTGAAAGGCTTTCGACGGTAAACGGTCCGGCGACGCGGGCTTTTTTATTGTCAGCGTATGGCTTGTCGTAAAGGTATTCGAAATCAGCCTTCGCCGCGATGGATGCATCCATTTCCTTCTGTCGGCCGATGCGTGCGGCCCACCACTCCGCATGTAGTTTCATTGTCGCCTGCGGCCACTCGGCATCTCCCTCGCGCGGAATCTCCCATTCCTGCCAGCTCGTCTTGAGGGCTGCATTCAGAGACGCGCGCAAGGGCTCCAACTTGTCCCACCACTTGTCCCAGATGACATCGATCTCCGCATTCTTGGCAACGGAGCTAAGCATGATATGTGGCACGCGCTCATAAACGAAGCCGTGGCGGATATTTCCGTGCGTCAGCTGCGAACTTGGCGTGGTGCGTGTGACTTCGGCTTCTTTGAGCTGACCGTCGCGTGAGTCCGCCAGCATGTAAAATGGATAACGTGCGCCCATGATCCGGGCGCGCGCCAGCGCTAACGCCACGCGAGAAGTGTCAATGGTGATCCAGCGGCGTCCCCATTGTTCAGCAACAGTGGCAGTCGTGCCCGAACCACATGTTGGATCAAGCACGAGGTCTCCTGGATCGGTCGCCATCAGCAAACATCGCTGAACGACCTTCTCTGAGGTCTCAACGACATATCGCTTTTCGGAAGCGAAGCCCGCAATTCCTGTATCCCCCCAAACATTGTCTTCCTGAAACGCCGCGAAGTCTTGAAAATACCGAACATAGTACAAGCCCTTGCCCGTGGAACTTAAACGGCCGGCTAATTTAAGTCGTTGCATTCCCTGTTCGTTGGTTTTCCAACGGACCTTTTCGGAAGGCCGAAGTGTCTGTCCTTCGAAGTCGACCGGAAACCATGAAGCAGCGCCTTCACCCTTATCGCGACCAACACTTTGGCTGGTGAGGTTATCTATGCGAAATAAGCGAGCGTCTGTGGGCAAGTCCTTCGAACCGGAAAGTTCTTCGGCCGTGATTGTTCGTTCCGACAAGTCCGGAAGCCGAACGCGCTTGTACGCGCCGCCGCCCACACCCCCTATCTGCTTCAACGTTAACGGTTGCCGGTATTTCAAGTGCTCGCGTGATTTAGCATAAAAGACGAGAACGTCGTAGGTCCCGGAAAGATATTCCGACGTAGCGCTCGCGGTCTTGGCGAACACAATTTGAGAGATAAAATTCTCGGCACCAAATACCTCGTCCAATAACGAGCGAATTAAGTGACAGTTGTCCTGCCCAATCTGAACAAAAACGGAACCAGATTCCGTGAGCAAATCACGAGCCACGGTGAGACGATCGCGAAGATAGGTGAGGTAGCTATGAATGCCGTCGCGCCACGTATCACGAAATGCTTTGACTTGCTCTGGCTCGCGCGTGATGTGGGTTATATTTCCATCCTTTACGTCGCGGCTCGTGGTGGACCACTGGAAGTTACTATTGAATTTAATGCCATACGGCGGATCGAAATAGATACACTGAACCTTCCCCCGCAGCCCTTCGCGCTCGGCGAGACTCGCCATGACCTGAAGCGAGTCACCTAGGATCATTCGGTTCGACCAGTTCTGGTCGTGTTGATAGAACTCGGTCTTGTCAACGCCTTTAGGAATGCCGTTAAAGTCAGAGAAAAGGTCGGCGGTTATTTGTCCCGTCTCGTGCTCGCGCTCCTTCGTCTCGCGCAAAAGTTCGTCAATCAGCACTTTCGGATGAACTTTTTCCTGAATGTACAGGGGCGGAGCATGCACAACGAGATCGCTCCAGTCCTGCTCATCTTTCCCACGCCAAACGAGCTGGGGATCGAGATCGGTGTTGCGCGGGTAGCTAAGTATTTTTGGGTCGCGTTGTTCTTTTTCCAGAACGGCCTGAAACTCCGCCGTCGGAATATTCTTCCGCTTGGCCTCGTCGTGAGTGAGCGTTTCGACTGACTTCTGTGCTGCGGGTTTTTTGGCCATGATCATTTCCCTCCGGTCGCGGGTTGCGCCGTGGCGGATGCGATCATCTTGCTGAACTCGCTTTCGACCTTGGCCTTGAAATCTGACTGGATTTGATAAACTTCAGTAAATTCGGCGAAGGCCCATCGGCCATAGCTCTTCAAATGATTGACGCCGGGAACCCAGTAGGAGTCCATCGTCGATTTTTTCTCCTTAGCATCCTCGCGACGATAGCCCTTGATCTCGACGACTAGGTGCAGAAGGTCATCATCGCCGCGCCCGTCGTCGACGCAGACGATGAAATCAGGAAGATATCTTCGCGTTTCGGAGCCATATCGATAGGGCACTTCAAAACCGAGATTGTGATTTTTGACGTAGGCTCTCACTTTGGGATGCGCTTCGGCAACGCGGCAAAACTCCGCCTCCCAATCGCTGTCGAGAACAATCCAATTGATGTGGCAGTGCTTGGGGTTCGTCTCCCAACGATCGGTCTTGGATGTATTGAAACGAACGTTGGCCGTTGATCCGACGGGATTATAGGGGTCAAGCTCCGCCTTGATGGGGCGCTGCCCGATGAAGGCTCGCGTGATGCCGGCGGTAATCTTATTGCACGCCATGTCGGCCAGCATTTTGTATTTAAGCTGCGCCGGATAGGTTCCACCCTTACAGACAAGATAACCGTCAAGCCACTGCTTGGCGATGCGTTTGAGTTGGCCGAACAAGTGGAGCTTGGGATCTTCACCCGGATCACGCCACTTGTTCAGAACAAGATAGGAGGTCAACTCGTACAGGACCTGAGAAGGCCGTACATCGCCAGTGTGGACCAGGTTAAGGTCCGCCCTTTCACCGATAATGCCCGAATTCTGCGTCTCAGTCGCACCGACCAGGTCGGGCGTAAGTTCCAGAGTGGAATCGTCATTGAACTGCGCGGTCAGCCGTTCCTCCGGCAGTTCGATGCGATAGCCCGCAATGCGTGGGAACCGAATTTCGAGCGCGTCACGATCCGGACGTATGGCTTTGACTTGAATGGTTTCTCGTGGCGGCTGCGGCGGAGCCGGGACCGGCTTTGCAGTGAAATCAAATGGGATGCCGAGCACGTCGGCA
>Ga0182024_10027128_pt1 | contig 10036 bp, 6 predicted proteins | sample P32metaG_FD_120480 | JGI IMG/M metagenome (GOLD analysis project Ga0182024, IMG submission 120480) | Permafrost microbial communities from Stordalen Mire, Sweden - P3-2 metaG (Illumina Assembly) | ecosystem: Environmental > Terrestrial > Soil > Wetlands > Permafrost | place: Sweden: Stordalen...
CTGACGATCGCCACTGGAGTTGCGGTCTGATTGTCGGCCGCGGTGAACTCGCGGCCGCGCAGGATGGGGATCCTCAGAGTCTTCAAAAGAGCCGGGTCAATCACGTTGTAGCCCACTTCCGGAGGCGCCTGGCCTGGCGGCAGCGGCAGGCCAGCAACGGTAACCGAGGCAATGAATCGATCGTGAAACAGTGGCACCGAGTGGATGTAAGCGGCCGATTCCACGCCCGGTAGCGCGCGCGTCCGCTCCATCAGTTCCTGGTAGAACTTCTTACCACGGGCTTCGTCATAACCTATCTGGTGCACGTCCATGCTGACGTTCAGAAGATTATTAGGATCGAAGCCCAGGTTCATGTGCTGAGCGGCTTGCAAGCTGCGAACAAAGAGCCCCGCAGCGATTAGCAGCACCATGGAAGCGGCCACCTGAGTGATCACCAGGGCGTTACGCGCGCGATTCCGGCTTCGCCCACCAGCGAGTGCGCGCCCGCCTGCATGCAGAACGATGCTCAGATTTGAGCGCGAGGCGTGGAGCGCCGGTCCAACGCCGACGATAAGTCCGGCCAGCAATGCAATCCCGAAGGCGTAGGCAAACACGCGCCAATCCGGGCGAAAATCCAACTGCATCATCGGTAAATCGATGGGCGTACAAATGGAGCTGAGCACGCTCGAAATCCACGCGCTCAGTACGATTCCCGCAGCGCCTCCCACCAAAGCCAGCAGCACATTCTCGGTGAGCAATTGCCGCATCAGCCGGCCGCGCACCGCTCCCAGGGCGCTCCGTACGGCCATCTCACTTTCCCGGCTGTTCGCTCGCGCACGCAGGATATTGGCGAGATTGACGCACGCTACTAGCAGAACGATGAACGCCAGCGCCAGGAAGGTCGCAACCATGGCCGGCCAAACACCGGCTGCGTCCGGTTGCGGCCGCGCCCGCCACTCCGGATAGGCTTCCATGTGAGTGTGTTTGTCCGTATCCGGGTACTGTTTGGCCAGCCGCTGGGCCAACAATTCCAGCGACGCTCGCGCCTGCTTCAGGCTGATGCCCGGCTTTAGCCGAGCAATGGCCCGGAGATCTCCCTTACCCCGCGCCGTCCAAAAGTTCGGATTCTCCATCGCAAGTTCGCTGAACGGCGCATAGGCATCTGTCTCCGCTAGTGAGAAAGTCCCGTGGAATTTTTCCGGAGCTACACCCACAATTGTCACGGCGTGGCCATTCAACCTGGCACTTTTGCCGACGATCTTGGGATCGCTGTTGAAGTGCCGCTGCCAGTAGGTGTGGCCAAGAACCAGCACTGGTGCGGCGCCGGGCGTCTCCGCTTCCGTCGGCTGAATCAGACGGCCCAGCGCCGGCTGAACGCCCAACATCGAGAAATAATTTCCGGTGACATAACTGATAAGGACTTGGTCAGGACGCTGATCCACAGCCAACCCCTCGAACCCGAGCGAATAGGCCAACATGTCCGAGAAGCCACCGGCCTGAGCGCGATAATCGCGAAAATCCGGGTACGACAGATCGTGAAACTCAGCCGAGCCTTTTTCGCGCGGAGCCAGGACCACCAGGCGATACGGGTCCTGCACCGGAAGCGGCCGCAGGAACAGAGAGTTCACGACGCTGAAAATTGCCGTGTTCGCCCCAATCCCTACCGCTAAAGTCGCGATCGCAACGGCCGCGAAGCCAGGATTCTTGCGGAGATTTCGGGTGGCGTAGCGAAGGTCTTGTCCGAAGGTTTCGAGCGCGGTAAGACTGAACATGTCCTTCCCCCCTTAAAGGGTAACGCTCGGGAGGCCGGGTAGGTTCCCTGGGTGGGGGAAGTTTTTACTGCGTGGCCACACCGTCCGGTGAGATTGCTTCAAAAGAATTTGATATAGTTGCATCACACCACGAAAGGGGTTTTCATGAAGGCACTCAGACTTATTATTCCGTTCTTGTGCTTGGCGCCACTCAGCTTTGCACAATTGACGCCGGATCAGAAGACCTCGGATTTCCTGCAACTGGTTGGGCTGTATGCCAAGAACTACGGGCCTTATGAAGAAAAGCGGGACATATTCAACTTCGATCTTTACAAGATTGCGCCCTGGGTCGCCGAGGTGCAGGCGTCACAAACCGACATCGATTTCTACGATATCTGCGTAAGGTATGTCGCCAGCTTAGAGGACAGCCATGACGAGTTCACGATGCAATCGGACTACGATGCGTAGCTGCACTTCAACGGTGATATCTACGATGGAAAATTCCTGATCGACTTTATCGACACCGGGTATTTGCCGCCCAGTTCTTATGGTTTCAACATCGGCGACCAATTGATCTCGGTGGACGGCGTGGCCGTGGCGGATCTGCTAAAACAGTTTGTGCCGTACTCGGTCAACGGATCCAGTAATCCCGTAAGCCAGGCACGGCTCGCCGCCGCAACTATCACCGAGCGGTTCCAGGGATGGTATCCGCGCGCAAATACCATCAACACGAATGCGACGGTAGTGATCCAACAGCAGAACGGAAAAACGGTAACTTACACGATTCCCTGGGACGTGACAGGCACCTCGGTGACGGCGGAAGGTCCGGTGCAGTCACCCGATTCGGGCTTGCCGACCAGCGCTGCAATCAAGAGCAGGACGTTCAGGCGTGGTGTGACCGCGGCGCGCGCTGTGGCAGAAGGGGATCGGGTCCTGAACCCGTGGGCAATTTGGAGCGGAGTGCGGCCGCCTAAGGTCGAGACGCCCCAACCCATCTACATGGCGCCGCTGAAGAAGCTTCGAAACATGCGCGCCTTGTCGACGCCATTTGTGACCAGCGGCTTGGAACCTTTCGGCAACTTCGCGCCGGTCTTCAACCCTCCCGCGAACTTCACCCTCCGGCTGGGAGCTGGCGCGACGGACGAGTTTGTATCCGGCACATTCCCGCTCGGAAAACTCAATATCGGTTACATACGGATTCCTTCTATGGAGCCGAATAGCGAGACGAACGCGCTGAAGCAATTCGCCGGAGAGATGGCCTATTTCCAAGCCAACACCGATGGGCTGGTGGTGGACATTATGGAGAACGGCGGCGGTGACGGATGCTACACGCAAACGTTGGCGTCCTTCCTGATCCCGCACAACTTCCGCGGTCTCGAGTTTCAGCTTCGCGCCACCCTGAGCTGGCAAGTTGCGTACTCGGAGTCACTCTTCCAGGCCGAGGAAGAGGGCGCGCCGCAGTGGGTGATCAATCTCTACAGCGCCCATCTGAACGTGGTTAAGAAGGCGCTCGCGCAGAATCGTGGGATGACGGGAAGCTTGGCCATCTGCGGCCCGACTTTCGATACGCCGCCGGCCACGGACAACAACGGAAATGTTCTGGCCTACAGCAAGCCGATGCTGGTTCTGGTTGATAATTTCACTTTGTCAGCGGCTGAAATCCTGGCGATGTTTCTGCAAGATTCCAAGCGAGCCACCCTTTTCGGAACGCGCACGGATGGCGGCGGCGGTAACGTAGTATCGTTCGATGCCGGCGCATACTCGGAAGGGGCCACTAGAGTCACCGAGTCGCTCATTACGCGATCAGCCCCCGTTCAAACACCGGGCTTTCCGTTGCTCAATTATTACGATGGCGTCGGGATTTACCCGGACATCGTTCAAGACTACATGACAGCAGCCGATCTGGCGACCGGCGGCCAACCTTTCGTAAACGCGTTCTCGACCGCTATTACTAATTTGATCGGAAAGTAAAACCAGGTTCATCAGTTCTTCGGTTCTTCGGTTCGTTAGCTCGTGGGTTCCTCCGTTCCCCGACGGAGTGCGAACCGATGAACTGAATAACCGAAGAACCGAAGAACCGATATGATGTTACCGATGAAACCCGTACCAACCGACCAACAACGCGCCCTGATTGAGCGGCTGATGAATGCGTGCGGAGGCGGTTACTCTCCCGGCACTCGCCGCAAATATTACATCACCGGACCGCAATGGGCGGCAGCTTATCAGGGACAAGCGCTATTCCACGCGCCGACGCGCCAGCCCATCGGCTTTGAAGACGTTATCCGCGAATACGACAAGATCGGCATCGGCCACTGGTGTACGCACGACACGGACGTGATTCCTACCGAGTCGCTCGGTAAAGATGAGCAGGCGAACATCGTCGAGCGGATTAAGAACGCGCTGAAGGAGCACGGCCTGGAGTGCTCCATGGTGACCACCGATACGTTCTTCCACGCGGTGTGGGCGGCCAGTCCGGCGGCCGAAGCGCCCGAAGTCCGCAAATATGCGGCGTGGCGCCTCGGGAACACGGTCAAGATTGGGCACGAGCTGGGAGCGAAGTTCGCCGTCTACTGGCCGGGCTCGCTCGGCTATTACACGCAAGGCGCAGTGGAAGAGACCGAGACGTTGCGCTGGTATGCCGACGGATTAAATGCGGCGTGCGAAGCAGACATTGAGCTTGCGAAGAAGTACAATCGCCCCACGCTGAAACATTGCCTGGAGGCAAAGCCGTTCGAGCCGCAAGCTGAGATCCTGCTGCCCACCAGCGACGCGATGCTGGCGTTCATTGGCTCAGGTTTGCTGAAGCATCCGGAAATGGTGGGCTTGAATCCGGAATACCTGCACGAGCTGATGTGGGGCGGCGCGCCCCGAGCTGCGCTGGCGCGTGCACTGCTCGCCGGTAAACTGTTCCACTTCGACATCAACGATGGATACCGGCTGAAGCACGATGTCGACATCGCGATTGGGCTGGTGAATCCGCTGGATTGGCTGAACGTACTGGTGCTGCTGCGCAGCCACAAATACAACGGCCCGTTTAATCTGGATTACAAGCCGCCCCGCACCACCAGCAACCACGGCGTATTCGCGGTCAGTTTTCCCACCGCCGTGGATCGCTTCATCACGCTATGGGAAATGGCGGGCGAGGTTATCTCGGACCCGATTATCCGCGAAGCCACAGACGCTTTAAAGGCGGGTGGTGGGCCGGCGGATCCGCTGGATGTTGAGGCCATCACGGCTGCCAATCGCGAGCTGCTCACCTTGCACGAACTGATCGCGCATCGCATGGTGCAGATCCTGGTGGGGCAGCATCGCGGACGAACCCACTCAGTGTGACCAAGGGCCGCCGCTTACATCACGGCCGAAAGAGCTTTCCACCCCAATCCCTGCGACTCCGCAACGCCGGGATACGTAATGTGGCCGCCATATGTATTCACGCCTTCGCGAATCGCGGGATTCTCTTTGCAGGCCCGCTCCAGACCTTTCGAGCACAACTCCGCCAGGTATGGAAACGTCGCATTGGTCAGCCCGAACGTCGAGGTGTGCGGAACGGCCGCCGGCATGTTCGAAACGCAATAGTGCAACACGCCATCGACGAAGTACACGGGATCCGTATGCGTGGTGGCGTGCGAAGTTTCAAAGCACCCGCCCTGGTCGATGGCGACATCCACCATCACCGCGCCTTTCTTCATCCCTTTCAGCATGTCGCGGCGCACCAGTTTGGGCGCCGACGCACCCGGAATCAACACGGCGCCGATCACCAGATCCGCGTTCCGAAGCGAATCGCGGATCGTGAGGCTGTTGGATGCCAGCGTAATAACTTGGGAGCTATAAATATCGTCCAGCTCCCGCAGGCGTTCCAGGTCGCGGTCGATGATCGTAACATGCGCGCCGAGGCCCACCGCCATCTTCGCCGAATTGTGCCCCACCACTCCGCCGCCTAGAATGAGAACGGTGGCGGGCGCAACTCCAGGAATGCCGCCCAGCAGCACGCCTCGTCCTCCGTTGGGCGCTTCCAGATATTGCGCGCCAACTTGGACGGCCATGCGTCCGGCTACCTCGCTCATCGGAGTGAGCAGAGGAAGCGACCCATCGTCCTCGCGAATGGTTTCGTACGCCACGGAGTTGACCTTGGTCTCCATTAACTTCTGCGTTAACTCCGGCAGCGGCGCGAGGTGCAGATATGTAAACAGGATCAGGCCCGAACGGAAATGTGGATATTCGGATGGCTGCGGCTCTTTGACCTTTACCACCAGGTCCGCCTTCGTCCAAACTTCGGCGGCATCGGCGAGGATCTCCGCGCCTGCCTCATGATAATCCTGATCCGGAAGCGAACTGCCGGCGCCGGCGTTGGTTTCAACCAAAACCCGATGGCCAGCTTCGCGCAGCGCCATCACACCGCTCGGAACCAAACCAACTCGCGTTTCGTGATCTTTGACTTCCTTAGGGACGCCGACGATCATCTCGGGAGATCCGTCTTGGGCGATTCCGGCGGCGCTGGTGCATGCGACTGCGCGGTCATCCGTTTCGGACCCAGGCCCATGGCAATCAACGAGAGCGAATTCAGTTTGCCGTCCGGCGTGAGGTTCTGGTCAGCCTGAAAACGTTTCAGAGCCTCCGCGGAATCCGCGCCCCATTCTCCATTCGGCTCGCTGTGCAGGTATCCCTTGCTGACCAGCGCCTGCTGGATCTCTTTGTATCGATCGGGCGTGGGCGCCACCTGGGATGAGCGCCGGCTTTTCTTCGGAGCCTTGTACTTCGGTGATTTGTATTTCGGCGCTTTCGATTTCGCCGCCTTATACTTGGGCGCTTTGTATTTGGGCTTGCTGGAATGAGCGGAGACCTTAGTAGTCTTCTGTTTGGGAACTTTTGGGGTGGTCGCCGCGCACGTCACGGCAACTAAGCCAGCAGACAAAATGATAGTCTTGAGCACCAAGGTTTATTCTACCCGATGTTCCACCGAACAAATCTACCCGGCCCCTCGTCTTAATGTGTTTACCGGTCGCTTACGCTCGCGGTAGAGTGTGTTACCGAACCGCGACCGTCAGGGAGTCGGTGCCTGTCTCAGGAATCGGTCACGAAAGGAGTGCCCATGAATCTCTGGATGGATCTTCGACATGCCCTCAGGATTCTGCGCCGTAGTCCCGCGGCTGCCGGCATCATCGTCGTCACGCTGGCGCTATGCATCGGCGCCAACACAGCCATCTTCAGTGTCGTGGACGCGACATTGCTTCGGCCGCTTCCCTTTCCGGAGCCCGCCCGCCTGGTCCGCATCGTGACCCACTTCAAGGGACAGCGTGCGGAAGGCGATCAGGTGGAGCAGAACGGCCGGGCCTGGGAACTGATCCGCGACAATGCCACGTTTCTGGATGCGGCCGTTTATTCCAATGGCGCTTCCGGCGTAAATCTTTCCGCCGCCGGCCACGTCCAGCACGTGCAACAGCAGCGGGTAGGAGCGGGGTTTTTCCGCGTGCTGGGCATCGCGCCGCAGATCGGACGCGAATTCACGCGCCAGGAGGATCACACCGGCGGCCCGCCCCTAGCCATACTGAGCCATTCCTTATGGCGACAGATCTTTCATGAGGACCCCTCCGCAGTCGGGCAAGCGCTGCTGTTGAAGGGCGAGCCTTACACCATCATCGGCGTCATGCCGCAGAGTTTCCATTCGAGTGTACCCGCCGATCTTTGGACGCCGCTTCAACCGAACACCAACGCCGAGGGACAGGGCACCAACTACGCCGTCGCCGGCCGCCTGAAGCCTGGCGCTACCTGGGCGCAGGCCGACGGCCAACTGGAATCCATTGGAGCGCCGCTGTTCACGAACGTGCCGAAAGGCTCCTCTGCGCGGCTCCATCTGATGACCTTGCAGGAGGGCGATACCCAGGATTTGCGGAAGCCGCTGCTCATTCTCTGGGGTGCGGTGGGATTGGTGCTGCTCATCGGCTGCGCTAACGTCACCAGCCTTTTGCTGGCTAAAGCGGCCTCTCGCTCGCGCGAAATTGCCACCCGCATGGCGCTCGGTGGCGGACGCCGCACCATCATCCGGCAGTTGCTGGTGGAGTCGCTCGTGCTTGCGGTCCTCGGTGGAGCGGCTGGGCTCGCGGTGGGTTATGTGGGCCTGGAAGGACTCAAGAAGCTGGCTGCGGATCAGTACCAAGTGGTGGAGTCAGCCCATCTGGACGCGCGCGTATTAGCGGCCACGTTGCTCCTCTCGCTGTTAGTTAGCCTGTTGGCCGGCATCTTTCCGGCCATCGAGGCCGGTGCAGTGGATCTTCGTAACGCGCTGAGCGAAGCCGGCGGACGCGGCGTGTCCGGCCGGCGCAAGCGCTGGTCCCGCAGACTGCTGGTATCGGGCGAAGTCGCGCTCGGGGTGATGCTTTTGATTGGCGCAGGGCTGCTGGTCCGCACGGTCACGCATCTCTACCAATTGCGTCCCGGATTCGAACCGGCGCGCATGATTACAGCCAGCTTCTCTTTGCAGGATGCCCGCTATGCCGATGGTGCGCACGTCACTCAGTTGTATGATTCGGGATTGGCGAAGATTCGCGCCCTGCCAGGCGTGGAATCGGCCGGCGCTGCCCTCACGCTGCCTTACCAACGCGGATTGAATACCGGAGTGAAACGTGTGGACGGACCACAGGCCGATACCGATTGGCAGATCACAAATCTAGACTATGTGACGCCTGGTTATTTGGAGACGCTCAAGGTTCCGCTGTTGCGCGGACGCCTGATTCGCGCAAGTGACGGCCCGAAAGCCGCACAGATTGTTCTGGTCACCGAAGCGTTTGCTAAACAATATCTTTCGCGCCAGGATCCCGTCGGTAGCCATCTCGATTTCGGGAACAAGGAAATCCGCGAGGTGGTCGGCGTGGTCGGCGACGTGCAGCAAAGCTCCGGTTTTGGCGACTTTGGACCGCTCGCGCCCGTTCCCAACGTCTATGTACCCGCCGCGCAGGTGGAGGGCGAGTTTTTCAAGCTGGTTCATGTCTGGTTTGATCCGAGTTGGGTGGTGCGCGTGGCGGGCACGCCGGCGAGCGTGATTCCTGGGATTCAAAACGCGGCATCCACCATCGATCCGTTGCTGCCCATTGCCAAATTCCGCACCTTTGACGATCTGCGCCGCGAATCAGTATCGTCGGAACGGTTCCAGGCGACGCTGTTGGCGTCTCTCTCCGGTCTGGCCCTGGTGCTGGCCATCGTCGGTATCTATGGCCTGATGTCGCAATCCGTAGTGGAGCGCACTCGCGAGCTCGGCATTCGCATGGCGCTGGGCGCAACAATTTCGCAAGCCATTCGCGAAGCCACCCTCCCCGGTGTCATGCTGGCGCTGGCGGGCGTAGCCGTTGGATGCCTCTTGGCCGGATTATCGGCGAAGGTTTTCGCGCACCTGGTGTGGGGTGTCAGCACCACGGATCCGGGAACCTACATCAGCGTAGCGGCCGGGCTGGTGCTAGTAGCGGCTCTGGCCAGCCTGCTGCCGGCCCTCCGCATCGCTCGTCTGAATCCGGCCGATACGTTGCGAGAGGAATAACGATAGCTAGTGGGGCAGGCGCTTTCGCCTGCCAACCTGTTAAAACAACGTCCCTCTCGGATGTGCTATTCTGAGTTTTCCCTTCTACGAGGTTTTCAGTGGATAGGCTTACCCGAAAAGAACTCAAGACCGACAAGTTCGCGCTGGAAGTGCAGCACAGCGTGGAATATGTCTCCGAGCACCGGCGGCAACTGGTGCGATGGGCCAGTGCTGCAGTAGTTGTAGTGTTACTCGTCGCCGGTGGCTTCGTGTACCGGAATTATCAGCGCACCGTTCGCCAGGAAAAGCTGGCAACGGCCATGCAAATCATGAATGCCAACACTGGGCAAAATCCCGTCGACAACTCTCTTTCGTTTCCAACCACCGCTGACCGGGACAAAGCCTTCGACAAGGCCTTCACCGAATTGGCCACCAAGTACCCAGGAACAGATGAAGGCCTGCTGGCCGAATTCTACCTGGGGACACATGCGGCCGATGCAGGCAACATAGACGAGGCGGCCAAGCATTACAAAGTGGTGGCGGATGCCGGGAGCGGGCCCTACAGCTCCATGGCCAAATTGTCGCTGGCGCAGATTTACGCCGCCCAGGGCAAGCAGAAGGATGGCGAGAATCTGATTCAGTCAGTGATCGATCATCCAACCGAGCTGGTTTCCAAGGAAGCAGCCACCATTGCTCTGGCGCGATTGGTTGCGCCCAAGGATCCGGCGCGTGCGCGCAAGATGCTGGAGCCATTGCGCGGCAATCCGCGCAGCAGCATCAGCCGTGGCGCCCTCAACGC
>Ga0182024_10027129_pt1 | contig 10036 bp, 9 predicted proteins | sample P32metaG_FD_120480 | JGI IMG/M metagenome (GOLD analysis project Ga0182024, IMG submission 120480) | Permafrost microbial communities from Stordalen Mire, Sweden - P3-2 metaG (Illumina Assembly) | ecosystem: Environmental > Terrestrial > Soil > Wetlands > Permafrost | place: Sweden: Stordalen...
ATGGGGCGCGTTGTATTCGAAGCAAACATTCGCGCTTTCGACAGGAATTACCCGGACTTTGAGTTGGGCCGGCTTCCACTGTGCGCTGGTGGTGGCTGCTGCGTACGCATTTTGGAAAGAGAAACGATGGCGGATGGCGGTCTGGCTGGTCCTGGGTTTGGTGGCAGTGGCGGCGGGTTGGCGATTTTTCCCGCGCTACTACTTCCAGTTGCTGCCTGTGATGGCTCTCATGGCGGCGCGCGGCTACACGTTGTTGGGGCGATATCGAGCCATCGTGTGGCTGCTGTTGTTGATTCCGCTTGGCCGCTTCGGTCCGCGATATGTCACGCTGGCGTGGGACCTGGCGCAGCATCGCCAGACGCAGTGGAGCGATCTCGCCATGAATCAGGACAGCCGGGCCGCGGCGGATCGGATTGGACGCGACGGCACGTTGCTGGTGTGGGGCTACCGGCCAGACATTTTCGCCTACACGCGAATGAAGGCGGGCACGCGGTTCCTGGATTCGCAGCCGCTGACCGGTGTGCTGGCGGATCGACACTTGACCAACTCGGAAGTGATCGCGCCGGAATGGGCGGCGGAGAATCGGCGAGAGCTCGCGCGGACGCAGCCGGATTGGATTGTGGATGGACTCGCGGCTTTTAATCCCGCGCTGGCGGTGTCGAATTATCCGGATTTGAAGGAGTGGTTGGCGGGATATCGGGAAGTTGAAAGGACGCGGGGGACGATTATTTATCAGAGGAGGTAACGTTACGCTCCCTTCCGGTCGCGGCTCGGTAGCGTCCAGCACGGTGTGCGTTTTTCCAGGAACGCGGAGATACCTTCCTGTGCGTCCTGGGCGAGCGCATTCATGGTCATTACTTCCTTGGTGTAAGCGTAGGCTTTGGGCTGGTCAAGATCGATCTGGGCATAGTAGGCTTGCTTGCCGAGCCCGACTGTGAAGCTGCTTGCCTCTGCGATCTGGCAGGCTAGCCGCCGAGTTTCTGTTTCGAGCTCCGCGGCCGGCACCACGCGGTTCACCAAGCCCCATTCGGCCGCGGTGGCCGCATCCACCAGCTTTCCGGTGAGCAGCATCTCCATGGCTCGTTTGCGGCCCACCGCGCGGCTTAAGGCGACCATGGGGGTGCTGCAGAAAAGCCCGATTCTCACGCCGGGCGTAGCAAAGGTAGCCTGCTCGCTCGCGATTGCGAGATCGCAACTGGCCACCAACTGGCATCCCGCCGCGGTGGCGATGCCTTGCACCTGCGCGATGACTGGCTGCGGGATGGATTGAATCCTGGTCATCAACTCGGTGCAGACGTCGAAGATGCGGCGATATTCGTTGACGGTGCGGCCCACCATTTCGCTCAAATCGTGTCCGGCCGAGAAGGCTTTCCCTGTGGATGCCAGGATGACCGCGCGGATGGTGGGATCGGCGCCGAATTCGTCCAAGGAACGAATCAGATCGAGCATCAGGGAAAGCGAAAGCGGATTGCGGCGGTCGGGCCGGTTGAGCGTGATGATACCCAGGTTGCCTTCGGCGGTTTGCAGCAAATCTTGATTCGGCATGGCGCGGTCTCCACCTTCGAGTGTACTGTTTCACCCTGCCCGGCAGGATGGCGTCCTCGTCGGCTTGCCTGGTTTGGAGGAAGCTGATTTTACTGGCGAGGAGCGGGTCCAGGGGGACCCGCGCAGACCAGGGGGTCTGCCCCACGACTGCATCTGGATCCCCGGCTTTGGGAAAACTAAGTGACATTGGGATGGCATCCTGCCCCGCAGCTTCGTTTCTCCGATACCATGAAGCGGTGGAAGCTGACGATCACTCGGAACCGGCGATTGGGCCAGCATCTGGGTCAACACCTGGATCGGCCTGGGCCGGCCTCAAGGACGACGAATTACTGGCGTGCCGGATTTGCGATCTGGGCGTGCGTATTGCCGGCAGCGAACTGGAGGGTCGGGTGGCGCAGTTCCAGGAAGAGCTGGCCGCGCGAGGCCTTGCGTTCCGTCCAGCCTGCTATCTGGGCGACGAATGGTTCTCGCCGGCGGGCGTTCCCGCGATAGCGATCCCGTTTTATCTGGCCCATCCCCGTCTCAAAACTCTGGAGCATCGCCAGATGCTGGAAGTGGAGGGTGGCACGCCGGAATGGTGCCAGCAATTGCTAAGGCATGAGTGCGGCCACGCTATCGATCACGCTTATCGATTCTCTTCGCGCGACGATTGGCGCAGGATATTCGGCAGCCCGGACGCTGAATACGCGCCGGAAACTTACCAGCCGCGGCCGTACAGCAAAGGCTTCGTCCGCCATCTGCCCAATTGGTACGCGCAGGCCCATCCCGACGAAGATTTCGCCGAAACCGTCGCCGTGTGGCTTTCCATGAAGCCGGAAGAGTGGCGGGAGCAATACCGGGGCTGGAAGGCTCTCGAAAAACTCAAATTCGTGCATTCGCTGATGGAGGAAGCGAAAAGCAATCCGCCCAAAGTTTCGCGCGGGCGGCGTATTTCCGACGCCAGCAAGCTGCGGAAAACCCTGGCGAGATACTATGCGGAACGCCGGAAACTGTACGCGGAGGATTTTCCCGACTTTTATGACGCCGATTTGCGAGTTATATTCGAGAATGGTGAACCGCACGGAGAATCCGCCGCTCGAGTGATGCGCAAAAACCGTGCGGCCCTGGTGGCCTCTATCGTGCGTTGGACGCAGCAACGAAAGTACACCGTGGATATGCTGGTGAGTAGGTTAATGCAGCGCTGCCAGCAATTGGAGCTAACCGCACCTCGCGACCAGGCGCGATTGTCCTATGAATTGTCCGCATATCTGGCGACACTGGTAACCAATCACCTGCATACCGGGCGTTTTAAGAGGTCTGTGTAGCCGTGAAAGTTCTGGTGCTGTTTGACGTGGCGCGCACGGGAACGGCTGGGGAAACCTTCTCGCCGCGCGTGCTTAAAGAAGAAGAGGACAAGCAGACCGAAGCGGATGTACTTTCGTGCCTCGAAAAATTGGGCCATCAGGTGGAAACTCTGGCGGTTTTCGACGATGTGGTGTCAATTGTGGAAAAAATAAAAGAGTTCACGCCGGACGTGGTGTTCAATCTCACCGAATCGTTCCACTCCAATCGGGCGCACGAGCCGAATATTCCGGCATTGCTGGAACTGATGCGGGCGCGCTACACGGGGGCGAAACCCGACGGGCTGATCCTGTGCAAGGACAAAGCGCTGGCTAAGAAGGTGCTGCTGTATCACCGGCTGAGAGTGCCGCACTTCGTCATTTCGCCGGAATCGCGCCCGCTAAAGCGGCTGCGCCGCTTCGTTTTTCCCGCTTTTGTTAAACCGGTGAGTGAGGAGTCGTCCGATGGAATCGCCAAAGCCTCCTTTGCCAAGAGCGAAGAGGAGGCGCTGGAGCGTGCGCGCTTCATTCACGAAAAGTTCCAGTGCGATGCGATGATCGAGGAGTACATCGAAGGCCGCGAGCTCTACGTCAGCGTGATGGGAAACAGCAAGCTGACTGTGTTTCCGCCGCGAGAGATCTTTTTCGAGCAAATGCCGGAAGACGAGCCGAAATTTGCGACATTCAAGGCCAAGTGGGACGATACCTACCGGAAAAGATGGGGCATTAAGAACGGGCCGGCTCGAGAGCTTCCTCCGGGGCTTCAGAATAAGCTGACTCGCCTGGCTCGGAAGGTATACCGGGTGCTGAAAATCCGCGGGCTGGGTAGGATCGACGTGCGGCTCACGGCGGGCGGGGAAATTGTAATTATCGAGGCCAATCCGAATCCATCGCTTGCCCGGGAGGAGGATTTCGCGCAATCGGCTGCGGCTGCGGGGGTCGATTATGAGCAGTTGATCCAGAAGATTTTGGACACTGCGGGTGCGTGAACGCACCGACTCCGCTTGAAGACGCCGATCCAATGGCGACCGAATCCCAGGCGTTCACACGAGTGTGAACGCGGCACGCAGGAGTGCGTGCGCTACGGCGCGTGTTCATCAACTTTGATGGGCCAGCAGGTCCATGGGAACTCCGTTGAGCCCTTGAAAGAATCGGCCCAGGCACCGACTCCCTCACGGTCGCGGTTCGGTAAAGCGGTAGTGGCTCGGTAGAATGGTTGTTTGCGGGCTTTTGTTCCTTTTTTCCGGAATCCTCACTTGGCAACCATCGCCGGCAACTACTGGCGGCGCGAGTTGGACGAGAAGCTCTTCCCGGTAACGGCGCGATTGTACGAGACCGAACCGGGCGTGCAAGTATTGGTGCATTCGCAGCGGCCGCCTGGCGAACCTGTGGCGGAGATCATCATGGTGCATGGCCTGGAAGGTTCGAGCGACGCGGGTTATGCCAGAAGCCTGGCGCAGGCGGCGCTCGAAGCCGGTTTTGCCGCGCATCGTTTCAACATGCGAAGCTGCGCAGGCACCGAACACCTTAGCGGTAAGGCGCTCTATCATTCCGGGCAAACCTCGGATCTGCTGGCAGTGCTCCAAGCCACGAAAGGCCGCGCTCCTGTTTTTCTGGCTGGTTTTTCGCTGGGCGGAAACGTGGTCCTGAAGCTGGCGGGCGAACTGGGCGAGACGGCGAAAGGGCTGATTGCGGGCGTGACCGCGGTCTCGACGCCTATCGATCTGGCGGCCTGCGCGCGGCGGCTCCAAGCCCGCTCGAACTTCATCTACTCGAACCGCTTCCTGCGGCGGCTGAAACAGCGTGTCTCGCTGAAGGAGCGGTTGACGCCCGGCAGCTTTTCTCTGGATGGTCTGGCGCGGGTGAAGAGCGTATACGAATTCGACGACAAGTTCACCGCGCCCGCGTTCGGATTTGGAACCGCCGACAATTACTACGCCACGCAATCGGCCAATCAGTTCCTGGAACGAATCCGCGTGCCGGCTTTGTTGGTGCAGGCCAAAGACGATCCGTTGATTCCGTTCGACGTGTACAACCTTCCAGCATTCTCGAACAATCCTTGGTTGCGCCTGTTGCCGGTGGATCATGGCGGGCACTTAGGGTTTGTGTCGCGGAGTAAGCCACGTTTCTGGCTGGATGAGCTTCTCGTACAATGGATGGAGAAAGTGCGGAACAAAGTGCCCGCGGACCTCGTCCTTTAATATAGATGGCTCAAACTGCGTCCTTTCGCGAAGCAACCGCGGTTGCGGCCGATTCCTTGCGCTCCAGCAAACTGCGCAGCTTTTTGACGTTGTTCGGAATCATTCTGGCCACCACCACCTTGATCGCCGTTATGTCGGTGATCCACGGCATGGATGTCTACATTGCCAACAGCGTTTCCGACATGGGCGCGGACGGATTTCGTGTGGTGCGGATCGCTTTCCTGGGCAACTTCGATCCCAAGAAGTTTCTTGAGCTGCAGAAGAAGAATCCGCAACTGAGCCCGGAGGAGTATAACTACTTGAAGAGTTCTGCCACCTTGCTGAGCGAGTTCGGCATGAATTCAGATCGTGGCGCAAACATATCGCTGGGTACACACACCATGAAGAGCGTCGATCTGACGGGAGGGACTCCGAACTGGGCCGCGCTGGCAAACACACAGCTTGCAACGGGGCGGTATTTTTCCGATATCGAAAACAATCACCACGCCACGGTTGCTGTGATCGGCAACGACGTGAAGACTAACTTGTTTGGCGACGGCGATCCCATCGGCAAGACGTTCAAGGTGGAAGGCCGGCCATTTACGGTGATTGGCGTAGCTTTACCCAAGGGCGCCGTCTTCGGCCAGTCGCAGGACGGGTTCGTGGATATCCCGATTGAAACGTACTTCCAGATCTACGGATCTCGCCAGGGTATTGAATACGCGGCCAAGGCTATCGATCAAACGGTGTTGGAGCAAGCCAAGGACGAAGTCCGCATGTTGCTGCGCGCGCATCGACATGTCGGGCCCAGCCAGGACGACAATTTCTCGATTCTCTCTTCCGATTCCCTTGTCGGCGCTTGGGACCGGCTGACGGGCGCGATCGCGGCCACCGCGGTAGCCGTGGTCTCGGTGTTCATGGTGGTGGGAGGCGTGGTGATCATGAACATCATGCTGGCGGTGGTGACTGAGCGGACGCACGAAATCGGAATCCGAAAGTCGGTTGGCGCGCGCCGCCAGGACATTCTCAATCAATTCCTAGTGGAATCGTCCATGCTGGCTGGTATTGGTGGCCTGATGGGCGTAGTTATCGCCTGGTTGGTCGCGGTCATGGTGCGTAACTTGACGCCCGTGCCAATGTCGGTCCCTATTTCAGCCGTGGTAATTGGAGTGGCGCTTTCGACAGTGGTGGGACTTTTCTTCGGAATCTATCCGGCGCAGCAAGCTGCGAAGCTGGATCCGATTGAGGCGCTGCGGGTGGAAAGATGACGCTAGTCGAGTTGGGATCGGCGGTGGGTCTCGCGCTGAATACCGTGCGCGAACACAAGATGCGCTCCTTCCTCACGGTGCTGGGCGTGATCATTGGGACCGGAACAATCATTGGAGTGGGTTCGATCATCGCGGGTCTGGATGGCGCAATTACCAACGTTCTGCGGAGCTTCGGAACTAATACAGCGGTTGTTTTCAAATTTCCGTTTTTGAGTGCCGTGACGGACGAGGAAGTGCACCGCAAATCGCTCAACTACGAGGACGCGGTAGCAATTGCTGAGCGCTGCCCCTCGGTGCTGCATGTGAGCCCTTATCTTTTCCCCAATACCTTTGGGACCGGTCCACAAATCAACATCGCCCGCTACAAGGGCCAGGAACTGTATCAGCCTGACATTGGGGGGACGGAAGAATCGTATGTTGCGGGCGGCTCGGCCGAGATGAGTGAAGGCCGCTTCTTTACTGATGCCGAGAATCAGCATCATATGCCGGTAGTGTCGGTGGGAGCGGATGTTCCCAGGGCGCTGATGAACGGAGAAGATCCGATCGGCAAGTGGATCGATGTGAATGGCCATAAATTCGAAATTATTGGAGTGATGAAGCGCCCGGCCGCGTCGTTTCCAGGCCAGAACGATATTCGTCTTTTGTTGCCCTACTTCACAATGAAAAAGATGTTCCCGGCGGCCAAGGAGAACATGCTGATTGTGGTGGCCCAACCGGGCATGTTACCTGCCGCCATTGACGAGACGCGCGCGGTAATGCGAATCCAGCGTCACGTGCCACCGAACAAGCCTGACGATTTCTCTATTTCCACTTCCGAACAGATGGTGCAGCAATTCCACAGTGTGACGGCCATGGTGGCGCTGGTAATGGTGGTGTTGAGTTCGATCGGGCTGCTAGTGGGCGGGATCGGCGTAATGAATATCATGCTGGTGTCGGTGACGGAGCGCACGCGCGAGATCGGCATTCGCAAGGCGATCGGTGCGCGCCGCGCGGATATCGTGCTTCAATTCCTGACCGAAGCGGTGGTGTTGACCGGCCTGGGCGGACTGATCGGCATGACGTTCGGATGGATGATCTCGCTGCTCTGCCGTCTGGTTTTTCCCAGCCTTCCCACCGCTGTCCCGCTGTGGGCCGCGGTGCTGGGCGTGGTGGTGTCGGTGGCGATCGGTCTATTTTTCGGAATCTGGCCGGCGAATAAAGCCGCGCGGTTGGATCCGGTGGTGGCGCTGCGGTACGAGTAACTTCAAAAACGTTTCTCGTTTCTCGTTTCTCGTTCGGAACGCTCTCGCAGTCCCGCAACCTCGTGGGGCGCCGGCCTGATGGAGCTATCGAGCGGCATGGCTTTCCAGTTTGCGCCCAACGAGAAACGAGAAACGAGAAACGGTTTTACCGGCTGGCCCGTTTGCCCGTGCTTCGCACGGGGGAATGTTTGATGCGGCGCCCTGCCCGGCTCGACACGACGGGCGGAGCCTGCAGGAGCTTGTTGCAATGCAAACAGCGCGCCACGTCCGATCGGGTGGACAGGTGGCAGCCTCCGCAATAAACTTGCGGCAGCGACACGGTGGTCATGAGTGGCAACATTTTCGGCTCCTTTTGTTATTTATCGGTTCGAGAGCCCCATCTCTTTAGGTCCATGCGATGATGGATGCAGATAATTTTATGCAAGCCAAACCACAGTCGTCCGAGTGGCTGGAGGCGGCTCGGGAGGCCATGGAAATCGAGGCCGAAGCCATTCGAGCGGCCGGCCGGCGTCTGGATGACAATCTGGAACGTGCTGTGGAAATGATTCTGGCCCATCCGGGCAAGGTGGTGGTTACCGGACTCGGGAAATCCGGCCATGTGGCTCGAAAGATCGTTGCGACAATGTGCAGCACCGGAACGCCCGCGGTGTTTCTGCACGCCGCGGAAGCATCGCATGGCGATTTGGGAATCTATACGCCAGGCGATCCGACATTGATGGTGTCGAAAAGCGGCAATACCGCGGAATTAATGAATTTGATTCCTTTTTTGCGCGACCTGCCATCCCAACGCATCGGTATTCTCGGCAATCCGCAATCGCCGCTGGCGGCAGCGATGGACGTGGTGCTGGATGCATCGGTGGAGCGCGAAGCTGATCCTGGGAATTTGGCTCCCACAGCCAGTGCGACGGTGGCGTTGGTGCTGGGTCATGCGCTCACGGTGGCGCTGATGCGGGCGCGGAACTTCAGTGTCGATGATTTTGGACGTTATCACCCCGGTGGCCACCTGGGCCGGAGCCTGCGGCTGACCGTAAGCGATGTATTGCACGGCCGCGAAGAAGTTGCGTGGGCGTGGCCCGAGGATTCACTCAAGAAAGTAGTGATCGCCATGAGCCACTATCCTCTGGGCGCGGCTTGCGTGGTGGACAGCGCCGGAAGGCTGGCCGGGCTGATCACCGATGGTGATCTGCGTAGGGCGCTAAGGGCGCACGACGACATCCGCGGGCTAACGGCCGCCGATGTGATGACCGCTAATCCGGTTACCGTTTCGCCGCACGCTCGTTTGTTGGATGCGCTTCGGCTGATGGAAGACCGGCCGTCCCAGATTTCGGTGTTGCCGGTGACCGATCCGGCGGATGGCCAATGCCTGGGATTGTTGCGCGTGCACGACATTTATCGGGCGGATCTGGAGTAACCGTGGCGTACGCACTCGTGCGTGCCGCGTTCACACTCGTGTGAACGCCTGGTGTTCGCTGAAGAGCGAACACGGCACGCATGAGTGCGTGCGCTACGGTACCGCAGCTTTTTCGATCCGCTCCACTAGATCGAGCAGCGTCCGAGCCAAAGCCCGCGCTGCCTCCACTTGCAAATGGACTCCGATCTCAAAAGCTCCCGTCAACTTGCCACTCTCTTCGGCCAGTAGCTTGAGCCGAACAGTTTGGCCGAAGAAGTTGTCGCTCGAAGAGTCGCCGTCAATCGAAGTTAGATTCAGGCAGCGGGCGCAACCGGGCAACTCGGGACCCGGGATGGCGTCGCGCAGCCGCTGGGGAAAATAGATGTAATTCGAGTGAGGCCACCTGGCCCGGGATCGAAGGCGCTTTCGAGAGACGAGCTTGCCCACGGGTTTTCCTTTCGCTTTCAGGGTAACAATGTAAGGGATGGCTCGCGACACGCTGCTCGACTTCTTCCACGACTTTGCGAACCTGCCCAAAGAATTTCTCATCTACGACGACGGGTTTCGCAGCCATCATTACCGCTATAACGAGGTTGCCGCGAAAGCGCACGCCTTCGCTGGGCGGCTGCGCGACGCTGGTATCGGCAAAGACGACAAGCTCATCTTGTACGGCGAGAACCGCCCGGAGTGGATCATCGCGCTGTGGGGATGCCTCCTTGAAGGCGTCATCGTGGTGCCCATTGATTACCGTTCGTCTGCGAAATTTGTCCAGCGCATCGATCAGATTGTAGAGGCCCGCGCGATTTTGATCGGAGACGAGACTTCGCTGGCGGAATCTCCGAAGATTTGGAGGCTGGCCAGTCTGAATGAGGACCATCCCGCCATCCTTCTGCCTCGCGCGATACAGAAAGACCAGACCGCGGAGATCATCTTCACCTCGGGCGCTACCGCCGAACCTAAAGGCGTCATCATCACGCACCGCAATATCCTGGCCAACATCGTTCCCGTGGAAGGCGAGGTGCGAAAGTATCTCAAGTATGGCCATCCGTTCGCGCCCATCCGCTTTCTGAATCTTCTGCCGCTCAGCCACATG
>Ga0182024_10027130_pt1 | contig 10036 bp, 9 predicted proteins | sample P32metaG_FD_120480 | JGI IMG/M metagenome (GOLD analysis project Ga0182024, IMG submission 120480) | Permafrost microbial communities from Stordalen Mire, Sweden - P3-2 metaG (Illumina Assembly) | ecosystem: Environmental > Terrestrial > Soil > Wetlands > Permafrost | place: Sweden: Stordalen...
CTATCGGAGGCAGCCTCCTACGCGGTGCAGGCGAATACGATCCTGTGTCAGACCGTTCCGGACCCGGCATGGCTTGGCATCTGCGAGATATAGTGTTGAACGATCTCCCAGCCGGTGGCGAGCCAAACATCGGGATGCGAACAGATATAGGCCAAAGCCGAGTCGAGAGCGCCGATACGGTGCGGCTGGCCCGTAACGAACGGATGCACGGCGATCGCCATCACACGGCCGGAGGCCTCGCTTTCGCGGTAGAGCGTATCGAACTGCCGGCGAAGCATCATCTCGAACTCAGGAACCGAAACTTTCATATCGAAGTAAGCCGGCACATCATTGGTCTGCACCGAATAGGGCAACGAGATCATCGGCGGCGATCCTACCCGGAGTGGGTAGGGTTGATCGTCGTTGACCCAGTCGCAGACATACCTGATATCGGCAGCGGCAAGATGATCCAAGGTGTGCCAGGTCTCTGCGAGACCGGGCCCGAGCCAGCCGCGTACCGGCTGGCCGGAGGCTTGGGCAATGCGGTCGATCGTGACGCGGATGGCCTCGCCCTCCTGCTCCGGTGACATCTCGTTCAACCGGATGGCGTTGGTCTGTCCGTGGCCAATGAATTCCCACCCAAGCTTTACAGTCTCTTCAATGATCTCCGGATGATGTTCGCATAGCTCGCTGTTCAGCGCGGCACTCGCACGGATGCCGTGTCGCGCAAGGGTTTCAATGAGCCGCCATACGCCGACCCGATTGCCGTAATCACGCAGCGACCAGTTACGGACGTTGGGGATGCGCGCTTGCTCTCGCGGCACGCGTTCGTTGACGACGCCGGGCATGACATCATCGAGACCGAAGAATTCGATATTCGGGTTCACCCATAGCGCCAAGCGTGCGCCGTTCGGCCAGGTCAGTTTTGGGCGTTTGCCTATAGAACTGTAGGGAAAAGGACCGTACCGGCCAGGGATCACGGCGCGACCTCCGCGTGATCATGGATGATATAGTCACGGCGTTTATTGCCGTACTTGCGCAGGAGCTCTTCCTCCGTCGTGAGTTCCTGCTCCAGCTTGTTAATGCGCTCGTAGCCGACCAGCGCGGTGATCTCTTCCATGCTGACCAGCAGGTCCGGCCGATCGACCAGCTCGCCGGTCTCAATGCTGTGCTTCAGCAGCGACAAGGCCGCCTTCATGCCGGCCAGCGCCGCGGCGGACATCATGCGCGGCATGCTCGCGCGGGCGATTCCAAGCTCCTTCATGCGCTTGGGCGACAGCAGCGGGGTGGTGGGACGGGAGCGGATGCCGAAGCCCATGCCGATGTTCAACGGTACGTCCGGCAGCGCCTCGACGACGCGCTTGATGTCATCCTCGTCGCGCACCGCGTCGGGGTAGATCATGTCGGCTCCCGCAGCCGCATAGATCTTCAGCCGCTCGATCGTTTCGTCGATTCCCTCAACGGCGATGGCGTCTGTTCGGGCGTTGATGATGAAGTCCGGATCTTTCTTGGCTTTGACGGCAGCTTCGATCTTCGCCGCCATTTCCCTCGCCGAAATCAGTTCCTTGCCGTTCATGTGGCCGCAGCGTTTCGGCCAGACCTGATCCTCAATGTTGATGCCGACGATGCCGGCTTCTTCGAAATACTGCACCACATGGTAGACAGAAACGGCATTGCCGTAACCGGTGTCGGCGTCGGCCATCAGCGGAATGGACACGCTACGGGCGAGATGGCGGCAGGCATCGACATTCTCACGCAACGACATGATTCCGATATCAGGTTGGCCGATGAGCGAATTCGACAAGGCCGAGCCCGAGACGCCGGCGGTCTTGAAGCCCATCGCCTCGACCATGAGGATGCTGTAGCCGTCGTAAACGCCCGGTGAGATCACGGTCCGCTCGTCGCGCAACAGGTTGCGCATACGTTTTGCTTTAGTAAGTGTCTCAGTCATGTTGACGCTCCTATCGTCGCTCAATTCCAGCAGCCTTGATCACTGTGGCCCATTTGACTTGCTCGTCATGCAGGAATTTGGCGAACTCCTCAGGCGAGCTCCAGGAACCGCCTTGACCCATGGCACTCAGTTTCGCGGTCATAGCCGGATCCTTCAGGGCTTGGGTGAAGGCGGCGTTCAGCTTGTCGATGATCGGCCTGGGCGTGCCAGCCGGCGCCAGAATTCCGTTCCAGGTGACCGCCGTATAGTTCGCGACACCGGCTTCCATCATCGTCGGCACATCGGGCAAGGTTGCATCTCGCGACGGGCCGGTGACGGCCAGCGCTCTCAGCATTCCTGCCTTAATCATCGGCAAAGCCGAGGGCAGCACGTTGAACATCAACTGGTCCTGGCCGGCAACCACGTCCTGCTGGGCCTGCATGCCTCCTTTGTACGGCACATGCACAATATCAATTCCGGTATCATATTTGAATAACTCGCCGGCGAGATGCAGCGAGGTGCCGACGCCGGAAGACGCGTAGTTCAGGACGCCCGGTTCTGCTTTCGCCTTTGCGATCAGCTCCGCCACGGAATTGACCTTGAAATCGGGGCTGGTCACCAGAACATTGGACACGGTTCCAATGAGACTGACCGGTGCAAAATCACGCAGCACGTCGAAGTGCGCGCTCGCATGGATGAAGGGGTTTGTCACGACACCGGGCGTCGCCAGCAGCAAGGTGTAACCGTCGGGTGCCGCGCGGGAGACATAGTCGATGGCGATGTCGCCACCCGCGCCGGTGCGGTAGCTGATCACGATCTGTTGGCCAATCAGCTTGGACACTTCGGGCGCCACCACTCGCAGGAAGAGGTCCGCGCCACCACCGGCGTCGAAACCGTGGACGATGGTGATCGGCTTGTCGGGGTATATCTGCGCTCGCGCCGACATCGGCAGCAGACCCAGCCCAACCAGCAATGGGAAAAGCTTGGCAAAGCTCGTCATTACAGTGCCTCTAGCATGTCGTGTTTGGACCTGTTCGGCGATGAAGCGCGCGTCCCCACCTCGTCAGCCATAAGAGGCTGCCAATTCTTCAAGGCGGTGGTGTTCGTTGGTCCCCAAACTCCCAGCCATGCCGACAGCACCGCTGCAAGCATCAGCATCGCAATCGCAATCGTATCGTATTTCCTCATCACATCGCCGCCTCGTCCTCCTGACAACCTTGGAACACTACCAGCGTGGCTCACCTACCGAAAGCAGTGGTTTGGGGGGTCGGGGGTACCCCAGCGTGTTGGGAGGCTTCTTTGTTGCAGATTGGTGCGCAAATCAAATGCTAAATCCCGCGAGCTTTCGGCGACCGGCGAACAAGCCAAAGAGCAGCGAGTCCATCGAGCCTTGCGGCGCTCGGAACGGAGACGGCAGCGCGTGCGCCAGCGCGAGCCATGCAGGGGAAAGTCGAGAAAGCAAATAATCCGACGGACTACATTCTCGGACTGATAAGGAATGGCATAAAATGGAGTCAGTCGTTCACTGATAAGGTTTTACCGAAAATGGAGTCAGTTAGCGACTGATAAGGTTTTGGCACAAATGGAGTCAGTCGGCTGACTGATAAGGAAACGGCCAAACCTTATGAGTTGCCGGTTAACATTGAAGGCGTTGCTGGTTGCCCAAGGCCGTACCCCTTGGAGCGGTGACGACAGCCGACCACGAGCGGAAAACTTCCACCACTAGAACCAGGCATGCGAACGCAGGGTCTCTAATGGGCTCTCGATCTCGATCACGATCGAACCACGCGAAATCCAATATTACTCGAAGAACTGTCGTGGGTATTGGAACTGCGTGCGGCAACACGGTAGCGGTTGCAGTAGGACTCATGACAGAGGAACGATCCACCCCGCAGCGAACGATTGGCGGACGGCTCGCCTTGTAGCGGATCGTCCGCAGTGGTGGTGCGATGATATCCAGCCGAGAAGTAATCTGCGCACCATTCCCAGACATTTCCGATTATGTTGTGCAGGCCATATCCGTTCGGTTTGAAAGCATGAACGGGGGCGGTTCCGGCGTAGCCATCCTCGGCCGTGTTGAGATCGGGAAAGCGGCCCTGCCAGATGTTGCAGCGATGTTCACCTCCGGGCACTAGCTCATTGCCCCAGGGATAAATCGCTCGTTCAAGCCCGCCGCGCGCGGCCATCTCCCATTCCGCTTCCGTCGGCAGGCGCGTTCCGGACCATTTGCAATAGGCGAGTGCGTCGTTCCACGAGACATGCACCACGGGGTGATCGAGCCGATCGAGTATCGTGCTCGGCGGTCCGTCGGGCTGTGCCCAATAGGCATGCGGCACCGGCACCCACCATGGCGTGCTGGCGACCCGGCTGCCGATCGCGTGCCTGGTAGCCATCGGCAAGAAGGTCTCGAACACAAAACTCCAGCCATAACGCTCGGCGTCGGTAACGTATCCGGTTGCACGCACAAAATGGCCAAATTGCAAATTACTGACGGCATGACAAGCAACCGAAAATTCGCCGAGCGTCACCTTGCGCGTAGGTCCTTCGCCGTCGCCGGGAAATCGTACGTCGTCGGATCCCATTATGAAAGGGCCACCAATCGGCCGGCTCCAGCGGCGCGCGATACTTGTCCGGCTTGGCTCGATCCGCTCGAGCATCACGGCGGTTTCCGCCTGTGCCACCGCAACATTGTGGGTACGGCCGCTCGCGCAGCAGTGCAGGGCGCCCTCGGTCATTTCAGGATCAGCGATCGGTGTCGCGCTTGCACGAGGCTTGCTCCTCTTCCTCCCAGAACGCCGTGCCGCCTTCCGCCTTCATCAGTTCAAGAATCTTTTCACGCGGTATCACACTGCAGCGGTTGGCCCAGACAGTGTATTGTAAACTCATGCCACGAACGCGATTTGGATGCTGCGCGGCGAGATCGTGCATCTCGGTGCGGTCGGCCTCCATATCGTAGAGTTCCCAGGGACCGGGATATTTGCGCACCAGTTTCCATTTGCCGATGCGGACCGCGGCATTGCCTTCGTGTTCCCAGAACAGCGGTCCACGGCCGCTATAGGCTGATGCAAAGGACGGCACCAGGCTTTCGCCCTCGCATGGCAGGATGTCGTTGCCGTCATAGACCTTCGGATAGGTTGCGCCGGTCACCTCGACGATGGTGGCCATGATATCGGGGAGTTGGCCGGGATTGTGCCGCAGGCCGCCTTTGTCTTTGATGCCGCGCGGCCAATGAACGATGAAGGGCGTAGCGATGCCGCCCTCGTGGATCCAATGCTTGTAAAGCCGGAACGGCGCGTTCGACAGGTTAGCCCACGCGGTGCCGTAGCTCTGATAGGTATCTTCGCCGCCGGGCATAAGGGATGGATCGTTGCCGAAGCTTACGGGTTCCCCGCTCCGCGTCTTGGCTTTCGCAATCATCAATTGATCGACTAGTTCACGCGCCGTGACGCCGTCCGGAATGTCTTCGGCGCAAGCACCGTTATCGGACAGGAAGATGATCAGCGTATTCTCAAACTGACCGGTTTCCTCCAGCGCTTTAATGATCCGTCCGATGCCCTGGTCCATGCGGTCAATCTGCGCCGCATAGACCTCCATGCAGCGCAGTGTCCATTCGCGATTCTCTGCGTCGGTCCATGGCGGCTGCGTTGGATCGCGATCGGTCAACTGCCAGTTCGGATGGATGATCCCGTCCTTGACGAGCCGCGCAAGCCGCTGTTCCCGCAATTTGTCCCAGCCTGCGTCGAATTTCCCTTTGTATTTGTCGATGTCCTCGTCATGCGCGTGCAGCGGCCAATGCGGCGCGGTATAGGCCACGTATTGAAAGAATGGCGTTTCAGGGTTGGCTTGTTTGTGCTGGCGGATATAGACGACTGCCTGATCGCTGATCGCATCGGTGTAGAAAAACGCCGGATCGCTTTCGGCTTCGTGCTCGATATTGTCGTTGCCGCGCGTCAGCGTATTCGGATTGTAGAAACTGCCGGCGCCGATGATGGTTCCGAAGAAATAATCGAAGCCGCGCTGTAACGGCCACGCATCCGTCGGCGCCGTCAAGCTGCTGGAGATGTGCCACTTGCCGCTGAGATAGGTCTTGTAGTTATTTTGCTTGAGAACTTCCGCCACGGTAACGCAGCGCTTGTTCAGATTACCTGCATAGCCTTCCGGTCCGTTGCTGTAGGTCAGGATACCGATTCCGGTCTGGTGCGGATGCAGGCCGGTCAGCAGCGAGGCACGCGACGGGCTGCAGCGCGCGGTGTTGTAGAATTGCGAGTAACGCAGACCGTTGGCGGCAAGACGATCGAGGTTCGGCGTTTCGACTTCGCCGCCGTAGCAGCCGATATCCGAAAATCCCATATCATCGTTGAGGATGATCAGGACATTCGGACGTGTTCGCTCTGCGCCGTTATTCATTGCTGCTTCCTGCTGACAAGAGCTTTTACTCGTTCGGTCGTAAAATGCATGCCGCCGTTATCCATTGATCCGGACGCGGCTCTCCGTATCGAACAAATGCACATGGGCTGGCTCCGCTGAGAAAAAGACGGATTCTCCCTCGCGCGATGTCAGCTCGGCTCCGGTTCGGGCACGGATCATCATGTCGTCCAGTTTGAGATCCACCAATAAGGCATCGCCAAGGTTCTCGATCAGGTCGATACGCGCGGGAATGCCGGATGGTCCGAGCCGCACCGAGCTCGGCCGGATGCCTGCTATGACGTTGCGTTCGCCAGCGATGCGGCAACTGGTCTGCAGTTCATGCGTTCCAATGCGGACCACGCCGTCACGGTAGACAGCCGGCATCAGATTCATTGGCGGACTGCCGATGAAGTTGGCGACATCGGCAGTTGCAGGATTGTCGAACACGAATTTCGGCGATCCGACCTGGACGATCTGCCCATCCATAAAGACGGCCATTCGATCTGCAATCGTCATGGCCTCCTCCTGGTCGTGGGTGACGTAGATGGTGGTCACGCCCAGCGAACGCTGTAACTTTTTCAACTCACCGCGCGTCTCTAGGCGAAGTTTGGCGTCGAGATTGGACAGCGGCTCATCGAGCAAAAACAGCCGGGGTTGGCGAACGATAGCTCTCGCCAGCGCGCAGCGCTGTTGTTGCCCGCCTGACAGTTGTCCAGGTTTGCGGTCGAGCAGATGCTCGATATGGACCTTCTTCGCCGCATCCAGTACGGCCATGTCGATGTCGCTCTTGGGCATGCCGACCATACGCATCGGAAAGGCGATGTTTTGGTACACGTTCATATGCGGATAAAGCGCGTAGCTCTGGAAAACCATGGCGACGTCGCGATCGCCCGGCTCGGTGTTAGTAATGTCCGTGCCGTCGAGGAAGACGCTGCCTTCGCTTGCTTCTTCCAGGCCTGCGACGATACGCAACGTCGTGGTTTTGCCGGAACCGGACGGACCCAAGAGAGCAAAAAATTCACCCGGTTCGATGTCGAGATCGATGCCATGCAACGCCGTGAAGGCGCCGTGCCGCTTGACGACCTTTTTAAGCGATACGCGCCCATTGTTCATCTGCGGCCACCTCCCTTGACGGCGCCGACCGTCAGCCCCTTTACGATATGACGCTGCGCAAACAGGCCGAGCAAAATCACCGGCGCCATCGTGACAATGGCCGCCGCGGCGAGCTTCGCCCAAAGCGTCTGCTCGACCGAAATGAAATTGAACATCGCCACGGTAACTTGCCGCACGTTGTTGCCGCCGAGCACCACCGCGAACAGGAATTCGTTCCAGGCGTTCAGGAATACGAAGATCACGGTCACCGCAATACCACCGCGCACCTGCGGCAGCACGACGTAGAGAAACGCGCGCATCCGGCCTGCGCGGTCGATGAGGGCGGCTTCCTCCATCTCACGCGGGATGTCTTCGAAATAGGAGACCAGCAGCCAGATCGCGAACGGAAGCGAGAACGTGAGGTAAATCAGGGTCATTCCCTTATAGCTGTCGAGCCAGCCGATCTTCTGCAAAAACAGGAAGTAGGGGATGATCAACCCCACCGGCGGGAGCATCTGGGTCGCAAGGATATAAAAGCCGCCGGCGCGTTTGCCAGGCAAGTTCAGCCTGGCCAGCGCATAGGCCGCGGGAATCGCGAGCAGCATGGTGAGGATGGTCGTGAATGTCGCCACAATAAAGCTGGAGATCAGGTTGGGCAGGATCGTGGTCGCGCCGAACAGGACGTCGCGATAGTTGCCGAGCGTCGGGGTGAAGAAGAGAGTAGGGGGATAGGCCAGCACATCGCGCTCACTCTTGAACGAGGTCAGCAGCGCCCATAGTACCGGAAACGTCCACAGCGTTAGGAAAACGCCGGCGACGCCGATCAAAACTGCCGAGGCGATGCCGCTTCGCCTCATCGCGCCGTCCTCAAACGAAACATCGAATAAGACACCATCAGTGTGACCGCGAGCAGCACCATGGCGAGCGCCGCGCCGTAACCGAAGTTCAGCTCGGTGAACGAGGTCCGGTAGGTGTAGAGATTGAGGATTTCAGTGGCGGAGCCGGGGCCACCGCCGGTGGCAGCGAAAATCGCTGCAAAGGCCGAGAGCGCCACCATCATCCGCATAATGACGACGATGACGAGCGCCGGCCGGATCAGGGGCAGCGTGATGTACCAGAAGCGTTGCACGCCGCTCGCCCGGTCGATCCGCGCTGCCTCGAAGATGTCAGGAGGAAGCGAGGACAGGCTGGCGAGGATCACCAGAAATGCGAATGGCGTCCACTGCCAGGTGTGGATGACGATCACGGAGGCCAGCGCCAGATTGGGATCGCCGAGCCAGTCGTGCGATCCCAATCCCAGCGCGCGCATCACAAAGTCCAGCACGCCGAAATCGGGCGCAAGAACCAGCGTTCGCCAGAACAGGCCCACAACGACCGGTGCGAGCACGATGGGGATGATCGCCGCCACGCGAAGGATGCCTTGCCCGCGCGGGATCTGCATCACCAGCAGCGCTAGTCCGAGACCGATCAGCATCTGCAACACGACCGTCGTGCCGGTATAGATGACCGTGAGTTCGAGCGAATTCCAGAAGCGAGGATCACCCAGCATCTTGCTGTAATTGTCGGCGCCGGCAAACCCGGTGATCCAGGGCGACGTCAGATCGACGCGATTGACGCTGGTCCACGCCAAGTAAATCAGCGGCACCGTCGTGGTGATGAGAAGCACCAGGAACGCGGGCAGGAACAGATAGATCGCAAATCGTCGCTCGCGTGCGGCAACCGGGGTTTGCATCGGAAAGTAAAATCCATTTGTGCGATGGAGCAGCGTGTGAAGCGAGAGTGCTGCGCACACGGGTCCAGCTTTAACCCTTCATGATCGCGTCGATCCGCGCTTGCGCTTCGTCAAGCGCCTCTTTGGATTTCTTTTGTCCGACCAGAGCCGCCTGAATTCCCGTCGCCATGGCTTCGCCGAGCGCAGGCCATTGCGGCACGCGCGGACGCCAATCGACGTCGGTATCCATTTCGAGCGACTGCAACGATGCCTCGCCGAAATTGTAACCGCTGGCATCCAGCAGCTTGCCGAATTCCGGAGATTTCCAGACCGACAGCCGGTTGAGCCCCGATCGCTTCACCGGGCCTGCGAACTTCCACGAGGTTCGCGCCTGCGTTTCCGCGGCCGCGGCCCAGGAGATAAACATCCAGGTCGCCTGCTTGGCTTTCGGGCTAAGTGCGGCGTTGATCGGGAAACCCCAGTTCCAGATCGAGGTCACGCGTTTGCCGGCTGGTCCCTTGGGCCAGCGTGCAAACCCGATCTTGCCGATTACTTTCGACTTCTCGGAATTGTTGAGCACCGCTGCCGAGGAATGCGCATCGATGTAAGCGCCAAGGGTGCCTTGCGCGAAGGCGTCGGCGATGTCGGGCCAGTTCCAGTTGCGCACCGCTTGTGGCGCATATTTCGTCAGCGTGTCGACATACCAGTCGAGCGAATCCACGGCTTCCTTGCTGTTCACCTGGATCTTGTCACCGGACATCCAGTTGCCGCCATAGCTGCGGAAGATCGATGGATAGATGTACATATTCTGGCCGGCGCCGGCGAAGCCGCGCAGGGCTGCCCCCCAGAGCCGGTTCGACGGGTCATGCAATGCCTTGGCGTTCTCGACGAACTGCTCGAGGGTCTCCGCGGGCTTC
>Ga0182024_10027131_pt1 | contig 10036 bp, 9 predicted proteins | sample P32metaG_FD_120480 | JGI IMG/M metagenome (GOLD analysis project Ga0182024, IMG submission 120480) | Permafrost microbial communities from Stordalen Mire, Sweden - P3-2 metaG (Illumina Assembly) | ecosystem: Environmental > Terrestrial > Soil > Wetlands > Permafrost | place: Sweden: Stordalen...
AATATGCCTATGTGGACTCCTGGCATGGTGCACAATAAAAAGGTAAAAGCCAGACTGGAAGTGCCGGTTACATTTCAACTGGCAGACGCAGATCAATAAATGAAAGAGGTTACACTTCAACTTACGCGATATTCTCAACACAGGGCCGCGAGTACATGACAAACCGGCCCTGTTAATACAATCCCCATTGATTTTTTAAAGCCTCCCTCGTGTGAGTTTTCCCGTTAGATCCGGTCTTTTCCATTCTGTTCTAGGTTTAATAACTCTTTAGTTTCGCCCCACAGGCCGGATCTACTATGTTAAGCGACGAAGTTACCATTACCGCTAATGGCGAGTTTGCTAAAGCAAATTAAACTAAAAATAAAAGTGAAATTTGGAAACTTTAAATATGGAAACAGGCCAGCGTGCCAGCATAGCCATCAAGACAAGCTGGATCCTTTTTGTACTAAATTTTTCATCTTAATTTCCTTATTGAGTTTTCTTTAACCGCTCACCTTCGGCATCAAACATAGCCATCAAGCTCCCGGTAACGTGGTCGCCATCTTTTTTGTTCATCACAAGATTCACATCATATCCCTGCGCTGTGAAGTAGACCGTGGCCGAAGTGTCTGTCAGTTCCACCTTAGAGATTTTAGAAATTTCTGTCCCGGCTGTATCCTGCACGACACATGTTATAGAATCATTTCTATTCTCCAGCAGAAAGATCATCCGGGCATCACCATTCGGCGTGCCCTTTACCAGCACACTCCAGGTGCCTTTAAAATAATCCGCACCAGATTTTGACTGTGCAAACATTTTTGTTGAGAGTAGCAGCAAGAAGAACGCTGCGGACAAGAACCCTACTTTTTTCATGTTTTAAGTTATTTGTTTCGTGTTATTTATAATTCAAGGCATGTATTTTCTTGCGCTGCAGGCACAGTAGTCCCGCTTTGATGAATAATTTTGCCAGCATAACATTAATTTACCGAATAGCTTACAAACGCAAATTTCCGGCTGTCGGGACTCCACGAGGGAGTGTTGATAGTTCCCGCCCCGCCATAAAACACAGGTGTAATATCCTTAACAGCCTTGGTTTTTGGGTTCATCAAACGCAGTTTAACGTTTTTACCAAACGGGTGATTTTGTTTCTCATCAGTAGTATATGCGATATAGGCAACCCACTTATTATCCGGTGAAGGGTGGGGAAACCAATTGGCATTTTCATCAAAGGTCATTTGTTCCTGTTGCGAACCGTCAGTGTGCATCCGCCAAATCTGCATATGGCCGCTACGGTATGAATGGAAATATATATACTTGCCGTCGCGTGAATAATCGGGGCCATCGTCCAGCCCTTGGGCGTCAGTCAGTCTTTTTGTTGCGCCCCCCTCAACCGGTATTGTGTAAACATCTAGGTTGGTATAGTCTCCTCCGCAATATGCTATCGTCTTGCCATCAGGGCTCCATCCGTGCCAAAAAGAAAGATCCTGAGAGGTTATTTTCTTCGGTTGTCCGCCTGTAGCAGGCACGATATACATAGAAAATTTATAAAGTTTTTGTGAAGGGGTGCTCGTATCGAAACTGGTTATTGCTATCCATCTACCGTCCGGTGAAAGCCCGTGGTCGTCCATAATTTGATTAATTGACCCTGTGTTTATTTCAGTGAGCTGTTTATCAGCCAGACCCAACTTATAAATTTTGCCGTTGAAGTTTAAAACTAGGTAATTGTCAGGATGCCAATTGGGGGCTTCGTAACGTCCTTCGGCAATTAATATAGTGTCAATTTTTCCTGTTTTTATATCAATAGTTTGAATATAACTCGTCGTATCGTGTTTGTTTTGTGCGATTGAGGAAATAGAAAAGAATATACAAAAAAACACAGGGATGGCTGATTTTAAAAACGGCAAAGAAACCGTGCATTGAATTGATTTTTTCATAACTGAAAATGTTTTGTGTTATAATAATGTGATTATCGTTTACTACTTGCCTAAACAGCTACAACTTTTTCAATCAGCTTTTTTGTAGCAAGCACACCTGCATCATCGTCTAAATATTTATCGTTCTTAGTGTACATTTTTATCAAGCCACCCTCGTATTCAATGCTCACCCAGCCCTTAAACCCTGAATCCCTAATGATTTTGAACATTCTGTAGAAATCCGTTTCGGTGTCGTTGCCGCTGGCATCAAACAAGTGGGTTTTGGCGTGCACGCCTTTGGCGAAGGGCATTAACTCGGAAATGCCTTTGTATCGGTCGTATTCCTCGAGGCATTTGGTTTTCATATAACCGGCTATATCGTTTGTTTCGGGCTTGGTGCGGTTGATGCAAAAGTTGCCGAAATCGGCCAGGGTACCGCAATGACTGCTGTTCACCTGTTTCATAACCCCGGCCAGCCAGGCCGCGTTGCAGGAGATGCCTATGTGATTTTCGACGATAACGTCGATATTTTGCTTTTTCCCGTATTCCAGCAGGCGCCCTAAACTGTCAACCGAAGCTTTGGCTACATCATCGGGATTACCTTCGCCGTCCATATTAACTCTGATCATGGGGCAGCCTAAAGTTGCGGCTGCATCTATCCATTGATAATGGCTTTCGACCTGTTTGAGGCGTAATTTTTCATCAAGATTACCAAGCGAACCAGGTACACCCACCAGGTCCACCATGATACGCAAATTATAGCTGTCATTGTCTGCTGCACGTTTTTTCAACTCGGCCAAATAGGTTTGGTCCGTTGCCTTGTCAGCAAAAAACATAGAACAATAATCCAGGCCGGTTATTCCCAGTTCTTTCGATTTGGCCGCAAAATCAAGCGGGTCAAGTTTTTTTGTCCAAAATTGGCTGGCAAATGAAAACTGCGAGATAGCCAGTCTAAAGAACATGTCCTTTTTTTCTTCTGCACGCAGCAGTTGCGGAAAACTTGCTGCCAGGCCAACGCCGACAGCGCCAATAGCGGTGTTTTTAATGAATGTTCGTCGGTAAAGCTTTGTCATACGGATGATATAATTTGTTATTTAGTAAATTTAACTAAATAAAGATAGGGACATTTTTTTCATTTAGTGAAATTTACTAATTAAATTTTATCAACACTATTGTTTCTATATCTTTAGCCCATGGAAACCGAAGCTGAATTAAGAGAATTTTTACTGAACGGGCACCTGCATTATGTGCCGCATGTGTCGTTGGATTGTGCCATATTCGGTTATCATGAGCAACAGCTTATGCTATTATTGATTAAATATAAAGCCATAGACGGGTGGTGCCTGCCTGGCGGCTACATTAAGCGCACAGAAAAGCTTGTTGATGCAGCTAACCGGAATGTGAAGGAGCGGACGGGTATCGATAACCTTTTTTTGCAGCAATTCAAAACTTTTGGCGATCCCGACCGAGGAAGGATCAGCCATTTTGATGAGGGGCGGTGGTCTGAGGCAGCTGGTGTACGGATTGAAAAGAATAATTGGTTGATGGATCAGACTATCTCCATCGGCTTTTATGCCATAACAGACTTTTCGCGCAGCATACCGCAGTCGGACATGATGGTGGAAAAATGCGCCTGGTTCGACATCGATAACCTGCCATCATTGGAGTTTGACCACGATGAAATAGTTAAGGAGGCCTTGCACAGGATGCGCCTGGATCTGTACCATTTTCCTATTGGCTACAACCTGCTGCCGGAGAAATTTACTCTTTCCGAAATTCATGCCTTGTACGAGACTATGCTAGGCAAAAAGCTCGATATCAGTAATTTTCCAAAAAAACTGATAAGCCTGGGCTTGCTGAAAAAGCTTGACGAGAAACGCAACATAGGCGCGCACCGCTCCCCACATTTATATAAGTTCGACAAAAAAAAATACAAGCAGGCCTTACGCGACGGATTGGTTTTGAGTTGAGAATGATATTTCATCATGCTGATTGTAGTTTCGCCAAACCGTTTCTTGCCGGCTTCCAGAAATTCTTTTTTGCATCGATAAAACTGGGCCTGGTTGATTCCACAATTTCGGCAGACTTCTGGAATCGGACTTTCACCGCGTATGGCTTCCATGACAATAACGATCTTTTGTTCGGAGGTGAATATCCGACTGGTTCTGTTGCGGATGCCCTTTACAAAGTTCTCTGTAGAGGATTTCTTTTGAGGTTGTTCGCTTGATTCATAATTGGGTACCGTCCAATGGCCTATGTTTACCGGGTTATAATCTTGCCATCCCATTCACCTCCTGAAGGAACAGATGCATGTTGATGAATCAGGAACCAGACCCCATTCCGCTTATTGAAACCATCGGTCTCACGAACCAACAAGGTTTTGCTGATGTCGTTTTGAAATACGATTTCTACTTTTTGAATCGTGCAGACGATGCCCATTACCTCACTTAAAAAGACATCCGCGTTTAAGATTTCTATTTTACATGATTTAAAATTCTTAAATACAGAATCAAACATTTTTATTGCGGGTGCAGTTCCTTTTGATGCAAAGTGCGGTATATCGTACCACAACGCATCTTCCGCCCAATGCTTAGTACTTTGAGATCCGGATTTCGATGCGGTCATCTCCGTAACCATAGATATCAGGGTAGCCCTATCTATTTCTCTGTTTTGAATATGCTACTTCATTTTGATCTCTTGTAATATGCCTGCAAAATAGCAGGTTTATAGGAATAATAAACAGGGAATCATTAAGGTCATAATACAATTAGCGAATGAAGTAGGCCAACAAGAACATCCAGTTAGAGATATTGAAGATGGAAATATATACATGAATATGCGCTAAGCCATGGCTCAGGATTTCTAAAAAAAAACGGGGCCGTCACTCTAGGCCCCGGACCAGCGGATTAAAGGAGTACGACTGGTTATAAAATATTCACGATGCCCGTATACAGACTATCGGAAATTTTTTTGCGGTTGGCCGACATAAACCCGATATAGGTTTGTACCGGCTTCCCGCTGAATGCCGGAACATCCAGCGTACAGGTGCCCGCGTTTCGCGTGGCTATCTTCTGTTTCTGAACCCAGCGTTTGGTATCGGGATTGTAAGCGACGACAAAGGCCGTGTCCGAGATCAGTTCATTTTCACCATCGCTGTTGTCAGTCCAGGTGAAAACCAACTTGCCTGCTGCCGTTGAAGCAGCTGCCGGTGCATCGGCGTTGAACAGGGATCCCTGGCTCAACTGCACCTTCGAATAGTCGATGACGATAGCCGGGTATACACCGGTTACCGCATCCTTATTGACGGAAAATGCCATATTGTGGCCGGACATATCCCCGGCAGCGGACTTTTTGTACGTCTCATTCAGCAGGGTCCTGATGGGTTTCAGGAATGCGATGATCAGCGCAAATTTTGCCTGCTGTTGCAACTGCAATTCTGTGGGCGGTGTCGTTCCCTTACGGGGTGGTCTGCTTTTTACCACCGACTTGCCCTTCCATTTACTGCCTACGGCTGTACCCAGGAGGCCTTTAAAGCCCCCCATGTAGCCTTTTTCTATTGTTCCCATTGTTTTGGGTTTTTAATTGTTTAAAAAATTGTTTTCTTGTCGTAAGTAAAGTTTAGGCGTTGCCTCCGGAAGAAATGCCTGGGTTTATTTGTTAGCGCCAACCCGTCATACCTGCCGAATCCGTAAACTTTCCTTACTTCACAAATATGCTATCGGTTTTCAGCAAAATTTCAGAGTCTGATCAGAGGCTCTGAAAAATATTTTTATCTTTTGATCATTTCAGTTGCCCTGGAATTGGTTGCAACCTCGGCCCAGACTGGCTCCCACATGCGTTCTACCGGCAGGTTACATGCATTCTGCATTTTAAGCGGAGTTGTTGCAGGGTTGTTGCTGGTTTCTTTTAGAATCCTTTTAGAACTGTTTTAGAACCTGGCAGGAATTCCAGGGGAATCTTTAGCGAATATTTTGCGATTTCAGAGTCTGGGAAGTATCCAGACAGAACTCATCTGCTTTTCTTCTGAAATAATCTGTTATGGATGATCCTTATTCAACCTATTGTCCCTCAGAATTTTATTGCTCATTCTCCGATCGGATCCGGAATAATTTCAAAATAAATTTTTCAGAGCCTCTGATCAGACTCTGAAATTTCCTTTGAAGATGATAGCATATTTGTGACTGGAGCTGATCAGAACCTATTATCCGGAAGGAAACAATGGAATGATTCTTTACGAGGGTCGTTTGATAACGTATACCATCGAACTGCCCTGGAAGACCAACCTCGCAGGGGTTTCCTGCATACCCGAAGGAAAATATGAGCTGGCAAAAAGATGGAGCCTGAAGTTCGGTCGTCATTTGCAGATTTTGAATGTGTCCAGACGTGAATTGATTCTCATTCATCCTCCTATGAGGCGTTGCGTGAACTGAAAGGCTGTATTGCTCCCGTGTGTTTAATAACTGGTGCCGGAAAAGGAACCCGATGCACGAGCAGGGATCGTCACAACGATCGCGGGATATCTCGCTGTAGCAGGAACCGTACTGGGTGCCGTGAGTCAGATCACCATCCCCGAAGATAAGTAGGCCATCTGTCGGGATTTAAATGGCCTCCCCGTGAAAATGGGGAGGCTTATTCGTTGTTTCCTGCTGTCACTCATCGTAATATCAGCTTTGTCGTATGAACACAAACCTCAATCTCTGAGCAGGATAAGAAAAGAGAACTAGATCCAATTTCTTGCTTAACAAATATGAACAGATTTGACAGTTCGATGTGGCAGTTTTTTGTGTTAAAAATTAAAAATATCTTACTATTTAGTAGTCTTGAAATTGATTCGGTAGGTGAAGGCCTATTATGTCAACAATCACTCTATCCTGGTAGTGAACGCCACAGTGTATTTTACTTTAATTCTTTCTTTTCTAACTTTTCAATTGTCTTCCTTGCTTCCGCCAGGCGAATGGCTTTGTTCTTCTCCACTAAAGTATGCGTTGTCCATTTTTCCAGGCGATGGTGTAATGGCACCAGCAGCGCGGCGATCAGCACCAGAGCCAGAAGCATGAACACCGGCGAATGATGCGTAATATTTTCTAAAAAGGGATGGAGCAACAGATTAAAAAATTCAAAAACGATTAAGAGTGCGATCACACTGAAATAGTCTAAGAGTTTGGTATTGGTTATAAAACTTCGGCTAAGCAATAAGAATAAAATGATGATGATTACGATCCCTAATGCGATCAATGCATACTGAATATTGGTCCGGCGCTCTTCTTCGGTTTTTATTTTTTCCGCCTCCTTTTCCTGCAAACGCAGTTCCTCGCGGAATCCCAGAGCCTGAACCGCCTTAATTTTTTCAAGGTTGTAGATTGAGTCCTTCATCGTCATCGCCAGCCGGTAATACTTATTGACACTGTCCTGCTGATTTGTTTGTTCAAAACTCTTGTAAAGATATTCATAGGACCGCATGATCTGATCCTTGTCACTCGCAGGGACAGAAACAGCAAGTGCCTTGTTGGCGTAGTGATTGGCGCTGTCAAAATGTTTGGTCGCCAGGAATACCTGAGCAAAATCATTCTTGAGATAGGCGTCCAGATGATGACCGTGCTTTGCTTTCTTACTGGTGTAGAAGTCCGACGATCTGCGGAGAAAAGGCAACGCAATTTCATATTCGCCCGCAGCGATATAGTTTTCGCCTAACGTACTGATCGAAAGCGCCAGCTGCTGGTCATTTTTCATCGCGGCATCCAGAGCGACAGCTTTTTGAGCATAGACCATTCCGGAATCCGGGAGCCCGCCTTCACCATAGATACAACCGATGCCATTATAGGCGCGTGACAGGGTGGCCTGATCCCCGGTAGTCAATAATTCAATTTCCTTTTTCGCATTGTCGGCCGCCTGCTCATAATTTTTAGAATCGAAATAGGCTGCGCTGATGACCGCATAGGATTTTGAAATGCCCAAACTATCTTGTCTTTTTTCGAAACGAGGCAGCACAGAGAATATCAGATTGAGAGAGCCCGGATAATCACCTTTGCCGATCAGTATTCTGGCCAGCCAAATATTGGTATAGTCCTGGCCCATTTCATCGTTTTGTTTTCTGAACCAGGCAAGGAGCGAAAGCGTACTGTCCGTCGTATTACTTTCCTTGTCGGATAGCGCGTTAAAATAATGAAAGAGTGCATTACCCTTGTCCTTATCAGTTTTAGCAGCACGGTAATTCGCCAGCAATTCCGGTGAAATAGATTGACTGTAAGCGATCCGCAAACCCATGAACAGGAACAGGCAAAACAATAATCTATTCATGCTGATTTTTTGCACTGTGTTCTTTTAGATTGTATAAGCGTGCACGTGAATTACTGCAAATAATCGGAAATTATTGAAATTAATTGATATGTACCCATATGCAGGTTTAATAGTTATTATAAATGTTTCCCCTTTCTTTTTTTCCTGATTTTCAAGCTTCCTACACCAGTTTTTCCTGAATAGCCACCCGCACAAGGCTCGCCGTATTTTTCACATCTAGTTTCGCCAACAGGTTCTTACGGTGAGTTTCTACCGTAAAATGGCTGACAAATAGTTTTTCCGCAATTTCCGCATTCGTTAAACCTTCTGTAATCAGCAGTAAAATTTCCTTTTCTCTTTTGCTAAGTACAGGAATAGAGGATGAGGAAGTTTTCTGATATTCCTTCAGCGCCAGACCCACTTCCCCGCTAAAAAACATATGTCCTTCGCTAACTGCATGAATCGCGCGTATCATTTCCTCCTTTGATGAATTTTTCAGAATATATCCTGAGGCGCCATTTTCAACCATTTTCTTAATGTCCAGTCCCTGGTTAGAAGTGCTCAACCCCAGTACAATCACAGCAGGATATTTTTCTTTCATGATCGCGCAAAGCTCAACACCACTCATGTCAGGAAGATGAATATCCATCAGCACGACGTCTGCCGTATGATTGACAAAAAATCCCAGGCAGGAGTTTGCATTCATCGCCTGACCTGCCCATTGAATATCTTTTTCGTGCTGCAGGATGGACTGTATGCCTTCAATCACTACCGGATGATCGTCCACAATGAATAGTCGGATCATAATTTGAATTCAATATTTACCTGGGTGCCTTTTCCTGGTTCGGAATTAAGTTCCAGCTGACCTTTCAGATAGTCCACCCGCGCCTTGATATTTACCCAGCCCGCGCCTTTTTTTTCATCCAGTGAATTCAGGTCAAAACCTTTGCCATTGTCTTCGACCACAATATTCAGTCTGCCGTCGTCATGGATTACCTGCACCATGGCCTCGGTAGCAGCCGCATGTTTCAGTATATTATTCAGCAATTCCTGGATAATCCGGTAGCTCGTGATTTCTACCGCATCCTGCATTCTGGAATCCAGACCCACCGATTGGTAAGAAACACGCAACATGCCATTGGTATTGATGGAGCTGCAGTATTGCTTTAATGCTTCATCCAGTCCATAGGAAACCAGTCCTTGCGGCATCATATTATGTGCTATCCGGCGAAGTTCCGCGATGGACGTATCGATCAGATCAAGTGACCGTTCAAATACAGCCATGTTTTCAGTTGTTACAATCAGATTTTCTTTCATATAATGCATTGAGAATTTTATGCCCGATAACAATCCGCCGAGTCCGTCGTGGAGATCCCGCGCCATCCTGCCCCTCTCATCTTCCTGACCCTTCAGCAGGGAATTGACGACCAACAACTCATGGTCCTTCTCCAGTTCCACGATACGCTGTTGTTGTATTTTCTCTGTTTGTCCAGCCAGCATCCTGCTTCTCCGCAGATTTAGATAAATCAAAAACGAAACGATCAGCAGCGTCAAAGCCAGTCCGGCCATCAGCCAGTTGAAAAATTCTTTTTGCTTTAACGAAAGTAAACTGATCTGGCGGTCTTTTTCCAGTGCCGTAATCTGTTGTTGTTTTTTTTCGCTTTCGTAACGGGCTTCCATTTCTGCAATTTTTTCACTGGCTGCCGTTGTATAGAGAGAGTCGCCGAGATGCAAAGCCTTTGAGAGAAATGCATAGCCCTCATTTGGATGGCCCAGACTTTTTTCGATTTCTGCGCGGGTTAAATAAATTTCTTTTAAATCCGAACGGGATCCGATCTCATGGGCCAGGTCCTCCGCTTTTTTTGCGT
>Ga0182024_10027132_pt1 | contig 10036 bp, 4 predicted proteins | sample P32metaG_FD_120480 | JGI IMG/M metagenome (GOLD analysis project Ga0182024, IMG submission 120480) | Permafrost microbial communities from Stordalen Mire, Sweden - P3-2 metaG (Illumina Assembly) | ecosystem: Environmental > Terrestrial > Soil > Wetlands > Permafrost | place: Sweden: Stordalen...
GGCGTCCATCGATTTCCTGCTAACCACGACGCCTTCCTCAAACATGGTGTGGCGCAGTAGTTTGCGAATATCCGCGTTGTCGCTGACGGTTTCGGCGATGATGTGGCGCGCCCCTTCCAGCGCTTCCTCCACGCTTGCGACGCCTTTGTCGGCATCGATAAAAGAGCCGGCAAATGTCTCGAGCGGAGTACCCGTCGGCTCTTGATTCCAGAGATAGTCCGCCAGAGACTCCAGGCCCTTTTCCCGCGCGATCATCGCCTTGGTGCGGCGCTTCGGTTTATACGGAAGGTAGAGATCTTCCAGTTCGCTTCTGTCGAGCGTCTGGTCAATACGCGCCTTCAACGCCTCGGTCAGCTTGCCTTGTTCCTGAATGGAGGCGAGGACGGTAGCCTTCCGCAACACCAACTCGCGGAAATAGAGCAATTTCTCGTCGATGGCGCGGATTTGGACTTCGTCAAGATTGCCGGTTGCCTCTTTGCGATAGCGGGCGATGAACGGAATGGTGGAACCTTCATCGAGAAGTTCAACTGTGGCCACCAGACTTTTCAGGGGAATCTGGAGCGTGGCGGCGATGTGAAGCAGAAGATCGGAAGATAACGGTTGGAGTTCGGACATGAAGCGAAAGCAACCCATTTTACCGCGCCACTTACTTGCGATCGAAGGACGATTCGCTGGAGCGCATCACCATGGCTAGCGCGCCGAGGGGCACGAAGTCTTGTGAACTTTGTAGCCCGTTCCGTGCCTGCATAAGGCACAGATGTCAACTATGCGTCCAGGGGGATTGTTCGACATTGCCGGATCCAGTAACCCGAGCCCCAATCTCCATCTGTTCTCTTGAGCCGGGAAGGCTCGTCGGCCGATCCAAGTGATGCGCCGAGGTCCGCGGAAACGGATTTGGCGAGCTCCCCTGGACCCAGAGGGGTATCCACCTCGTACCAAAGCGCTAGCAGCCGGCACTGCCGCAAAAGACTTGTGTCCTGGTGGCCGGGCAGTGGATCGACAGTCTTTCCTGACGGAACGTAAAAGAACGCCTGCCGAGTAGCTTTGACGCCGCCGGGGAAAGCGAACTCTGCAATGCTGGCCGCGCACTACAGGCCCTGAGTTTCGTACTCGTTGTCATATTCCGCATTCTTCAAGCGCTCGGTGGGATGCAGATCGTGGAGTTCATTAAGGATGCAAAGGGCGCAGTCACCGGGGTAATCCAGCACTGGACGGAAGGCGATCGGTATGCGACCCGTAAAAAGTAGAAACCTTGCGTAGCCTCTGGCTGCGGGCGCTTTCCGGAACCGCACGTTTCATCGGCCCAGCCTTAGGATTCCACAAACCTCACGTTAAAACGAATTTTTCGCAGCCCGCTGGTCGGCGGAATAGCATCACTCCTGCCGATCTTGGCTAAGCAGGAAGCAGAAACATGAAAAAAATAAAAGCAGGCATAGTGTTCATTGTAGCTATCCTGGCCGTGACGCTCTTGACGCTCCGCGTGACTGGTCTCGAACCGCAATATCTCGATTTGAACGACCTCCGCGCCCACCACATGATCGCCCGGCCGGGCTTGTGGCTAAAAGGCGAAGTCGTCAGCACGCCCGTCACCGATTGGTCGTTCGTCGACAAAGTGGAACACCCCGGACGCAGCCTCAACACCGTCCTGGTGGAGACGCAAACGCCCTATTTCATCGGTCCGGACGCTACCTACGTTCTCACCAGGATCGAATGGACTTGCAGTTTCCAAACGACAAGTCCTGGACATCCAACGTGGCCCGCGATCCCCGCGTGCGTATAAAGATCGGCGATAAATTATACAAAGCGATCGTGGTGTTGATCGCCGATCGCGCCCAAGCTTTCGCCTTATTAGGCAGAAACCCTGAAACTCTGCAGAAAGGTCCCGACGGGCAGGAACGTGTCGTTGGGTATGACCATGTTCTTCGCGTCTTTCAAAGGAACATCCCGGAATACGGAGGCAATCAGCCGTCCCCGAGTTCGGCCGGGCTTAGTCCTGAGAATGAGCCTTAAGAATGAGGCGGAGCCTGGCTTTCCGTTTGCTGGGGTTAAGTTCACACGTTCCAAACTCCTAATGCTCGCCGGAAGTAAGCTATCGAAACGCTCGCCTTTTTCCCTCGCTACCTCATCCATTGCAAGATATCGCCGCATTCCAGACTGTTTGATGCAGCTTCGTAGCGAATCGCTCAAACAACTGGCAAGATAACTTCCGGATACGCCGTTAACCAGGACCTATTTTTTTTGATCGGCTAAACTCATACTGAATCACGTTTATGCCGCTTTTTGTCGGCGGTCAGCAGAATGGCTAACAACGACCATGGAGGATCGCCATGAATGCTTTTCGGGTCACGCGTACAATAATGTCTCTCGCCTTCATAACGTGCACCCATTTCAGGGCGGAAGCGGAGGTGACGCGTGTAGAGATCAGCTCGCGGGCCGATGTGCTTGGAGGAAAGCCGTTTGGCCTCGCGGGGCCGTACGAGAGAACCGTCGGAAAAGTATTCTTCACTGTTGATCCGACGCACGCTAGCAACAAGAAGATCGTTGATATCGAGAAGGCTCCCCGCGATGGAGCCGGGCGCGTGGCATTCTCAGCCGATCTCTACGTCCTTGCTCCGAAGGATGTGGGGCGCGGTAACGGAGTCGCTCTGTTCGATGTCCTGAATCGCGGAAGAAAAAATATCCTCCGCGACTTCAACCGCGGGCCACAGGTCACCGATCCCACAACAGACACGGATTTTGGGGACGGATTCTTGATGCGGAACGGCTTCACGCTTGTCTGGGTCGGCTGGCAGTTCGACGTCCCGAAGCGCGGCGGGCTGATGGGAATGGATGTGCCAGTTGCGACTGATCGGGGCCGTCCAATCACTGGGCGGGTGACGACCTTGTTCACGCCGAGCACGGCGAGCCCGACTTACGCGTTAGAGAATAACTCCTACAATGACATCACTCGCTACCCTCCGGTCGATTCGACCAGTACCGCGAACACTCTGACAGTGCGGGTAGGCTTCCTGGAAACGGAGCGCACCATCCCTCGTGACCAGTGGCAGTTCGGCCGAATGCTCGATGGACACATCGTCCCAGCTAATGACACCTTGTACCTGAAAGGCGGCTTTCAACCAGGGCAGGTCTACGAGTTGAGTTATGAGGCTCAGGGCTCTGTCGTCGCTGGGTTGGGATTCGCTGCGCTTCGCGATGTCGCCGCCGCGTTCAAACATCAGCTTGGTGCGCTCGTGCCAGCGCGTTACGCCTACGTCTTCGGGCCCTCCCAGGCCGGGCGTTTTCTCAGGGAATTTCTTTACGAAGGGTACAATGCCGACGAACAGGGCGGGCGGGTGTTCGACGGCGTAATGGCGCACATCGCCGGGGGCGCGCGAGGTGGCGACTTTAATGCACGGTTTGCCGGGCCGAACGGTCTCGGGTTCTTCACGGCATCGCTGTTTCCTTACCTCGATCTGGATCAACGTGACTCCATTACGGGCAAGTCCGACGGGCTGTTGACACACATGCTCCCGGAGGTGCGCCCGAAAATCTTCTACACGAATTCGTCGACTGAATACTGGGGCGGTGGGCGTTCCGCCGCGTTGATTCACACGACGCTGGACGGGCGTGAAGATGCGGTGACCCCAGATAACGTCCGAATTTACCTGTTCGCAGGCACTCAGCACGTGCCCGGCGGGTTTCTGGCTTCGCAGGGTGAAGGGCAGCAGAAGCCGAATCCCAATGAGTATTCCTGGGGACTGCGTGCTCTGCTTGTCGCCATGGACCGCTGGGTGCGCGAAGATGTTCCGCCACCGCCCAGCCGTCATCCGCGGCTCGCGGATGGGACATTGATATCGCATGAGAACGTGGGGTTCCCGAGCTTGCCCGGCGTGCACTCACCGCTGAGCATTCCGGGCGGATATCGTGCCGATCTGGACGGGCCGCGCTCCAATCACCAGTTACCGTTCCTTGTTCCGAAAGTGGATCATGACGGAAATGAACTAGGGGGTATCCGGCTGCTCGAGGTATCGGTGCCTTTGGCGACCTATACCGGCTGGAATTTCCGGAGTCCATCCATCGGTCAACCAGACGAACTGCTCCCTCTCACCGGTTCCTATATCCCGTTCGCTGTGACGCGAGCGGCCCGGGAGCAAAATCACGATCCGCGCTTGTCCATCGAGGAACGCTATGCGAGCCGAGCAACATATCTGGGACTCGTGACAGCCGCTGCCTTAAAGCTAATTCAGGAAGGATACCTTCTGAGTGAAGACCTCAATGGTGTTGTGGGTCTTGCTCTGACGCATTGGGACGATGCGACCCGAGGGACGCCGCTCGCCGAAAAGTGACGGACCAGAAGTGTGCTTTCGACTGCGTGCCGATCGGGTTGGTGGATGACGGCACATCCTCCTCGTGCCCGCTGAAGCTACTCCAGAATTGGACCGCGGGATTGAAGAAGTAGAGCAAAGAGCCCACCGGCTCGCTGGTCATGCAGAAGTAGGGGACGGTTACGCCGCCATCCAGGACTTTTGCCCATTTTCTGATCCATGGCGGTAGACTTGTTCATACTCATGCCGTTGTCCGTGGGCGACAAGATCGGGCATTATGAAGTCCTCTCCTTGCTCGGCCAAGGCGGCATGGGCGAGGTCTACCGCGCACGCGACACGATGCTCAAGCGCGACGTGGCCCTCAAGGTCCTGCCTACGGCCTTCCTGCGGGATTCCGAGCGTATGGCTCGCTTCGAGCGCGAGGCCCAAGTTCTCGCCTCGCTCGACCATCCCAACATCGGACACATTCACGGCATCGTGGATTTAGAAGACTCGCGCGGGTTGGTTCTCGCGCTCATCGAAGGGCCGACACTGGCGGATCGCATCGAAGCTGGACCGATCCCGCCAGACGAAGCGGTCGCGATCGCGAAGCAGATCATCGAAGCGCTGGAGTACGCTCACGACCGGGGCGTGGTCCATCGCGATCTGAAACCCGCGAACGTCAAGATCACGTCCGAGGGATCCGTCAAGGTGCTGGATTTCGGCCTCGCCAAAGTACTGGAAGATGAGCCACCTTCGTCATCGCTGGCGAACTCGCCCACGCTGACCATGGGCCACACCCGTGCGGGCATGATCCTGGGCACGGCCGCCTACATGTCGCCCGAGCAAGCTTTAGGTCGTCCGGTTGACCGGCGTAGCGATATTTTCTCTTTCGGGGCGGTGCTGTATGAGATGCTCACCGGTAAGCCTGCCTTCAGCGGAGCCACCACACCGGACGTCCTCGAAGCCGTACTTAAGAACGATCCGGATTGGTCGGCGCTGCGAACGGGGACGCCAGCGTATTTGCGCCGGTTGCTAGAGCGGACGCTGGCCAAGGATCGCAAGCAGAGATTGCAGGCGATCGGAGAAGCGCGAATTGCCCTGGAGAGCCGATCCGCTGAGGAACCGCCGGCTGTGCCCATTACCTCAGAGTCGTGGCTGTGGCGCGTTTGGCCCACCTTAGCCGCCGTGCTCGCGCTGGCGCTGATCGCCACCACCGTGTACTTTATAACGCGGCCGGCCCCCGTCTCGTTCGCCTCGCGCTTTACGGTCGACGCGCCGCCCGGCGCCGCTTTTGCCAATACTTACGCCTCTTCGGCGCTTTCTCCCGACGGTCACTATCTGGTCTTCGGAGCGGCCCAGGGATCGAACGTGCCCACGCTGTGGCTGCGTCCGCTCGATTCGCTCACCGCGCGGCCACTGCCGGGAACCGAAGGCGCTAACTTGCCCTTCTGGTCGCCCGACAGTAAGTCGATCGCCTTCATTGCTGACGGGAAACTGAAACGCCTCGATCTCGCAGGTGGCGCGCCTTTGGTCTTGTGCGATGTACCTCCGCAGAACACCGCCGCCGTTGGCGGCACATGGCACCGCGACGGCTTCATCCTAATGGGCGGCAACGCCGGCTTGTGGCGCGTTCCGGCCAACGGAGGAACCCCTACACCAGTCACGAAAACCGATACCGCTCTTCAGGAAACCGGGCACGGTTATCCCGAGTTCCTCCCGGATGGCAAACACTTTCTCTACTTCGTGCAGAGCGGCGACTCCAACCTCCAAGGCACATATGCGGCTTCATTGGACAGACCGCTTATTCCCGCCTTGATCGCGCGCTCTTCGGTGAAGTCCATCTACACGCCTCCTGTGGCAGGACACGGCGGTTATCTGCTGTCGCTCCGCGACGGAACTTTGTTTGCTCAATCCTTCGATACAGCGAACCTGCGAGTGTCGGGCGATCCCACGCCCATCGCCGAGGATGTTCCCGCGAACGGCATCCAGCGCGCCGCCTACTGGACCTCAGACGCCGGCATCCTCATGCATCGCAGTGGTCAAACCGCGGATAAATACAAATTGCAGTGGATGAGCCGGGACGGAAAACGCCTGGAACAGGCCGCAGCCGAGGATTACTTTGGCGCATTCAGACTCTCTCCGGACGGCAGGAAGTTAGCGCTTGAAAAAGTTCAGGCGAATAGTTCTGACGTGAACATCTGGATTTTGGACCTCACACGCTCCGTCGCGACACGCCTGACCTTTGCCAATCCTTACAATCGGTCACCCGTCTGGTCCCCCGATGGCGGCCGGATCGCCTACACGTCGGCTCGCACTGGCCCGGATCAAATTTTCTGGAAAGACGCCGCCGGCGCCGGACAAGAAGAGCAGCTCACCAACGGCCCCGCTTCCAAGACCATCAGCGACTGGAGCCACGACGGCAAATACCTGATCTACTCCGAACCCGCGCCTAAAACGAGTATCGACATTTGGGCCTTGCCGCTCGGCACCGGGCCGCTTGCCACAGGTAGACCTGGCGGCGGCAAGCCGCTGGCCATCGTGCAAACTTCCGTCATCGAGGACTCTGGCCAGTTGTCACCGGACGGAAAGTGGTTGGCCTACCGTTCCTATGAATCCAACCGACCCGAAGTGTATATCAGGGCGTTTCCCGGAGACCCGTCGAGAGCGGGCGGCAAATGGCAAGTCTCGACCGGAACCGGGGCTCTCCCTCGTTGGCGGGGCGATGGTAAGGAATTGTTCTACGCGGACGGAGGCAAGCTTATGTCGGCGACCGTCGACGCGAACGGCTCCGGTGTCCAGATCGGCGCACGCCGCGAGTTGTTCTCCTTCCCCACGGCCCTGGCTGCTATCGCAAGGCCCGGCTACGATGTCACCGCCGACGGGCAGCGCTTCCTGGTGCTGGATGCGGTTGGGGGTGCGCAAGCCGCCGCCACCGCGCCGCTTACAGTTGTTGTGAACTGGCAGGCGGCGTTGAAGTAGGATCACGTTCGCGGTAGTGTCCGCTTGGTCGCCTTCCCCTACTTTTTGGCGGAAGCTCAACTCGACGCAAAACCCAGAATTTGCAAAAGTAATTTGACATTACCCCGTAATACATTCCCTATTCGTCTCTTAGTCGGCTACACTTAGCTGAACCTGCATATGCCACTTTCCGTAGGCGAGAAACTCGGCCCCTACGAAGTTCTTGCGCTCATTGGTAAAGGCGGGATGGGCGAGGTGTATCGCGCAAAAGACACCAAGCTAGAGCGTGAAGTAGCGATCAAGGTTTTGCCCGCTGCTCTCGCGGAGGACCCCGAACGTCTGGCAAGGTTCGAGCGCGAAGCGAAAGTTCTTGCATCGCTGAATCATCCGAACATCGCACAGATTTACGGCATCGAGGAATCGAATGGCGTCCGCGCATTGGTGATGGAGTTAGTTCCCGGGCAGACCCTTCAGACTCCGCTTCCGCAAGCCGAAGCCCTCCGCATCGCAGTTCAGATTGCCGAGGCGCTGGAAGCAGCGCACGAGAAGGGCATCATCCATCGCGATTTGAAACCGGCCAACATTATGATCACGCCAACAGGTGTGGTCAAGGTGCTCGACTTCGGCCTCGCTGTTGTTCCGAGCCGCGACCCTGAGGGAGCGGACGCTACCAACTCGCCCACCCTCACCATGCAGGCGACGCAGGCGGGGATGATCATGGGGACCGCCGGGTACATGAGTCCCGAACAGGCTGCTGGGCAGACCGTGGATAAGCGCGCGGATATCTGGTCGTTCGGTGTGTTGCTGTGGGAGATGCTGGTAGGGCAAAGGATGTTCACCGGCAGCACGGTCGCGCACATTCTGGCCGACGTGTTGCGAGCCCCGATTGATTTAGAAAAGCTGCCAAAGGAAACTCCTCGTGCCGTTCGGGACTTATTCAGACGCTGCCTCAACCGCGATCTCAAAATGCGCCTTCAGTCAATCGGCGATGCGCGCGTAGTCCTGCAGGAGTATCTGGCAGATCCAGGAAGCGAGGCTAACAGTCTGCCCCACATGGACAGCCACCACCTCATGCAGAGCCGAGTGGCTTGGGGAGTAGCGGCGGTCGCCGTGCTAGCCTTCGCCGGACTCGTGGCCTGGACATTCTACCCTCGCCCGGTACCCCGGCCGCCCGATGCCGTTCGGTTTACCTTGGAGCCTCCCCAGGGCTACGCGCTAACCTTAAACGGATCTAACGGCGCGCAATTCGCTGTCTCGCCCGACGGGCGCTACGTGGCCTTTCTGGCCGATGGTGGCCCTAATTCCAACTCGATGATCCGCACCATCTGGGTTCGAGCCTTGGGCACGTTGGCCGCGCAGAAACTCGATAAGACGGAAGGCGCCATTTTCCCCTTCTGGTCGCCGGACTCGAAGAACATCGCCTTCTTTGCCGATGAAAAGCTGAAGCGGATCGCGGTCACCGGCGGCTCGCCCGTCAACATTTGCGACGCGACGGCCGGCGATGGCGGGACCTGGTTTCAGCCGGAGGGTTCGAGCGATAGTCCTATCCACGGGCTGATCCTATTTGGGTCCGCGCGTGCTTCGGCCATCCAGCGTGTCCCCGCATCCGGCGGGGTGCCAACACCTGTCACTCAGCTCGCCCCAGGCGAAGCTGCACACCTCCACCCCCAATTTCTGCCGGATGGAAAACGCTTTCTATACTCTGTCCGTGGCGGGGCCAAGCCGGGCATTTACGTGCAGCCGCTAGGGTCGGAACAACGGACGTACCTTCTGGAAACTCCCGGCCGCGCGGTGTACGCCCCGCCGGATCTCCTGCTGTATATGCGGGACAACACGTTGCTGGCCCAGCATTGGGACTGGGGGGCGCTGAAGCCGTTGGGCGAGCCGGTGTCGGTCGCCGATGAGGTACGGTCCAACGCAGCGAATGGCCGCAACGCGTTCTCGACATCTTCGACGGGGGTGCTTGCATATCGCCGCGATGAGAGTTCGGGAGTCGTCTATACGTGGTATACGCGCGACGGGACATCCGACGGCCCCGGCTGGGCGGACACGGCTTATTACCGACACATCGAGCTTTCTCCCGATAACAAGCGCGCCATAGTGGAGCGCCAAACAACCTCCGGCGCCAGCATCACAAGTCTCGACATGGTGGAGTTGGCCGGGGGCGTGGTGTCGCGTCTGACGTCGGACCCAGGCGCCCAGAACCGGCCGGTCTGGTCCCCGGATTCCCGCCGCATTGCGTTTGTGAAGACTGGAAGGGATGGGAAGGCGGCGGTCTACCAAACGCTCATCGGCTCCGGCAAAGATGCACTGGTGTACCCGGACACCGCGGACCTCAATGCCTGGACCCGCGACGGCTTAGTGGCGCTGGTCCGCAAAGGCGATGGCAACGGCACTAAAGTCATTCTGCTTCGCGCTCCCGAGGAAAACGCCAACCAACCGATTACGGAGAAACCCCGCACGCTTCTGGAAGCCAAGTACTATGTGGACGAGATTCGCGTTTCTCCGGACGGCACGAGGGTTGCATATACGTCCCTGGAAAGCGGATCGCCGGAGATCTGGGTGGCCGCATTCCCCTCCTTCACAGACCGGCGCAAGGTCGAGGCGGGGGATCAACCGTCGTGGCGCGGGGATGGCAAGGAACTCGTATTCTCGACGCCGAGCGGCGCCGACTTCATGGCGGCTGAGGTGAAACCGGGAACGGCCTTCGAAGTGAGCCTTCCCAAGCAAATCTTTCGTGCGACCCGGCACGCCCACATCATAGCCGGGCATGATTACGCCATGACGAACGA
>Ga0182024_10027133_pt1 | contig 10036 bp, 10 predicted proteins | sample P32metaG_FD_120480 | JGI IMG/M metagenome (GOLD analysis project Ga0182024, IMG submission 120480) | Permafrost microbial communities from Stordalen Mire, Sweden - P3-2 metaG (Illumina Assembly) | ecosystem: Environmental > Terrestrial > Soil > Wetlands > Permafrost | place: Sweden: Stordalen...
AAACTCCCAGGCGAATCCCTGTGCCCGTTTCACTTTTCGTACAGAGCCGTGTTGATACCGATCGACCGTTTTCTTGAGCATTGCGGGCCTCCAGCAATACTCAGATTTTATCTCAGTGGTGTTTAGTGGTGTTAAGGCCCTACGTGAAATCCAGTAAGTTATTGAAATTATGGAGCACCGAATGGGATTTGAACCCATGAATACTGGTTTTGCAGACCAGCGCGTTAGCCACTTCGCCATCGGTGCTTCCCCGCCGCGCAACTCGAGAATTAGCGCGCAGCGGTGACATCGGTCGCAGGACTACTTACCGCGGCTGCGCTGTCGTCCGCAGGTAGGGCTTCACCGTCTTGTAGCCGGGGAAGATCTTGTCCGCCTCTTCGTTCGACACGGCGCCGGTGATGATGACATCCTCGCCCTGCTTCCAGTTGGCCGGCGTCGCTACCTTATGCTTCGCGGTCAGCTGCATCGAATCGAGCACGCGGATGATCTCGTCGAAGTTGCGGCCCGTGGTCATGGGATAGGTCAGGGTCAGCTTGATGCGCTTGTCGGGCCCGATCACAAAGACCGAGCGCACCGGCGCATTGTTGGCCGGCGTGCGGCCCTCGCAGCTGTCGCCGTCTTCCGCCGCCAGCATGTCATAGAGTTTGGCGACCTTCAGTTGCGGGTCGCCGATGACCGGGTAATTCACCTTGGAACCGCCGACCTCTTCGATGTCCTTCGACCACTTCTCGTGGCTGGAGACGGGATCGACGCTGAGGCCGATCACCTTCGCGCCGCGCTGTGCGAACTGCGATTCGAGGTTCGCGACCGCGCCAAGTTCCGTAGTGCAGACCGGCGTGAAGTCCTTGGGGTGCGAGAACAGCACGGCCCAGTTGTTGCCGATCCACTCATGGAAGTGGATGGTCCCCTGCGTGGTTTCGGCCGTAAAGTCGGGGGCTACGTCATTGATGCGGAGCGACATGGTTCTTCCTTTCTGTCTTGCGGGTTGTTATCAAACTCAGACTTTGCTCGAATCCTCCACCGCGCATGAAAAAGCCCACCTGGCACTCAGGTGGGTTGCGCGGTGCTCGAATCGAATGCTGCTGCTACGATTCGCCTAAGCGCACGCCCACACGCGGCTACAGCAACAGCAGCGGGTGTGGCTCGTGTTCGGCGTCATCGTCATGGCTGATCTTTTGGGCCGCTGCCAGCCTTGCTGGCTTGGAGCAGTTTGCCCCATTGCGGTCTACTGGAACCATACTTCCGGGGAGGCCCCATGTCAAATGCCGCAACGGCCATCGACGCGCCCGCAACGGCGCATCAGACCTACGATTTCGCTCAGGTGGACGTGTTCGCCGAACGCCCGCTCGAAGGCAAGCGCCATTCGCTCGCCGCGAGCGGCCAACAGATCGTCATCGAGCAGGGAGTCGAGATGCTTCGCCCGAGCCGCATCTACGTCTGCGCGTCGCGCGATCGCGACCGAGTGACCGATGTGTGCGTAGGGGGTCGCACCATTCCTATTGCAACCGGCCGGTTTTTCCTGCCGTAATGCACTTAATTTCAACAATCGCGCAGTTGGAAATCTTCAGCAGCAGCGCGCTTGTTTGAAGAATCGGTGAATGCGCAATGAAATTCTGGACTCGTCTTCGTCATGCATTCGCTGTTGCCAAGTTGGATTCCCCTTCGTACTGTGGTGGAGCGCTGAAGGGATAAAGAGGCACGCCTTCGGCAACCGCAAACACCCAGGTCAAGATTGAAAAAGTTTGTTTCGCAAAGAACCAAAGAACCGAGGTCTTCGCAGCAGTCCGTTTTCTTTATCGCACAACTTTGAGTTGAGAGAGACTTGCCCATGCGTAGTTGCGGCCTCTCGTCAGCGCCCGGTTCCGGCTGCAAGTGCGGACCCACCGGCGGAAGCCACAGGAGCACGTTCCCGGGGGCTTCGCACCCGGCGGTTCCTTCGCTCAGGGCAGTCCCGAATCCGGCCGCCAGACGGACACCGCGTGGCAACCTGCGCTGCCAGCGGTTCTCTCTCGCACCCGCGATCCGTCGCCCGGATTCGACCTCGTTCGGCGGATAAGGAAACTGCCTCCTTACGGAGCAGCAGGAGAGCTTTGCCCCGAAAGGCGTGGCTTCAGGGCAGCGGCCCTCCTGCAATCCTTACCGCCGGAGCGAAACCTCCGGCCCGGATCGCGGGTCGACCAAGAACGCCGCTCGCCGGCACGCCTGCAACCCGCAGGCGCGTCAGTCGAGGCCATCCGCAAGGCAACGTAGCGCCATCCGGTTCTGAAGCCGGTTGGTTGCGTCTCCCTCGCAGAACCGAGAAGCTATGCGCCCGAAGAAGTCTATCCTCTGCGTCGATGACAACGAACAGATCCTGTCCGTCCGGACCTTCCTGCTGGAGACGCGCGGCTACCGCGTGACCGCAGTGAGCGGCGCGCGCGAGGCGCTCGCCTACATTGAGAACTCTGTTCAAGGATCGATCGACCTGCTGCTCTGCGATCTTCTGATGCCGGAGATGGATGGCAACGAACTGGTTCGCCGCGCCAAGCAGCTGCATCCCTCACTGCCCGCAATGATCATCTCCGGCACCGTCAATGCATACGACCGCGCCGGCCGCGCCGACGTCTTCCTGCCTAAAGGCGCGTGCTCGCCGGCGGAGATGCTGGAGCGCATCCGCATCCTGGTCGCACGCAAGCGCGGCCCGAAGAAGGCGATCGCTCCGCCGCCGCCCGAGCCGCAGAGCGCGGCAATACAGACTGTGGCCGTCTCCGCCTGAGTTATACGCAGGCTGGTCCGCGCAGATCTGGTACATCGCAATCTCCAACCTACGTCGGTAGATTGCCTCGCGTTCCAGCGCGGAGTCTATCTGCCCCGGGCGGCGCGCTGTGCAGCGGCACGTGCATCGCGGATGAGGTCGGGAATGCCGACGCCGTGAAGCGCGTTGCCGAGCACTGCGAGGCAGGGCATCGCGCGCAGACGCGATTCAAATTGGGCGACACGATCAAGATGGCCAACCGGGTACTGCGGCAGCGAGTTAGGCCAGCGGCGGACAATGGTCAACACCGGCGGCGGCGCGAGCGGATGCGTGGCGGCGGGCGCAGTCGAGTGAAGGATGCGGGTCAATTCGAGCCGCGCGATGGCGGCAATCTCGTCGTTGTTGCAGCGCGCGATGCGCTGCGCCTCTGCGCCTCCGAAGAAAGCGCGGATCAGGCGTCCGCCAGGTGGCGCGCGGTGGGGAAACTTCTGGTCAACGAAAGTGCAGGCAAGCAGCAGGCTTTTCGCAGGGTCCATCACCTGCTCGGCGTGCGCATGCGCGGGCGGAACAAGGAACCCGAAGCCGGGCGGCAGCGCGAACTGCGCTGCGTCGGTATAGGCGAAGGCTACGAGGACAGCAGAGGTCGATTCGGTGGGCAGCAGATTCGCGGCGTCCTGATCGAGCGGCGCAAGCAGGCTGCGCGCTGCATCCACTGGAACGGCGAGCAGTACCTCGTCAAAGGTCTCCGAGCCGCGGTGCTTGCCCGCGGTTGAGGTCAAGATAGTCCAGGGCGGCGAACCGTGATGTGCCGGGAGCGATTCGGCCGCCGCAGAAACTGCGTTGGCGCGGATCGCGGTCGCGGCAGTGTTGCGGCGAATCCACTGCGGCGGAATTGTGGCGACCAGGCGATCGACCAGCGTGCCGAGTCCGGAGCGCAGCGTGGTGAAGATTCCGGCCGGCTGCGGGCCGCCGCTCGCGCGCTGCGTTGCCGCCTGTGTTTCGAGCGCGGCGATCAGCGAGCCGTGCTCGCGCTCCATCTGAACGAAGGCCGGCATCACGGCGCGTACGCTCAGCCGCCGCACGTCGCCGCCGAAAACTCCGCTGAGCAGCGGCGCTGCTACACGCTCCAGCACTTCGGGGCCGAAGTGGCGCAGGGTGAAGTCGGCGACCGACTCGTCGTGGTCTGGGGCGGAGGCGCGGAGTTCGGCAGCGCGTGCGGGTTCGGCGCGATAGGCGGCGATGGCGGCTTCGCTGAAGAGCGGTGAGCGATCAAGAGTGCCAAGCGCGGCGAGACTTGCCGGCACCATCATGTTCAGGCCGTCGGGCATCGCGACCAGGCGGCCGGAAGGATGATCCGGCGTGGCGAGGAAGATGTGGGTCTTGCGCGTGGCATCGTTCGAGGAGATCAGCTCGTCGTCGGAGTCGAGTCCGAGCTCGACGGCGAGTTCGCGCGCCCAAGGCTTGGCGCTGACCCAGCCGTCGGGGCCGCCTTCGATGGTGAAGCCGCCTTCGCGGATAGTTTCAATCAACCCGCCGAGACGGTTTGACGATTCGAAGAGGACGGCTTCAACCGGCGCGCCGGTGCGGGCGAGCTTGGCGAGCTCGTACGCGGCGGTGAGGCCGGCGATTCCTCCTCCGACGATGGCGACGCGGCGCATGAAAATCAGGGTACAGGAACAGAGATCGGCGAACAGAGCGCGCGCGATCGAAGCTGAGCCAGCTCAGCGCGGGAGATGCTTTTGCACCACGCTCAGCAGCGCGTCGGCCAGCAGCGGCGAGTCGTTGAGCGACTCCGGGCGGAAGAGGCGGAGGTTGAGCGAGCGTGCGGTCTCGGCAAAGGCGATGTCGATGTCGTAGAGGATCTCGACGTGATCGCAGAGAAAGCCGATAGGCTGCAGGACGACTCCGCGGTGGCCGTCGGCGGCGATGGCGGTGAGCGTTTCCTCGACCGTCGGGCCGATCCACGGTCCGCCGGCGACGCCCTGGCTCTGGAAGGCGAAGAACCACTGCTTCGGTGCGGGCTGACCTTGAGCCGCGAGGAGTTCGGCGGCTTTCTTGAAGACAAGCTCGGCGGTGCGCTTGGCCTCAACGGGATAGGGGTCGGGCGAGGTCTGCTGCGCGGGACTGGAATGACCTGGAGCGGGGCGCGCGCCGGCGACGCTTGCCTCGCCGGGCTTGCTCGTCTCTCCCGTCATGATCGTCCGGCAGGGGACGGAGTGCGCGGTGAAGAGGATGGGCAGCGCGTCTGAGTCTGCCGTGGCGCTGCGAGTCTCAGCGCATGCGCGCGGGTAGATGGCGGCGAGGCGCTGAGCGAAGGCCTCGATGAGCGCGGGCTCTTCAGACCAGGAGTCGACGAAGGTGACGTCTATTCTGCGAGCCTTGGGGTCGGCGGCGAGCGCGGACTCCAGCGCGCGGCGGTAGAGGCCGATGGAGGTGCGCGAGTTTTGCGGCGCGAGGCAGATGGCAAGGATGCGGGTGACGCCGTCGGCGCGCATCTGCTGGACGACATCGGCGATGAAGGGATGCCAGTTGCGCATCGCGACGTAGACCGGCAGCGGCCTTCCATCTTTTGCGAGCGCGGCGCCGAGAGCGCGGCCCTGGGCGAGGGTCCAGCGTGTGAGCGGCGGAGGCAGAGGGCCGGGTTCATCAGTGAGGCCGGACTTGTCTCCAAGACCAATCAGCGAGTAGCGGTGCTGAAGCTCGGCGATCACCTCGGGCGGCATGGAGCGGCCGCCGGTGACCTTGCCGAGGTATTCGGCCATCTCGCCGAGGGCGTTGGGGGTGCCGTGGGCGAGGAGAAGAACGGCCGTGTGTTGCGATTGTGGCATCTGCAATCCATGGTATCCCGGCGTGTTCGGTCATCCTGTTGTTCCCCACTCATCGCGCCCAGCCACCCCAGCGAGCAACGACCGCTCGCGGCGGACCCCGGCCCGCGCGATGAATGGGCCACGCGGTGGCGGTTTGCGGCGCAAGCGCGGAGAGTGGGGAGGGTGGCGGGTTCGACGTTCGTTGTTGGCTCTGCGTGCTGTGCGGTGGATGGTTCACAGTCCGCCGCATCGAACCCGTCCCCACTCATGGCGTTCCCGCTGGGCGGGACCACGCATGAATGGGGTACCCCGTCTTTGCGTGGCGGGGGCTGGTCGAATGAGTCAGGAGCGCCGGTGCGGCCGGATTCGGCGCGATCGAGGAAGGCGCGGGCCCAGGCCTCAACGCCTGCGGAGTTGCCTGGAGATGGAGCGTCGGCCTTTAGTGTTTCCGGCCTGGGACGAGGCAGCGGCGGGAAGGTGGAGAGGGTGATCTGCATGGAGTAGAGGAGGATGCCGGCGCGGCGGCAGTCGAGCGAGTTAGCGGCGACGCGGGAGGCGATCTCGACGACGGCGGCGCGGACGGAGTTGCGGTCGGTGATCTCGGGCATATCGAAGCGCGAGTTGGAGGGTGCGGTGGGCGCGCGCCTGATGTGGTGACGGCAGAAGTACTCGCCGCGCAGGGTGGGCGCGTTGCAGCGATGGCCGGCGGTGACCTGGTGGAAGCACTGCTGGGCGGCGGGCTGGGTGACGGGCTCGGAGATGATCTCCGAGACGGCGTCGGGCATGAATGGTAAGTCGTTGGTTTCTGGTTCGCAGATGGTGTCGAGCATAGGGTCCCCCCCCGGTAAAAAACGCTACCTAATTGGAAACAAATGGGTTGCAAATCGTAATTGAAAACAAAGGACTTGGCGGATCAGCGGTCAGCAAAGGCTTAAATGCGGAAAGCCCGGCGCGGGGCCGGGCCTTATGATTCTGACTACTTCTATTATACGGCGCGGAGGGAAACTAGTATGCCAAGTTTGTTGCCAGGAAAAGAAAGGGGTTAGGGGGTTTTGGGGCTTGACAAAGGTCTTGGACGGGCAGTGGCAGGGCTCTGTTATTTTGGCTTCTTCTCCAGCCGATAGAGGATGCCGTCTTCTAGCAGACGCTTCGGGTCTGGTCTGCCACTGGCCGCTAGCGATCCATCGGGACGGACGAATTGGTGGACGCGAGCAATTTCATTGTTATCTTTGTCCCGGTAAGACACCATTTGGCTGGTGATTTCAACGGTTTCCTGCGTCAAAAGCGTAGAAATATTAGACCCCATAATCACTTGCGTAAATTCCCCCGCCTGAGCCCTCTCCCCATACCTCCCACCGTTGAAGCGTTTACACATCTCCTCATGTGTGACACGCTTGATTATAGGGGTGTTTGGTATAGGCTTGTCTGGCATGATTACCATCGATCAAATTCGGGCTGTATTGCAGAATGTCGCTTCGTCGAAGCTGACCTTGGATGACTTTGACGAATGGCTCGCTCAGGCATCGTGGAATATGCATGCGGATTCCGATCCTATGGCCGTTCAAGCCGTAGGAAAGATTGAACTGCGTCTTGCTGAGGTAGCCGATATGTCGGATAACGATGTAGGAGAGGAGCTTCTTACCCTCCTACCGAATAAGGTGAGCATCAGCAATATCCCGGTAATCGTAAATATCACCACCTCCGCAGGCAGCGTATCGAGCACTACTGTCACCCCCCCGTTACTACGGTGGGCTGTTTCTGGTAGACCACGCGAAGTGGTATACGGGTCTGCTCCTCTTGCCCAAGTTTCACAATGATCCAGTACAGCCCCTCTTCATGCACCTGCATCTGGACAGTGGCGAACGCCGGCGAAGCCCGCTCAGCGTCGCCCTCGAACTGGATTGGCAAGCTAATCTGAGAGACAACCTTCATTGAAGGATCGATACTTGAGAGATTAAGTTCTAGACGGCCTCTGAAGTTGCCAGACCTGAAGAGAATGGCGACCTCGAATTGCAGTAGGGCCGGCTGCATCTCTTCGGTTGCGCCTGAAATCATGAATCGATCGATAATCCGAAAGATTGTTATTGCTCCGTCGCTCTCCAGGATGTGACGTTCGCAGAGTGTCGCCACATTTAGGATTGGCTTAACCAGTAATGCTTCGCTCACTTGGACAACCTCGCTCGAAACCTCAGCACAATACTAAGCCTTGTGGATTGACTCGCGCACACCAAGCCCTTTGCTCAGGATGACGACAGAGGCAAATGCGGGGATTCGTCGCCGATCCACCCCGGATGGCTCAGAATGACGGCGCGTATTACATCCCACTCATGCGCGCCCTGACGGTCGCGTCATGAACGGGGCACCGGCTGTTGGTCTACTTGGCGTAGTGCTTGAAGAGAGTCGTGGTCGCGTCCATGATTTCCTTCGTCTCCGACGCCGGAATCAAATAGATGTTGTCGTAGCCCTCCATGAGTTGCATCGTCACTGCGTTGTACGTGAGAATCTGAATCTTCGCAGGTTCCGTCCCTTTAGGTGGAATGCGGTATTGGATTATCACCACGCAAGTATCCCTGCTCTTGCTGAACTCGAACATGTAGGTCTTTACGGTAGCGAATACCTCGGGCTTGTCCCGCTCCGTGGATGCCATATCCTTCTTCACGATATCGCTGCACTGCTGCTGACGCTGCATCTGTGCATGAGCTCTGTAACAAGACCCGAGAAGAACGAAGAGCGCCAAGATTTTCATCATTCACCAATGATAAAACGGGACGGATTTCCTCGTGCTGTAGTCCTCTCCTACTCCGGAAGAAACAAGGATTCGATTTCGAGCCAGGAGCGGACGCGTGTGTAGCCGGTGATGTGGGCGTTGTGGGGCGCGTCGTAGAGGATGCCGGTGCGAGCCGTTTGCCAAGGACCAGCGGATGGCCTATCCAACTCGTCTGCGCCGGAGAAGAGGGCGAGCTGGCGTGGGTTGTCGTCGATGAGGTAGTCGGCGCGGAGGATGGACTTGTCTCCGCAGAAGACGATGTGGGTGTGGGGGATGAAGGGGAAGTGGCGGGCGAGCCAGTCGAACTTGGCGTTGAAGGAGGTGGGGACCTCCATGGCGGCGGAGGCGATGAAGACTTCGTATTGGTTTTGGAGGGCGGCGAGGACGCGGGGAGCGTCGGGCATGACGTCGAGGACGGCGAAGAAGTCGTCGGCGCGGAGGTAGTCGTCGAGCACGGCGTGGTGGGGCGCGGGGACGACCTGCCAGAAGCGCTTGCCGAGGAGGTCGGCCTTGGTGAGGGCGGCGGCGTGGTCGCGGTTGTAGCGGAGGAGGTGCTCGGCGACGGCGTCGGCGATGACTTCGTCCATGTCGACGCAGATGCGCTGGCCGGGGAGGGGGTTCATTGGTTCTATTGTAGGGGGATGAGGGCAGGCAAGAGACAACCGCAGGTCCTTCGACTGCGCACGGCGCTTGCGCGCCATGCTCCGCTCAGGATGACAAGCAAAAAAGCCACCGCAGGTTCCTTCGACAAGCTCAGGACAGGCTCTTCGACTGCGCACGGCACTTGCGCGCCATGCTCCGCTCAGGATGACAAGCAAAAAAGCCACCGCAGGTTCCTTCGACTGCGCACGGCGCTTGCGCGCCATGCTCCGCTCAGGATGACAAGCAAAAAAGCCACCGCAGGTTCCTTCGACTTCGCTCAGGACAGGCTCTTCGACTGCGCACGGCACTTGCGCGCCATGCTCCGCTCAGGATGACAAGCTTCTTGGGATGGCTGGTAATCTTTCGGCGTGCGAGAACGAACCTACTACACCTATATCGTCGCGAGCCGGAGCCATACTCTGTATGTCGGAGTTACCAGCGGCATCGAGCTTCGTATGCGGCAGCACAAGGAGGGGAGATTTGAAGGTTATTCCAAGAGGTATAAGTGCAACCGGCTGGTCTGGTTCGAGCGATACGGGGATATCAACCTGGCGGTTGCGCGCGAGAAGCAATTGAAGGGATGGTCGCGAGCAAAGAAGCTGGCGTTGATTGAACGAGCAAACCCTGCGTGGGTCGATCTGAGTGAACAGTGGGGTAAGCCGATGAAGCTGTATGGGGAATAGATACAACCGCAAGTTCCGCGGGGCGCGATGTGCTCCGCTCAGGATGACGGCTGCTAAAAAGCTAGATTGAAGAGCTGACGATGGACGCAGCAATGGATTCGGACCGCAGCGGCCGAGATCAGCCAGGCTGGGTGAGGAGGGCGATGAGGTTCTCCTCGAAGCTGTCGAGGTCGTCGCCGAGGGTGCGGGTGGCGCCGGTGTAGACGAGGCGGCCTTTGGAGATGACGCTGATCTCGTTGCAGAGGCTGCGAATCTCGTGCGAGTCGTGGCTGGAGAGGAAGGTGGTGACGTTCTCGTCGACAGCGAGGCGGCGCAGCAGGTTCCACATCTCGCGCTTGGCGGGCAGGTCGAGGCCGCGGGTGGGCTCGTCGAGGAAGAGGACCTTGGGGGCGCCCATCAGCGC
>Ga0182024_10027134_pt1 | contig 10035 bp, 9 predicted proteins | sample P32metaG_FD_120480 | JGI IMG/M metagenome (GOLD analysis project Ga0182024, IMG submission 120480) | Permafrost microbial communities from Stordalen Mire, Sweden - P3-2 metaG (Illumina Assembly) | ecosystem: Environmental > Terrestrial > Soil > Wetlands > Permafrost | place: Sweden: Stordalen...
TGGAGAGCAGGAGCAAGAAGAGCAGAAGCAAGAAGAGCAGAAGCAAGAAGAGCAAAAGCAAGAAGAGCAAAAGCAAGAAGAGCAAAAGCAAGAAGAGCAAAAGAATGATGAGCGCTACGCTCCGGCGCGCCTACTGATCGACAGCGGCGCGGCGGTGACGCTTGCCAGCGGCGCTCATCAACTCAATATGCAGATTCCGATCGCGGTAGCGTGCCGGTGCATGCATATGACGCCCGCCGAAGCGATCTCCGCCTCCACCATCAATGGCGCGCATGCCGTGGGCCGGGCCGCCAGTATCGGATCCATCGAGGCGGGCAAGAGCGCCGACCTGGTGATTCTTGGCATACCGGATTATCGGGAGTTGCCGTATCATTTTGGAGTGAACCTGGTGAACCTGGTGATGAGCCGAGGGACGGTGCTGATGGAAAGGTCCGAGGTGAAGTGGCCGGCCCCGATTGACCCGAATGATTGCCCCGAATGATTGACCCGTTAGTTGAGTGTGTGGCCAATTTTTCCGAGGGGCGCGACGCCGGCACCGTGCGTGCCATTGAAGATGCGATCGCGTCTCCGCCCGGAGTTCTGGTGCTGCGCGCGGAGCGGGACACCGATCATAACCGCTCGGTAATCACGTTTGCGGGGCCCCCGGACGCGGTATCAGAAGGCGCTCTGCGCGGGATCGCGGCTGCGGTTGAGCGCATCGATCTTCGCAAACACTCGGGCGTACATCCCAGGATGGGTGCGGCCGATGTGATTCCATTTGTTCCCTTGGAAGGTCTGACGCTTGAGGATTGCGTGGCCATTGCGCGGCGCACTGGCGAAGAAGTTTGGAAACGGCTGGGTGTGCCGGTGTACTTTTACGAAGCCGCGGCCCTGAGTCCCGATCGCCGCATGCTCGAGAACTGTCGGCGCGGAGGCTTCGAAAATCCGAAAATTGCGCCCGATCTGGGCGGTCCGGCGCTGCATCCATCGGCGGGAGCATGCATCATCGGAGCCCGCAAGATACTGATCGCATTCAATATCAATTTGCAGACCGATGACGTCACCGTGGCGCGTGACATCGCGAAGAAGATTCGCACGTCGTCGGGCGGCATGCCCTTCGTGAAGGCCTTGGGACTGCCGCTGGCCGGTCGCGGGCTGGCTCAAGTGTCCATGAACCTCACCGACTTCGAGCAGACCCCGCTGCATCAGGTCTTCGACGCGGTGCGGCACGAGGCGGAGGAGCGGGGCGTCGAAATCGCGGGCAGCGAGATTATCGGGCTGGTTCCGAACAAAGCGCTGGAAGCCGCCGCGGCGCACTATCTGCAGTGCGAGAATTTCGACAGTGGGCTGGTTTTGGAGAAGCGGCTGCAAAACGTGCGGCGGGCGTTAGAATAGAGCTAGTGCTGGTTTCCATCAACCCCCAACCGCAAAGGCCGCCTTGGCTGCGCGCGCCTGCGCCTTCCGGTGACAATTATCACGAATTGAAGCGCCTGGTCCGGGAGCTGAATCTGCACACGGTGTGCGAGAGCGCGGCGTGTCCCAATGTCGGCGAATGTTGGAACCAACGCACCGCGACGTTTATGATCCTGGGAAATGTCTGCACGCGGCGCTGCGGTTTTTGCGCGGTGCAAAAGGGCCCGCCGATGACCGTGGATTATGACGAGCCCCGTCGTGTGGCGGAAGCGGTTGAGACGCTCGGTTTGAAATACGCGGTGGTGACAAGCGTCAACCGTGACGATCGAAAAGACGGCGGGGCAGAGTTGTTCGCGCTGACTATCGAAGCCATTCGCACGCGCATTCCGGGCTGCAAAGTGGAAGTGCTGGTGCCGGATTTTCAGGGCTCGCACGCCGCCATGGATATGGTGATGAACGCGCATCCCGACGTGCTGAATCACAACACCGAGACGGTGCCCAGGCTGTACCGGCAAGTGCGCTTGGGCGCGCGCTACGAGCGATCGCTCGACATGCTCGCCTATGCGAAACAAACCACGCCTGATGTGCCGACGAAATCGGGCTTGATGCTGGGGCTGGGCGAGACCAGCGACGAAGTCCGGCAAGTAATGCGGGATTTGCGCGCGCATCATGTGGATATTCTCACGCTGGGGCAGTATCTGCGGCCGTCGCTGAAGCACTTGCCGATCATTCGCTATATTCCGCTGGATGAGTTTGCCGAATTGAAGCGCTACGGCTACGAGCTGGGCTTCGGGCATGTGGAGTCGGGCCCGCTGGTACGCAGTTCCTATCACGCGAGCGACGCGGTATAAATTCCCGTGCCAAACCGCTGCGCCTGGGCGCGCGATGAACTCTCAATTGCCTACCATGACGCCGAGTGGGGCGTGCCGCTGCACGATGACCGGGCATTGTTTGAGCTCCTGATTCTAGAAGGCGCGCAGGCTGGCCTGAGTTGGATCACCATCCTCAAGAAACGGCCCGCTTACCGCAAGGCGTTCGACCGTTTCGATGCCCGCAAAGTGGCCCGCTATGACGAGGCTAAAATTGCCGCGTTACTCGCCAACGAAGGTATTGTCCGCAACCGGCTGAAGATTCGCGCGGCTGTACAAAATGCCCAGACCTTTCTGGCGATTCAAAAGGAATTCGGAAGCTTCGATCAATACGTGTGGCAGTTCACCGGCGGAGTGACGCTGGTAAATCGTTGGCGGGGGACGGATCAGTTACCGGCGCGCACGGAACAATCGGACTCGATGAGCAAAGATCTTGTGAAGCGTGGTTTCAAGTTTGTCGGCTCCACGATTTGCTATGCATTTATGCAGGCTACCGGCATGGTCAACGATCATCTGCTGGATTGTTTCCGCTACAAGGAGTTGACCGGCCGCACAGGCGGAAGCAAATCAAGTGGCCGTCCTGCGCGATGATCTGGTTGGGGAGGCGGGATTCCACCTGGGCGTGATATGTATTCACGTCCATGATGAACACGCGCGTCTGGGGATTTTGGAGCGCCTGCGGTAACTGGTCCGCTTCCAAAACCGGCACGAAGTAACGATCGCCGTACCACAGCAGCTCGTTCATCTCGTCAAAGCGCGGAGCGCCGTCGTCGTAAAAGGTAATGCGCTCGCCTTGAGCCGTCGCGCCGGTCGACGCTCGAGCGATGGATTTCGTGTCGATGGCGTGCAGATTCAGCGGGGGCCGGATGGCGATTCCGATCACTAAAATCGCGAGCAGCGGCGTTAACACCCGCAGGCCATAGCGCACGTGGCGCTCCGGTACCATCCACAAAAGCCCGATAGCCGAAAGAATCGCGAAGGCTGGATACGCGGGCAGCATATACCGCAGCACCCGGCTCTTGGTGATGGCGCACAGCACGTAGACGACGGCCACCCAAAGAATCAGAAATCGCAATTTCCGGTCCTTTTTGCGAATCACCACTACCATGCCGGCGATCATCGCGGGCAGCCAAGGCCAATAGGATTTGGCGATCATCCAGATGTATTCGAATGCACCGGTATAGCGCCGCCAGGCGGGCGACAGCGATCCGTACACTTCCTGATTGAAATAAACCGAGCTCCGCAGGAAGAAATCGGTGCCGTAGCGGTAAATCCATTGTGCGTACCATGCGGCGGGCGGGAGAAACGCGATCAGCGCCGCGCCGAATAAGTAACGCAGCGGAGGCCGACGGCGATGCACGATCAAATCGACTGCGAAGAGCAGCGGAATGCTGAACCCGGCCATCGCACGCGTAAGCTGCGCGCAAGCGGCGAATGCGCCGGCCACCAGCAGCCACGGGGGATGATCTTCGGCCAGCAGCCAAGCGCAAACCGCGGCGAGGAAAAAGAATGTGAACGGAACGTCGGTCATGGCGCGCGCGGCATACTTCACAAAATAGATGCTGGTGGCCATGACGAACATTGCAAGCACGCCGGTAAATGCATCGCCCGTCATCCGGCGTCCCAGCCAGGCCACCAGGAGAATTACTCCCAGGCCGCACAGCGCCGACGGAAGTTTGGCGAGCGGATCGGACAATCCGAAAGGGATGAAAAGCAGCGCCTGCATCCAGGACAACAGCGGCGGATGCTCGATCGCCGGACCGCCGTTGCTTTCAATCTCCAGCCAATGGCCCGACAAAACGACGTGCTTGGCCACTAGCGCATAACGCGCGTCGTCATAACCGGCCAGATCGCCGACGCGTATGGGCGCGAGCAACAAGATGGCGGAGAGCGCGGCGAGGATCCAGAAGAAACGGCCAGGAGTGGCGATCGGATCGAACAACCCGTCCATTATTGCATGTAGAATTGCCTTATCCCACCGTGCCCGAACTCCCGGACATCGTCGTCTATATCGAAGCGCTGGAGAAACGCATTCTGGGTCAGGTGCTCGAAGGAATCCGGCTAGTGAGCCCGTTCCTGCTGCGTACCGTCGACCCGCCGCTTACAGCCGCGCAAGGGAAACGGGTTCGCGAGTTGCGAAGGGTAGGGAAGCGCATCGCGATCGGCATGGAAGACGACATCTGGCTGGTTCTGCATCTGATGATCGCGGGACGTTTGCATTGGCAAAAGCGCGGCGCAAAAGTGTCGCGTCCGCGCGGTCTGGCGGCTTTCGATTTTCCAAATGGAACGCTGGTGTGGACCGAGGCCGGGTCGCAGAAGCGAGCGTCGCTGCACGTGGTGCGCGGAGAAACCGGGCTGAGCGCCCTGGACCCTGGCGGCCTGGAAGTTCTCACTGCCGATCTGGATCGTTTCGCCGCCGTACTCACTTCGGCGAATCACACACTCAAGCGAGCGCTCACCGATCCCCGGCTATTCAGTGGAATCGGCAACGCATATTCCGATGAAATCCTGTTTGAAGCGCGGCTCTCGCCATTGGCACTGACGCAGAAGCTCAAACGCGATGAAATCGAGCGCCTGTTCCTGGCAGTGCAGAGCACGCTTACGCGTTGGGTGGATGAGTTGCGCGCTGAAACCGGGGAAGGCTTTCCGGAAAAGGTGACAGCCTTCCGCCCGAACATGGCCGCGCATGGCCGTTATAAAGAGCCTTGCGTGCGCTGCGGCGCGAAGATCCAGCGCATCCGCTACGCGGCCAATGAGACCAATTACTGTCCGCACTGCCAGACCAACGGAAAGCTGCTGGCCGATCGCGCGCTGTCGCGTTTGTTACGCGAAGACTGGCCGCGTACTCCCGAAGAACTCGAGCTGCTTACGAAAAAATCGTGAGCCGCTAGTGGTGTTCGTGCTCCTCAGGCCGGCCATGCTGTTCGGCTGGACGGCCCTGAGGACGGGCAGGCGCGGCATGAGCTGCTGGACGGTTCCCGCCACCTTCGGCGCGCGGCGCTGCGGATGGCCGGGCATATTGACGCTCCGCTGGAGCCCGCTCGGCTTGAGGGCGTGCTGCTGGCGCTGGGCGGCCCGCAAACTCGCCATTGGGACGAGCGGCAGGCGCGGGACGATTGAAAGCTCCAGGCGCTGGCGCCGGGCGATTGAAGCCACCGGGCGCTGGACGATCGCCCGCCGGTCCGCGAGCGGCGAAACTTTCCCGAGTGGCGGCCGGGCGGAAATTCCCTGGAACCCCAGGTCCCGCATGTTCGAAAACGCCGCGATTGTAGCCCCCAAAGTGGCCGTGATTAAATACCGTGGCACTGCGCGAAATGTAGGCGGCGTGGTTGTACTCGACTACGCCACCGCGCCAGTTAGGCGCCCAGTTGTTATAGCCCCAACCGTAGTGGGCGAAAAGTCCGACGGAAATGCCGACCGCGGCAAATCCAAGCCCCACTCCCAGGGCGAGTCCGAAGGGCGGTGGCGCTACATAAAAGCCCGCGTAGGGCGAAACCCACCCGCCGTAGATCCGCCACGGGTTATAGTACGGGACGTAAACGAGGCCCGGATTTACGGGAACAATTGTGATGAGGCCGCCGCTGTCATACACGCGCTGCTGCGGCGTGTTTCTCAAGTATCCGGCTTGCTGCGCCTGTACACGCGCGGCCTGGACGGCGTTCATCACGTCGCCCGGCTGGTTGTAGTAAGCATTGCCTAGCGAGGATGTCCAGTTAGAGTTGCGTGCCATGTTATCCAGCACGGAAGGGAAGGCGGTGAGAGCCTTCACGCTCGGATCCCACGGCATGGTGTCAGCGATATCGGCGCGCTGCTGAGGAGGCATACCCGCAGTCTGGTGCGACCAGTTATCGGCGTCACTTACTTGCTGCGGATAAGTGGATGCGGTCAATATCTGAGCGACCAGCGAATCTGGATACAGGGCTATCGGCGCGACCAATTGATCGAGCCCCACCGGATCCAGCGGCGCATAGCCCCCTTGCGCATATAAACTGCCGGATGCGAATGGGATCAATAGCACCGACATCGTCAGCGCGATTGACTGCCGCGCGATTTGATAACCTGAAACTGCTTGGGCTAGCTTCATGCCTGTTCCTTTCCCTTGCTGCACACTACCCATTGACGCCCCTTGGCGGCCCTGGGTTCACTTAAGAGTACCGAATGCGCATTAAAAACATTAACCTTAGAGGTATTTACGGAGCCGGGGTGTAAGAGTGGCGTACTACGAAAAGGAGCTGGCACAAATTGTCGCGGAGCTAAACCGGGCTGCTCCGGGGCCTCGCGATTCGCGCGAACCCGCGCCTATGGAGAATCGCGGCAGCCTGGAATCGTTGGATCAACTGCTGGCTTATGCGGTTCGTCAGACCGCATCGGACCTGTTGCTGATCGCCGGCGCGCCCGTGACGTTGCGCATAGGCGGGGCCCTTTCACGGCCCGCAGGTGCGCCGCTCGAAGCCGAAGACATCCGCAGCCTGCTGCTTCCTGTGTTGACTCCGGCTCAAACTCAGGAGCTGCAGCGCAATCGCTCGGTGGACCTGTGCTTCCATCGCGAAGGCATCGGCCGCTTCCGCGCCAACATCCATTACCAGCGCGCCACGCTGGCAGGCAGTCTGCGATTGTTGCCCGAACGCATCCCGACGCTGGAATCGCTGAACCTGCCCCCGCTCCTTCGCCGGCTGGCGGAAGCTAGACAAGGATTGGTTCTGGTGACAGGACCCACGGGATGCGGTAAAAGTTCGACGCTGGCTGCCTTACTGGATTTGGTGAACACCAATCGTCACGATCATGTGGTCACCATCGAGGATCCGATTGAGTTTCTGCACACCAATCGGCAATCCATCATCGAGCAAATCGAAGTGGGCCGGGATGCGCCCGATTTTGCCAGCTCGGTAAGAAGCATTCTGCGCCAAAGTCCGGACGTGATTCTGGTGGGAGAGATGCGCGATCCGGAAACGATCGCGACAGTGCTGACGGCGGCCGAGACCGGGCATCTGGTGTTGTCGACGCTGCATACCAACGACACGTCCCAAGCCGTCTCGCGTATTCTCGATTCGTTCCCGGCAGCCAATCAGGCGCAAATCCGCCAGCAGTTTTCTCTCTCGTTGCTGGCCGTAGTCGCGCAGCAATTGATCCCGGCACAAGCTACGGGCTCAGGCGACAAGGCAGCCCGTTATCCCGCGGTAGAAATTTTGATGGCGAGTAGCGGAGTGCGAAACTTGATTCGCAAAGGGGAGGATCACCAACTTTACAGCGCCGTCTCCACGGGACGCGGCGAAGGAATGATCACCATGGAACAATCCCTCGCCGAGATGGTGCGGACAGGGCGTATCAGCCGGGAGATGGCTGCTGCCCGATGCTTCCGCCCCGAGGAGCTGCGGCGCTACTTGAAGGAATAGCTCGTGCCGATCGCCTAGCTGTGCTCTTTGTGGCGATACTGCTCGAGTTCCGATGTCAGAACGCTGGACACCGCCGGCGCGGGAACATCGCCGTGCAGGATGGCTCGGTTGCTCTCCTCCATGCCATACAGCTTCCGATCCTCGCCCCCGTCTTTGCTAACGACCGTTCCGTCCAGCGAAACGCCCGCGAAAGCGCCGTGCGCGCGCGACCATGACAGAATCTCTGCGTGCAGCGACGCATCGGTATCGGCTGCGGCAGTCCGGCCTACCGGACCAGCGGCCGCGGACGCATCCGCGCCAACGGTGAACTTATCGGCAGCCAGCTTCTCCATGCCCTTGCGATCCATCACCAGCATCACTACGTCAGTGGATTCGGCGCCGATCTGCGCCCCGAAGCTGCCACCGCCGAACCTGATGGCCGCAGGCCCGGTCCATCCGCCCGCGTGGCGGCAAAGCGCATAGCCTCGTCCGTAATCTCCGCCCACTAGAAATGCAGCTTTCTTCAGACCGGGAACAATGACTACGCATTGCGCTCTTTCAAGCAAATCCCTGGGGATGCCTCTATCCGGGGCGGCCGTAACTTCGTGAAAAACGTCGGCTGCCGCACGGAGCCGATGATCCGGGGTTTCCTCTTGGGCCCACAAGCCCGTGGCGAGGACTGCGGCGCTCGCCGCAACGAATGTGAAAGTCTTGAACATGCCTTACACCACCTCGGCACTTAGACGCCCGTAGGTCGCAGAACGTGTCGCGCCTTTTAGCAGGGCCAAAAAGGTTCGATGCATTTCAGACGGTTGGTGCGTCATATAAAAACATGCGAATCGAACTATGTTGTGCGTTGACGGCACTAGGGATAGGTCTGTGTGGCATTTCGCCTCTTATCGCTCAACCCAAACCCGAGCCCGATGTGCTTCTCTTTACAGACGGCGAAAGACTCACCGGGCAGTTTGTTAGATCGTCTGGTACCTCACTAACTTTCAAGAGCGACGTACTGGGGGAAATCAATGTGGATTGGAGCAAGGTGAAAGAGCTCCAAAGTTCGGTGAAGGTGGCCGTGATACCCAAGGGTGTAAAGCTTCGGAAGCCCAGCGACGCGACCACCATCCGGCAGGGCACACTCTCGGTGCAAGATCAGCAGGTGCACTTGGCAGCCGAAACGCCTGGATCAAACGCAGCGCCGATCCCGGTGGCCGATGCTGGGCAAATTGTCGACCAGGCGGGATTCCAGAAGGCGCTGGAGCAGCAGCCTGGATTTTTCCAAGCTTGGAAGGGAACGGTTACCGTCGGGGCGGCAGTGGTGAATGCAACCCAAGACAGCGAGTCGTTCACAGGAGCGGTCAGCCTGGTGCGCTCCATCCCTACCGAAAACTGGCTTGAACCGCGCAACCGGACCAGCTTGAATCTCGCCGCGGACTATGGCGAGGTGACGCAGCCTGGTACGCCCAGCATCAAAACCGCCATTTTTCATGGCGATGCCGAGCGCGATGAATACTTCAAGCCGCGCTTGTACTTTTTTGGACAAGGAGCGTTCGATCATAATTTCTCGCAGGGTCTGGATCTCCAGCAGACCTATAGCGGTGGAATTGGGATCACCGTTATTGAGCGCGCCAATGAGACGCTCGATCTGAAAACCAGCGTGAGTTATCTCCGCCAGCAATTTCAGGGCGCTGGCGCTCCCGATCAAGATCTGATCGGCTCCATTTTCGCCGAAGCATTCAACCGGAAATTCAAGCGCCTGACGTTCGACCAGCATTTGACCTTTACGCCGGCCTGGAACAATACCAATGCTTATTCAGCAGCCTTCAACGCGATCTTCACCATGCCACTTTACAAGCGGTTGAACGCATCGGCGGGCTTCATCGACTCGTTCCTCAACGATCCGGCTCCCGGCTTCCGCAAGAATTCGGCGCAGATAACCTTTGGGTTCACATACGTGCTGCCGTAGGACCGGGGATTTTTCAGCGGCGAACGATCACTTCTCTCAAATGATCGCGAGTGAGGAAGAATTTCACGGAATTAAATTTCTGGAAGAGCTTCTCCAGGCTGCGATTGTTGAAGTATTGCACCGGCCGCTCTTGGTTGCGCGGGGTGAGCGACATGATTTTCGATTCAACAATGCGGTAGGAGTAGAGCGGTGCGGTCTGCGCTTTTTCTTCGGCGTGGAAGAAGGCCAGTAGCGACGATTGCGGACGCAGGATGCGATACAACCGGTCGACCGTGTCTTGCAACAGGGGCGGGGCCAAAAACTGCAGCGTGTCCCAGATGAGCGCGCCATCAAAACTGCGATCCGGAAAATCCAGATTCTCCCGAAGAAACTTCGCGGCGCGCTCCGGATCGGATTGATTGGCGATGAAATCGCCGCCTGTGCCGAACGCTTCTTCCAA
>Ga0182024_10027135_pt1 | contig 10034 bp, 9 predicted proteins | sample P32metaG_FD_120480 | JGI IMG/M metagenome (GOLD analysis project Ga0182024, IMG submission 120480) | Permafrost microbial communities from Stordalen Mire, Sweden - P3-2 metaG (Illumina Assembly) | ecosystem: Environmental > Terrestrial > Soil > Wetlands > Permafrost | place: Sweden: Stordalen...
CCCGGCCCCTTCACCCGCCGAGAACTTTCAATCCCTAAACGAGCGGCTGAGCAGCGCGAGCCTGAAATCGTCCGGCAGGTTACTGATTCTGATTCTGCTCGCCATGAACAAGAAAGCAACCGCTGCGGAGTTACGCGCACTGACGGGCTTGGCCAGGGGGAGCCTGCAGAACCACTTGGAGAAACTCGAGTCGGCTGGGTATGTAAGGACAAAGAATGTCAAGTCGTTCGGTGGATGGCGGCAAACGGTTGAGATTACCCGAGAGGGAATCAACGAGTGCCGGGAGCTACTACGGACCATCCAAGCTCTGAAGGTCTAGATATTTCTAGCGCGACGATTGTAGATTAAGCCTAGGTACGGCTGACATGGGTGATCTTCGAATTTCTTATTGGCAGGCCATACGCATATGGCGAAAATCGTCTCTTCATCGAATCCTTCAAGCCACACTTTGATGAGTGGTGACGGCGGAAAGGTCAAGCTCTACCGCGAGATGGACGACAACACGGACTACTGCCCGCACACGGCATTCGCGGCGGCTCTACCACGAGTAAGGAATGCTATCAGAAGGTGAAAGCACGAGGGGTTGTTTGCGCTTGATTCAGGGTGATTTTCCATTCGGCTTTCGGACCACACATGCTCTGATTTTTCAGTTCGCAGAATATTCAAAGACAGAAAAGACTCAGCCGCGACTCTAGGTAGCATTTCCTTCTTCTCTTGAAGAGAAACACTATCCCGAACTAGTACGTCCCGTCCAGGCTCAAAGGAGAAGGGCAGGTCATAGAATCCGTAGTACCAAAGAGGGAAAGCAGGTTCCGTACGGAAAGACCACCGTTTTGCTCGCGATAGCGGGCCGCGGCTGCGCGGTTGCAGACACTAGCTGGAAAGTCTCACGGGACCAACCCTCACGCCTCTCCTGCTTCCTATCACGCCAATCTCCGAAGCGGGGAACCCATTCCGCCTGAAGAGGCGGGCAATCCCCTCCGCATCTTTCGCAGGCGCGCAGATACAGAGGCCGATCCCCATGTTGAACGTCCTGAGCATATCGCCATCCGATAGGCCTCCTTCGCGCTTTATCATCTGGAAGATGGGCGGCGCCGGAGGGAGCTCCAGCTCGAATCCGAGCTTCCGTCCGCCGACCAACCGTTCGAGCTTGCGGAAGGACCCGCCGGTGATGTGGCCGATGCCGTGCACCTCGAACCGCTTGAGGGCATCCAGGGTCGGTCCGACATAGATGCGCGTTGGCGTCAGAAGCTCGTCCCCGAGGGTCTTCCCGAGCTCGGGCACATGGTCTCTCAGCGAGTGGTTGTTCAGCAGGACGCTCCTTGCGAGGGTGTAACCGTTCGAGTGCAGCCCGGAGCTCGCGACCCCGATGACCCGGTCTCCCGCAATGACGGCGCGCCCATCTACAATTCTATCACGGTCGACGACGCCCACGCCCATCGAGACAAGGTCGAACCCGTTCACCATGCTTCCCATTATCGCTGTCTCTCCTCCGACTATCGCCGCGGAGGCCTCCTTCGCGCCCGCCACCAGCCCCTTCATGAGCGCGGAGACCAGCGTCTCGTCCTCTCGTTCCAGCGCGATATAGTCGAGGAGGGCGACCGGCTCGCAGCCCAGGCAGATGAGGTCGTTGACGGTCATCGCCACGCAGTCGACCCCTATAGTGTCGAACCTGTTCATCTGGATGGCGACCTGCACCTTGGTCCCGACCCCGTCCGTGTGCATCGCCAGGGCCTTGCCTTGGCCTATGTCTATCAGGCCGGCATAGTGGCCGATTCCTATCAGCGGGCGCCCGAACTTGCCCCTGCGAGAGGAGAAGGTTGCCGCGAGCATCGCCGCTACCGAGCCCTGGATCTTCCTGACCTTCTTCACGTCCACACCGGCGCGGGCATAGGCGTCTTTCTTCGTGGGCTCGGCCTCCGCGACTAGAGCTTCTTCCCGGTGAACGTCTCGTAGATGTGGACGTATCTGTTGCTCACGAGGTCTATCAGGTCCTGCGGGAGCTGAGGGGGCGGAGGGGTCGGCTCCCCGTTCTTCCTTGCCTTCTCCAGGTTCTCCCTGTAGCCCACGCTGATGAGCCAGTCGCGCACGGGCTGCTTGTCGTAGCTGTCCTGAGACTTGCCGGGCGCGTACTTGTCGGCGGGCCACATCCTGAACTCGTCAGGGCCGATCGAGTCTCCGAGCACCACCTTGCCATCCCTCCTTCCGAACTCAAGCTTCAGGTCGGCGAGGATGAAGCCCGATTGGGCCGCCCTCTGGTTCATCTTGTTGTAGATCGAGATGGTCGATCCCTTGACCTCCTGCAACTCCGGGGACGTCATCCTGCCCTCCCGGACGATCTCCTCCTCCGTTATCTGTTCGTCCTTCACCTCGGACTTCGTGGTGGGGTCGAAATAAGGATGCGGCAGCTTCGTCGCGAGCACCTTCTCGACGGGGAGCGAGACTTCGCCCTTGGAGAACCTCTCGAACAGGCTTCCGTAGAGATAGCCCCTGACCACGCACTCCACCGGGATCATCGTCATCTTCTTGACGAGCATCATGTTCGAGCCCTCCACGCCTACCATGTGATGGGGGACGCCGAGAGTCTCGAACCAGTACGCGGAGAGCTTACAGAGCACCTCGCCCTTTCGCGGGATCGTCGAAGGCAGCACTACGTCGAACGCGGAGACCCTGTCGGTGAAGTAGAAGAGGAGGTGGTCTTTGTCCACCTCGTAGATGTCCTTGACCTTCCCGGACCGGATGAAAGTGCCCCTCGGCTTCATCGCCATGCTGCTCTCATCTCCGTCAGCTTTTGAGTGATCGCGGGGTCCGAGAGCGCCAGGATCTCCGCCGCCAGTATCCCGGCGTTCCTCGCGTTGTCGACCCCTACGCATGCGACGGGAACTCCGGGCGGCATCTGGACGATGGACAGGAGAGAGTCTAGCCCGTTCAGCTTCACGTTGACCGGGACCCCTATCACCGGCCTCAGGCCCATCGAGGCTATCACGCCTGGGAGGTGGGCGGCCAGTCCGGCCACGGCTATGAAGACCCTGGCTTCGGACTTTGTCACGTAGTCCTTCAGCCCTTCGGGGTTCCGGTGCGCCGAGAGGAACCTCACCTCGTTGGCTATCCCGAGTTCCGTCAGCATCTTAGCCGCCTCGTCCGTGATCGGCTGGTCGCTCTTGCTTCCGGCAATTATGGCCACGCTTATTCTTTGGGACATCGTCATCGACGCCTCAGGAGGCGTTCCGTCCGAATCTAAAGGCTCCTTTCTCGGTCACGACCATGTCCATCTGGACGTCCGAGGGCTCTTCCGGGACGCGAGGGACGGACTGGGATTCGAAGGCCAACCCGATCGCGAGGGATGGGCCGCGCTCAGCCAGCGCCCTGTCAAAGTATCCCCTCCCATGGCCAAGCCTGTGGCCGCGTACATCCCAGGCGACCATCGGCACCAGGACGACGTCGGTCTCGCTCAGCGGGATCGGCCGGTCCGCGCGCTTCGGCTCCGGTATCCCGAACCTCCCGGGAGAGAGGTCGCGGAGGCTATGGATCTCGAAGAACAGTAGCCTGTCGGAGGGCGGGTCGACCAATGGCACGACCACGCTCTTCCCCCGCGAGAGGACCCCTTCTAGTATCGCAGCAGTCTGCACCTCATCCTCCCTCGCTACATATGACGCGATGCGCCTTGCGCTCTCAAACTCCCTCTGTGCGACGAGGTTCCCTTCCACCAGTCTGCTCATCTCGGCGATTCGGGTGCGCGGTATCGCGCGCCTAGACCGCAGGGCATTCTGGCGCAGGTCACCCTTGCTCACTTTTGGAGCACCGAGGCCTCGCTGAGGTTGTGCTGCTTCGCGGCCGCGACTAGGGTGTTCTCCATCAGCATGATCACCGTCATCGGGCCCACGCCTCCGGGCACCGGAGTGATGTACGAAGCTTTTGGGGAGACGCCTTCGAAGTCGACATCGCCCAGGAGCTTACCGCCGACGCGGTTCATGGCCACGTCTATCACGACCGCGCCGTCCCTGACCATCTCACGGGTCACAGAGAACTGGGGCCGCCTCCCCACAGCAGATATCAGGATGTCGGCCTGACGGGTGATCCCGAGCAGGTCCCGGGACTTTGAATGACAGACCGTCACCGTTGCGTCCTCCGCGAGCAGCAGGTGAAGCAGAGGCTTCCCCACTAGGGTGCTCCTGTTGATGATGACGGCGCGCGAGCCGGCGATGGGAATCTTGTAATGATGGAGCAGCTCCATCACACCCCTCGGCGTGCAAGGAATGAGGTTCGCCTGACCGTAGAAGAGAAGACCCATGTTCTCCGAGGTCAGGCCGTCTACGTCTTTGTGAGGTGATATCCGCTCTATCATCCGTCTGCCGTCCAGATGCTGGGGCAGCGGCAACTGAAGCAGGATCCCGTTGACCGAGGGGTCGGCGTTCAGCCCGTCGATGAGGTCGGCGACTTCGTCTTCTCCGGAGAAGCCGGGCAACGTGTGATTCTCAGACAATATCCCGATCTCGCCGGCGGCCCTGTGCTTGCTGGCGAGGTATACCTTCGACGGCGGGTCGTCTCCGACCAGCACCGTAGCTATCTTGGGCTCCACGCCGACCTTCTTCATGTACTCGACCTCCTCCTTGAGCGTCTGCTTGACCTGCGACGCGACGGCCTTCCCATCCATCACGATGGCGGTCAAGGTCTGATGTTCACCCTCCTTCCGTTGATCTTGAGCTTCCCCTCGACAAAAAGCTTCACGGCGCGTGGGTAGAGGATGTGCTCGCGCCTGAGTATCCGCTCGGAGAGTTCGTCCACGGTGTCGTCCTCCTTCACCTTCACAGCATCCTGGAGGACGATCGGGCCCGCGTCGACCTCGGGCACCACGAAGTGCACGGTGCACCCCGCCTCTTTGACGCCATAGGCCAGGGCCTGTTCCTGGGCGTTGAGACCCGGGAAGGAAGGGAGGAGCGAGGGGTGGATGTTGAGTATCTTCCCCTTGAACGAGGAGACGAAATCGAGCGTCAAGAGCCGCATGTAGCCGGCGAGCAGGATGAGACCGGTGTCGGGTTCGACGCCGTGCCGTCGGAGGGAATCGAGCAGCTTTGCGTCGTAGGAGCTCCTGTCGAGGCCCTCGCTTCCGATCACCTCGGCGGGCACGCCGTACGTCTTCGCCACCTCGAGGGCCATGACCCCTGGCTTGTTGCTGATCACGACCGCAACGACCGCCCCTCTTATCTCACGCCTCTTTATCGCCTTGAGTATGGCTTCGAGGTTGGAACCCCTGCCGGAGACCAGGACCCCGATGCGGCAGGTCATGCTTTCATCTCCTTCTTTGTCCTGAAGCTCGGGTCGATGCCCAGCTTCGAGTAATCCCCGTTTATGCAGGCGAAGCACATGCTCGACTTTGGCAGACCGATGGCCTGGCTGAGGCCTTCGATGTCGTTGTAGTGGAACTCCTCCACTCCTATCGCCTTGCCCACCTTCTTGCCGATGCTTTCGAGGTTGTCGTCCCCGTTCGCGACCTGATGGGCCAAGAGCTCGGCTCTGCTCGGGAAGTCTACGCCCATGTAGCACGGGTGAGATATCGGGGGGAAGGTCACGACCATCTTGACCCTCTTCGCACCGGCCTTCTTCAGAGAGTCAATGATTATCTTCGAGCTGGTGCCCCTGACTACGCTGTCGTCGACCACGATGACCTCCTTACCCTTTATCACCTCCGTGATCGGGATTATCCTCTTCACCACCTCCTCGCGTCCGCTCTGTTTCGGTTCGATGAAGCTGCGTATGCTCCCCTTCCTCCGGTACCTGTCCTTCATCAGGCCTTCGTCCATCGGTATCCCGCTCTCGACGGCGTAGCCGAGAGCCGCCGGCCTGGCAGAGTCTGGGACCGGTATCACGACGTCTCCCTTCATCCTGTACTTCTTCGCGAGCGTCCTGCCGACCTTCTTCCTCGCCTCGTAGACGCTCACCCCGTTGATACGGGAGGACGGATGAGCGAAATAGGTGTACTCGAAGGAACAGTAGGCCGTCTCGACCTTCGGCGCGAACCTGAATGACTCGAGGGCCTTCTGCGGGCCACCTAGCAGGACCATCTCGCCTGGCTCGATGTCCCGCACGAACTCCGCGTCTATGGCAGAGAGGGCGCAGCTCTCGGAGGCGGCCACGTACGTGCGCGACTTTTGGTGGTAGCCCAGGCAGAGCGGCCTGTACCCGCGAGGGTCGCGCACCGCGAAGACCTCACCCCTCTTGTTTAGTATGACGAAGGAGTAGGAGCCGACAATCTCCTTTGCGAGCCTCTGGAAGGCGTAGAACCAGTCGTTCTCCTCCCTCAGGATCTGAAGGAGCCTGTATCCGGCGGCCTTGGTGTCTGTGCCACACTTGCCCTTGTAGATCCCCGAGACCGCCTGAGCCAGCTGCTCTGCGTTGACGATGGTACCGTTGTGGGCGATGGAGAACTCCGAACCCACCTGCACCGGCTGCGCGTTGTCAAGGGTCGACCGGCCTTTGGTCGAGTACCTGACGTGCCCTATGCCGGCGGGACCCTTGTAGCCGACGAGCTCTTGCGTGTAGTTGTACCAGTTGAATGCGAGGCCCATCTTCTTGAACACGGGCTTGCCCTCGACTGCCATCCCCCAGGACTCCTGTCCTCTGTGTTGGAGGGCCTCGAGACCCTTGAGGATCTTCGGAATCACGTCTACGCCCTTCGAGGAGTAGGCGCCCACGACCCCGCAGGCCTCTCTCGCGCCCATCAGTCCATCAACCTCGGCAGGCTCTCTTCGAAGATTGTCTGAAGCGCCACCACGTCCAGTTCTGATATCCGCTTCCTGCCGGACCCGAGCACCAACGCGCGCCCCTTGACCTCGCCGATGACCGAATGGGGGACCTTCGAATCGCGCAGGAGGCGCGACGCCTTCTTGGCATCCGCGCTCGCCAGCACGAACCGACCGTGGGACTCGGAGAAGGCCAGTTCGTCCACGCGCCTGCAGCTCGACGGCACCTTTTGGAGGTCTATCTGTGCGCCCAAGCCGCCCGCTATGCACATCTCAGCGAGCGTCACAGCGAGTCCTCCCCTCGAGCAGTCGTGAACCGAAGACACGTACCGGCTGCGGATGAGATTGAGGACCGCTCGATAGAGCGACCCGTCAGAGGCGGCATCTACTTTCGGCGGTGAGCCGGCATCGGGACTCCCCGTCACGCGAAGATACTCCGACCCACCCAGCTCGTTCCGGGTCTCCCCTACGGCTATGACCGCGTCACCTTCGTTCGCAAAGCCCATCGGCAGGATGTGCTTCTCGTCCCTGACGAGGCCGACGACCAGGGCTATCGGCGAGGGCTTGATCGCCCTCTTTGACGAGGAGTCTTCGTTGTAGAAGCTGACCTTGCCGCCCACCACCGGCAACTTCAACGCGGTGCAGTAGTCCGCCATCCCCTGTACCGAGCGCTGGAACGACCAGTATACCTCCGGGTCCGACGGGTCGCCGAACTGGAGGTGGTCCACCATCGCTATCGGTTCGCCGCCGACCGCGACCACGTTCCTGCACGACTCCGCTACGCAACCGGCCGCCCCGTTGTAGGGGTCCAGGGAGCATTGAGCGCTGTTCCCATCTCCCTTGACGGCGAGCATGCGTCCGTTCGGGAGCCGCAGGAGAGCGGCGTCGTGCTGTCCCGGCTTCAGCACCGTCCTGATTCCGACCTCGTGGTCGTACTGCTGATACACCCAGCGCTTGCTCGCGATGTTCGGGGATGCCAGGACCGAGATTATCGAGCGTCCGATGTCCTGCCGCACCGCCACCGACCTCCTCCCGCGGCCGGGACGCGCCGGCTCCCTGCTGGGCCACGGGATCAGGGGAGCCTTCACCACGAACTCGGCCGGGAGCTTCGCCACGACCTTACCGTTCCATCGAATCGTGAGGTTGCCGTCATTGGTGACGCGGCCTATCACGGAGTAGGGGACCTCGTACTTGCGCAAGATCTCGATTATGGGCTCCGATGACGTCGGGGCGAGCATCAGGAGCATCCTCTCCTGGGACTCTGACACCATTATCTCGGCGGGAGGCATGTCAGCTTCGCGGCGTCTGACCTGATCCAGCTCGACCTCGACCCCGGTCCCCCCGCTGGACGCGACCTCGGAGAGCGCCGTCGAGAGTCCCCCTCCCCCGAGGTCCTTCATCCCGCGTATCAGGCCCGTCGCCGCAGCCTCTAGAAGCGCGTCTATGAGCAGTTTCTTCATGAAAGGGTCGGGGACCTGGACCGACGACCTTTCGTCGTCCGCCGTCTTGGAGAGGTTCTTCGAGGCGAATGTGGCGCCCCTGATCCCATCCCTGCCGGTGCTCCCACCGACGAGGACCAGTATGTCACCCGGATTCTTGGCCTCCCCGAGTATCAGCGCACCATTGCGGCCCAGGCCGACGCAAGCGACGTCCACGAGGCAGTTCCTCTCGAACGATTCGTCGAACTCGATGTCGCCGGCCACCGTGGGGACGCCGACGCAGTTCCCATAGTCCGCTATGCCGCGGACCACGCTCCTGAAGAGCCAGCGCGAGCGGGGACTCCGCTCTATCCTTCCGAACCTCAGGATGTCGACCAGCGCTATCGGCCTCGTGCCCATGGAGAGTATGTCCCGCAGCACGCCTCCGATGCCGGTCGAGGCGCCTCCGTAGGGGTCGACCGCCGAAGGATGGTTGTGACTCTCGATGTGAAGCGTGACCACATAACCGTCCCCCACATCCACCACGCCAGCGTCGTATCCCGGGCCCAGGACCACCCGCTTTCCCTTCGTTGGGAAGAGCCGTAGGAGCGCCTTCGAGGACTTGTAGCTGCTGTGCTCTGACCATTCGGCATCGATGATCGACCACTCGACCTCGTTGGGTTCCCTCCCCAGGGTCGCGCGCACGGTCTTGACCTCGTCCGGAGTGAGCCCGAGGTGGAGCGACTCGAGGGCCGTCATGCTCCCCCTCCCACGAGCGACATGAAGACCAGCCTGCCGTCCGACGAACAATATGGGCTGAGAATAGGGTTGGCGGCTCGCTCGGGATGCGGCATCAGACCGACCACGTTCCCTTTCCTGTTCGATATCCCGGCGATGTTGGCGGCCGTGCCCGTCGGGTTTGCCGACTCGACGGCGTTACCGTTCTCATCGGAGTAGCGGAAGACCACGCAGCGCTCCTTCTCGAGGACCCTGAGCTCCTCTTGGGACAGGTAGTATCTTCCCTCGCCGTGCGCTATCGGCATCCTCAGGACCTGTCCCTTGCCGGCCGCGCGGGTGAAGGGAGTGTCGCGGTTCTCGACGGTCACGCACGTCCACCTGCAGACGAACTTCAGTCCGGAATTGCGGAGCAGGGCCCCAGGAAGGAGTCCCGCCTCGACGAGGATCTGGAAGCCGTTGCATATCCCCAGGACGGGCACCCCCCTCTCCGCCATCCTCCTGATCTTCGAGATGGCCGGGCTCCGGGCGGCGATTGCGCCCGCCCTCAGGTAGTCGCCGAACGAGAAGCCGCCGGGTAGCACGACCGCGTCGAAATCGCCCAGCGACTCATCCTCATGCCAGACCAACTCCGGCGCGAGACCCTTCACGTCCTTCAGAGCAGCGACGGCGTCGAGGTCGCAGTTGCTCGCGGGGAACCGGACGACGGCGACCCTCAAACCGGAACTCGCCCCGCTTCTACGGTGAGCGTGTGAGCGGCGGGGTTGAAGATGCGCAGCTCGTCGCACATCTTCCTGACGAGGCGCGTCGCGGAATCCTTATCGCCGGCTTCCACCTCGACGCTGAGGAACTTTCCTGCCCGGATGGACTTTACCTCCTCAAAACCGGACTTGTGGACGAGATCCCTGAGGATCGTCTCTCCCTCTGGGTCGCGCGCACCCTCCTTGTTCGAGATTACGACACTGACCGTGAAAAGACGCTTGCTGGTCGTAATTTGTGATAATAGTTCTGGATATTTAAGTCGGTTTTATCACGTTCGTGTTAATCGCGCCTGTGGGGCTACAAAACCGGTAATAGCTAGCGGGAAATCACGGGGGCGCCATGGAAGACGGCCTCGTCAAGATAAACAGCGCTCTGATCA
>Ga0182024_10027136_pt1 | contig 10034 bp, 10 predicted proteins | sample P32metaG_FD_120480 | JGI IMG/M metagenome (GOLD analysis project Ga0182024, IMG submission 120480) | Permafrost microbial communities from Stordalen Mire, Sweden - P3-2 metaG (Illumina Assembly) | ecosystem: Environmental > Terrestrial > Soil > Wetlands > Permafrost | place: Sweden: Stordalen...
GCGCCGGGCGCCTACGGGGCCGGCGTCGCCGACCTGATCGGGCGCGACGCCGATCGCGCACAGATCGCCGCTGCCTATCTGGATGCGGGCTCGCACGCTTACGGAGGCCCACAGGGCGAGGGCGCGGCATCGCCGGGCGCCTTCGCGCGCCGCGTGGCGAGCGCCGATCTGCTGGTGCATCCGGGCGATGATCCGGGCCGCGATCTGCTCGAAGGCGCCGAGGATGTGTCCTTCGTGGGCGGCTTTGCGGCGGCCGCAGCCGCGCTCGGCCGCGCCCCCGACCTGGTGATGCTCGACCTCACCGATCCGCAGCGTCCACGCGCGCGGCCGCTTGCCGCCGCGCTCGCCCGCATCGTGCGGGCGCGTGCCGTGAGCCCGCGCTTCATCGCCGGCCAGATGCGCCATGGCGCCCGTGGCGCCGCTGAGCTGGCCGAAACCGTCGATCGCCTGGTGGACTTTGCGCAGACCACGGACGCGGTGCCGAGCGAGCTGCTCGATCTGGTGCACGAGGCGTATCTGGCGGACCCGCGCGTGCGCGAGTTTCTGCTGCATGAGAATCCGGCCGCCGCCGGCGCCATCGCGGAGCGGCTCGAAAGCGCGCGCCGGCGCGGGCTCTGGCATCCGCGCCGCAACGATATCGACGCCGACCTTAAGGCCTTGCGGGCGGAGGCACGACCATGAACGCCTCCACGAACGCGCGCCGCGGCGCCTGCCCGGGCCTCAGCGCGCCGATGCAAACCGGCGACGGATTGCTGGCGCGGCTCTTGACCGGAGCCACCATCGGGCTCGATGCCGCCGCGGCGCTATGCGCGGCGGCACGCCGCCACGGCAACGGCATCATCGAGATCACGGCGCGCGGCAGCATCCAGATCCGCGGTTTGACCGCCGCATCCGCCCCCGCTTTTTCCGATGCGGTAGCGGCGCTCGCCATCGACGCCGCCGACGGCATTCCGATTCTCGCCGATCCGCTCGCCGGGCTCGCGCCAGCGCCAGCGCCCGCGATCGACGCCCATGTGCTCGCGGGCGCATTGCGGCAACGGCTCGCCGCATCATCCTTTGCGGAGCTGCTGGGGCCGAAAGTCTCGGTCGTGATCGACGGCGGGTCTGCGCTCCATCTCGATGCCGTGCGGGCCGATCTGCGGCTGCGCGGCGCCGCAGGGTTTGCCGGATGGCACGTGGCACTGGGCGGCGATGCGGCGAGCGCCACGCCGATAGGTCTGGTCGCGCCCGCCGATGCGGTCGAAACCGCGATGCGGCTGATCGAGACCCTGGCGCAGCATGGCCCGCAGCTGCGCGCCCGCGATGTGGTTCTCCGTTATGGACCGGGAGCCTTCCGGTCCGCGGTCGCGGACTTGTCGGTCGAAGCTCCCGATCCGATCGCACGGCCGCCATCGGATCCCTTCGGCCTCCATCCGTTGCGTGACGGCAGCCTGGCGACCGGCATCGGTCTCGCGTTCGGACACACCGATGCGGAGGCGCTCGAAGCCCTGATCGCGGCCGCCGCACGCGCGGGCGCAAGCGGCCTGCGCACGGCGCCGGGACGCGCGCTCCTCGTCATCGGTGTCACCGCCGACACCTCACTGGCACTCGCCGCGCGAGCCGAGACCCTCGGCTTCATCACCCGCCGCGACGATCCGCGCCGCAATGTCGTGGCCTGCGCCGGTGCGCCGATCTGCGCAGCGGCGGAAATCCCCGCCCGCACGCTCGCGCCGCTGATCAGCGGCGCGGCCGCCAGCCTGCTCGACGGCTCGTTGACGCTTCATCTCTCGGGCTGCCCCAAGGGCTGCGCGCATCCAGGCACCTGCGCGCTCACGATCGTGGGCAACCAGAACGGTTGCGGTCTCGTCGTCGACGGCTCCGCCCGCCACCAACCCGGCGTCAGCATCGCGGCGGCTCATCTGCCGGCTGCCCTTGCGGTCATCGCCCGCGAGGTCGCGCGCCGCGGCCGGCCGGGAGAGACATCTGCCGACACGCTCGCCCGCCTCGGCGCCGCGCGGGTCACGACAATTTTCGCAGCCGGCCCCGGAGCAATTTCCCATGGCTGATCCGCTCGCCTATCTGCGCGATGGCGCGGCCATCTACGAGCGGTCGTTCGCCATCATTCGGGCGGAGGCGGATCTGGCGGCGTTTTCGCCGCAGCAGGCCGACATCGTGGTGCGCATGATCCATGCCTGCGGTCTGGTGGAAGCGGCGCGGCACGTCGTTTTTGGCGGCGATCTGGTGGGCGCGGCGCGCCGCGCGCTCGCGGCCGGCGCCCCGATCCTGTGCGACGCCGAGATGGTGGCGCACGGGGTGACGCGCGCCCGGCTGCCGGCCCGCAACGAGGTGCTCTGCATGCTGCACGATGCGCGCGTGCCGGCGCTGGCGCAGAGGCTCGCCACCACCCGCTCGGCGGCGGCCTTGGAGCTGTGGTCACAGCGGCTGGGCGGCGCCGTGGTGGCGATCGGCAACGCCCCGACCGCCTTGTTCCGCCTCATCGAGATGCTCGCCGGCGGCGCCCCCGCGCCGGCCGCCATCATCGGGGTTCCGGTCGGGTTCGTGGGCGCAGCCGAATCCAAGGCGGCGCTCGCCGCCGATCCGCATGGCGTGCCGTTCCTGGTGGTGCGCGGCCGCATGGGTGGCAGCGCCATGGCGGCGGCTGCCGTCAATGCATTGGCGAGGGCCGGCCTGTGAGCGGACGCCTCATCGGCATCGGGGTCGGGCCCGGTGATCCCGAACTCATGACGCTGAAGGCCACGCGGGCGCTCGCGCAAGCCGACCTCGTGGTCCACTTCGCCAAGGCCGGAGCCACCAGCCATGCCCGCACGATCGCGGCCGGCCATCTGCGGGCCGGCACCCCGGAGCTGCCGCTGCTCTATCCGATGACCAGCGAGCAGCCGCGCGACGGCATCGTCTATCGGGAGGCGCTACGCGAATTCTACGACGCCGCGGCCGCCACGCTGGCGACGCAGCTCGATGCCGGCCGTGCCGTCGCGGTGATCTGCGAAGGCGATCCCATGTTCTACGGTTCCTACATGCACCTGCATGTGCGGTTGGCGCCGCGCTATCCGACCGAGGTCATTGCCGGCGTGACCGGAATGTCCGGCTGCTGGTCGGCGGCCGGCGCCCCGATCGCGCAGGGCGACGATGTCTTTATGGTATTGCCCGCGACGCTGCCGGAGGCCGAGCTGGAGCGGCGCCTGCGCGATGCGGACGCCGCCGTGGTCATGAAGCTCGGCCGTCACCTGCCCAAGATCCGCCGCACGCTGGCGCGCGTCGGCCGGCTCGAGCGCGCCATCTATGTGGAGCGCGGCTCGACCGCGGCCGCAGTGATGATGCGGCTCGCCGACAAGCCCGATGACAGCGCGCCCTATTTCGCGATCGTGCTGGTGCCGGGATGGGAGGACCGCGCATGAGCGGCCGTCTCGCCGTCATCGGGCTTGGTCCCGGCGATGCCCGCTATGTCACGCCGGAAGCGCAGGCCGCGCTCGCGGCTGCGCAGGCGCTCTACGGCTACGGCCCCTATCTGGATCGGGTTCCGGCCCGGGACGGCCAGAGCCGGCATGCGTCCGACAACCGGCAGGAAGGCACGCGTGCCGCCGCCGCGCTTGCCCATGCCGCCGCCGGCGCCAGCGTCGCCATGGTGTCGGGCGGCGATCCGGGCGTTTTCGCAATGGCGGCCGCGGTTTGCGAGGAGCTCGCGGCCGGACCGCCGGCCTGGCGGTCCCTCGATGTCGCGATCGTGCCGGGCGTGACCGCCATGCTGGCGGTGGCGGCGCGGGTTGGCGCCCCGCTCGGCCATGATTTCTGCGTCTTGTCGCTCTCCGACAATCTCAAGCCGTGGGAGCTGATCGAGCGCCGCCTCGATGCCGCAGCCGGAGCCGGCTTCGTGATCGCGCTCTACAACCCGATCTCGCGCGCGCGGCCCTGGCAGCTCGGGCGCGCCTTCGAGCGCCTGCGCGGCCTGCTGCCGCCATCGACCCCGGTGGTGTTCGGGCGCGCGGTCGGACGCTCCGACGAGCAGGTGAGCGTCACGACGCTGGCGCACGCCGATCCGAACGCCGCCGACATGGCGACGCTCCTGATCGTGGGCTCGCGCGAGACCCACGTGATTGCGCGGCCTGGTCTGCCGCCTCTGATCTACACTTGCCGATCAGCGCAGGGCACGAGCGCATGATCGATCCACTTGACCGCATCCTCGATCGTCGCCACGGCCGGGACCGCGGGCAGCGTGGGCCGCTGCAACATAACGACTTCGAGGCCGAGCCCGCGCGCCGCCGCGATCTTGCCGTAGGTGGCCTCGCCGCCGCTGTTCTTGCACACCACGATCTCGATGCCGTGCGCGACCAGGAGCGCATGATCGTCCGCTTGCCCGAACGGACCGCGTCCGACGACGTAGCTAGCGTGCGGCACCCGCAACGGCGGCTCGACCGGGTCGACGCTGCGCACCAGATAGTGATGCTGCGGAGCCGCCACGAACGGCGCGATGTCGTTGCGCCCGAGCGCCAGGAAGACGCGGCGGGCCGCATCGCCCAGCGCCCGCACGGCCGCGCCCGCGTCGGCGACCTCGCGCCAGCGATCGCCCGCGACCGCGACCCAGGGCGGGCGCCGCAGCGCCAGCAGCGGCACTCTCGCGGTCTGCGCGGCCTGCGCCGCATTGGCGGCGATGATCGCCGCATACGGATGGGTGGCGTCGATCAAGGTATCGATCCGCTCGGCGATGAGATGGGCCGCAAGCCCCTGCGCGCCTCCGAAACCGCCCACGCGCATCGGCACGGCCTGCGCGGCCGGATTGGCGGTGCGGCCCGCGAGCGACAGCGTCAGCGCGAGATCGGAGCGACCAGCCAGGCGCTGCGCCAGCTCTCTCGCCTGCGTGGTGCCGCCCAGAATGAGGATGCGTCGCATGTCGCGCCTTGATGTGATCGCGGACCACACTGCCGCAGCGCCGCGCTGGCTGTCCATCGTCGGCATCGGGGAGGACGGGGTCGAAGGGCTGTCGGCGACGGCGCGCGGGCTTGTGTCCGGCGCCGAGATCGTGTTCGGCGGCAAGCGCCATCTCGGCCTGGCGGCGGCGCTGATCCGCGGCGCGGTGCGGCCCTGGCCATCGCCGTTCGAGGACGGCGTCGCGCAGGTGCTGGCGCAACGCGGACGGCAGGTTTGCGTGCTCGCGTCCGGCGATCCCTATCACTACGGCATCGGGGCCGTGCTGGCGCGGCATGTGGAGCCGGCCGAGACCATGGTGGTGCCGGCGCCCTCCGCCTTCAGCTTGGGCGCAGCGCGGCTCGGCTGGCCGCTCGCCGAATGCACGCTGGTTTCGCTGCACGGCCGCGAGCTCGATCGCCTGCGTCCGCATCTGCATCCCGGCGCCCGCGTGCTGGCGCTGACCTCCGATGGCGAGGGACCCGCCGCGCTCGCCGGCTTGCTCGCAGAAGCCGGCTTTGGGCCATCGCGTCTCACCGTGCTGGAGGCGCTGGGCGGGCCGCGCGAGCGCATGCGCGCCACCACGGCGGCGGCATTCTGTTTCGGCGCGACCGATCCGCTCAACACCGTGGCGATCGAGGTCGTGGCGGCGGAGGGGGCACGCATCATCGCGCGCGCGCCCGGCCTGCCCGATGCCCTGTTCGAGCATGACGGCCAGATCACCAAGCGCGAGGTGCGGGCCGTGACGCTGTCGTCGCTGGCGCCGCGGCGTGGCGAGCTCATGTGGGACGTGGGCGCCGGGGCCGGATCGGTCGCGATCGAATGGATGCTGGCCGATCCGACGCTGCGCGGCGTCGCGATCGAAGCACAGGCGGAGCGGGCCGCGCGCATCCGGCGCAACGCGGCGAGCTTCGGGGTGCCGGGGCTCGAGATCGTTCTGGGCACGGCGCCGGCCGCGCTCGCCGGATTGCCGCCGCCCGATGCGATCTTCGTCGGCGGCGGCGCCAGCGATGCCGGCGTGCTCGAAACCGTGTCGACAGCGCTACGCGCCGGCGGCCGCCTGGTGGTCAATGCCGCTACCCTGCAGACGGAAGCGCTCTTGCTGGCACGCTATTGCGGCCTCGGTGGCGAACTGATCCGCATCGCGATTGCGCGTGCCGATCCGGTCGGCAGCATGACGAGCAGCATGAGTATTTGGCGCCCCGCCATGCCGGTGACCCAATGGCGATGGGTGAAGCCATGATGGTGGCGGGCATCGGATGCCGGCGCGGCGCCTCGGCCGCCGCCATCGAGACCGCGATTGCGGCCGCGCTCGCGCACGCCGGCCTGACGAGCCACCGGATCGACCTCCTCGCGACCGCGGCGTTCAAAGGCGACGAGCCCGGCATCGCGGCGGCGGCGGCGGCCCGCGGGATACGACTGATATTGGTTGCGCAGGCCGACCTCGAGCGCGCGGGCGGCCGCGCCACGCACTCGCGCCGGGTCGCCGCCCTGATGGGCGTGGGATCGGTGGCGGAAGCGGCGGCGCTCGCCGCCGGCGGCCCGGCGGCGCGCCTGCTGGTGCCGCGGATCGCGATCGGTCCCGCTACCTGTGCGCTGGCGCTGGCCGAGACCGCAGCCGCGGAGGCCGCGCCGTGACGGTGCATTTCATCGGCGCCGGACCGGGCGCGGCCGATCTCATCACGTTGCGCGGGCGCGACCTCATCGCGCGCTGCCCGGTCTGCCTCTATGCGGGCTCGATCGTGCCGCGCGAATTGTTGGTGCATTGCCCCCCCGACGCCCGCCTCATCGACACCGCCCCGCTCACGCTCGACCAGATCGAGGCGGAATTCGTGAGCGCGCACGCGGCCGGGCTCGACGTGGCGCGGCTGCAGTCGGGCGATCTGTCGATCTACAGCGCGCTCGCGGAGCAAATTCGCAGGCTTAAGCGGCGCCGCATTCCCTATACGGTCACGCCCGGCGTCCCCGCCTTCGCGGCGGCGGCGGCCGCCATCGGGGTCGAGCTCACGGTGCCGGAAGTCGCGCAAAGCCTGGTGTTGACCCGGATGCCGGGCCGCGCCTCGCGCATGCCCGAAGGCGAGCGCCTCGCGGTCTTCGCAGCCAGCCAGGCGACGCTCGCCATCCATCTGGCCATCCACCGCATCGAAGCCATCGTGGCCGAGCTCGAGCCGTTCTACGGCGCCGATTGTCCGGTCGCCGTGGTGGTGCGGGCGAGCTGGAGCGATGAACGCATCCTGCGCGGCACGCTCGGCGATATCGCGGCGCAAGTCGCCGCCGAGCCGATCGAGCGCACCGCGATCGTGTTGGTCGGACGCGCACTGGCGGCCGAGGATTTTCGCGACAGCGCGCTCTACGACCCCGACTATCGCCGCCGCTTCCGCGGCGGAGGCGCGCCATGATGGCGTCAACGCGGCGCGCGGCCGACCAGATTTCCGTCGCGATCAAACACCGCGGTATCGAGCCCGATCCCGCTGCCCTCGACCACGCGCGCCGCGACCGCGCGGGCGGCTTGCGCCACCGCATCGCCGAGCCCGATCCCCTCCGCCTGCGCATGCCCGAAGGCCTCGGCCGCGGTGTTGGCGGCAATGATGCGGGCGCGCAATGCCGCGCTGCCGCCGGCCGTCTGGGCGAGACCAGCGAGCACCGCCAGGTCGACCTCGCCACGCTTGGAGTGAAGATCGAGCAGGCCCTGCGCCAGCTTGGTCATCTTGGCGACGCCGCCCGCGATGGTGATCCGCGGCACCGGATGGGCGCGGGCATATTTGAGCATGCCGCCCACGAAGTCGCCCATATCGATCAGCGCGGTCTCGGGCAGGTCGTAGAGCTTGCGCACCGCCGCCTCCGAGCTCGCCCCGGTGGCGCCCGCGATGTGCACGAGCCCGGCGGCGCGCGCCACGTCGATGCCGCGATGAATCGAGGCGATCCAGGCCGAGCAGGAATACGGCACCACGATGCCGGTGGTGCCGAGGATCGACAGCCCACCCACGATGCCGAGCCGACCGTTGAGGGTCCGGGCGGCGAGTGCCTCGCCGCCCGGAATCGCGATCTCGACCTCGACATCGCCGGCAACATTCGCGCGCCCCGCAACGCCCGCGATGGCGTCGCGGATCATGCGGCGCGGCACCGGATTGATGGCGGGTTCGCCGGGCGCAATCGCCAGACCCGGACGGGTGACCGTGCCCACCCCGGGACCGGCCTGGAAGGTGACGCCGCTGCCGGGCGCGCCGGCCCGCACGGTCGCCACGATCAAGGCGCCATGGGTGACGTCCGGATCATCGCCCGCATCCTTGATGATCCCGGCGCTGGCCGAACCGGCATCCCGGCGCGTGAGCGCCAGCGCAAAGGCGACACGCTCCCCGCGCGGCAAGGTCACCTCGACCGGATCGGGAAACTCGCCGGTCAGCAGCGCCGCAAACGCGGCCTTGGCGGCCGCCGTGGCGCAGGCCCCGGTGGTCCAGCCCCGGCGCAGCGGGCGATCCGGCGTGGTCGGCTCGATTGTCATGGGGTTGCGTATAGTCCGCGCCGCCGCGAGCGTCACGACCGGGGGATCCGGTGAGCGAGCGCGGCCTCATCGTGGCGGCGCCCCGTTCGGGGGCCGGCAAGACCGTGATCACGCTCGCGCTCCTGGCCGCGCTCAGGCGGCGCGGAATGGCGGTCAAGGCCGCCAAGACCGGGCCCGATTACATCGATCCGGGCTTTCATGCGGCCGCGACCGGAGCTGCGGGCTGCAATCTCGACAGCTGGGCGATGCCGCCGGCGCTGCTCGACGCCCTGGTGGCGGAAGCCGTAAGCGGCGCCGAAATCCTCGTGATCGAAGGCGTCATGGGCCTGTTCGACGGCGTGTCTGGAGCGCCCGGCCGCCGCGGGACCACCGCCGATCTGGCGGCCCGCTTCGCCCTGCCGGTCTTGCTGGTGCTGGATGTGGCCGGACAATCCCAGTCGGCGGCCGCCGTGCTGCGGGGCTTCGCCGGCCATGACCCGGCGGTGCGCATTGCCGGCGTGATCCTCAACCGCGTCGGCAGCGAACGGCACCGGGACCTGGTGAGCGAGGCGATTGCGGCCCTGCGGGCGCCGACGCCAATTCCGATTCTCGGCTCCGTTCCGCGCGCTACCGCGCTGGAGCTGCCCGAGCGCCACCTCGGCCTGGTGCAGGCCGGCGAGCATGATGATCTCGACCGCTGGCTCGATCGCCTCGCCGACCTGGCGGAACGCCATATCGATCTCGATGCCGTGATGGCCGCCGCGGCGCCATTGGCGATTGCGGCAGCGCCCCCGACCACCGCCCTGCCGCCGCCGGGCCAACGCATCGCGCTCGCACGCGATCAGGCCTTCAGCTTCGTCTATCCGCATGTGCTCGACGGCTGGCGGCGCGCCGGCGCCGAGATCGTGACCTTCTCGCCGCTCGCCGACGAGCCGCCGCCGGAGAATTGCGATGCCGGCTGGCTGCCGGGCGGCTATCCGGAGCTCCACGCCGGCGCGCTCGCGGCCGCGGTCCGGTTTCGCGCCGGACTGGTGCGGTTCGCGCAGAACCGGCCGGTCCATGGCGAATGCGGCGGCTACATGGTGCTGGGCCAAGGCCTCACCGACGCGGATGGGGAGCGCCATGCCATGACGGGACTGCTCGGGCATGCGACCAGCTTTGCGCACCGCAAGCTGCAGCTCGGCTATCGCGAGGCGCGGCTGCGCGCCGACAGCCCGATCGGATCAGCCGGCAGCGCGGTGCGCGGACACGAGTTCCACTATGCGACCCTGATCTCGTCCGGCGACGATGCGCCGCTCGCCGATCTCCTGGACGGCCAAGGCCGCGCGCTCGGCCCCTCCGGCGGCCGGCGCGGACGCGTCACCGGCACATTTTTTCACGCCATCGCGCAGGCTTAATTCGGATGCGCGGCGTCCTTGTTGGAGACTTGCGCCTCCGCGAAGGTCGCCATGCCGGTGTGGCAGGCGAGCGCCGCGCGCAGCAGCAGGACCGCGACGGCGGCGCCTGAGCATTCGCCGAGCCGCATCTTGAGATCGAGCAGCGGGACCAGAGCGAGCGCCTCCAGCAGCTGGTGGTGGCCGGCCTCGGCCGAGACGTGGCCGGCGAGCGCGTTTCTGATCGCATCGGCATTCAGGCGCGCCAGCGGCGCTACCGC
>Ga0182024_10027137_pt1 | contig 10034 bp, 8 predicted proteins | sample P32metaG_FD_120480 | JGI IMG/M metagenome (GOLD analysis project Ga0182024, IMG submission 120480) | Permafrost microbial communities from Stordalen Mire, Sweden - P3-2 metaG (Illumina Assembly) | ecosystem: Environmental > Terrestrial > Soil > Wetlands > Permafrost | place: Sweden: Stordalen...
CTCGCTCTCGGCGACGGCCAGCTTGCGGTCCGCGCGGCGGTCCTCGGCGTCGCGGATGCGCGCCCAGGCGGCCTTGACCTTGACGTCGCTGCGCGGATCGGACGCGATCCGGTGCTGCTTGTGGAAGGCGGCGAAGGTCGAGAGGCGCCGGCGCACGGTGTTGGCCTTGGCCCCGCGCGCGCGGAGCGCGTCGATGTAGGCCGCGAGCAGGTCGAGGTCCAGCGGGACCTGGATCTGCACGCGGCCGTCGGTGGCGATCGTCGTCGTTGGGCTGCGCCGGGTCTTGCCGAAGCGGGCGAAGTCGGTCAGGTCGTCCCGCTTCGCTGCGCGCGTACGCGGGTTGTTGGCGACGATCTCGAGGCCGTCCAGCAGGGTCGGCTGCATCGCGGTAGCGTCGTACATGCGTTCGATTGTACCAGAAACAGCCCGCCCGCGTGTGGGTTTTTGCTACGACCCCTTAGATGCCCATAATGCCGCTGCGCGCTGACCCCGCCCGGACCCCGCCCCGTCTCCTCCCCTCCTTGCCGGGCGCGCGCGCCGGGAGCCGGCGAGAGGGCCCCGGGTGCGCATGGACGTCGGCGGTCGGCGTTATGGGCGGATAAGGAGGCAACGCGGCGAGCGAAACGCCGTCGCTGCGATTTTCCTACAGTGGATGGCAATTTGGCGAAGTGGGCGTCAATTTGCAAAGTTGGTGGCAAAAGGTCGGAACGTCGATGCGAACACGTGTTCGACTCGCGATCCAGCTGTCGCGAACGCCGTCGCGCGGGTCGCGCACGGCGGTGCGTCCGCCGAGACTAGCATGTTGGTTCATGAACCCGACAGCGGCGGGCAGCGCTTCCGATCAGGACAGTACAGGTGGCGCCACCCGGGCGACTGACCTTGACGCCACCCCCGGTTCCCTCCGCTCGAGCGGCCGCCGCCGACGCTGCCAACGCCGACGACGCCGCAGGGCACTAGGTGGCAGGAAAGTCGAAACTGCCGTACAGCCTACGGAATTCGGACTCTAACGTCCGAAGTGGGTCGTCAGTTATCCCAGTACCCAGTAGAATTTCTTCAGCCGGCTTCCGGCTTTCGCCGTGGTCCGCTCTTATGGAAATGGACCGATCGTAAAGGGGGCACATGGCGAAACCGCTGACGAAGAAAACAAAGGACGGCGCTACTTATACCCGGCCGACCGAGGTCGAAGCGGCTATCGACGGCGCCATCGACCAGCCGCTCGAAGTTATTCGGCAACGTCTCCAGGTCACGTCAATGACGCACTCGGACTACTTGACGACGGAGTGCACCGTGCACCTGTTTCGCGACGCGGTCGCGCGCGGAGACGAGGACCGGCAGAATGTTCTGTTCGAGGCGCTGATGAGGCGGGTTGAACGCGTCTTGCTCTACAAGATCCGCGACGGCGATCTCCCAGCCGCAGCCGCCATACGCGGCGCGGCGATGGACAAATTCACCGACCTGCTTGCAGCGGGAAACGCGAGCCTCGACTTCTACGAGGTCCGCTTTAACCGTGCATTTGCACACCTCTATATTTCGATAATTCGGACATTCAAAGAGCAACCCCCGCACGTTTCGTTCGAGGATCGGTCCGAGCCGCCCAATCACGGCGTCGCGATGTCGGACGCAGTAGCGCTCAGGACCGACCTTCTGGCTGCGATTCGCGCACTTCCGCCCGAGGAGCGGCGCGCGTTCGTGCTTGTGGAACAGCACGGTTACGACGTCGAGTCGAAAGACCCCGGGAAGCGCACTGTGGCGACGTTGTGTGGAGTGTCCGGCCGAACAATCCGCGACCGCGTTGCGCGCGCAAAAAAGAAGCTCGCTCAATTCATCGAGGACGTGAACGCATGAGCAATCCCCAACTGTCTTTGAACGACGTGCTTTACTCGTTCGCGCTCGAGCAGCCCAAACCGACGGCTGAGCTCATCGACGAGTATCAGGACCGGTTCCCACAATATGCCGACGCCATCGCCGAGTTCGCGCTCGAGTTGGCGCTTGACGCGCTGCGTCCCGACGTACCGGACCTGGATGCCGAGACCGCCGCAGCGCCGCCGAGTGCAGAGGTCATGCGGTCCATCAGTCACTTCCAGAACGCGCGCTACCACGCGACGAAGGAACGGGCCTCCGCTGACGCGTCGTCCGCCTCGAACGCGCAACGAGCCTCTCCCATCAATCCGTTCAATGCGCTGGACGTTAGCCAATTCAGACGACTAGCAAGTGACGTTGATGCGAACCTCGTGCTAGTCGCCAAGCTCAGAGACCGCCAAATCGTGCCCGAGACGATACCTGCGGCGTTCTCGCAACGAGTTGCCGCGAGACTCGGTGTCCCTGTTGATGTCCTATTTGCACATCTTTCGGAGAAACCAAGGCAAGACTTCCAGAGGGTCTATTACAAAGCGATTGATAAGCCTACACGCCAACCGCAAGAGACCTTCGAGGTCGCTGTGCGAACGTCGGGCCTTTCTTCCGAACAGCAAGAGCGCTTGCTAGAGCTGTAGGGTTGAAGAGTCATGGATGCCTTCGAAGCTGTACGCCGGACTGCCGCTAGTCTGCATGAGGCCGCGGTTGCACGCGGCGCTGACGAGTGTAGCCCCACGGAACTCGTTGCCAAGGCCGCCGAACATCTTAACGTCGAGGTCCAGAGAGTTCCGCCGGGCAGTGCCACGCTGCAAGGAGCGCTGGCCCTTTTTGATGCGCAAATCCGGCTCGTGTGCTATGCCGACGAAGGCGGCGCTGCCGAGCAGGCGCTACTGATTGGTCACGAACTCGGGCACGCGGCGCTGCATGCCGTAGCGTCGCACTGTGAGCAGCACGACATCGACGCTGCCGTATCAATCGAACAGGCGCCGGTAGGCCTTGAGCGCGTCACGGATTATGGCGCACGCGAACGACGCGAGTTGCACTCTAACGTCTTTGCTCGTGAGCTAGTCCTGCCGCTGCAGCTGGCGCGACGGCTGTATCTTAATGAGGCACTCACGGCGAGTGCGATTGCGGAGCGGACGGGTCTCGCGCAGGCGCTGGTCCGTCAGCAAGTCTTGGATGCGCTCCTGCTTCCGCCGCCGCCGCACGAAGCAGAGGCGCCGCACGTCGAGCATGAGCCCGATTCGTCGCAGGAGACCGCCGCGCGTCACGCGGGTTCCGCCTACAATCTCCAGGCGGGGCCGGGGACGGGGAAAACACGCACGCTCGTCGAGCGCGTCAAGTGGCTCGTGACGCAGGGCGCGGATCCCGCGACGATCCTCGTTCTAACGTTCTCGAACCGGGCCGCCGGTGAACTCTCCGAACGGTTTGTTGCTGCCATCCCAGAAGCGGCCACCCGCATTTGGACCGGGACCTTTCATGCCTTCGGACTAGATCTGATCCGTCGGCTCCACGATCGTCTTGGGCTCTCCAGCGACCCCCGGCTCTTCGATCGTAGTGACGCGATCGCGGCCCTGCAAGAAGTGCTGCCGACGCTGCCGTTGCAGCACTACCGAAATCTATGGAATCCGGCGCTGTCGTTGCGTGACATCCTCGCCGGGATATCGCGGGCGAAAGACGAGCTTACCGACTGCCGGCGCTATCGCGAGCTCGCCTCGAAGATGGTTGCCGAGGCGCACGACGATGCCGAGCGCGTGGCCGCCCAGAAGTGCGGCGAAGTCGCGGAGGTGTACGAGCGCTACGAACGCGAGCTGCGCGAACAGGACGCCGTTGATTTCGGCGACCTCATCATGCGTCCGACCTTGCTCCTTGAGTCTGACGAAGGGCTGCGGGCGCTGTTGAGCGAGCGGCATCGCCATATTCTCGTCGACGAATTCCAAGACGTCAATCGCGCAAGCGCCCGGCTCCTCAAGGCAATCGCCGGGAATGCCGAGCGGCTATGGGTTGTGGGGGATGCCCGCCAGTCGATCTACCGCTTTCGGGGCGCATCGGCAGCCAATCTGCAATCGTTTCGCGCCGATTTTTCCGGAGACGCTGGGCAGCTTGCCATTAACTACCGCTCGACCGAACAAATCGTCCGCACCGTCTGCGCCGTAGCCCAAAACCTGAAAGCTTCGGAGCACCAGTTGCTCAAGCTCACGGCGCATCGTGGCCAAGGACCCGCGATGCCGGAGATCCGATCATTCGATGATCCCGAAGCTGAAGCGGTCGGCATCGCGGAGAGCATCCGCGAGCTCGAGATGAGGGGCGTGCCGCTGCGCGACCAGGCCGTACTTTGCCGTTCAAATGCGCGGGTCGGCGTCATCGCCGCCGAGCTCGAAGCGCACGGCTTGCCTGTGCTGCACCTGGGCAGTCTCTTTGAACGCGACGACGTGCGTGATCTACTGGCGCTACTTTCACTGGCCGTCGACAACTTCGGCGCAGGCCTCGTTCGCGTCGGCGCCCTGCCGCGTTACGGCCTGAGCTTGCAGGACGTCTACCTCGCCACGAGGTGGCTTCGCGAGGCGGAGTATCGGCCGCTCGAAGGGCTCGCACACTGTGCGCGCGACGCCACCGGCCTGACCGAGAAGGGTGTTGCAGGCCTCTCGCTTCTAGCAGCAGATCTTGCCGGGATGTCGCAATCTCAGACGCCGTGGGACTTCTTGTGTACATACTTGCTGGAGCGCACTGGTGCGCTGCGTGCGCTCGCGGCGGAAACCTCGATCGCCGGCCAGATGAAAGCCGTCGCGATCTGGCAGTTTCTCAACTTCGTGCGCGCACCGACGTTCGGTGGAACGGGATCGCCGGTGCGGCGCGTCCTCGACCGCGTACGGGAACTCGTGCTGCTCGCGGAGGAGCGCAGCCTCCGCGAGGTTCCGAGCGGCGCGCTGCACCTCAATGCGGTCCGGCTAATGACCGTTCATGCGAGCAAGGGGCTTGAATTTGAAGCGGTGCATCTTCCCGGGCTTACGGCCCAAGGCTTTCCGGCACAGATGCAAGGACAGCGATGTCCGCCACCACGCGGTATGGTTGACGGAGCGAAACATTCGTCCGTTACGGAGCAAGCTAGGTACGAGCATGACGCGGAGGAGGAGTGCCTATTCTTCGTGGCCCTCTCTCGCGCGAAGACGCATGCACGCCTTTATCGATATGAGAAAACCGTTGGAGGTACAACCACCCGGAAGCCGTCCTTATTCCTTTCGTGGTTGACGGAGATTGGAATACGGGATTCGGCATATAAAGGTGTGGGCGTAGCCGCTGGTGACGGTCCCCGCGTCATCGACGTGAGAGCCACTCAGGAGCGACCTCTCGGTGTATCAGAGCTAACGCTATATGATCGCTGCCCCCGGCGCTTCTTTTATACGCACGTGCTCAAGCTGGGCACTGCGCGATATCCGACGGCCTTTTTGCGCACCCATGAGTGCATCCAAGGCTTGATCGCGTGGTACACGGATCCGCAAAACTCCGCGAACGCTTCTCTTGCAGAAGTGCAACGGGTATTCGAGGAGCTCTGGGCGACGCAGGGCCCAACGGATCACGGCTACGCCGACAAATACCACGCGCTTGCTATGAGTCTCGCCGAAACCTTAGTAAGGGTCGCGCCCGCGGGAACCGCCCTCGAACGGGCACCGATCACAGTCGCGTTCTCAACGGGAAACGTCGCGGTCGTACCCGACCAGATTAGCCGCCGGCCCGATGGCCGCACAGTCATTCGCCGCTTGAATACGGGCAAGAAGCGCGTTCTTGAGACTGATCGGCTCGAATACGCGGCCTACCGGCTGGCGGCGGACCAGCGTAGTGCGCTCCTCGAAGCGGTCTTCCTCACAACCGGAGAGTCCGATCCAGTAGACATTACCTCGAAAAAGCTGAATTTCCGGCGAGGAAAAATCGAGACACTGCTAGGCGAGCTGCGCGCTGGTGAGTTTACGGCGAAGCCGGAGCCGGTTATGTGCGCGGGGTGCCCGCACTTTTTCATCTGCGATGCCGTGCCCGAGGGCGCCCTCACCCTCGACTGACGAGCCTTCCGGTTTCCGCTCCCGTTCGCGCTTACTCCTAATGAAGAACGCGGGAAAATGTCGCCCGCTGACACTTCGGGAGGATGACGATGGAGTTGGTTACGATTTTCTACCAAGCAGAAGGCCTTGCTTCGGTGGAGTTCATCGAGGTCGAGCGCGAGACGACTATGGCGTCGGTACGCGAGATTCTCGGCACGAAGCACGCGTGGGCCGCAGAGATCGCGCTCTTCGCCGAAGATGCGGACGGGGTGATCGACGGCGCGTTGCTTGTGCGCGATATCGAGGTCGCTACAGGGACGAAACTCCACGCGCACCGCTGCCGCCGGATCGACGTATCGGTGAGCTATAACAACGCCACCGTCGCGTACCGATATGCGCCGAGCGCGACGATCGCCCGGATTACGCGCCATGCGGCGATCGACGGCTTTCACCTCTCCGAGGAGGCCGCCGCCGAGCATGTGCTGCAGATCAAGGGCAGCACGGTGCAGCCGGCGCGGGGCACACATCTCGGCGCGCTCGTCCACCACCCGGAATGTCGCATCGCGTTCGATCTCGTCCCGAAGGTGCGCGTGCAGGGCGCGTGCGCGACGATCGGCTGATGACGCCGGACGAGCGCGCACTCGTCAGCGACTTGCAAAAGGGGCCCTTTCGCCTAGGCGCGGTCGCGCAGAAGTGGGGTCTTGAGCGCGTGCAATGGCCGAAGGTGTGCATTGCGGTGCGCGCTCACGACGACCGGTGGTTCGTGTTGCGCTTCGATTGCGCGAACTACCCGGTCGCCGCGCCGACGGCCTGCCTTTGGGATGCCGAACGTGACGTCCGTCTCGCCGTCGAGCGGTGGCCAAAGAGCCGCGGCGGGCGCGTCGGCGCCGTGTTCAATCCGGGCTGGAAGGACGGGATTGCGCTCTACCTTCCCTGCGATCGTGAAGCGATGCTCGGCCACGACGCCTGGCTGACGACCACGCCGGCGCTCATCTGGCGACCGGCGGAGGGCATCGTCCAATATCTGGAGATCGTACATGAGCTACTCAATTGCAATGACTATGCGCCGCCTGCTGTTCCCGCGGCATAAGCTTTCATGCTCGTGGTTTCTCTGGCAGCGGCTCGTCCATGCGTTGCGAGAACGCGGCAGGGGGGGCACGCGCGAGAGCGGTGCGTTTCTGCTCGGCGCGCGTAAAGCTGGTTGCGCGCGCATTACTGACTTCGTGCTCTACGATGACCTCGATCGGCACTGTCTGGACACGGGCATCGTTCGCTTCGACGGTCGATACTACGGCGCGCTTTGGGCGTATGCCGAGCGTACGAAACGGTCGGTTGTTGCCGACGTGCACGTGCATCCCGGCGAGGCTTTCCAGAGCGAATCCGACCGTCGGCACCCGATGATCGCGCAGGCAGGGCACATCGCCCTCATCTTGCCCTGGTATGCCAAACCACCGCTGCCGCGTTCGCAGATCCGCGCATATGTTTTCGAGGAACGGGACCAGTGGCATGCGATCCCGCCGCACGAGATGCGTGCCTTCTTTTACGTGGGACTCTAGTGATGACCGAGATTCCAATGGATCCGCAGGCGATTCACCGTCTCGCGAAGGCGATGCTCGACAGCGGAGCCGCCGCGAGCGTCGTCGACGCCGAAGCCCACCTACAAGCCTTGCGCGTTGAGTATCGTCTGGACGCAGCCGAGGCGGGCAGTTACGAGCACCAGGCGGCGCTGCTAACCGGCGTTGCTCTGGCACGGCGTGTGTTCCTCGGCGGGGTCTTCGTGAACGGCGAGCTCGACGTTCCGCTTGTCGCGCCGATCACCGTCGGCCAGACGCTCGGCGAGGCCGTGTGCGAACTCGGGGCCGTCGTCGGCGTTGCCGGCGGCGACGCGCCGCTGGTGTACGTCGGCGGCCCAGCGCGTCCGCGATCGAGCGGGTTTGCAGTGCGCACGGCCGGTGCGGGCTGGCGGGGTGGCGTTCTCCCAGCCTACTCGACAGCGTGTCCGAGTGGGGCGCAAGCTATGCCGCTGGCCGCGATGCTGTCAGCCGCGCTCGCCGTCAACGAAGCGTTTCTCGCGGTGGGCGGCAACGTGCCGGCAGCCGGGAAGCGGACCGTAGGCATGTCGTTGTGGGCGCCCGGTACCGATGATTGGCTCCGCCATGATGGTGCGCCGGATCTGGCGTTTCTGCCGAGCCGACTATGGCTTATTGGCCTCGGACACCTTGGGCAGGCATACCTTTGGGGTCTCGGGCTGTTACCGTACGGCGATGCCGCGCAGCTCGACCTGGTGCTCCAAGATTTCGATCGTGTAACGACCTCGACGTGGAGCACCTCGATCTTGACCGAGCCTCCGCGTGGAGCGAATCCCTCGCTCGTCGGAGTACGCAAGACGCGCCTTACGGCGGCGTGGGCGGAACGCCGGGGATTTACCACGGCGATTTGCGAGCGTCATTTCAATGCGAATGTGGTACGACAGAATCACGAGCCGTCGATCGCACTCTGCGGGGTCGACAACGCTCCGGCGCGGCGAGCGCTGGATAAGGCGGGGTTTGAGTTCGTTGTCTCGGCGGGACTCGGAAGCGGTCATCAGGATTTCCGCACGGTTCGGCTCCATACGCTGCCGGGTGAACGCCAAGCGGACGAGATCTGGCGTGACGTTGAAAGCGTGCAGAGCCCGCAAGAAGCGGTGCCTTACGAGTCCATGGTCGCGTCCGGCGTGCTCGATCGCTGCGGCGCGGCAATTCTGGCTGGCACCGCCGTCGGAGCGCCGTTCGTCGGTGCCGTTGCCGCTGCGCTTGGCCTCGCCGAGGTCCTCCGCTTATTGCACGGTGGCGTGGTGAATCGGCTCATCGATCTCGATTTGACGAGTCTCGAGCATAAGGTCGTCATCCAGCAGAAGCGCGACTTCCTCCACGTAAATCCGGGTTTCGTTTCCGTAGCGTAATTGATGACGGGTGCAGCATTCGTATGCGGCAGTCGTGAATATTCTGCTTAGCGCCTTGGCTTGACAGGTTCTGCCAGCCGCGATCCGATTTTATCAGCCTTGTCAGGCCTTGGCGCCTCAAGTTTTTGGCGCTCGTTGTCACCCTTACGCCTTTGTCACGCTTGTCACGCCGAACGGCTTTGTGATGGCCGGCGGGAGGACTATCCGGTCCGAACTTAGAGGCCTCGGCGCGTCGATTTAATTCGGCGCTCGTGGGTCGGATAGCGCTGGAGAAGCGATCGGTCGGGGCTTGCGGGACTTCCACGCTGCCCATGATAGCGGGCTCACTGTGCCACCCGACTCGGCACCCTCAGGAGACCGCGACCCGGCGTCACCAGGTTCGAGCGCACGCGCGCGCCACCCGGCCCACTTCGCCGACGATGGCCGGATCCGGCATTGAAGAGCCTGCTTCCTCGTGCAGTCTGTGGTATATCGCCAGGAGGGTTTTCTGCAAGACCCTCCGTACGGTCCGGAGGTGAGTGGAGTTGTTGGCGTCGGGAGTCACCGGCTGCTCAGCGCCGTGCGCGAACATGACGAAGCGACATATGAGCATTGTCTTGCGGTCGGCCGCTATGCAGAACGTATTGCGATCGCAATGGGTATGAGCCGTGCCGATGCCCAGCGAATCGGAGAAGTGGGCCGGCTTCACGACGTCGGGAAAATCGCGGTCCCTGCGCGATTGCTGCACGGGCGAGAGGGGCTGAGTGGCAACGATGTGACGATCATGCGCGATCACGCCGCCGTCGGAGCCCGGCTGGTCGCGGAGGACGAGCGAGTGTGTCACCTCTCCTGCCTCGTGCGCGCGCACCACGAACGGCTCGACGGTCGCGGCTATCCCGACGGGTTGAGCGGTACGACGATTCCGCTCGAGAGCCGTGTCGTCGCCGTTGCCGATACCTTTGACGCATTGACGGCGGGTCGGCCGTACCGCAAGCCTCTGCCGGTGTCCGGCGCGCTCACGATCCTCACCGCGACGCGCGGACTACAGTGGGATCCCGAGATCGTCGACGTCTTCGTCGCGATGATCGAGCGGGAGGGCGACATCCCTCGCGTCGAGCCGACTCGCGCTGCGGTGTAAGGAGCTACGATGACCAGCCGCACCGATGTGTTCACGTCTGAGGCGCTGCGGGCGTCGCTGCGGCGCCGGCTCGTCGAGATCGAGGCGC
>Ga0182024_10027138_pt1 | contig 10033 bp, 9 predicted proteins | sample P32metaG_FD_120480 | JGI IMG/M metagenome (GOLD analysis project Ga0182024, IMG submission 120480) | Permafrost microbial communities from Stordalen Mire, Sweden - P3-2 metaG (Illumina Assembly) | ecosystem: Environmental > Terrestrial > Soil > Wetlands > Permafrost | place: Sweden: Stordalen...
CAGCCCTGCATTGAGCAGTAGGAAATCGATAGGCCGACCTCGCTTGACGAGCTCGGCGAGCGCGGATTGAACACTGGTTGGCGTGTCCAGATCCAGCTCCAGCGGCGTGAAGACCTGCATTTTGGTCTCAGCCGCGAGCTGAGCGGCCGTTTCCTGGGCGCGAGCCAAGCTGCGCCCCGTGACGATGATCTCGCGCCAAACCTCTCCGGCAAGAGTGCGGGCTGCCGCGTAACCGAGCCCGGAGGTGGTGCCGGTGACGAGAGCGGTCGAATGTTCCATGGGCGTCTCCGTGGTGAAGGTTGAGTTGCGAGGCTCCGCGAGGCCAGAGCCGGCTTGCTAATTTTGAACTATTTGGTAATATATTAGTGCGATGGAAACTGTCAAGGAGTTTTGAACTAAATGTTTCAAAATACCGCTAGGACGCGTGGACGGCCGCGCAGCTTCGACGAGACAGCGGCGCTGGAAAAGGCGACTCAGGTGTTCTGGTCGAAAGGCTACGACGGAGTGACGATTGACGATCTCGTCGCCGGGATGGGCGTGGGACGGCCGAGCCTGTATGCCGTCTTTGGGGACAAGCGGACGATATTCTTGCGCGTGCTTAAAGCGTACGCAGAACGGAAGGGCGCATCAGCCGCGAAGGCACTCCTCTCGCCAAAGAGTCTTCGCGACTCGATCGCGGGCTTTCTGAGTTACGCCGTCGAAACTGCGACCGAGAAAGGGTCCGCCCCAGGATGTCTACTCGTGTGCGTCGCGCCCCTCGTAGACGACGCTGAGGTCAGGCAGTTCCTGAAGGACGCCGCAGCTGCCGGCGTGGCGCTCGTGGAACGCCGTTTCCGCGACGGGGTCGCCGCTGGAGAAATCCCGTCTGACTTTCCGGTAGCCGTGCGTGCGATCCAAGTCACAGATTTTGCTCGTGGCCTTACCATGCGTGCGCAGATAGGCACGCCGCGCAAGATGCTTCTCAGGGATGCCGAGGAAGCGGCCGACTTGGTGCTCCTGCCGCGCCTGAAGCCTATCGGCAAGCAGAAGCTATAACTTTCTCTCGCTTGCGCTTGAGTCGGACAAACGCGGTGCATGCATCATCGCACCCCTTCCGGTGAAGCCCGCCGACCCGCCTTCATTCATGGCAACCTGGACGGGCCGCACCGTCGCGCAAGGACATTTTTTCCCCACTGGGAAAGGGGTATATCACGCCGCAGGCCGAAAACAGGCCCAAAACGCCACTTTGACAAGGCGACGGGTAACGTAACGGCCCGCCACTACAAGCCGTAGCGGCTACTCTGTCGAGTCCATGATTCCGGTTCTTTCCCATAAGTTCTTGTCAATTCAAATTCTCCGCGCTCCCCCGCATCCTCTGCGGTGAATAATCCGAGTTAGCGGCATAAGGTCGAGTTTCCCCGCCCTCTCCAAAAATGTACAGTGCATCAAAATATTAAAATGGGTAATTTAGTGCATTATGCAACCTATGAAAACCGTGCAAAACCGTGCATTCCATTGCATTTGGGGGTTTAGGTAAACGATGGCGCAGACGAACCGATTTCGGTGCTGGCTTACGCAGGCGGCACCTATTAGCACGTTTGTGACAAATGACACAAAACGAGACATTTCGAGACACTTTTGACTATGTCCGATCTGTCGCGGGTTGTTTGGAGGTAAACGGGATAATCAGACGCTGGCATGGGAGCGGACTTGCTTCTCGGCGTGGTAGCTGCTGCGAACCAACGGACCGGATTCGACATGGCGAATGCCGCGTTCTTCGCCCTTCTGTTTCCACATCGCAAATTCATCGGGATGGACCCAGCGCTTCACGGGCAGGTGCTTGGGCGTGGGTTGCAGGTATTGGCCGAGGGTGAGGATTTCGCAGCCGATCGCGACCAAATCGTCCAGCACGGCGTCGATCTCGTGCTCTTCTTCGCCGATTCCTAGCATCATTCCGGTCTTTGTGACCAGGCCCTGATCCTTGGCGATCTGCAGGAGCTTCAGCGAGCGCGGATACTTCGCCTGCGGGCGAACGACGCGATACATCCGCGGGACGCTTTCGATGTTGTGATTCAGAATGTCGGGCTTCTCGTCTAGGACGAGTTGAAGGGCGTCCCAGTCGCCGCAGAAATCGGGGATGAGCACTTCCACATTCGTGCCCGGCGACTGCAAGCGGATCTGGCGGATGGTCTCGGCCCAGATCGCGGCTCCGCCGTCGGGAAGTTCGTCGCGATTCACGCTGGTGATGACTGTGTGCTTCAAACCCATCTGCGCGACCGCAAGCCCGACCCGGGCCGGCTCTTCGGTATCCAGCACCGGCGGGCGACCCGTCGCGATATGGCAGAAGCCGCACGATCGCGTGCAAACGTCGCCGAGGATCATGAGCGTCGCGGTGCCGGCGGCCCAGCATTCGCCCATGTTCGGGCACTTGGCCGATTGGCAGACGGTGTGCAGCCGCTGATCGTTGACGAGATTCAGCAGCTTGAGATATTCGGGTCCGCCGGGCAGCTTCATCTTCAGCCAGGAGGGTTTGCGACCCATCCCGGGCGCGTCGGCACCTTGCGAACTGCCCAAGACCAAGTGATTCAACGATACGCCCATACGATGCGATCGATCTTAGGATTTGAGTGCTCCACGATCAAACACGACGGATTCCCATTCGCCAGAGCTATCTCGCGAGAGATGTGTCTAACAATTGAATGAGCTCACTCAAATGCTGCCCGTAGTTCTTCCATCGTCCGACCGAGGACGTGTAGATCGGCCGGCGGACTTGATCTCGACTGGCGCTGCCGACCCCGCGCGGATTGGCGTGGAAGCTGAGGCATTGGTCGTCCCAGGGGAGATCCAGGAAGTGGATCATTCTTCGGGATTCAGACTCTAAATTCGTGACCAGTGATTCGTAGGAGACTTCGAGCATGGGCGTGCCGAGTACGCTTCGCCAGTGGGTCATCAGCGTGGCGTAGTCGTTGTAGTACGCGGCGAGGGCCTGCTGGCTTCGACAGAATCTCACGCCGGCGGCGATATCGGTCATGAGGCAGCTCAGGCACGTATCCAGCGGGTTGCGGGTGCAATGGATGATGCGAGAGCCGGGGAAGAGTATTTCGATCCAGCCGAGATGCTCGAAGTTCAGCGGGTTTTTGTCGATGAAACGCTTGCTGGTGGTGTTTAGCTCGGCGACGACTTTCAGATAGCTGGCTTGCATCGAATTGACGTCAAACGAAACCGCGGCGTTGGCAGCGCCGACGATGTGGATGAGTTCTTCAAGCTCGCCGGCGGCATGGACGTGGGGATGAGAGGCGAGGATCTGCTCCACTAGCGAGGTGCCGGACCGAGGCATGCCGACGATGAAGACAAGCCGCTCGGCGGATTTTGTTGCGCGGGGAAGCCGTGCAAGTCTCTCGGCAGAGAAGTTCGCGATGACGTTATCGATTTGCCGCGAATGCTCGGCCGGGTCGTAGGCAAAGTTGACGGATTCTCTGGCACGCCGAGCCAGTTCGAAGGCTTCGTCATAACGGCCGAGGCGATCGAGCAAACCCGCCAATTCGAACAGCAAACGACGTCGCTCGGGCGGCACGGTGAGCGACGTTTCCAGGTGGTGTAAGCCATACGCGGCGGCTTCGTTGGGTCGGCCAATATCGCGAGCGATCCGCGCATAAACAATCGCAACGCGCTCGCGAAACTCGGGATGATTCAGCAACGGTTCGATGATCTTCCACGCGCCAGCGGCATCGCGCATGTCGGCAAGGACAAACGCCTGGGACACCTGGACCCCGAGGTCTTGTGGAGAGAGCGATGTCGCTTTGGTGATGTGGCTTACAGCGTCGACTGGACGACCCTTCAGCAGAAACCACTGCGAGAGCATCTCATGGGCAGCGACGCAATTTGGATCGAGTTGCAGCGCGCGATTTAACGTTGGCTCGACGACATCCAGGTGACTGGCTCGCCAGTTCGCGGCGGCGAAGCCGGTGAGGGCGTCCACGTTCTGCGGCTGAAGATGAATGGTGCGCTGGAACTGCGCCGCGGCCGCTTCGAACTGGCCCTGGGCCAGCAGTTGCTCGCCGGTTTGGAGCGCTTGCCGCGCAAGCGTCGCGGGGTCCGAGGGTGTCGTCGCAGTTCCGATAAAGTGGAGCGGACGCCGCGCGGGTAATGGGGATTTGCTGTCAGGCGGCTGCTGCATATTGCGGACCGGTTGCATTGCCCTTGCCGAAACCGGCCGATATATAACGCGGTGGCTGTTTCAACGCATTTATCTGCATCGGCTTCAGGCTTCTCATGAGCATTCAAACGACTGATCGTATTCTCGTCACCGGCGGCGCCGGGTTTCTGGGATCGTTCGTTGTCGCGAAGCTGCGCAAGCTCGGCTTCAAGGACATTGTCATCCCGCGCCGCAAAGATTGCGACCTGACGCGCGAAGCCGATGTGGAAACGCTGTATGAGCAGCACAAGCCCGCGGTCGTGATGCATCTGGCAGCCGAGGTGGGCGGTATCGGGGCAAATCGCGATAATCCCGGAAGGTTCTTCTTTGCCAACGCGGCAATGGGGCTGCACCTGATTGAAGGCGCTCGCAAACATGGGCTGAAGAAATTCGTGCAGGTGGGAACGATTTGTGCGTATCCGAAATTTACGCCGGTGCCGTTCAAGGAAGAAGACCTGTGGAACGGGTATCCGGAAGAGACCAACGCGCCGTATGGCGTGGCAAAGAAGGCGCTGCTGGTCATGTGCCAGAGCTATCGGCAGCAGTATGGGCTCAAAGCGATTTACTTGCTGCCGGTGAATCTGTACGGGCCAGGGGACAATTTTGATCTGCATTCCTCGCATGTGATTCCGGCGCTGATTCGAAAGTGCGTGGAGGCACGTAAACGCGGGGACAAAGAGATCGTGGCGTGGGGCACCGGATCGGCCAGTCGCGAGTTCTTGTATGTGGAAGACTGTGCCGAGGGGCTTGTTAGCGCGACGCTGAACTACGAATCGCAGGAGCCGCTGAATTTGGGAAGCGGACGGGAAATCACGATTCGCGACCTGACAAATCTGGTGGCAAAGTTCTCTCGCTTCGAGGGAAAAATCGTCTGGGACAGTACGAAACCTGACGGACAGCCGCGCCGCTGCCTTGATGTCAGCAAAGCCAGGGCGGCGCTGGGATGGACAGCCGGCACATCTCTGGAAGATGGACTCAAAAAGACCATCGAATGGTTTGAGCAACATCCGTCTGGCAAGAGCGCGTGACAGGCGCGGTGGGAAGTTCGCCGGACAGATCCATGGATCGAACCAACAGTAGAGCCGCGCTGGACGTCGCGCTTTCGGCCAACGCGGGCGCGTATCGGCGATCCGTGCAGTCGGGGACAGCCGGCGATTGCTGGGATCTGGTCATTCTCACCGCCGCCAACGAAAAACAAGCCGAAGGATATCGACAGGAGCTGGCGCTGCGCGAGCGGGCGGTTGGGCCGAGCGGGGCATTCTTCCCGGCGGCGCAGCGAACGCTGGTCGTTCCCGATCCACCGGGGCGGCGCGCCGGCAGCGGCGGAGCGACGCTCGCCGCAATCGCGGCGGCAGCACGATCGCTCGGACTTTCCCAGGACGACCTTCGTCACCATCACATCCTGCTCATTCACAGCGGCGGCGCGAGCCAGCGACTGCCGGCGTATTCACCGCTCGGAAAAATCTTCGCCCCGCTGCCATTGCTGCGGCCAGATGGACAGATCGCGACGCTGTTTGATCATCTGTATGTGACGCTAGCCGGGCTTCCGCAGCGGCTGGGACCGGGGATGCTCGTGCTGGCCGGTGATGTGTTTCTGCTGTTCGATCATCGGTCCGTGCCGCAGGCGAAGGCGGGTGTGACCGCGATCACAATGCGAGTCGAAGCCGAGCAGGGTTCGGCGCATGGTGTGTTCGTGAGCGATGCCGCAGGGCGTTAGTGCTTCATTCCATCTGAATCTGCGGATAGAGCCGGCGTAGCTTGATGCGAGCGGCGGCGGTTTCGAATTGCCAATCGATCTTCTTCGTCGGGCCGTTTCGATCTTTGTTCCAGATCGAGACGCGTTCTCGCAGCGTCGTTTCGTCGCCGATGCGGTCGTTGAGGCACTGTTTTCCCAGCACCCTCAGTTCGCACTCGGCCATGTTGAGCCAACTGCGTCAGTCAGCCTCGGACACGATTCGATTTTAGCATGTTTGCGGCGAAGACGCGACGGCAACCGCGCGATTCCCGGCCCAACTTCCGCTTTCGCGCCAACATCCGTGAAACGATGGGTTTCCTTGACACTGGCACAGCCGCCTCGCGTTGATGACTCAGTCTCAAATCAACTTCTCCGCAATCTGCACCGCGTTCGTCGCGGCTCCTTTGCGGATCTGATCGCCGCTGACAAACAGATCAATCCCGCGTCCATCCTCGCGGCTGATATCCTGGCGGATCCTTCCAACCAGCACTTCATCCTGCCCGCTGGCTTCGGCGGGCATGGGGAAATGGTTGTTGGCGACGTCGTCGACAATTTTCACGCCGGGGGCTTTGGAGAGGATCTCCCGCACCTGCTGCGGCGTCATCGGGCGCTCGAACTCAATGTTAATCGACTCGCTATGCGCCCGCGGTACCGGCACGCGAATGCACGTGGCGGTGATCATGATCCGCGGGTCGGCGAAGATTTTTCGCGTCTCGAGGACCATCTTGTTCTCTTCTTCGTTGTAGCCGTTCTCGGCGATCTTCGAATTGTGGCTGAAGAGGTTGTTCACGATTGGGTGCGGGAACTTTTCTTTCCTGATCTCGGCGCCGGCGGCGTAAGCCTTCATCTGCGCGTCCAGCTCATACAAACCCCACGCCCCCGCCCCGCTCACGGCTTGATACGTGCTGATCACCAGCCGCCTCACGCGATTGGCCTTGTGCAGCGGCCACACCGGAACATTCATGATAATCGTCGAGCAATTGGGATTGGCGATCAGCCCGGCGTGCTTCTTGATCGCTTCCGGATTCACTTCGGGAACGACCAATGGAATCCCATCCTTCAGGCGGAACGCGCTGGTGTTATCGACGACGATCGCGCCGGCTTTCACCGCCGACGGGGCGAACTCTTTGCTGATGGAGCCGCCGGCTGAGAAGAACGCGATCTTCACACCCGCGAAGGAATCGTGCGTGAGCTCTTCAATCACGTACTCTTTGCCGGCGAACATAACCGTCTTCCCCGCGCTGCGGCTGCTGGCCAGCAGCTTCAGGCTCGCGATCGGGAACTTGCGTTCCGCGAGCACGTTGAGGAATTCCTGACCCACCGCGCCGGTGGCGCCCACGATCGCAACATTGACGGCCATCGCACTCACTCCTGCGAATCAATCGTGACGCTCGATTTGGCGTCACGTGTAAATGAAATCAGCCACACGCCTCGACCCGAACTGAAACCCAAACAACGGAAGATAACGCACGCGACCCGAGTGAAGCTTAAGCTTCATTTGGTCGTCGGCGTTTTCTTCATCGTCGTAAGTTTCATCGGCCAAAGCCTGTGGCTGCCAGATTCAAGCAAACTATCGCCGCCGACCAACGCCGACGGTCCAACAATCATTGCAGAACCCAGCAGTAAAGCAAGCAGCCGCGGCTTTCGACTTGACCCGCGCCAAAACCCCTCGCATAATCTTTGGCCTGCATTCGGCCCGACGCCCCCATCGTCTAGTGGCCTAGGATATCTGGTTCTCAGCCAGAGGACAGGGGTTCGACTCCCCTTGGGGGTACTTTATATAAGTCATTTAATATAAATGACTTACGATAATATGACGGACAAATATTGCTGGTGTTACCAAATTAGCGATCTCAATACCGAATTAACATCGCCGCTTTATAAGGCAACGTAGGGTCGACGGATCGCCCCGCTTATGGCGTGTATCACCTCCAGTTCTTATCCGTCCGCCCAACTTTTCGCGCGCCCACCCTCTGGGTGGTTGGTGGATTCGGGTACCTCGTCGACACCAAGCTGATTGTCATCAACTTCCTACGAGACCCATCCGCATATTGCCGTCGTTTTGGGCTTTTTCGAATGTGTCGAACAACGGATCAGCCAAAGGGGCTCCAGTTCCCCCTGCTATTCCTGCCACCGAAGACCCGCCGCGTAGCCGATGGAGCGGATGCGGAACCGCCTCCTGTCACAGGCTGATTGCGGCGGCGGACCATATTCGGCACCACGAAGGTCCTCGCATTAATGGGCGGTGAACGCGGAAGTCAGAACAGCAAAATCGAATGGACGCACCACACGTTGCTTCAATGGGGCCGCGTTCAGATGAGCGCGGAAGTGTGGTCAGGTGTATAAGGTCCCGCAACCGCCGCTGTGGCTTCAATGGGGCCGCGCTCGGATGAACGCGGAAGTCACAAATGCGGACACGAATTCTGGCTCGATTGGGTGCTTCAATGGGGCCGCGCTCGGATGAACGCGGAAGTGCCCTGTTGGAGGGTCAGCCAAAAGGCTAACACCAGAGCTTCAATGGGGCCGCGCTCGGATGAACGCGGAAGTCGGCCCCACGAATGCAGTCGCCGTCGCCGGGCGACGCTTCAATGGGGCCGCGCTCGGATGAACGCGGAAGTGTGACGCGGCACCCCTTTGCCTCGGCTTTATAGCCGACGCTTCAATGGGGCCGCGCTCGGATGAACGCGGAAGTCGAGCAGCGCACAATTACAAACATCATCAACCAGCTGCTTCAATGGGGCCGCGCTCGGATGAACGCGGAAGTGGCGCGATCATCTATGCGATTCGCGTCGCCAAGCAGGCTTCAATGGGGCCGCGCTCGGATGAACGCGGAAGTGGCGGCGAGAGCGACGGCAAGCTGGCAAGAATTACCGCTTCAATGGGGCCGCGCTCGGATGAACGCGGAAGTGATTTAGCTACCTCTCTATCTCTGATTCCGCACGATGCTTCAATGGGGCCGCGCTCGGATGAACGCGGAAGTAAAAATCTGGCTTTCGTCGGCGCTCGGCCCAGCGCGCTTCAATGGGGCCGCGCTCGGATGAACGCGGAAGTCCGTCATTCCGGGCATGAATACCAGCAATGCCGGAAGGCTTCAATGGGGCCGCGCTCGGATGAACGCGGAAGTCCGTGGCGTCATAGTCGAAATCGAGCGATGATGTCACGCTTCAATGGGGCCGCGCTCGGATGAACGCGGAAGTGTCGGCATCACGGGCAGCTCATCGGTCTACATCGCGCTTCAATGGGGCCGCGCTCGGATGAACGCGGAAGTCGCATTGACCCCGCAGGAACTTCGGGTGGCGTGTACGCTTCAATGGGGCCGCGCTCGGATGAACGCGGAAGTGATCATTCCGGTGATCGGCGCGGATGGGAACGTCTAGCTTCAATGGGGCCGCGCTCGGATGAACGCGGAAGTCGCAGAAACCGCGACCACCCAATAGGCAAATGTTGGCTTCAATGGGGCCGCGCTCGGATGAACGCGGAAGTCCCCCCGGGCCGGCCGATTCGTATCCCCGCAATTAGGCTTCAATGGGGCCGCGCTCGGATGAACGCGGAAGTCATCGAATGTATATGGTCCCCGGCCAGTGTCCCGGAGCTTCAATGGGGCCGCGCTCGGATGAACGCGGAAGTCACTTGAGAGCTCATAGGGTGGCGTATTTTATTCAGCTTCAATGGGGCCGCGCTCGGATGAACGCGGAAGTGCGACCGTCACGGTGCGCACTGGGCGCGTTTCGGTGGCGCTTCAATGGGGCCGCGCTCGGATGAACGCGGAAGTCGGCCCCTTGCGGGTTCTGCAGCATCGCCATCGCGATGCTTCAATGGGGCCGCGCTCGGATGAACGCGGAAGTCGCACTACCCGCAACCCAACCGGCCCAGCCGGCGATGCTTCAATGGGGCCGCGCTCGGATGAACGCGGAAGTCCGCACCCGTGCTCGGCGCTGCGAGGTAGTAGATGTCGCTTCAATGGGGCCGCGCTCGGATGAACGCGGAAGTCATCGTCGTCAGACCTTTTGGTTATCGACACCTTGGCTTCAATGGGGCCGCGCTCGGATGAACGCGGAAGTTAGAAGGGTCCGGAAGTAGCCGTTCCAGAATGGCTGGCTTCAATGGGGCCGCGCTCGGATGAA
>Ga0182024_10027139_pt1 | contig 10033 bp, 5 predicted proteins | sample P32metaG_FD_120480 | JGI IMG/M metagenome (GOLD analysis project Ga0182024, IMG submission 120480) | Permafrost microbial communities from Stordalen Mire, Sweden - P3-2 metaG (Illumina Assembly) | ecosystem: Environmental > Terrestrial > Soil > Wetlands > Permafrost | place: Sweden: Stordalen...
GAATTCGCCGCCGATCTTGACGTCATTGCCGCCTCCTTGCGGGAAAATGGCGACGCCGACCTGGCGGAAGGCCGCCTGCAAAACCTGCGCGAAGCGGTGGCCGCGTTCGGCTTTCACCTCGCCGCCATGGATGTGCGCCAGAATTCCGATGTGCATGAACGCGCCGTGGCCGAACTTCTCAGCGTGGCAGGGGTGGGCGCCGATTACCTCAAGCTCGACGAGGAGGCGCGCGGGAAAATGCTGCTGGAGGAGCTTTCCCATGCCAGGCCCTTGCGCTCGCCCTATGTCCGCTATTCGGCGGAGACGGCGCGCGAGTTGGCCATCGCCGACCGCGCCGGCGCGCTCAAAGCGCATTTCGGCAAGGGCGCGGTGACCAATTATGTGATTTCCAAGGCGGCCACGCCTTCGGACCTTCTGGAAACCGCGATCCTGATGAAGGAAGCAGGATTGTTTTTGCCGGGAAATGAACCGAAGGCCGGGCTTCGCATCGTTCCGTTGTTCGAAACCATTGACGATCTTCGCCGCAGCGCGGAGGTGATGAGCGCCTATTTCTACCAGCCTGTGGTGCGCGCCATGATCGCCGCCCAGGACAATCTGCAGGAAGTGATGATCGGCTATTCCGACAGCAACAAGGATGGCGGCTATGTCACCTCCACCTGGGAAATCCGCGCCGGCATCGCCCGGCTGGTGCAGCTCGGCCGCGAGCGCGGCATCCGCATGCGCTTTTTCCACGGCCGAGGCGGCGCGGTGGGTCGCGGCGGCGGCTCCAGCTTCGACGCCATCCGCGCCCTGCCCGCCGGCGCCTCGCATGACGGCATCCGCATCACCGAGCAGGGCGAAGTGGTGGCATCGAAATACGGCGATCCCGAAATTGGCCGCGCCAGCCTAGAAACCATCGTCGCCGCCTCGCTGCTGGCGGAGCTTTCGCCGGAAGCCGATGCGGCGGACGGCGAAGGCGGCGCGTTGCTGGCCGCTTTCAGCGAAGCGGCTTATCGCGCCTATCGCGGCCTGGTTTATGAGACGCCCCATTTCGAGGTCTATTTCCGCGAGGCCACGCCGCTGCTGGAAATCGCCGATCTCAAGATCGGCAGCCGCCCCGCCTCGCGCACCACGTCCGGCCGCATCGAGGATTTACGCGCCATTCCCTGGGTGTTCAGCTGGTCGCAGGCGCGGGTGATGCTGCCGGGCTGGTTCGGCTTCGGCAGCGCCGCGGCAAAAATCGGCGCAGACAGGCTGCGCCCGCTTTACAAAAACTCTGCTTCCTTCCGCACCACCATCGCCAATATGGAAATGGTGCTGGCCAAATCCTCCATGCCGATTGCGCGGCGTTATGCCGAACTGGTCGCGGATCGCGCCCTGGCCGGTAGCATCACCGCCCGCATCGAACAGGAATGGCAGGCGACGGTGGCCGCGGTGCTGGACATCAGCGGCCAGAAAAGCCTGCTGGACGCCGATCCGCGCCTCAAAGCCTCAATCCAGAGCCGGCTGCCCTATGTGGACGCCCTCAATCACTTGCAGGTGGACCTGCTCCGGCGGCGGCGCGGCGGCGACGCCGATGCCGATATCCATCGCGGCATTCACATGTCGATCAACGGCGTGTCGGCGGGCTTGCGCAACAGCGGCTGAAGGGCCGTGCCAAAGCGGCACATAGCCACTATGCCGCACTCCTGAGATGACGTTCCAGGCTTACATCTGGGTCATGGAAAAGCAGGTTCCGATGAAGCTTGCCGCCCGCCGCGCCGTCATGGGGCGCTGCCCCTGTTGCGGCCAGGGCAAGCTGTTTCGCGCCTATCTCAAACAGGTGGAAAATTGTTCGGCCTGCGGCGAGTGTTTTGGCGCGATCCGCGCCGACGATGCCGCGCCGTGGCTCACCATCATCATCGTCGGCCATATTTTCATTCCCCTGATGCTGGTGATCGTGGCGATATCGACCATACCGGCCTGGGCGTCAGCGATCCTGTGGTGCGGCGTGTTCACGCTCCTGTCGCTGGCGATCCTGCCGCGCGCCAAGGCCCTGTTCATCGCCATCCTGTGGCGGACCGGTGCGCCGGGAAGCAACGCGGCTTAGGCAGGGCTATCCGCACGGCCTATTCAGCCGGGGCGGGATGGGGCTCATGGCCGCCGGGATCGCGGCGGGGACGGGCCTGGCCTTTTGCCCCGCGATTGATCAATTTCCAGTGCGATGCACGTTCGCCCAGGCCGTCGAGATAAATGTAGATCACCGGGGTGATGTAGAGCGTCAACATCTGGGACAGGAGCAGCCCGCCCACCACCGCCAGGCCCAGGGGCTGGCGCGCTTCCGAGCCGGCGCCAAGACCGATTGCCACCGGCATCGTGCCCATCAAGGCTGCCATGGTGGTCATCATGATCGGGCGAAAGCGCACCAGGGCCGCCTCGAAGATCGCGTCCGTGGCGTTGGCCTTTTCCGCGCCCCGCTGTTTGTGGAGCGCGAAGTCGATCATCATGATGGCGTTCTTCTTGACGATGCCCACCAGCATGATCATGCCGACAAAAGCGTAGAGACTCAGCGGCACGCCGAACAGATAAAGTGTGATCAACGCGCCCACCGCCGCCGAAGGCAAGCCCGACAGAATCGTCAGAGGGTGGATGAAGCTCTCATAGAGAATCCCCAGAATGATGTAGACCGTGACGATTGCGATGGCGAGAAGCAGGCCCATATTGCCCAGCGAAGACTGGAAAGCCTGGGCTTGCCCCTGGAACTGGCCGAGCACCGTTGACGGAATGCCCAGCTGATCGCGCGTCTGGGTGATCGTGTTCACCGCGTCGCTGAGGGCGTAGCCGCTGGTGAGATTGAACGAGATTGTCACCGCGGGAAGCTGGCCCAGATGGTTGACCGCCAGCGGCATGGTGCCGGGCGTCATTCGGGTGACGGCGCTGAGCGGCACCAGCGCATTGACCGTGCTGCCAGCCGAGGTCGAGGAGGAACTGGTGGTGCCGGCGGGATTGATGCCGACGCTGGAACTGGCGGAGCCGCCGGCCCCATTCGAGGAAATATAAAGCTGGCCGATATCGTTGATGTCGCTCTGGTATTGCGGCAGCAGCTCCAACATCACCCAATATTCCGCGTCGCTGGCATAGATGGTGGAAACCTGCTCGCCGCCGAAACTGGCACCCAGCGCGGTCTCGATGGAGGAGATCGACACCCCGCGCGAAGCGGCCTGGTCGCGGTCGATATCCACATTGATCGATGGAGAGTTGAAATTCATGTCGCTGGTGACATCGGCAAAGCCCGGCGCGTGGGACAGCGCGTTCATCAGCTTGCTGGCATCCTGGCGCAATTCGGTCTGGTTGGTATCCTGCAGGGTATATTGATAGGTGGACTTGGATTGCTGGCCGCCCACCCGGATTGCCGGCGGGTTCTGCATGTACGCATTGACGCCTTCTACCCGGGCCAGCTTGGGGCGAAGCTCCTGGATGATCTCATCGGCGCTGAGGGAGCGGTCGCTGGTCGGCTTGAGCTTCAGCAGCATGGAGCCCGTATTGACGCCTGAACTGGCGCCACCGGAGCCAACCGAGGATTCAACTGCCTCGACATTGGGATCGCGCGCGACAATGGCGGCCAGTTGCGCGGTGTAGATGGTCATCTGGTCGAACGAGGTGCGGTCAGCCGCTTCCAGATTGACGTTGATCTGCCCGGTGTCCTCGGAAGGAATAAAATCCTCCTGGCTGATCCAAAACATAAAGACCGTCGCCACCAGGCTGAGCGCGAACACGCCCAGGATGACGGGGCCATGGCCGATGCTCCATTTCAGGCTGCGCTCATAGCCGCCCTGCACCCGATTGAAGGTGTTTTCGGTCCAGTGATAGAATTTGCCGTGGCTGCTGTCCTTGGCCGGCCGGATAAAGCGGCTGCACAGCATCGGCGTCAAGGTCACCGAAATCAACCCCGAGATCACAATCGCCATCACAATGGTGACGGCGAATTCGTGCAGCAGCCGTCCGACAATGCCGCTCATGAACACCACGGGAATGAACACCGCCGCCAGCGACACGGTCATGGAAAGGATGGTGAAAGCGATTTCCCTGGAGCCGTTGAGTGCCGCCTCGCGCGGTTCTTCGCCCTGCTCGACATGGCGGACGATATTTTCCAGCATCACAATGGCATCGTCCACGATGAAGCCGACCGAAAGGGTCAGTGCCATCAGGGAAAGATTGTCCAGGCTGTAGCCCAGGAAGGACATGCCCGCGAAGGTGCCCAGAACCGTGATGGGCAGCGCCAGGGAGGGAATGATGGTGGCGGACAAGGTGCGCAGGAAAAGGAAGATCACCGCCACCACCAGCACGGCGGCGATTATCAGGGTCATCTGCACATCAGCGACCGAGGCGCGAATGGACTGGCTGCGGTCATAGACCACGGTCAGATGCGCCGAGCTGGGCAAGGTCTGGACGAAGCGGGGAATGACCTGATTGACCGAATCCACGATCTGGATGGTGTTGGAGCCGGGCTGGCGCTGGATCGACAATACGATGGCGCGCTTGCCGTTGTACCAGGTGGCGGCCAGGTTGTTCTGGTAGCTGTCAATGGCTTGGCCGACATCGGCGATACGCACCGGCGAGCCGTTGCGCCAGGCGATGATCTGGTGCGACCAGTCCGCCGCGGTGGTGAGCTGGCCATTGACGTGAATCTGGGTGGCCTGGGTGCGCCCGTTGAGGGTGCCGGTGGCGATATTGACATTGGCCTGCTGCACCGCGCTCGCCACCTGGTCAATGCCGATATTGCGCGTGGCCAGCGCGGTGGGGTCCATCTGCAGCCGCACCGCATAGGCGGCGGCGCCGAAGACATTGATCTGGGCAACGCCGCTCAAGGTGGAAAGCTGGCGGGCAAGAAGATTTTCCGCGTATTGATCCAGCACATAGAGCGGCATCGAATCCGACTGGATGGCAATGAACAGGATCGGCGCATCGGCCGGATTGACCTTGCGCAGCGTGGGCGGGCTCGGAATATTGACCGGCAATTGGCGCGAGGCCTGCTGGATCGCGGCCTGAACATCTTCCGCCGCGCCGTCAATGTTCCTGTCCAGATCGAACTGGATGGTGATGGAAGTGCGGCCCGATGAGCTTGACGAGGTCATCGAGCTGACGCCCGGGATGGTGGAGAACTGGTTCTCCAGCGGCGTCGCCACAGCGGAGGCGACGGTCTCCGGATCGGCGCCGGGCAGGCTGGCGGAAACCGTGATGGTGGGGAAGTCCACCGCCGGCAATTCGCTGACCGGCAGATTGCTGTAGCCGAACACGCCGAATATCACCAGCGCGGCCATCAGCAGGGTGGTGAGGACCGGCCGTTCGATAAAGATGCGCGAGATGTTCATGTCGGCATGTCGGAAGCAGCGGAAGCGGCCTGCGGCTTGCCACCGCCCTTCTGCACCGCCACCTTTGCGCCGGCCGTTACCCTGAGCTGGCCATCGGTGATCACGGTGTCGCCCGGTTTGATGTCGCCCGCGATGGCGTCATTGACGCCGTCATCGTTGAGTACTTTCACGGTCTTGGATACCGCGACGGGCAGGTTGTCCTGTCCGTCTTTTTTGCCCTGGCCGCTCCGGACTTTCGGATAGGTCACCACATAGACATAACTGGAATCCGGGCCCAGATTGACCGCATCGCGCGGCACCATAGTGGCGCCCTGAATCTGGTTCATGGTGACGCCGATATTGACGCTCTGGCCCGGCACCAGGCGCTGATCGTCATTGGCGAAGGTGGCGCGCAGCTCGATCGTGCCGGTCGCGGAACCGACAATGTTGCTGACAAAATCCACCGGCGCCGATTCACTGCCGTTCGGCGCGCCCGGCATCGGCACCATGGCGGTGAGCTTGCCCGCCGTCATCTGGTTTTGAATCTGGGTGAGCTGGCTCTGGGGCAGGAAGAAGGAAATCTTGATCGGCCGAATCTGGGTGATGGTGACCAGCGGCGTCGCCCCCGCCACGGTGATCAGATTGCCGGGCTGGATGATGATAGGGCCGGTCTTGCCGTCAATCGGCGAGACGATTTTGGTATAGCCGAGATTTTCCGCAGCGATATTGACCGCCGCCTGGTCGGAATTGACCTGTGCGACATCGGCCTGGGCGGTGGCGACGGCCTGGTCGCGGCTTTGCTGCGAGGTGGCGTTGGCCGCATACAGCGCGGTAAAGCGCTGCTGATCGTTAAGGGCGCTTTGCGCCATGGCCTGGTCCTTGGCGAGCATGGCGCGCGCCTGGGCCAGCGCATTCTGGTAGGGCGCGGGATCAATCAGGAACAGCGGATCGCCCTTGTGCACGATCTGGCCTTCCTGAAAATAGGCCTGAAGCAATTTGCCCGCGACCTGGGCGTTGACCTGAACGGTGGCGGGCGACACCACGCTGGCGATGGTATGGTCGATCACGCTGACGTCGGCGCGCGTTGCCGCGGCCACATGCACCGGCGGCGGCGGCGGCGGTTTCTTGTTCCCCGCCATCAAATCCGCGATGACATGCCACGCCAGCGCGACCAGGATGAGTCCGCCAAGTCCAGCCAATATCCATTTGGTGCGGCGAGAAAGCCGCCCGACGCTTTTCTTCGCTGTTTTGGTGACGCCGGCAAGGACGGGAGAAAATTCGCTGACCGATGCCATTCGTACCTGCCAATAATTTTCCGGCGGTACCGCCGGGAATGCATAAAACGGCCACGGCCAATGCCGCGGGCCGCGAAGCCCGACAAAAAGGTCCCGTTCGGATAAGTCATTCTCCCGGCTAATGTTCCATCGCGGCCCGGTTTTTCTAGGAGGAAAATTGCGCGCAAATGTGACGAATGCTTCGCCACTCTGCTGCGTTGCGTGAAGGATTCTTGATTTGTCGCTTTGTTTCGCGGCTTTCTTGCTGCCCCGACAATGTTGCCGGCTGCAGGTTCCCAATACGCATGACTGATGTTATGGTTCCCCCAATCATATCCCGCCACAAGAAAGACATATCGTGTTCCTGGAACAGCGAGATTTTCTGACGCCCGCCGAAGTGGCGCGCCTGACCGCCCTGGCGCGAGAGATTCCCTTTCTCGATGGACGGCTCTCCAATCCCCACAACACCACCAAATTGAATCAGCAGGGGGATGTGGGCGATGGCCGCCATGCCGAGGCCTCCCGCATCGTGTTTGATGCGTTTGCGCGTTCGCGCCCCTTTCAGGACTTCGCCATGCCGAAAATCGTGGCGCCGCCGATGTTGGCGCGTTACGAGCCCGGCATGAAATACGGCGCCCATTCCGACACTGCCTTCATGCAGGTGATCGATGGGGGGGCGCCCACCCGCTTGCGCTCGGACCTGTCCGCGACCGTTTTTCTCAATGACCCGGGCAGCTATGACGGCGGCGAGCTGGTGCTACATCTGGGCACAAGGCCGGTTCCGATTAAAGGCGCGCCCGGCGAACTCTTCGCCTATCCCTCCACGCTTCTGCACGAAGTGCGGCCGGTGACCAGGGGCCAGCGCCTGGTCGCGATCACCTTTGTCCAAAGCCTTGTTCCGGACGAAAGGAACCGCAACGCGCTGTTCGAGCTCAAGGACGTATGGGCGCTGGAAAGTCTTAAAATGGACTGGGTCAACCGGGTGCGGATGGCAGTGGTGCTGGAGAACCTGACCCGGTTATGGTCGCAGCTCTGACGCTCTTGCGCTTGGCATGGATCGGTGAGACGAGTAGCCGATAGTCCGGGGAAAAAGCAGCATGGAAGAAAGTTTCCGCAAGGCGGCCCTGGAATATCATCGCCTTCCCCGGCCCGGAAAACTGTCCATCCAGCCGACCAAGCGCATGGCCACCCAGCGCGATCTGGCGCTGGCCTATTCTCCCGGCGTCGCCGCCGCCTGCGACGCCATTGTCGCCGATCCCGCCGCCGCGCGCGACCTGACCGCCCGGGCCAATCTGGTTGCGGTGATCACCAACGGCACGGCGGTGCTGGGGCTGGGCAATATCGGCCCCCTCGCCGCCAAGCCGGTGATGGAGGGCAAGGCCGTCCTGTTCAAGAAATTCGCCGGCATTGACGTGTTCGACCTGGAGGTGGATGCGGCTGATGTGGACCTTTTTTGCAACGTGGTCGCGGCACTGGAGCCCACCTTCGGCGGCATCAATCTGGAAGACATCAAGGCGCCGGAATGTTTCATCATCGAAAAGCGCCTGCGCGAGCGGATGAAGATTCCGGTTTTTCATGACGATCAGCACGGCACCGCCATCGTCTGTGCCGCCGCCATCCGCAACGGGCTGGTGTTGCAGGGCAAGAAACTTTCCGAGGTGAAGCTGGTGACGTCGGGCGCCGGCGCGGCGGCGCTGGCCTGTGTGGACCTTCTGGTCGAAATGGGCCTGCCGGTCGGCAATGTCACACTCACCGACATCAAGGGTGTGGTGCATGTCGGGCGCGACAAGGACATGCCCTCCAACATGGCGCGCTATGCGAGGCAGACCGACGCCCGCACTTTGGGCGAGGTGCTGGCCGGCGCTGATGTCTTTCTGGGTCTGTCGGCCCCCAATGTGCTGAAAAAGGAATGGCTGTCGCAGATGGCGGACAAGCCGCTGATCCTGGCGCTGGCCAATCCCGACCCGGAAATCCTGCCTGATGTCGCCAAGGCGGCGCGGCCCGACGCCATCATCGCCACCGGACGCTCGGATTACGTCAACCAGGTCAACAATGTCCTGTGCTTTCCTTTTGTCTTTCGCGGCGCGCTGGACGTGGATGCCACCACCATCAACGAACCCATGAAAGTCGCCGCCGCGCTCGCCATCGCCGATCTGGCCCGCGCCGAATGCAGCGATGAAGTGGCTCAGGCTTATGGCGGCGACACGTCCGGCTTCGGCCCGGACTACATCATCCCCAAGCCTTTCGATCCGCGCCTGATCCTGCATATCGCGCCGGCGGTGGCGCGGGCGGCGATGGATTCGGGCGTGGCGCGGCGGCCGATCACCGATTTCGACGCCTATGCGCGCGAACTGGAGAAATTCGTCTATCGCTCTGGCCAGTTGATGCGCCCGGTGTTTGAGATCGCGCGCCGCGCGCTCAAGCGCGTGGTCTATGCCGAGGGCGAAGAGGAACGTGTTTTGCGCGGCGTCCAGACCGTGGTGGATGAAGGCCTGGCGAGGCCGATCCTGGTCGGCCGCAAGGCTGTGATCCGGGAGAAGACCGCGGCGCTGGGCCTCAGGCTCGATCTTTCCAAACAGGTGACGATCCTGGATCCGGAAGAAGACGAAGAGATCTTCGCTCCCCTGCGCCATCGCTATCAGAAAATCGTGGAACGGCGCGGCGTCACACCCGATGCGGCAACACGCTGGCTGCAAACCAGACGCGCCATCGCCGCCGCGATCCTGCTGGAAGCCGGCCATGCCGATGCGGCCTTGTGCGGCGGGGTGGGCGACTGGCTGCGCCAATACAAGCAGATCGCGCCCATCATTCCGCATCCAGGCGCCAGCCGCACTTACTCCCTTTCCGGCCTGATCCTGCCCAATGGCGCGCTGTTCTTCTGCGATACCCATCTCAACATGGACCCCACTGCCGAGCAGATTGCCGAAATGACGCTGTTGGCGGCCCGGACGGTGCAGCGCTTCGGGCTCACGCCAAAGGCCGCCCTGCTCTCCCATTCGACCTTCGGCGCTTCCGCCGCGCCCTCGGCCCGCAAGATGCGCGAGGCGCTGAGCTTGATCCGCGCCCGCGCGCCGGAACTGGAAGTGGATGGCGAGATGCATGCCGATGCGGCGTTGTCCGAGGCGCTGCGTTCACGGCTGGTGTCGAACAGCCCGCTGACGGGCTCGGCCAATCTTCTGGTCATGCCGACGATCGACGCCGCCAATATCGCACTGACTCTTCTGTCAGCCGCCACCGAAGCCCTGCTGGTGGGACCGATGCTGCTGGGCATGTCCAAGCCGATTCATGTGCTGGTGCCATCGGTCACCGCGCGCGGCATTGTCAACATGACCGCGCTGGCGTGCGCGCAAGTTGATCAGACGGACTGAGAGACCGGCTTATTTGGCCGCCGGATTGATGGCGTCGATGCGGATTTGGGCCTGGATGGTTGGGTCTCTGGGGAGTTCGGCC
>Ga0182024_10027140_pt1 | contig 10032 bp, 12 predicted proteins | sample P32metaG_FD_120480 | JGI IMG/M metagenome (GOLD analysis project Ga0182024, IMG submission 120480) | Permafrost microbial communities from Stordalen Mire, Sweden - P3-2 metaG (Illumina Assembly) | ecosystem: Environmental > Terrestrial > Soil > Wetlands > Permafrost | place: Sweden: Stordalen...
CGCGATCGTCACTAGCGACGTGGAGACTGCGGCACGCTTTGAACGGGAGGTCGATTCGGCTACCGTTTATGTGAATGCATCGACGCGTTTCACCGACGGCTTTGAATTCGGATTTGGCGCGGAAACTGGAATCTCGAGCAACCGGCTGCATGCGCGCGGGCCGATGGGGCTCAATGAGTTGACCACATATAAGTACGTGCTGCGCGGGACGGGACAAGTCCGCGCCTGAAGTTTGGCGCGAAATCAAATCAAATGCGGGTAGGGTTGTTCGGCGGCAGTTTCAATCCAATTCATCTCGGGCATTTGCGCGCGGCCGAGGAAGTTCGTGAGACGTTGCAGCTCGACCTGGTGTATTTCATCCCGGCCGCGTCGCCGCCGCATAAGGCGGAAGGCGATTTGGCTCCGGCGGAGCATCGGCTGGCGATGGTGCGGGTGGCGACCAAGGGCAATCGCCATTTCATGACGTCGGATGTCGAGATTCGGCGGGCGGGGCGATCGTACACGATCGACACGGTGCGTTATTTTCTCGCGACGCTGCGGCAGCCGGCGACGCTGTACCTGTTGATGGGCGCGGATCAATTTGCGGAGCTGGATTCGTGGAAGGAGCCTGAGGAACTGGCGCGGCTGTGCAACTTTGCCGTTCATACAAGGTTAACCGAAGGGAAAGACGGGCCGCCCCGAATTTCAGTTGCCGCGCTCAAACGGTTTGGCTACACTCAGGCAGACGATCACTACGTGCATTCGAGCGGACAAACGCTATCTTTCGTCGAAACTACGTTCTTACCTATTTCAGCGACTGAAATTCGCGGTAAATTGCATCACGGTGAATCGATCAGGTACCTGGTGCCGATCGACGTCGTCGATTACATCAAGCGTCACGCGCTGTATTGAGGATCGCTCTGCTTAAATCTTCGCGTTCATTTCAATCCCGATCGAACCATCCACAGGCGGCGAACCCGCCGGCCAATCGCGGTCAGATTTCTTGACAGCGCTGAAGAAGGCCATTGCCGCGGCCGAAGCGGCGCTGGAAAAAAAGGCCTACGACCTGGTCGTGCTCGAAGCCGAGCATCTGAAATCGGTTGCGGATTATTTCCTGGTGGCGACGGGACGCTCCGACGTGCAGGTGCAGGCGATCGCGCGGGGAATCGAGGAGGCGATGGGCAACGCCGGGCAGCGAGCGCTGGCCGTCGAAGGGATGCATCACGCGCACTGGGTGGTGCTCGACTACGACGACGTCGTGATTCACCTGTTCTACGAACCGGCGCGCGAGTTCTACCGGCTCGAGACGAACTGGATCGACGCGCACGAAGTGAGGCTGCCGGAGCCGATTCGCAAGCAGGCCGAAGGTCTGCGAATCCGCGCGAGCGGATAAGAGTCCGGCGCGCGGACCGTTTTTCCTAGACGCGCTTAATCATGTGCGAGATCCACACGAGGATCACCGCGCCGATAGTGGCGACCGCAATCGCGCCGATCATACTGTTGGGTGAGCCGAAAATCGCGCCGCCGATGAGGCCGCCGACCAGGCCGAGCAGGAGGTCACCGATCACTCCGAAGCCCGAGCCGTCCATGATTTTGCCGGCCAGAAAGCCTGCAATTATTCCGACTATGATCGCAGCAATCATTTTGGGGACCTCATTCAGTTGTCGCGATAGCGCCTTGGAACAGCGCGGGTGATCGCTACTTTTTTTGTTCCATCGGAACGCCGCAGCACTTGAGCTGGCCGTTGCCGGCCTTGGTGACGATCACCTGCGATTTACAATTGCCGCAGATATAAACTTTGCCGAGCTGATTTGCCATTCGTGGATCCTGGTCCTTTCGGATGATTTGACTAAAAAATCTTGCGCCGAAAACTCACGCACCCCTGAACAGCGGTTTGCGCTTCTCGAGAAAAGCGCGCACGCCTTCGGCACGGTCGGAAGTCGTTTGTAGCAGGGCATACAGATCCTCCTCAAGCCTGATGCCCTGGTCCAAAGTCATGTCGGTGCCCTTGAGCACAGCGTCCTTGACCAGGCGCGCGGCGAGCGGAGCACGGCTCAGAATGGCCTCGGCGACGCGACCGCCGGTAGCGGCGAGATCGGCGGGACTGCCGGCAAGATAAGTAACGAGGCCAGTGCGAAGGGCATCGTCGGCTCCCAGAGCCGTTCCCGTGAGCATCAGGCGGAGTGCGTTAGCGGCGCCGATCAGGCGCGGGAGGCGCTGGGTCGCGCCGAAATGGGGCATCGTGCCGCGTTTTATTTGCGTGATCGCGAATCGAGCGGAGGAAATCGCGACGCGAATGTCGGCGGCCATCGCGAGTTCGAGTCCTTCGTCGAAGGCGTCGCCGTTGATCATCGCGACCGTAGGCTTGGAGAGCACTGCGAGCGATTCGACCAGGCGCGGATCGACGGCGTCGTCGAAGCCGATGCAGAACGTAGGGCCGGCGCCGGTCAGGACAAGCATGCGGGCGGCGTCGTCGTCCTCGACGTGCTCGAAAAGCTCGAGCATGCGGACGGCCATCGCGGGCGTCAGAATCGCGCGCGAGCCGGCGAATCGAAGCGTTGCGCTGACGCATCCGCTGGCGAACGAAACCTCGATGGAGCCGGCTGGCGCGGGGCGCGCGGCGCGACGCGGTCGAGATTTTTTTGCGGCGCGCGGCGTCAGATGCCTCCCGCGGGCGCGCGCAAATCTTTGCGCAGGATTTTGCCGAGCGGATTTTTCGGCAGCGCGTCGATGAACTCGATACGCTCCGGACGCTTGAAGCTCGCGAGGCGCGAGCGGCAGAAATCCTCGAGCTCGGACTCGGTTACCGTCGCGCCTTTGCGCACGCAGACGAAGGCCTTGACGATTTGCCCCCATTCGACGGAAGGGACGCCGATAACTGCGCATTCGTCGACCGCCGGATGGCTCATCAGGACGGTTTCGATTTCGGCGGGCGCGATATTCTCGCCGCCGCGGATTATCATGTCGTCCTTGCGGCCGGCGAAGAAGACGTAGCCGTCGTCGTCGAGCCATCCGAGGTCGCCGGTCGCGCGCCATCCGTCGGGCAATCGCGCATCGTCGTCGCGGCCGGCGTAACCCTTCATGATGCGCGGGGTGCGGATGATTAATTCGCCGACCTGGCCGTGCGAGAGAAATTTGCCGTCTTCGTCGCGCACGCGAATCTCGACGTCGGGCAACGGTTTGCCGATCGAGTTAAGGCGTTTTAGCTTCAGCTCGATCTCCTCGGGCGTGCCTTCGATCCTGTGATCGTCGGGGCCGAGCACGGTGAGCGAAGAGGTGGTTTCGGTCTGGCCGTAGGCGTTCACGAAGCCGACTTTTTTCGGGAAGACTTCGATCGCGCGGCGGATGACTTGCACCGGCATCGCCGCGCCGCCGTACGCGAGGTTGCTGAGCGTGGAGAGATCGGTTTTCGCGAATGCGGGCTCGTCGATGATCTGCTTCATCATCGTGGGGACGACGAAGGCGTGCGTGACGTGCTCGCGAGCGACGAGATCGAGCCACGCTTTCGCGTCGAACTGCGGCATTATGATCAGCTTGCGGCCGGTCCAGATGTTGGTCATGTACGCGGTCGTTCCGGCGATGTGATAGAACGGCACGCACACCAGCGCGACGCCGCGATCGGTGCCGTCGGCCATCTCGACGTTGGCGGTCACGTAGGCGGCGAAATCGCGGAAGCGCAACTGCACGCCCTTGGGCAGCGAGGTGGTGCCGCTGGTGTACATCAGAATTGAGATGTCCTCGTCCTCGACTTCGGCTTCGGACTCGTCGGGTTCGGCCTTTGCGATGAGGTCGGCGAGGCGCGGCAATCCGCGGGCACCGTCGCCGAGCGCAACGACTTTGCTCGCACGGAGGCGAGGCTGAATCTTCGCGATCAGTTCGAGGTAGCGATCACCGACGAGCAACGCCTTCGCGTCGGCAGTGTTGATCATGTACTCGAGCTCGGCATCCTTGGCGCGATAGTTCAGAGGCAGGAACGTAAGCCCGGCCTTGGCGGCAGCGTAGTAGCATTCAATGTAGAGATCGGAGTTGGTGTCGAGCACCGCGATGACCTCGCCATGCGCGAGGCCGAACTGCTTGAAGACCGCGCATAGGCGTGAGACCTGGTCGTTCAGATCCGCATAGGTAAGGCGCCGCGGCCCGAAGACCAGAATTTCCTGATCGGGCACGATCGACGCGGGGATCGTGACGAAGTTAACCGTGTTCACTGCGCGCGATTCCTCCCAGCGGGTAAACGCTTCCAGAGCCGGCGTTCGAGTTCGAGTCCTTGTCGCAGCGGCAAATCGAGGCCTTCCCAGACCGCCAGCTTGAGTATCGCGGACCGCTCGCGGCTGACTTGTGCAAACGCGCGGGCGATCGCAAGCGCGCGGCGATCCAAATCGGCCAAGGGAACCACTTCGGCGACCATACCTACAAGTAACGCGTCTTGGGCGTCAATCCAACGGCCGGTGAGGCAAAGGTCGAGCGCACGGCCTAGGCCGAGGCGGCGGGCAGTGGTCTGCGTGCCCGCGACGCCGGGAATCATACCGGCGCCGGTCTCGGGCAGTGACAGGCGGGTGTCCTCAGCGGCGATCGCGAGGTCGCATAGCAACGCCATTTCGAGTCCGCCGCCGACGGTGTAGCCGTGGATGGCGGCGATAGTCGGGATGGGCAGCGCGCGGAGCATCCCCCACACGTCGCGGCGAAAGCGGACCCATCGCGCAACTATGGGCGACGGCGCCATCCCGAACTCGGCGAGATCGCCGCCGGTCGAGAAGGCCTGGCCGGCGCCCCGCAGGACCATCGCGCGAACGTCGCGATCGTCGTGGATGGCGGCGAGGATTTGGAACAGATCGTCGCGCATCGCCATGTTGTAGGCGTTGAATTGCGCGGGGCGATTGAGCGTGACCCAAGCGACGGGGCCGCGCTTGTCGTAGAGAACCGCGCTCGAAGCGTTCGTTTTCGACGACATCAGCACGAAGCCATCAGCGGGAAGCCGTCAGGTGGACCGCAGGTCGGCGCTGTCGCTGCTCGCGATTGCGGGACGACCGCGCTCGTAAACCACGCGACCACCGACGATCGTGATATCGACGGTGAGGTTCATCAGATCGGCGGGCGTGAGCGCGAACGGGTCGCGCGGCAGCACGATAAGATCGGCAAGCCGGTCCGGCTCGATAACGCCGGCGTCGAGGCGAGCCAGCCGCGCGGCGTCGGTGGTGAAGAGCGCGAACGCGTCGGGCATCGAGAGCGCCTCCGCCGGTGCGAGCTCTGCGCCGTCTATACTGGTGCGCGAAACAGCGGCAACAATCGCGGTGAAAGGCTTGGCCGGCGTCACGGGCGCGTCGGTCGCGCCGACCAGGTGAACATTGGCGTCCTTCAGACTGCGCGCGCGATACAGATGAGCAACGAGGCCGGGCTCGGCGGCGTACTTGGGACCGCGAAAATAGATGAAGCCGGGATTGGTGACGACCCACACGCCGGCGGCCATCAGACGGTCGATGTAATTGGGCGTGATGATCCCGCCGTGCTCGATGCGAAATCGCGGAATCTCGTGTGCGCCGGAAAATTGCGTTTTGGCGGCTTCGATTGCGACGATCGCCTCTTCGAGTTCTTCGATTTCGGTGACGTGGAACGCGCAATCGAGGCCGCGTTCGAGCGCCTGCCGGACGGGGCGCGACAGGCCGGCAGGATCATACTGATAGCCGGGCATGAACTTGGCGCCAGCGAGACTGATGCCGGCGGCGCGGGCAAGCTGCTCGCATTGATCGGCCGCGTCGAGGTGCTGGCCGCCGATCATCACGCCGACGCGTTGGCCGATTGCGTTCGATTGCACCAGCTTGGCGAACTGCTCGATTTCGACGGCGCCGTTGCGCGTGGTGGCATCGGTGAATGCGGTGACTCCCGCGGCGGCCATTTCGCGGCTCATGATGCGCGCGCGCGACTCAGATTCGGCTGCAGTCACGGGCGGAAGATGATCCGACAGCCATGTCTCCATCCCGACTAAAAGGCCGGTGAGTTTCCCGGCGGCATCGCGAACCATGTTGGCGCCGTACGGCGGAGTGAAATCGGGAGCCTCGAGGCCGAGCAACGCGATCGCGCGCGAATTGAGCCACGTCGCGTGGAGAGTTTGATGACGCAGGCGCAGCGGATTCTTAGGCAGCGAATGATCGAGCTCGGCGCGCGTCGGCCCGCGCTGGTCGAGCATGAGTGCTTCGTCGCATCCGAACGCGCGCATCCAGTTGCCGGGCGGAGTCTTGCCCGCGGCGAGCCGCAGATCGGCCAGCAGATCGCCGACGGTGCGGCATCGCTGCACGGAAATTCCCGTGGCAGCAGCGGCAGCCTCGCGGAAATGGATGTGCGAATCGATGAAGCCGGGGGCGACCGTTCGTCCCGCGAGCTTGATCAGATGAGTCTGGGGACCGACCAGCGGTTCCAGATCCGCGAAGGTACCGTGCGCGGCGATCAAGCCGCCCGAGATGGCGACCGAGTCGCTGCCGGGATGGCCGAGGACGAGACCCTGGTGAAGAACTAGGTCTGCTTTCCCGGGCGCGGTTACCATCAAGTCGTCCTAATCGGAACTTGGAAGCGGCTTGGCTTCCTTGATCTTCATTTCGACGTCGCAACATTCGAGGCCGCCGGTGCCGGCCTTGTTGCAGAGCACCTCGGTGCCGCACTTTTCGCACATGTAACGCTTACCGAGCACGTTAGCCATCTGATGAACTCCTGATAAACTTAAAGTATCGCTTCAACTCGTCATTTCTGCGCGAAGGGCAATTCGGACACTATTGCCACGCCGCCCTCGCCCACTTTCAACTCCGTGCCCGGCGTCCATGCGCTGTGATGCAGGATCGCGAGCCCGATTGCGCCGAAGTGCGGCGAGCGCACGGCGCTCGTCACGCGGCCGACTTCCTTGCCGTCGAGAGTAAGGACCGCTCCAGCGGCGGGGAAGTCCGTATCATTGAACTTAAGTCCGAACATCCGTTTTTTCAAACCGCCGCGCGCGGTCGCCCGCTCGATCGTTTCCTGCCCGAGGTAACATCCCTTGTTGAAAGAGATCGCTCGGTTGAGGCGCGCCTCGAGCGCGATCGTTTTGTCCGTGGTATCGACGCCGACGCGCGCAACGCCATTCTCGATGCGGATGACTTCCAGCATAGAGGAATCGATGCGGCGCGAATGCGGCACCTTCGCGAGAATTGCAGCGATAATCGAATCGATCGAATCGCGCGGGGCGATCACGGATGCTGCAGGCCCGCCGTAACGAGGCAGGTTGCCGACGAGCGACGTGGCATCCTGGACGAAGGTCCATGGGGCCAGCGAACTCGCGCCGGTCGCGTCGAGCGCGGCTGGTCCTTCGACATCGATGACGACGAGATCTGCTGCGTCTTCGAAATCCACGTCGTCGGCGACCAATAATTTTTCGAGATGTGCATGGGTGCGCGACCAGGCGTCGGCGTCGATGTCGAGCAGCAGTGCGTCGGGGGTCACCCAGATGAACGCGTCGGCAATCACGTGCGCATGCTCGGTGAGAAACAGCGCGGGCAGAATGGCGGCGGGCTTCGCGCTTTTAACGTCGGCGGTGCACATCCCGTGGAGGAATGACGCGCGATCATCGCCGGTCACGCGTACGAGGATTCGCGCGTCGAGGGTGAGGACGCCCGCATTCGGGCGATCGGTGGAATCGAGATGCGGCACGATGGAATCAAGATACTAGAAAGTTGCTGGGTTGCGTACTGCGTGGCAGGGAACCTAACCCCTAACCCCTTCGCTCGAGGGAAGGGGGACAATCGCGTAGGGGGTCTATTCGGCTAGGTTCAACTGGGGGGATTTGACTATAATTTAAACCATCGGTAGGGGAATTCATGGGCGCTTTTATCCTCGGGTTCATTGTCGGTGCCGGTGGGGCGCTTGCGCTCTTTATCTATGACGAGGGAGATTTGTTTCTGAAGCTCTCTCGACGGATCAAGCAGACGGCAGAACGCTATCGGGAAACGCCGTAACACTGCGGGGCTAGTGGGGTGATCAATTTCGTCGCGCATAGAGCCGGCGCGCGAGTGGCGCGCAGCGGATCCGTCTCATGGCGGATCGCGTCTGCGATTGCGTTGATCGCGTTGGCTGCGGTGGCGGTCACATCGCGGCAAACCTTCGCGCAGGACGCGCAAGCGCAGGCGCTCGAGTTGAGCGACCATGCGTTCGCGATGCTCAATGCGATCAATGCGTCGTCCACCCGGGCAGGCCCTATTCTTGCGCCCGCCGCCAGTCTGGCCGGCGATGCGCAAACGCTGTCCACGGCGCTGGGTGCGCATGACAGTGCCAGCGCGGGCGGCGCGATGACGTCGATACTCAGCGATCGCGACCGGATAGAAGCCGCGGCGAAGCTTGCGGGCGGCCAGTATCCTGAGCAATGGACCGATATCAGGGGAAAGATCGCGGCGCTCGAAAAGCAGGTGCCCGCGGCGAAGGGACCACCCGTGCTCAGCGAGGTGCCCAAGTCGCATGCGTCGGTCGCGGCGCCGGCTGGAGAATCGATGCCCGTCGCGCCCAAGATCGAGATCGCATCGCGGGTCTTCCAGGCTGGAAAGGTGCGGATAAAAGGCTTCTTCGAAGGCACCGATCTCAAGTCGGCGGGAATTTTCGACGGCGATACGAAGAGCAGGGATATCGATGTAGCGAGTGCGCCGGGCGAGCAGCGAATCAACTTCGATTTCTCGATCGAGCAACCCTCGGCGACACAGTCGATTCGCGTCGCCGACGTTTACGGGCGAGAAGCGCAGGCGATGGTCTCGCCGGATCCCGCGGCAGTCGGCCCGATGAAGGGCAGCGAAGAGATGATTGAAGTCGATCCGGGCGCGACTGCGTCGCGCGGCGAGGCGGGTCCTTTGGCGGAGAGTCCTCTTGCGTCGGCGGGTCCCTCGAGGGGCAACAACACTGCGGAGATTGCGCGGCCGGACGATGAACTGTCGCCGTCGCGGCGTCATATCGAGGCGAACTCGTCGCTCGGGCCGCTGACCAATGTGCAGATCAACGTGATCGACGCCGAAGAATCAATGTCGGCGCCGGGAAATGTCGAAGTGGTCGGGCAGATCGCGGGACCGGGTGTGCGTCATGCGGGCGTTTACGTCAACGGGCGGCTGGCCAAGCCGATCGCGGTAAGCCCGACGGGATACAGCGCGTTCGATCTGACTTTTCCGATGCCGGCGGGCAGCGACGCGAAGATTCGCGCCTACGGCAACGGCAACGATTTCATTGAGGCGTCGGTGGACACGGTCGGCGGCGGCAGCGGGATGACGGAGTATCGCAATCCGCCGATGTACGCGGCGCCGTACGGTGCATATCCGCCGTCGCCCTACTATCGGCCCAATCCATACGCCTACGCGAATCCGTATGCGCCGGGCTACAATCCGTACGCGCCGAATCCGTATCCGTATGGATACCCGCCGCCGTACGGCACGCCGCCGTATGGCACTACGCCTCCCTCGAAGCCGTGGTACACCAAACTGTTTCACTAGTGCGAGCGATGAAAACTCGCCATGCTGCCGCGCTCGCGCTTGTGGGCTGGTACCTGATCTCGCCGCCACTAGGCCGACCGAAAAACGGCAACGATTATGTGGATGGTGGTGCACCGTACTATAAGTGGACAGTCCTATTAGAGTTTGACGATCTGACTCAGTGCCAAGAGCGGCGCGATTTGGAGATTCAAGACGGCGAAGACGGTTTGAAAAAACCTCCCACTGGGGACCTGTGGGCGATGGTAGAGACTGAATTAGAATGTATCGCGATCGACGATCCCCGGCTCAAGGTCCCAGCAGGCCTTTGCGATTCAGGTTGCGACTACTACACGCACCCGCAACTTAGGACACCCACCACTTCAAATTAGAACAATCGACCTGAAATTAGGACAGCGCCCGACCTTGTCCCGAACTTGCCGCGCGATGCAGGCCCGCGTAATATTCCCTTCTTAACCTTCGTTCTTATCGAGAGTGTCCAAGCAATGCTGATTCAAGCGACGCAACTGCGCCCGGGTATGATTGTCGAGTACAACAAGGACCTGTGGCGGATCATGACGATCACGCATATCAC
>Ga0182024_10027141_pt1 | contig 10032 bp, 7 predicted proteins | sample P32metaG_FD_120480 | JGI IMG/M metagenome (GOLD analysis project Ga0182024, IMG submission 120480) | Permafrost microbial communities from Stordalen Mire, Sweden - P3-2 metaG (Illumina Assembly) | ecosystem: Environmental > Terrestrial > Soil > Wetlands > Permafrost | place: Sweden: Stordalen...
ACCAATAATTAATCACGGCGCCTGCCGGAGGATTCTTCCCGACACTGCCGCTAGGGGCGAAAAAGGAACCACGAAAAACCGTATGACTCGCAACCGCAGGTGTAAACAAGTAGGCCTCCTGCTGCGGAATCGTATCTTGGTATTGTTCAAGCGGAGTGATGTCATCCAGCACCCAAAAGCTGCGTCCGTGGCTTGCAACCACCAGATCAGTGTTCTTGATCACCAGATCGTTTACAGGGGATGCCGGCAGATTCAGTTGCAGTGGCTGCCAGTGCCCGCCGTCGTCGAACGAAATGTATACACCCTGTTCGGTCCCGGCGAAAAGCAGATTCGGGCGCCGCGGATCGACTCTTACCGCATGGACATAATCGTTCGCCGGAAGGCCCGCTATCAGTTCGGTCCAAGTCTTCCCAAAATCTGTCGTCTTGAAGACGTACGGCGCGAAATCGTCGGACTTGTGGCGTTCGACCGCTAGATACGCGGTCCCGGCGTCGCGCGAGGAAGCCTCGATCATGCTGACCGTGCCCCAATCCGGCATGGCTTTAGGGGTGACGTTCTCCCAGTTCGCGCCACCATCGCGAGTCAACTGAACCAATCCGTCGTCGGTCCCTGCCCAAATCAGGTTCTTCTGTACCGGCGATTCCACCACCGAGAAGATCGTGTCGTAAACCTCGACACCGGTATTGTCCTTGGTAATCGGACCGCCTGAGGCTACCTGCTTCGACTTGTCGTTGCGCGTGAGATCGGGACTGATGATCGTCCAACTCATGCCGCTATCCGTTGTCTTGAACAGCACTTCGCCCGCAAAGTACATCGTCTTGGGGTCGTGCGGCGAAAAGGCGATGGGCTCTGTCCACTGGAAGCGGTGTTTGACGTCGCCCGCCGCCCACCCGATCGGGTTCACCGGCCAGGGATTCACCGCCTGCTCTTCGCCGGTGCGGTGATCTTGGCGCGTGATCTCACCGCCGTAAGAACCGGCGTACACTATCTCTGGGTCGGTCGGGTCGGGTGCGATGTAGCCACTTTCGCCACCGCCTACGTCATACCAGTCGGGGCGATCAATCGAGCCTTCCGCGCTTGCACTCGCAATCGCCACAGTGGAGTTGTCTTGTTGCGCGCCGTAGATGTAGTAAGGAAACCGGTTATCGGTAATGACATGATAAAACTGCGCCGTGGGCTGGTTATACACGCTGCTCCATGTGTCGCCGCCATCGCTGGAAATCGTGGCGCCCCCATCGTTGCCGTTGATGAGTCGCTTTGAATTTGTGGGATCGATCCACAGCGCGTGATTATCTCCATGCGGCGCTCGCACCCGGCTAAAGGTCTTGCCTCCGTCATTGGACCGATACGCCCCGGTGTTCAGGATGTACACCGTGTCCGCCGATTTGGGATCGGCGAAAATATGCGAGTAGTACCACGCCCGCTGCCGAAAACGGTGGTCGTCGGTGGTCAGGTGCCAGGAATCGCCCCCGTCATCCGAACGATAGATGCCGCCCTTCTCTGCCTCGATGACCGCCCACACCCGGTTCGGATTTGCGCCTGATACGGTGACCCCGATGCGGCCAAGAATACCTTCCGGTAATCCGTGGCCTTTTAGTTGTTTCCAGGTTGTTCCGGCGTCGCTGGAACGGTAAAGGCCGCTTCCAGCGCCGCCGCTGTCAAGACTCCACGGAGTTCGCCTGGCTTGCCACAGTGCCGCGAACAGAATGTTGGAATTGCTGGGATCGAAGACGACGTCGATGCCGCCCGACTTTGCGTCCTTATAAAGCACCTTTTGCCAGGTCTTACCGCCATCCTGCGTGCGGAAAATCCCTCGCTCCTCGTTATCGCCAAAGGGATGTCCGAGCGCGGCGACAAAGGCGATGTCAGGATTTTTGGGATTCACTGCGAGGCGCCCGATGGCATGCGTGTCGGCAAGGCCTGCGAATTTCCGTGTCTTGCCCGCGTCGATCGACTTGTAGACCCCGTTGCCGCCGACGATGTTGCCGCGAATGCAAGCTTCTCCGGTTCCAACATAAATGACATTCGGATCGGATTCTGAAACCGCGATTGCGCCGATCGCCGGGGAGGCATCCTTCGCCTTGTCGAAAATTGGTTTCCAGTTGAGGCCGCCATCGGTCGTCTTCCACACGCCGCCGGCAACTGCGCCAAAATAATAGACGTTATCCTGACCGACTGCACCCGCTACCGCGACCACCCGCCCGCCGCGAAACGGACCGACCAATCGATATTGCAGCCCCTTCCATGGTCCCAGATCCTCATCGTCGTCTTTGTCTTTCTGAGCGTCACCGGCATGTTCACCCGTTGCTTCGACCTGGTTCGGTTTGCCCCCCTGCGTTTGGCTGGAATCGGGAGTTTGCTTCGATGAGTGTTTCTGACCTGATGCTGAGCCGATAAGACATGCAATCAGAATTATGAGTGTAGTCGTTCGCAAGTTGTCGTTCCTCCGGAAACGTAAACGATACAGCCAACAGCCTCAGATTCACAACTGAAACCAGTGCTCGAAGTTGTGCTTTCAACTTGAAATCGCGGGACATGGCGAGGTATGTGAAAATGAACCGCACACCCCAAAAAATGCCGACGAAGCCGCCCGCGAGGCATCAATGCAAATTGAAAGCCTCGGTCAGCGATGTCACTCTCATCGCTCCGCGAACTTGCTCAGGCGTCGCAGAGGACTTCAGACGAATTGTCACTGCTTCTCCTGGAAGCAGGTCAAAATAATTATCCGAGCTTTGCACATCAAGGTCTCCGAAGGATAGATATACGCTGCGAGCTAGCTTTTGCGACTGCAAAGTAATCGTGAAATCTCCTCCGGACTGATTAAAGCTGGTCTCGATCTTGGGAGCAACTGGCAGGTCGAGGTCGTGAGTTACATCGAAGAAGATTAGATTCCGGGAGACTTTCTTTCCGGCCACTTCCAGATCAAACACCAGAAAGGTGCGGTGCGGATCGCCTTTCGCAGAGAGTGCGGCTTTATCGACGGTAAAATAAATTGCGCTCGATTGCGCGGAAACTTGAACTTCCTTGGTTTGCTCAAGCAAAGAGTTTCCCGAGAAATCAAGCAGGCGCATGTGGATCGTCCCGGAAAGTGACTGAAGCTTGTCCGACACAACGTAAACATCTACTTTGTCGTCGTGCAAAAAAGGCGAGATCAGCACATCGTCATAGAAGCGGCGGGCGTAGTAGTGCAGTGCCTTCCAGCGCCCGTAGTAATCGATGCTGGCCCAGGATGCTACCGGCCAACAGTCATTTAATTGCCAATACAAAGAACCCATGGTGCGCGGACGCTGCCGGCGTAAGTGCTCGGCCCCGATCTTGATGATCTCTGCCTGTTGCACCTGGCTCAAATAGACATAGGAAGCGAAGTTCTTCGGCTGGCGGTACTCGCGCAGCATATAAGTTAGGATGCGTTCGTTGCCGCCTTTGTTTTTCTGATGCGCCTGCATGACGGTCGAGCGAATGTCGAAGTCCTCGGGCTTGGCAAACGCTTCGATGGTGCGCATCTCTGGGAAGGATTGGAATCCGTATTCCGTCATGAAGCGCGGGAATTGCAGGGTGTAATCAGACGCAGGCGCTTGTGCGTGCCACACCTGCCAGTAGTGCATATCGCCGTTATGCTGATTGTCCGGAATCTCCTCGAAGTCTGCGCTGGGAGAGCTCGGCGTGTAGGGCACGGGGTCGGCATATTGCGTGACCGCGCTTTTTAGAATGTCGGCGAACATAATCACGTAATCCTGCCAGACGCGGTCGCGGGTGTCGGGAGAGATCGATGCTTTGAATTCCTGGCGATCGCCCCAGTGCCACCAGCCGGTTTCAACTTCATTATTGCCGCACCAGATGACGATGCTGGGATGGTCGCGCAGGCGCTTGATCTGGTCGATGGCCTCTTGCCGGACATTTTCTTGAAAGGCAACGTCGCCGGGAATCACGTCTCCGCCGAACATGAATTCCTGCCACACCATAATTCCGAGCTCATCGCAAATATCGTAAAAATCGTCGGACTCGTAGTAGCCGCCGCCCCAGTCGCGGACCATATTCATGTGCGCATCGCGGGCAGCCTGAAGAATGTTTCGGTGAATTTCGGGAGTTACGCGGTTGGGAAAACTGTCGAAGGGAATGACGTCGGCCCCCTTACCGAATACCGAAATTCCATTCACCACGAACTCAAAGCTTTTTCCCCATTGATCGGGAACACGGCGAAGTTCTACCGAACGCAGTCCGGTTTTCGTCTCGGCGTGAGCTGCGGCCTCGCGGCCGATACGGATCGAAGCGGAAAACCGGTAGCGGCTCTGCGCCCCGTATCCCACGGGATACCAAAGCTTCGGCGCGGCGATGCGCAGCGGAAACGAAATGTGATTGATGCCGGCGTTCAGTTGCAGGGTTTGAGTTCCGTCGGAAGTTTGCGGTCCGGACATTTCATCGTGAGCCAATGTAAGCGTGGCCGTCGTCGCCTTACCAGCATCGATATCGAGCTCCTCCGTAACGTTGGCAAGGTCGGCGGTAATGCCGTGTTGATGAATGTGAAAGTTATCGATGCGCAGCGCATCCCAGGTTTCAAGACGTACCGGCTGCCAAATGCCTTCGGTCATGAAGCGTGGTCCCCAATCCCAGCCGTAGTTATACGGAGCTTTGCGGGTGTAAGGGGCGGTCGCGATGTTCTCTTCGTTTCCATAATTGTGGGTTGAGATGGAAGGCAAAATGTAGGGCAGCGTTTTAACGTAGGGAATCATCTTCTCGACCGCAGAATGGAAAACGATCCGCAGTGTATTCGGTCCAGGCTTCAGCAGCGTCTTTGCCGGGACCCGCCAGCGGCGGAACATGTTGTCGGCCTGCAGAATCGCCTGATCATTCAGATAAACATCGGCAAAAGTGTCCAGCCCGTCAAACACCAGGTCGAGATGGTCATGCGCAAGTGCGGCCGCATCCAGTTGGAATGTGGTTTGATACTCCCAGTCCGCGAGGCCGATCCACTGCAGATGGAATTCATTATCCCGATCAAAGGGGTCGGGAATGAGCTTGCTGTTCAGCAGGTCGGTTTGAACCACTCCCGGAACCTGCGCGGGATGCCATTCCTTCACGTCAGACCTGTCGACATTGGCTACAGCCCGGAACTGCCAGCCGGAATCTATGTTTCGCACACTAGGCTCGGAGGCTTGCAGCGGTGCTGCGGCGAGAGAGCAGAATAGAAGATAGTTGAGAAAAGGAAATGCGACAACAGAAAGACCGCGAAGAAATCCGAGCCGCGACAGTTTCATAGGGGCGCTCCTAATCCGGGTGTGGTGCGTGGTACTGATACTGTGTCGTCGAATGAAGATATCATCTTATTCAAACAGCTAGAATGCTGCCTACCGAAGGCAAAGGTGACCACCCATGAAAGAAACTCGGCGATGGCGGATCGCCTTCCTGCTCGCTTTCGGCGTCTTAGTCGACTTCTTCGACCGGATCAACTTGTCGGTCTCTCGCGACGCGCTCCATGACTCGTTCGGTTTATCGTTGGTCGCCTTTGGATATCTATCCAGCGCCTTCAGTTGGACTTACGCCTTAATGCAAATGCCCGCCGGAGTGTTGCTCGACCGCTGGGGAGTGCGCCGGGTGGGGCGTCTGAGCGCGCTTCTGTGGAGCGTTGCCTCCTTCGCTGCCGCTGTGGCCCCCGCTCTCAGTTGGTTCTTCGGAGCGCGCCTCCTCCTGGGCGTCAGCGAATCTCCCACGTTCCCCGCCAATGCCAAGGCCCTGGGCTACTGGTTCACGCGAGAGGAAAGAGGTCTGGCAACGGCGATCACCGATGCGGCAGCGAAATTCTCCACCGCCATCGGAGTTCCGTTGATCGGCCTGCTGCTCCTGTATTTTGGATGGCGCTGGAGTTTCGCCGCCACCGGCTTCATCAGCTTTCTTTATTTTGTCTTGTTCTCCTTCGTGTATCGCAATCCCAGCGAAGACAAGAAACTTTCCGCGCAGGAGTTGGAATTTGTCCTGCGTGGCGGGGATCAACCCGAAGATCGAGCGAGATCACAAAGCGGCAGTTCGCTCGGTTACCTCTTAACCCAGCGCAAGGTCTACGGACTTGCCCTGGGATGGGGCGCTTATAACTATACTTTTTTTCTACTTTTGACCTGGCTGCCCAGCTATCTTTCCGTTTCACTTCACGTGGACTTGTTCCACTCAATCTTCTACACCAGCGTGCCCTGGTTGTTTGCGACTGCCACGGATCTTCTGGTTGGGGGATGGCTGGTGGACTCCCTGATCAAGCGTGGTTACGACGCGCACCGGGTTCGTCAGACGACCGTGGTGGCCGGAATGGCTTTCGGTCTCGCGATCTTCGGCGCGGCTCGGGCTCACACTGCCGCCGCCGCGCTGGTTTGGATCAGCCTTGCGCTAGGCGGGTTAGCCGCGGCCGCACCCGTGGCGTGGACCATTCCATCTTTGATTGCGCCGCGGGAGAGCGTCGGCACCCTCGCCGGCGCGGTGAACCTTTGTGGCCAAATCGCCGCGATCTCTGCGCCCATCGCCACGGGATATATCGTTTCCGCATCGCACTCCTTCGCCGCCGCTTTCGTGACCGCGACCGTGATTCTGTTGATGGGAATTGCGGGCTATATTTTCCTGCTGGGACGGATCGAGCCGATTCCGGAGCCATGATTCGAAGGGAGAATGATTCGAACGGAGAATGATTCGAACGCCTGCCTACCAAGACCTCTGAGAAGAAGTTACCCCGAATGGTGTAGGTTAGACGTATGTCGCCGAAATCGCACGCGCGCTCGCCCAGATGGTATGCGATCCCGGTGCGCGTTTTCCTGGTGACGTTCATCGGCACTCTGATTTCGTTCGCCGTTATCCTGTTTTTCGGAATCCTTTGAACAGTAGCCGTCTCAGCTCTACGCGGAATTCATCCCAACATGACCATCGCCTATCGCCAGATCGCTCTGCCCGCCGCCCTAGTCGCCGGAAGCATTATTTTCGTGCTCGCATTGACCATGGAAATCCGCCACTACCGCCAATCAAAAACCCTGGCGGACATCGAGAGGGTCAGCTAATGGCCGATGTTTCGCCGCCGCGCATTGCCATCCCGCTGCCCCATTCCAGCGATCCCGAATATGCGGAGCGGTCGATTCCTCAGTACGAATACGCCGTTAAGCTTGCCGGAGGCGAGCCAGTGCGCGTTCCGCTCGACCTTACGCCAGCTGAAGTAATGAAAATCGTCGAGCGCTGCGACGGGGTCCTGCTGCCCGGCAGCAAGGCCGACGTCGATCCCGCCAAGTTTGGCGCGATACGCTCGTCGCATACCGCCGTTGCTGATTCTCGCCGGGACTCCGTCGACGAACTTCTACTGCAGCACGCCTACAACCTTCACAAGCCGATCCTTGGCATTTGCTACGGACTGCAGAGCCTCAACGTTTACCGCACCGGGTCGCTCATCCAACACATTCCGGATTTCCTGCCGGAAGACTTGCGTGCCCGCGTCAATCACGAAGCAGGAAAGAGGATCGCGGTTGCGCATGAAATTGAAATTGAGAAAGGTTCAAAGCTGGCGGAAATTATCGGCGGGAACGACCTGGAAGGGGATGGCTTCAGCCGCGCCGCCGCGAATTCAAAAGGAGAGAAGACTTTAGCCCCTGAGGTACTCGTTATTCCTGTGAACTCGTCGCATCACCAATCGGCTGACGCCATCGGAAACGGCCTGCGCATTTCCGCTCGCTGTCTCGAAGACGGCATCAGTGAAGCCTTGGAAGGAACCGCTTCCGATCACTTCGTCCTCGCCGTGCAATGGCATCCCGAGCGCTCCGTGGATGAAGACGAACCCTCGCGAGCCATTTTTCACGCGCTGATCGAAGCGGCACTGCAGCACAAGTCAGATGCGATTTGAACGCCTGAGGTAAAGCTATTCCGTCGTCTTCTTGCCTGGCTTTTTCGGATTTCCTCGCTTCTCCAGCAGCACCACCACGTGCGCAACCGCGGCATTTTCCAGATTAAGCCCTTCTGGAGTCTTGGCCTTCAACCCTACGCAATCAGGCTGCACCCCTAGCAATTGCCCCACGTGCGCCCGAATCGCCGCCGCGTGCGGTCCAATCTTCGGAGCAGCGAGAATCAGGCTGGCGTCCATGTTCGCCACGCCGTATCCTGCGTCGTGCACACGTTTCAGCGCTTCGCGCAGAAAGACGACCGAATCCGCACCCTTCCACTGCGGGTCAGACGGCGGAAACAGCGCTCCAATATCCGGCGCAGCCACGGCCCCGAGCAGGGCGTCGGTAATCGCATGCAGCAACACGTCCCCATCGGAATGCCCGCCCAAACCCTTGTCGTGAATCACAGCGACTCCGCCAATCTTCAGCGGAATCCCCGGACGGAATTCATGCGAATCAAAGCCGTAACCAATGCGTGTCGTCGGTCGTTGGTCGCGGGTCGTTGGCATTAGTGCCGATCCGAACTCCTTAAGTAGAACTCAGCCAACTCCATATCAGCCGGCGCGGTGATCTTTATATTTCGTGGCGAACCCATCACCACGGCCACGTCATGCCCCGACCGCTCGACTAAAGACGCCTCGTCGGTACCCGTGAATCCATCCGCCGCCGCCTCGTCAAACGCTTTCTTGATCACGCCGTAGCGAAAACCTTGTGGAGTCTGCGCCATCACGATGCCAGCGCGCGGAATCGTCGCCTTGATCAATGCACCCTGGGCTGTGCGCTCGACCTGCTTCACCGTGTCGACGGCGGGCAGGGCGGCAATCGCAGCGCCGTATTTCTCCGCCGCCTCGATTACTTCTTGAATGATTTCCGGAGTAACGAACGGGCGCACCGCATCGTGCACCAAAACAATATCGTCTACCGCCGCTGCCACTGCGTCCAGCGCGCTGGCCACCGACTGCTGCCGGTGCTCCCCACCCACCACGAGTTCCACTTTCTTTTTCAGGATGTCGCTGGCTTCATTCGCAAGACGGGCGTGGAATCCCGCAATTTCGTTTTCCCGCAACGCAATCCAGATTTCGCTGACCGCGTCGACGGAGGCAAACTTGCGCAGGGTGTGAATCAGAATCGGTGTTCCGCCGAGTTCAGTGAATTGCTTGGATGGCGCTTTTTGCTTACCTTTGGCGCCGACTGGCATCGCAGCCATGCGCGTACCCAGACCGGCAGCCGGAATTATGACAACCACCTTCATCGCGGGCTGTAAGTATACGAGTGCCGACTGCCAGAGTTCAAATTAAGAGTTCAAATGAGGTGCGAGCAATCTCCCGGTTGCCGTCCCTGGCCAAGGGACTGCGTCGCAAAGTTACAGGGCCTTTTTATCTACACGAAATACAGTAGGCCGGTAAAGCTTTAAATCCCGGCCCGCGAACTTCTTGCATGGCAAATTCCGCAAAGCCGCCGTTTTTCATTGTGCCGCTTCTCGGCAAGCTGCGGTCATTTATGGAGTTAGCTGGCTTGCCAGAAAAAACTGAAAGCTGGCACGAGACTTGCACTTCACCAATAAGCCCCAGCTGACAGTCGCGAGCTAAAGCAACCCTGTAGCCCGGAGCTGGCACCAACACGTCATGAAAATGATCAACACACGCGTCTGGATTGGGGTCGCCTTCGGCGCCATCATCATGTCTGTTCTGGCATTCTGCCTGGCCACCCCTGGAGCGGACACCGTCAACGCCAGGGCGGAGCCGGAATCCGCGAAACCGGCGCAATCCTCCGCTCTCCCGCCTCAGAACTACGAGGGCATGCTCACCGACACGCATTGCGGCGCGAAGCGCTCTGCCGCCGTTGGGATGAGTGCGGCCGACTGCACCCGGGCTTGTGTCCACAGTGGAGAACACTTCGCTCTGGTCGATGGCGAGAAAGCCTATATTCTCGAAGGCGACGAAGCCGCCCTGAAGCGCATGGCTGGGCAGCGCGTCAAAATAGTTGGAAATCTGAATGGCGGCACCATTTTAGTGTCATCGGTTGCCACTCCTGCGTCCTAAGGCTGGCTGGGTTTGGTTTCCACCAGTGCGGCTGGCAGAACTGTCGCAGCCCCCGCCGCAACCGGAATTACGGGCGCGCTGGGCTGGACTGG
>Ga0182024_10027142_pt1 | contig 10032 bp, 9 predicted proteins | sample P32metaG_FD_120480 | JGI IMG/M metagenome (GOLD analysis project Ga0182024, IMG submission 120480) | Permafrost microbial communities from Stordalen Mire, Sweden - P3-2 metaG (Illumina Assembly) | ecosystem: Environmental > Terrestrial > Soil > Wetlands > Permafrost | place: Sweden: Stordalen...
CGGCCGGGCGGGTCGGCGTGGCCTGGGCCGCGGACGTGCTGGCCAGCGTGGCGCCGACGCTGCCGGCCAGCAGCGCGGTCGCCACGGCGGCGGTTGCCGCCCGGCCGCGGGCTCGCGACCAGGCCGGGCGTCGTCGCCCGGGGAGCGGGGAGTGGGGCACGGATCCTCCTGAGGGGGTAAGGAGTCCAACTAATAGGAAACTTTCCTAAAAGTTATGCGAACGTTATTCCTCCCCGGCCGCCGGGTCAATCACAACGGACGAACTCCGCTTAATTAGGACCACCACTTTTGCGAGCAGCCGCCGTCCCGAAATGGCCCCAAGGGGCGCAAGCGAGCGGATCCCTCCCGGCGAGCTGGGCGCCCAGGCCAGCGGGACGCCTGAGCCGCCGGAAGCCTCAGGGAGCGGTCCAGTCGGGGCGGCGCCCGAGGTAACGCAGCAGTTCAGCCGGGGCGTCGTCATGGACGTCGGCATCGAGGGCCGCTGCATAGGCGCCGTAGCCTCGAAGCGGCTCGACGATGCTGGTCGCGACCGGCATGAGGGCGCGCGCGAGGTCCGGGTCGAGCCGGGCCTGCTGCCCGGTCGCCACGGCGATGTCCCAGGCGTGCACGGCGGCGTCGAGCGCGCAGGCCCCGACCGCGACCGGCGCCGGCAGCGCGCCCTGCGGCAGTGGGCTCGGCACCTCGGCCGCATCCGGAGCCACCGCGGCAAACGCCCGGGCGCTGGCGCGCAGGGCGTTGTCGATGACGGCCACCGCGGGTTCCGCCAGGACGCCCGAGGGTGCAAACGGGTTCTCGGCCGGTCCCGGCTGACCGGTGAGGGCCGAGGCGTAGGCGAGCTGATCACCGGCGGCGTGCTGGAGTACCTGCGTGACATTCCACTGGTCACAAGGCGTGGGTAGCGCCCAGTCCCGCTCGCTGACGCCGAGGACGGCCGCTCGCAGGGTCTCATGCGCGGCGCTCAGCACGTCCCAGTGCGATTCCAGCTGCGATTCCCGGTGCGATTCCTGGCTGTCGGTCATCCGCTGCTCCTCCGTGAATCCAAGATTTGAACGGAATGTTCTGTTCCGATATTGACCACACTAGCGGAACAGATCGTTCCGTTCAAGTGATAGGCTCAGAAACATGACGACGAGCGCGAGCCCTGCCAGCGGGCGCAAGGCTCAGGCCGCGCGCAACGACGAGGCCATCCTCGCGGCGGCCCGGCTGGTATTCATTCGCGAGCCGGGAGCCCCGGTCGCCGCGGTGGCTGCGGAAGCGGGCGTGGGCATCAGCGCGCTCTACCGCCGCTACTCCGGCAAGGAGGACCTGCTGCAAACCCTCTGCCGCGAGGGCCTGCGCGAGTTCATCGCCATCGCCCGGGCCGCGGCCACCGGCGACGGCAGCGCGTGGGACGCCTTCGTCACCTTCATCCAGGGGATCATCGACGCCGACGTCCACTCCCTGACGGTGCACCTGGCGGGAACCTTCCCCCCGACCCAGGAGCTCAGGGGACTAGCCGATGAAGCCAGCAAGCTGGCCGGCGGCCTGCTGCGCAAGGCGAAATCCGCGGGGGCCGTCCGCAGCGACCTGCACCTCAATGACCTGGCCATGATCTTCGAGCAGCTGAGCGCGGTCCACCTCCCAGCTGCCGCCCGCACCCGGCTGCTGCGCCGGCGCTATCTCCAGCTGCACCTGGATGCCCTGCGACCTGGCGCCGCCACCGCGGCGCTGCCCGGCCCGCCCCCCACCGGCGACGAGCTCGGCGAGCGCTGGCGGCCGCGCTAGCGGACGCAGCCGCCCGCCGGCCCGGCGCTGGCGGCCGTCCCGGCCGCCGGCACGACGCTGACGCCGCCAGGCAGCCGCAGCACGTGCTCGCGGTTCCCGGTCAGCACCGCCGCTCTCGCCAGCAGGTCCAGCAGGACGACCGGGTCGGCGAGCCGCACCCGGGCCGGCGGCGGATGCGCCCATTCGACCGCACACCCCGCCCTGTCCTGCGACGGCGGGGCCGGGATCCGGCTGCCGACGGCGTGCCAGCGGACCACCGCCCCGGCGATCTCAGCGGCAGGCAGAGCCGGCCGCTCGGAGGCCAGCCAGGGGCACGCGCCCGCATGGACCAGGAAAAACCACCGGTCCCCCGCCGAGACCACCGCCAGCGCGTCCCGCGGGCCCGGCAGGCCCGGCAGGCCCCGGATCTGATCCGGAACGCCGCCGGTGTGCAGCCACCAGCGAACCGCCACCATGCCGACCGCTCGGGGCACCTCCAGCGCCTCGACGCTGATCCCGCACACCAGCTCGAGCCGGCCCTCGGTTTCCTCTACCCGCCAGCCCAGCGCCTGATAGACCGCCAGCGCGACGGCCACCGAGCCCGCGTCCAGGCCCAGGCCCTGCGGTGCCTCGTCGGGGGCGGCGCTGTCGCGGCTCCCGAGTGTCCGGCCCGCCGCGAGCCGGTCATGCCCGGCCGTGAGCGCGGTCCCGGTGGCCAGCGCCTCGTCGCAGCGTTCCCAGAACACCCGCGGCACATTCTGGCTGCCGCTCTCTACCGTGGACACCGTGCTGCGCGCATACCCCGTCCTGCGGCCGAGCTGCACCTGCGACAGGCCAGCGGCGCGCCGGGCCGCCTTCAGGTCGCTGCCCAGCTCCCGGCGCAGCGCCCGCACGTCCGTAACGTCACTCATGCGGCTCGCCCTGGTGTTGTTTCCCGAGGGGCCGGCACTGCGCCGCTGTCATCGAGCTGACCGTGCATGCTGCGGGCGGCCAGCCCGTCTCCTAATGCCCTGAATGCCCTCACGTCGTGCGCGCACCGCTTCATGCCGGGCTCCCGGTAGGTCAATGCCGCCGTAATCGTGCCAAACGGACCCCCGCGCGGCCTACCGTAGTCCTTCGCCGGCCGCGGCGCACCAGATCGCGCGACCGGTCTCCGAACGGCGACCCAGGTTCGGCGGCTCGCTCAGGAGCCTTCGACCCGGCGGTCCCGCCCGGCCCAGTACGGCTCGCGGATGACCTTCCGCTGCAGCTTGCCGACGGGGCTGCGCGGAAACGCCTCGGCGCGGATCACGACCCGCCCCGGCTTCTTGTACGAGCCCAGCGCGGCGGCGCATTCCTCGATGACCGTCTGCTCGTCGAGGCTCGCGCCGTCGTCGAGGATCACCTCGGCCAGCGGGGTCTCGCCCCACTTCTCGTGCGGCACCCCGAACACCACGACCTCGCGGACACCGGGCATCGCGGCGATGACCTCTTCCAGCTCGGCCGGCCAGATGTTGAAGCCGCCCGAGACGATCATGTCGTCCACCCGGTCGATGACGTACAGGAAGCCGTGCTCATCGAGCCGGCCGATGTCGCCGGTGAGCACCCAGCCGTCCAGTAGCCGCCGCGCGGTCTGGTCCGGATCGTTCCACAGGCCGCTCATCTGGCCCTCGCACCGGATCGCGATCTCGCCTTCGGCCCCGGTCGGGACGCTGGCGTTGTGCTCGTCGCGGATCTCCAGCTCGGCGAACGGCATGATCCGCCCCGCCGCCCGCAGCGGATCGGAGCCCGCCAGCTCGCCGAACCACTCGCGCGGCCCCATGAAGGTCACGGGCACGGCCTCGGTCTGGCCGTACATCTGGTACATGGTGTCGCCGAACACGTCATGACCCGCCCGGGCCGTCCGGGCACTGATCGGCGCGCCCGAGACCATGACCACCTTGAGGTCGGGCAGGTTCTGGCGCTGCCCGCCGACGCGCGCGACGACGTCAGCGACCATGGTCGGGACCGCGAAGAAGTACGCGACACGGTCGTCGCGCAGCGTGTCCAGAAAGGTCGGGGAATCGAACTTCGACGCCAGGATATTGATGCCGCCCGCGAGCCAGATCGGCAGGAACAGGTAACCCGATCCGTGCGAGATCGGCCCGACGTGCAGGCAGGAGTCGCCGATGTCCGCGGGCGGCAGCATGTAGAACCAGTCGCGGGTCGCGCTCAGCCACGCCTGGTGGGTGTAGGCGATGCCCTTCGCCCGGCCGGTCGTACCCGCGGAATGCCGGATGATGAACACGTCGTCCAGGCCGACCGCGGGATCCGGGTCGGTGGCCTCGTGGGCGGCCAGCCAGGCGTCGTACCCGGAATCGCGGACCACGATGCGCAGGCCGTCGATCTTCTGGTCGAGGCCGGCGACCTCGCTGGCATACTCCTGCGACACCACGACGACGCTGGCGCCGGTGTGCCGGATCATGTGCTCGTGCGCGCCCGCGGAGTTGCGCCGGTAGAGCGGGACGCGCACGACGTTGGCGATCGCGGTCCCGAGGTAGAAGTCGACCGCCTCGACGGAGTTGTCCTCCAGGACGGCGACCCGGTCGCCGGTGCCCAGGCCCAGCCCGATCAGGGCGTTCGCTAGCCGCAGGCCGCGCTCCCAGGCCTGGCCGTAGGTCAGCTCGCGGTCGCCACTGCGGATCGCGACCAGGTCACGGTGAAACCTCGCTGAGCGCCGCATTGCGCTTCTGACGTCAAGCACGCTGCCTCCAGCTGACATCCCGTTATAACTCAAGGGGGGGTGGCCCAGTTCACAGCGTGGCCAGTGCAGTGTGGTCCAGGTCACAGGCCCGGAATTCCGGACTGTAGCAACGCCGCCGCCGCGCGTCAACGCTTCCGTTGACACGAGGTCAGGCGTCACAGGACCGCGATCGGGGCGACCGGGCTGCCGACGGCGCCGGCCAGCGGCAGCGGCGCCAGCATGAACAGGAACGTGTCGCGCCCGGACGCCGCCAGCGCATCGAGATCCATCAGCTCGGACAGGTAGACGCCGTGGCCGCGCAGCAACTCGACGTGCAGGGGCACCTGGCAGACGGGATCGCCGGAGGGGTAGGCCTCCACGGCGACGTTGTCGGCACCGACGAGCACCACGCCGCGCTCGGCGAGCCAGGGGCCGCAGTCACCGTCGAGTCCGGGCCAGCTGCTCGCGTCCGCGCGGCCAGCGGCGAACGCAGGCAGCCAGCCGGTCCGCACGAGCAGGGCGTCGCCGGGGGCCAGTTCGATGTCGCTGGCGGCCAGCAGGCGGCTCAGCTCGCCGGCGTGCACCCGGTCGCGGGCGTCCCGGTCGCCACCGGGCGCGCAGTCGACGAGCACGCCGCGGGTGACGATCGGCGGCATCTTGTCGATACCCAGGCGGGCGGCGCCGCGGCTGGTGACGGTGCCCGCCGAGAACCCGTTGTACAGCTGGCCATCGCGCCACACGTGCGCCAGCGCGTCCACGTGGGTCACCCCGTGCGTGGCCAGGGTGACGACGTCGTCGGCGAAGCCGAAGCCAGCGCGCTCGGCCAGGCCCGCCGCGTAGTCGCCGCCGTCGCGCAGCATGTAGTGAGCGGGAGCGGGCCGCCCGACGATGCCAAAGCCCTGCCCGCTGACGATCGGCGCGGCGAGCGACAGGACGGTGCCATCGCGCGCGGCCGCCAGCCCGCGCAGCACCTCGGGCCCGCCGAGCAGGTTCAGGGCCCCGAGCTCATCGCCGGGTCCCCATCGTCCCCATCCGTGCATGCCTCGTCCCATCGTCGCGCCGGCGCCGCATTCCATGAAATCGGTTCTCCCGCGAGGGTGTCAACACTACCGTTGACAGATGTGCGGCGGATTCCTAGACTCCGTGCATGGGCTCAGGATCTGTCGACCTCGACGACCTGCTGTCCGACGAGGCGGTGAACCGCCCGGAGGTCTTCTACGCCCGGCTGCGGGACACCGACCCCGTCTACTGGAACCGCCGGTGGAACGGCTGGATCCTGACCGGCTATGACGAGGTCGCCGACGGCTTCCGCAACCACCGCAACCTGTCCTCCGATCGCTTCGCCGGGCCGTTCGGCGAGGACCTGAGCGCGGTGTCCTCGGACTACCAGCGCCTGTTCGGCTTCCTGTCGAAGTTCTTCGTGTGGAAGGACCAGCCCTATCACACCCGGGTGCGCAGCCTGGTCAACAAGGCGTTCACCCCGCGTAGCGTGGAGGTGCTGCGGCCGCGGGTCCGCCAGCTCGTAGCCGAGCTGATCGAGGCGCTGCGGGACGCGGACGAAGCCGACTTCCTCGCCGGGTTCGCGTTCACCCTGCCGGTGATCGTGATCGGCGAATACCTCGGCGTGCCCCCCCAGGGCCGCGACCGGCTGCGGCAATGGGCGCAGGACCTGGGGGCGGTCATCTTCGTCAGCGGCAACGACGAGGACCGGATGCGCAAGGGCGACGAGGCGATGGGCCAGCTGGCCGAGTTCCTGCGCCCGGTCATCCGCGACCGCCGGGCGCAGCCGCGCGACGATCTGCTCAGCGGCATGGTCCGGGCCCAGGATCGCGGCGATTTCCTCTCCGAGGACGAGGTGATCGCCAACGCGATCCTCATGGTCTTCGCCGGCCACGAGACCACGATGAACCTGCTCGCCAACGGCATCGTCGCGTTCGCCCGGTTTCCGGGGCAGTGGGCCAAGCTGCGCGACGACCCGTCGCTGGCCGCCACGGCGACGGAGGAGATCCTGCGCTACGACGGGCCGATCCGGGCGATGGCGCGCTGGGCGCGCGAGCCGATGCGGTCCGGCCACCATGACATCGCCGCGGGCGACCGGGTGCTGCTGGTCCAGTACGCCGCCAACCACGACCCGGCGCGGTTCGCCGATCCGGGCAGCGTCGACATCACCCGCTGGCCCAACAAGCACACCACGTTCGGTCAGGGCATTCACACGTGCCTGGGAGCCCCCCTGGCCCGGCTCGAGGCCCAGGAGGCGTTCGGCGCGCTGGCGGCGCAGTTCCCGCGTTTCGAAATCGCCGAGGACACCCTGCGGTACGTTCCGAATATCGTCTCCCGTAGCCTGCGCGGCCTGCACGTGACCTTCAGCGGCCAGTGATGCAGCAAGTCCGCGCCACCGTCGACCACGACCGCTGCGCCGGCGTCACTCTCTGCACGCAGGCTGCCCCGGGCGCGTTCGCGATCAACGACGACGGCCAGTCGGAGTACCAGCCGGGTCACGGGGATCTGCGGGACCTGCGGGAGGCCGCCGACGGATGTCCGATGTCCGCGATTGCCGTTTTCGCCGACGACAAAGAGGTCACATGACGGACGCGCCGGCGGCGGACTGGTCGGACCCGGGCCCGGTAGCGGTCGCGCCCGGCATCCACCGGATCGCGCTGCCGATGCCGGAGGACGGCCTGCGGGCGGTCAACGTCTACGCGATCGAGGACGGCCAGCACGTCACCATGATTGACGGCGGGTGGGCGGTGCCGACGGCCAGGGTCGAACTGGAGAAGGCACTAGACCAGCTCGGATACGGACTGTCGGGCATCAGCCGGTTCCTGGTCACGCACGCGCACCGGGATCACTACACGCTCGCCGTGCTGCTGCGGCGCGAGTTCGGCACCGCCATCGGCCTCGGCGCCGGCGAGCGGCCCACCATCACCGCGCTGACGAGCGGCGCGGGCACGAACGGTTTTACCGCGCAGGTCATCCTGCTGCGGCAGGCCGGCGCCGCCGATCTCGCGGAGCGCATCGCCGGGGGTGACTCCCGGGTGGACCCAGTACCCGAGGGGTGGGAGGAGCCGGACGAGTGGCTCGGGGCCGGCGCGGTGACGGTCGGCGACCGGACCCTGCGCATCCTGCCGACCCCCGGCCACACCCAGGGCCATATCGTCTTCGCCGACGAGCAGGCCGGCCTGCTGTTCGCCGGCGATCACGTGCTGCCGCACATCACCCCCTCGATCGGCTTCGAGGCGGTGCCGTCCGACGCGCCGCTGTCGGACTACCTGGCCTCGCTGGCGCTGATCCGGGCGCTGCCGGACCTCACGCTGCTGCCCGCGCACGGCTCCGTGGCCGCCAGCACCCACGCGCGCGTGGACGAGCTGGTCGCCCACCACGACGCCCGGCTGCGGGAGACCACCGAGGCGGTAACCGGCCTCGGGTCCGCCACCGCCGCGCAGGTCGCGGAGGTCCTGGGCTGGACCCGGCGGCGCCGCTCGTTCGCCAGCCTCGACCCGTTCAACCAGATGCTCGCCGTGACTGAGACCGTCGCCCACCTCAAGCTGCTCGTGACGACCGGCGTGCTGACCGCGGCCGGCGACGTGGTGAGCTACCGGCCGGCCGGTCCAGCGCCACCGGCATGACCGCGGGCCCGGCCGCCGGCCGCCTGCGCGGTGCGGTCCGCGAGTTCCTGGCGGCCCAGGCCGTCACGGCGCACTGTGACTCGTGGATGTCGGAGTTTGATCCGGCCTTCAGCCGGGCGCTCGGGGAGCGCGGCTGGATCGGGATGACCTGGCCCGCCCGGTATGGCGGCGGGGACCGGCCCGAGCGGGACCGGCTGGTGGTGATCGAGGAACTGCTCGCCGCCGGCGCGCCGGTCGCGGCGCACTGGTTCGCCGACCGGCAGATCGGGCCCGCGCTGCTGCGCCACGGCTCACCCGAGCAGCGGTCCCGGTACCTGCCGGCCATCGCCCGGGGCGAGTGCTTCTTCGCGATCGGCATGTCCGAGCCGGACAGCGGGTCGGACCTGGCCTCCATCCGCACGGCCGCCCGGCCCACCGGGGCCGGCTGGCGCATTAACGGCCGCAAGGTGTGGACCAGCCACGCCGCGCAGGCGCACTACCTGCTCGCGCTCGTACGCACCTCGCCGCGCGACCCGCAGCGGCGGCACGACGGCTTGTCCCAGCTGATCGTCGAACTGGGCGCGCCGGGTGTCGGCGTCCGGCCGATCCGGTCGCTGGACGGTCGCTGCCACTTCAGCGAGATCACGCTCGACGATGTCGACGTGCCCCCCGAGGCCCTGCTCGGCCGCGAGGGGTCGGGCTGGCAGCAGGTCACCGCGGAGCTCGCCTACGAGCGCAGCGGCCCCGAGCGGTTCCTGTCGACGGCGCCGCTGCTGTGGGAACTCGCCCGCCGGCGGGCGGATCACGCCGATCCGCAGATCGGCGGCCTGATCGCCGAGCTGCAGACGCTGCGGGCGCTGTCGGATCAGATCGCGGACGCCCTGCAGCGCGGCGCGGCGCCGGCGCGCGAGGCGGCCATGGTCAAGGACCTGGGCGCCCGCTTCGAGGCGAAGGTCGTCGACACCGCGCGGGACCTCCTCGATGTCGAGCCGGCGCTGGACTCCCCCGACGACCTCGCCCGGCTGCTCGCCGAGGCGATCGTGCACCGGCCCGGCGGCACGCTGCGGGGCGGTACGACGGAGATCCTGCGCGGGATCATCGCGCGGGACCTGGTGGCACCGTGACCGGCGCAGCCGGGGCGGCGGCCGAGGTCGGGGCGGCCGTGCGGGAACTGCTCGACCCCATCGAGGTCTTCGCGGCGGACGGAGCCTGGTCGCAGGCGGCGCAGCGGGCGGCCTGCGACCGGCTCGCGGCGGGCGGCTGGCTCGGGGTGGGCCTGTCCGAGCGGCTCGGCGGGTCCGGCGGTGACCTGCGCGATGCCGCCGCGGTCGCCGCCGCCTGCGCGGCGGCCGGTCACCGCCTGCCGGCCGCCGACGCCGGGATCGTCGCCGCGCACGTTCTGGGGCTGTCCGGGCTGCCCGCGCCGCCCGGCCTGGTCGTGCCGGTACCGGCAGCGGCCACCCTGCGCGACGGCCGGGTCTGGGTACGCGCCGACCGCGTGCCGTTCGCCCGCTGGGCGGCGACCCTGCTCATCGTGGCCGATGATGACGGGGCCGAGCCCGGCGCGGCCGAGCACGGCGCGGCTGCCGAGCACGGCGCGGCTACCGAGCAACGGGCTACCGACCACCGGGCTACCGACCACGGGGCCGGCGGGGCCGCCCTGTGGACCTGCCTGGTCGACGCCGGCGCGGCGCAGATCGGCGCGGGATACAACCTCGCTGGCGAGCCGCGTGACACTGTGGTCATCGACGGCGTGCGCCCGGTCGCCGTGGCTGCCGTCGGCGGGCAGGCCCGTGACCAGCTGCACCGCGCCGGAGCGCTGGCTCGCGCGATCCAGATCGCGGCCGCGATCGAGCGCATGCTGGACCTGACGATCGGCTACTGCGGCCAGCGGCGCCAGTTCGGGCGTGACCTGTCGCAGTTCCAGGCGGTCCAGCAGCAGCTCGCGCTGCTGGCCGCCGAGACGCTCGCCGCCCGCGCCGC
>Ga0182024_10027143_pt1 | contig 10032 bp, 6 predicted proteins | sample P32metaG_FD_120480 | JGI IMG/M metagenome (GOLD analysis project Ga0182024, IMG submission 120480) | Permafrost microbial communities from Stordalen Mire, Sweden - P3-2 metaG (Illumina Assembly) | ecosystem: Environmental > Terrestrial > Soil > Wetlands > Permafrost | place: Sweden: Stordalen...
GCAAGGCTTTGGCTGTGCCCACAAGACCATAAACGCGGAGCATGCCGAATAGTGTTTCTCTTAAAATGGCGCCGAATTTCTTGCCACGCTCGATCCCACCCAGGTCGGCCAACAACCTGCCGCGTAGTTGGAACAGCGCTGGATCCGTATAGGGCGGCTCCCCGAGTTTCTTCAGCTTTGTACTGAATCGCTGACTTGCCGCAAGACCGCGTTGCTCTTGGAGAAATGAATAGACGGCGGCATCGCTTCCAGCGGTATCCGCATCCGGCGAAATGCCAATTAGCGACTTCACTTTATCGGATTCACTTTCTATCGCTTGCAGAGCAATTGTTGCGCCCAACGAAATCCCGAACACAATTATTTTTTGCCTCGTCTCATCGTGTAACCACTTCAGGAGGGTGCGCAGATCTGCTACCTGCTGTTGCAATGAGACGCTTTTTGCGTCCTGTTGGGACGCGTTACCACAGCCACGTTGATCCCAGTAACTCACCTGGAATTCGCTTTCCAGATGTAAATGTCGCTGAAACTTTGCCACTTCGTGCAGTAAGGGAAGACCCGGCCCGGCCTGAACGATTAGCATTAGAGGCAGCCCAGTGCGTTCGGAGCACACGCGAATTTGCTGTGTAGAACCGTTGATTTCCAGCTTGACCGTCTTGTCAATTACCAGAGGTGTACCGCCAGTCTTGGCGCTACGTGGACCTAGCATAGCTTGATCGCCATGATATCTAAAGCTCCCGCATACTAGTGCCGGGCACGAGCAAGGCGAACCCCGAGCCAAATGCCTGCACTGGCGTGAGCGCGCCCAGGCCATGCTCGTGCAGCTGGAACTCCAGTGCGCGAACCGCAGCGGCAGCAGTAGCGTGATAGCCCTCGCCTGTCTCTAGCACGGCGGCGACGCGCTTGCCCGTTGGGCCGCCAGCCTCTGCCCGAGTGCGCGAGTGCAGCGCCGCGCGCAGTGCTGCGCCGTTATCGAGCGGCAGGTGCAAACTGTTCAGGCCAGTCGCCTGCCCCAGTGCAGACAGCTACGCGTTGTCGCGTCCGGCCAGCACAGGGGGATGGCCGCGTCGGAGCGCTTCGTCGAGAATCAAGCGTCCGGTGCTGCCATAAGCACCGTAGAGAATCCAATTTGATCGTGCGATGGTACTCACGGGTTTACCTATACTAATTCACAAAATAATATACTTTGAATCTACATAGGCTACGAACGAGGTTGCCGACAACGGCGGCGTCATGGCCGCCCTGCGAGACACGTCTTTGGGCACAGGAACCGTCGCCCTAGGCGAGCGCGACGGAAGATGTGTGGCTAAACTCGGAGAGTATATACCTGATCGTCTCCGACTGTGCGATCCGCGGGATTCGATTCAACTGGCGGGGAGTGACTCTTGATTTGCAGCCAATTCCCGATAAGACCCTAGATTTTGCGGTAAGCGATTCACTTCATGCTGTAATTTCAAAATGGAACGGTCGTTCCATTTCTGCAATGCCCGGATGACATCGCAGCTCTGAACGAATGCAAAGAAAGAGGTTAACCTGGAATCGTTTGTCACATTTGGGCTTTGACATGCATTAACTAGCCTTGGGTTATCGAAGGCCCATTTCCGCAACTCTAGTTATCGTCCGCAGTCGCAGGGCACTATCAAAATGTATTGCGTAGCCTGGTGTCAGCTCGATTCCCTGATTCGATAGCAAGCCGCGTGATGCGAAAAGCTAGAAGGTCGACCTTTCCGCGCTGGCAAGCATGGCGCCAGAAAGGAAGAGAAAATGATGCCCAATCTAAGGAGATTTCGACGCAGTATCGGGGCAAACTTCAGGATAAATGTCGCAATTACAGGCTTCTGCCTGTTCATCATCGGAATGATATGGACCGTGGTCATTGCAGAGTCGCACCTGGAACGTCAGCGATTCATCGATGCCGCGATCAAGCGGAACTCCGACCTGGCCATCGCATTCGAGCAATACGCCGGTCGAACTATTGAGGGTGCCGATACCGATTCACGATACCTGCAACTAGACTTTGCCCGCGACGGATCACGGGCCGGCCTGCAAAAGTTGTTGGCGGAGCGCGCCTCCGACCGAACATTATTTTCCTTAACAACTGTAGCCGATGAACAGGGGAATATTTTGATGTCCTCTTATGGACCCTTTCCAAATCCTCCTGTAAATTTGTCCGACCGTGAATATTTCAAGGTCCATCAGGCTAATGACAGTGGCAACGCTTTCATTGGCAAGCCCATAATTTCGCATACGACTGGCAAGACCGTAGTCCCGATCACACGGCGTCTCAGCAAACCCGATGGCAGTTTCGGGGGAATCGTAACGGTTCAGATCGAGCCTTACCGTTTCACCGAATTCTACAAAGATGTGACGCTGAACTCTGGCGATACCCTCGTGCTTCTAGGCCTTGATGGGATCGTGCGCGCACGGAGGGACGGGCAAACGGAGAGCTCCGGAGAAGATTTAACCAACGGCAATTTGCTTCGGGAACAGGCGAAACAAGCTGTCGGCAACTATCATGGTCGAGGCAATTTGACACCCGATATGCGCTATTTCAGCTATCGGACGTTGCGTGATTATCCCCTGGTTGTACTGGTTAGCGTGCCGGAGACGGAAGTTCTGAAAGCATTCTATAAATTGAGAACTACATATTACCTGGGTGCGCTGCTCCTGAGTTGTCTGGTTGCCTTGTTCGCGGGACTGCTGATTGCGAATTTATCGGAGCGCAAGCGGGCCGAAGAGGATTTGAATAAGGCCAAGGAGGCTGCTGAGTCGGCTAATCTGGCCAAAAGTGAATTCCTCGCGAACATGAGTCACGAGATTCGTACGCCCATGAATGGAATCATCGGTATGACTGGATTGGCGCTCGAAACGGAATTGTCCACCGAACAGCGCGAGTATTTGGGCATGGCCCAGAATTCCGCAAATTCGCTGCTATCTCTTCTCAATGACATTCTCGACTTTTCCAAAATTGAAGCCGGAAAGTTGGATTTTGAATCCATTGGATTTAATTTGGGCGCCGCCCTGGACAGCACGATGAAAGCGCTAAGTCTGAGAGCGGATCAAAAGAATCTCGAACTCGCTTGCCACATTCTGCCGGATGTGCCGGAAGCCCTGATCGGAGATCCAACGCGATTGCGTCAGGTATTGGTCAACTTGGTGGGGAATGCCATCAAATTCACCGCGAACGGCGAGATCGTAGTCCTGGTTGAAAAAGAGTCGGAGACGGAAAGTGGAGTGGTTATTCATTTCTCCGTCAGAGACACCGGGGCTGGTATCGCACCGGAGAATCGAGCCGCGATTTTCGGTGCATTCGCCCAAGCCGACAATTCGATTACCAGGAAGCATGGTGGCACGGGACTTGGACTGACTATTTGCAAGCGGCTCATAGAAATGATGGAGGGGCGGATTTGGGTGGAAAGCGAATTGGGCCTTGGCAGCACATTTCATTTCACTTCTCGGTTTGGTATTCAGCAATTCATTCCCGCCCATGCTCAAAACATAAAAATGAGCGTGCTACAGGGTTTGCCCGTTTGGGTCGTGGACGACAATGCTACCAATCGCCGAATTCTTAAGGAAATCCTCGCCGGTTGGGGAATGAATGTGCGCTTGTTCGAAAACGGCGAAGCTGTCCTAACCGGCCTCGGAGAGTCGCAGTTGTCGGGACAATCTATTCCCCCAATAATTCTCGATGTTCAAATGCCGGATATGGATGGTTTTGCAGTTGTCGAAAAGATGAGGGAAATGCCCAATTTCATCATGCCCAGGATAATTATGATGACGTCCGCGGGCTTTCGCGGAGATGCCGCCAGATGTCGAGAACTGGGAATAATGGCATATTTGACAAAGCCGGTCGCAAAATTGGATCTGCTGGATGCTCTCAAGAAGACTCTCGGATATGTAGAGAATGAGCGAGAGACTCCCGCACTCGTTACACGTCATTCCCTTCACGAAAGCCAGACTTGTTTGACCATTCTTCTCGCCGAAGATAATCGGATAAATCAACTAATGGTGGTTCGTTTGCTTGAAAAAAGAGGTCACGCAGTTGTAGTCGCCGAAACCGGCAAGGCAGCCCTTCTTGCCAATGACAAGCAACTGTTTGACATCGTTTTGATGGACATGCAGATGCCGGAAATGGATGGTCTTCAAGCGACGGTTCTGATTCGCGAACGCGAGAAGCTGAGTGGCAAACACGTGCCCATTTTCGCGATGACTGCCAACGCAATGGCAAGTGACAAGGAAAAGTGTCTATTGGCAGGCATGGACGGTTACCTTTCAAAGCCAATCAATAACGAAGAACTATTTGCGATTCTCGGAGCCATTCGGCCAAGCTCAATTGTTTCCCAACTTGCCTAGTCGGTCCCGCCCTCACTATTCACGCTGATGCAAGTTCCTTCACCTGCGGGAAATCCGTTGGGGAATTCACATAGCCTTCAATCCTAATTTGAAGCGCTCGACGAAGAGAGTGACATGACGCGACAGGCCGGTCACTTAGATTGTGAAGGAAGGTCATGGGGCCGGAAAGCACAAACTGACTTTCCAGAAGACTTTTACTCTCAGGCTTAGTTTCCCAAGTCCCAGGAAGTCGTGCCGGTTCAACCGGTCGGTGCAACGGCCGAGAATGGCGTAGTCCAGCTTTTTGAGTTTCTTAGAGATGATCTCGGATTTTGTATAAGGTTGAACAGATTTGCGGAGGTGGACTAAGTCAATCTAGTTAAATGAAAAAAACAGACCTCACTCTCAAGCAATCTTCCTCGGTTCCTTGTCCTACTTGCGGTGTCGGTGTTGGGGTGCGTTGTACCCTGTATTCGGGTGGTTTGCGTTCACAACCTCACCTGGTCCGAAAGATGATAGCCATTAAGGCTCTGGACCGGAAGGAATTTCAACTGCCATTCCTATCGCGCATCGCATTGCGGACGCGAGCTTGACCGCCAGGGGCAGCTCAAGCCAGATTCCGATAAGACGTTGGCTTAAAATGGCTGTGAAATAGCCTCTCTGCCGCTTCCACCACAAACCCCAATAGATTCCAACCAGGGAGAAGCCAATCATAACAGCTGCATATGCGATATGCGCGCCAACTACTGAGAAACGGACTTCTCATCCCATCTGAAAAACACGCTTGCCGATAAATGACCGCCATGTGTTAAAACCAGCCTTACAGGGAACAGGAAAGGAGCGGAAAATGAATCGTCGATTTGCACTGCTATTGATGGTTACCGTAGCGCTTGGGGTTGGGGCGCTTCACGTTCTTGCCCAACAGTCAGCCAACTCAAGGCAGGAAGGGCAGGCCAACCCCTCGGCCGATCCGGATGCCGACCGCAGCAATGTCGGAACCGCGCAGTTCCCGCTCGCAGCGCCCGCCGGAAAAGACTCCGGCGCGGTCAGCAAAGCGCCGGCAGGGGCCGCCAATCAGGGAACGGTCGACGAGAAGACTTGGAAATACGGCCACCGATTCGATCCACCGCCGAATGCAAAGATCTGGAACCCGGTAAAGCTCAAGTTGATACGCGGCGAGAAGGTGACCGGCGGAACGGTATCGGCAGCCTCCGATCCGTCCACCTACTGCGCCATGGCCAATGCGGGTTATGACTTCATCTGGACGGAAATGCAGCACAGCCCGCGCGAGTGGGAGAATGTGGCCAAAATGTGGGAGGCCTGTCCGCATGCCAAAGCGGTGCCGGGAGTTCGCGTCGCCTATGCAAATGAGCGTGAAATTCAGCATGCCATGGATGAGGGCGCGCTTGTGGTGGTGATCCCCACCGTTCGAACGTTCGAGGAAGGCGTCGCCGGGAGAGACTGGACTTATTTTCCTCCGCTTGGCAAGCGCAGTCAGGGAGCCGGACAGGCGTATTCCGCTGCGTTCTGGGGCAACGTTCCGGGCGGTTATCGCAATACCATCAATCAAAACGTGGTGCTGATCGAGATGATCGAGACCGTCGGCGGCGCGGCGCAGGCCCGCGAGATCGCGGCCATTCCAGGAGTAGACGCGCTATTTGCAGCCAGCTCGGACCTCGGGAATTTTTCCGGGTTCAAACAAGGCGATCCCGATTACGAGCGTCTGATCAACGTGGTGCATGACGCCGCGCTCGCCGCCGGCAAGCGCCTGTGCGGCCCGTTCGCATGGCTCGATCGCCCCGACTTCACCTGCTTCCAGAACGGCAGCGAAACGGCGGCGATCGAAAGGGGTGTGGCCGCAGAGCTTGGATCTCTGAAAGACACGCAGGGCAAACCTGAAGTCGGACCGTACGGCAAGTGAGATAAACTCTCTCACTCCCCGTGGTACAAGAAGTCGAGCACGTGACTCTCACCAGCCACGAGAGCCACATTCCGAAAAGACGTGCCGGCCTTCTCTGTAAGTGGAAATCAGGCCGAGCTCACATTCCGGGAAGACTTATCGAGACGTGGCTCCGAGCTGCGACGCGGTATTTCACAAGTGATGCCACCACCGCCTGGCCCTCGTGACCACGCACGGTGGCAAACATTATGACGCGGCCGGTATCTAACGGAAGATTCTTCTCAGGCAAGACTACTTGGAGAAGCTGCTCACTGCGTCCGCCTCGGAATTGGAAACTTCAAAGACGGTCACAAGCCTGGTCAACTGAATTAATTCGTTGGCTCTCGATCCCAGGTTGCAGAGGCGCAGCGTTGCCCCGCTCGATTTCGCGCTGGCATGCGCAGCGACCAGCGCGCCGAGGCCCGCGCTGTCAATAAACATGACATTTTTCAAATTCAGGACCAGCTTCTTTTTGCCCTCGCCCAATAGCCCCTTCACTTTTTCACGAAGCGCGACAGTCTCTTCTCCAAGTACAATGCGCCCGTCAAGCCACAGCACGGCCACCCCGTTCACTTCTCCGCTCGTAATGTTTAAGCCCATGATGGTTTTCTCCTGCTCAAAAAAGAACTCTCCTGGCAACTCCGCCAGGACCGCAAAGTTTGGTCCCTTATTCTTGTAGACCAGAACATATCATCCGAAATTTGCGCCATCAACTCGATTGTCACGAAAAGCCACTGTGCCAAATGCGAACTTGGATCGTCCCGAGACAGGTGGCCCCTTCTCCAAGTTTATTCGGGGACAGCGGTGTGCTATGGTGGCCTCGGTCCAGCCATGCCAGATGAAGACATCAAAATCTCCGCGCGAGCCATCCCATCCCTCCACATCATCGCTTCGGGAGTTGTGTTCGCCTTCCTTTACTTTGCTTCGAGCGTTGTAATGACGCTGCTGCTGGCCGCTTTGCTGGCATATTTTCTTGATCCAGTCGTCGAATTCCTCGAACGCATGCGCATTCCTCGAGGGCTCGGATCACTGATGGTATTGCTGGTGGTCATGCTGCTGGTCGGCGGGCTGGGCTTACTGGTGGCCAATCGCACGGATCAATTTGTCGCCGATTGGCCGCGCTACAGCGCAATTCTGCGCCACGCTACAACGGCGGTTGACCGCAAGCTGGCCATGGTAGAAAACCAGGTTGAGGCGATTGCCCCGGAGGAAGCGAAGGAACCCCAGCCCTTGCGCGTTGCCGAAGGGAGGCCCGTCAGAGATTTGGTGTTTCTCGGCGTAGGTTCGCTTTATTCCTTTTTACTTGTGGCCGCATTTCTTCCGTTTCTGGTGTTCTTCATGCTCTCTGCCAAGCCGCAGATTTGGAAGGCCACAATGGAATTATTCCCCGCCGGAAAACGGACGCGCGTCAAGGCGGCGCTCGATCAAGTCAGCACCATGCTCCGCAGCTACCTTGCCGGAAACGCACTGGTGGCGCTGATCCTGATGCTTGCAAGCTGGGGCTTTTTCCTGATGATGCACCTGGACTACCCTTTTCTGGCGGGCTGCGTCTCGGGCCTGCTGAATCTAGTGCCGTATCTTGGCGCTGTGCTTGCGTGGTTGCCTCCTTTTTTTATTGGCATGGTGAAGTGGAGCACCATAGGTCCTTATCTTGGCATTGCGGCCACCCTGCTTTTTTTCCATATTATTGGCCTTAACGTACTGATGCCCGCCATAGTCGGACGCCGAGTTCATTTGAATCCCCTTGCCGTCACCGCTGCATTGCTGCTCTGGGGTTGGCTTTGGGGCGCCATTGGGCTCGTCCTGGCGATCCCCATCACGGCAACAATTAAAGTCATCTGCGATCATGTCGAGGGCTGGGAACCTGCGGGCCGCTGGCTCGGTGCATAACGCTGCGGATTCGATTCTGGTCCGGGATTTCCGTCTTTAACCTCGGGCGACAGGACAGCCATACATGCGGGGCCTCTTGTCTTAGGAAACCTCCGGTCTATCTTGTACTGCCCCATTCTTTGAATCGACGGTCGTTACGATCAGGCTTACGTCGCCCATGTTACGTTGCCCTCATTCAGTGGAATATTGGACCACAATTTTCGATTTGAAACTCTCGCTCGTCCTTCGTACGCTTCTTCTGTCCGCGACAGGTCGCATGCGCATCTGGCATTCCGTTGGTCTCGGGAGTACGCTTGAACAATCGGTGGAGAAGGTATGAAAACTAATTCGTTTACGGCTTTCTTGTTTGTCTTTCAGCTTTTGACGGCGACAGGATGGGCGGATGACATCAAGCAAGCCGACTATCCTGTTCATTACGAAGTACTCAGCGCCAGCAAGTCCGACAAGGGCGCTAGTCAGAAAATCTGCTCGATGGAGCTGCGCGACCAGGCCAACGCAAACGTCATCATCACTGTATCGAGAAAGCGTATGGGGTCCTGTTCCGTTCTGCCCAGCGGTAAGGTTTACAATGGTCGGCAAAACGAGGAGAAGAATGCAGTTGAGCTTGTAATCCCCGTTGGCGAAAACAAAGCCAGGGTCGAAAGCTGGCAAATCGATGGAACCGTTAAGAATCCGCAATAACTAGTCGCAGCAGAATCATGGCACTGGGAAGATGAGCCGCAGTGCATCTCATGTCCTGATCAACTGGTAAAGCTTTCCGCGAACCGGCGGATCGACAAGTGGGCCGCTAGAAAACCTTCCGCGCTGAAAAGGCGGGGCAGGGGCATTGAATGATGATGGGGACTGATGTAGGTTGTCGCATGGCCGGGAATTCAGAAACAGAAGTCGCGTTTATAAAATTCAATTGAGGTGGGCCCCATGGCGGTCATCACGGAAATCGCGCCAAACATCTATCGCATCTCGATCTATGCGGAATGGGCGCATTTGCAGTTCAACCATTTTCTGATTATCGACGATGAACCGCTGCTGTTCCACACTGGGCTGAAGAGAATGCACGCGGAGATTCGCGAGGCGGTTTCAGAACTCATCAGCCTTTCCGATTTGCGCCACATCAGTTTCAGCCACTTTGAGTCCGATGAGTGCGGCTCGCTGAACGAGTGGCTGGCCACAGCAACCAAGGCCGACGTCATCTGCAGTCAGGTCGGTGGCCTGGTGTGCGTGAACGACTTCATTGGACGAGAGTCGCGGGCGCTCGCCGATGGCGAGACCTTCACGACGGGAAAGTACCGCTTCCGCTATTGCCGGACGCCGCATCTGCCGCACGGCTGGGATGCCGGAGTGCTCTTCGAGGAAACCCAGAAGACGCTTCTCTGTTCGGACCTGTTCCATCAGAATGGCGACGTGGAAGCGATCACCACTTCCGATATTGTGGGCCGTTCGCATCAGGCCATGAAGGAATATCAGGCGGGCATCCTTGCGGATTACGTTCCTTACTCGCCGCTCACGGCGCAAAACCTCAAGAAGCTGGCTGACCTGAAGCCGAAAACGCTGGCCGTCATGCACGGCTCCAGCTTCACAGGCGACTGCGCCCGCGCGCTGGATGATCTCAATGTGGCGCTGCGCGACACCTTCGGCCATCTGAAGTAGGTACGGTTGGATGTAATTTACTATTACGTTATAGTTATCTGTCAGCTATACCGGCAGTCATCGCCTATCTGAAAATTAAAACTACAAACTGCGCCCGAAGCCGGACATGCAGCCGCTGCTTCTCCTGCAACATTTAGATTGAAGTCGCGCCAATTTCGGCCGATAGACCTATCGTCGACTCTAAAGTAAATTCTGTCTCAATTCGTTAGCAGGCTGCGGAAAAAGTA
>Ga0182024_10027144_pt1 | contig 10031 bp, 8 predicted proteins | sample P32metaG_FD_120480 | JGI IMG/M metagenome (GOLD analysis project Ga0182024, IMG submission 120480) | Permafrost microbial communities from Stordalen Mire, Sweden - P3-2 metaG (Illumina Assembly) | ecosystem: Environmental > Terrestrial > Soil > Wetlands > Permafrost | place: Sweden: Stordalen...
CGGGGCCAGTCTGCATCAGCATTGCGCCGTGGCAGGCCTGGAGGTGACGGGCGGGCGCGTGCGGGGCGTCCGCCTCCTCGACGGTGGCCGCATCAGTGCCGCCCACGTCGTCCTTGCGGCTGGACCCTGGTCCGCCGAATTGGCCGCAGACGTCGCCATCGACCTGCCCGTGAAGGCCCAGCGTGCGCAGATCCTCTTGGTCCATCCAGGTCGCGACCTCGGGCCCATCCCGGTCTTCTCCGATCTCGTCTCGCTGCAGTACGTGCGCAGCGAGGGAACCTCTTCCCTTCTCCTCGGCGACAGCGACCACTCTCGCCCCGAATGGTCCGACCCCGATCACTATCGGGAGCGGATCAGCGACGAGGAGCTGGCGATGGCGATACCGAAGTTCGACCACCGGTTCCCGGGTCTCGATGGAGCCTCGCTCTCCTCGTCGTACGCAGGTTGCTACGACGTGACGCCGGACTACAACCCGGTGATCTCGCCCTCACCCGTGGAGGGACTCTGGCTGTGCGTGGGCTTCTCGGGGCACGGCTACAAGATCTCGCCCTCGGTCGGTGAGCTGATGGCCGACCTCATCGTCGAGGGCTCGAGCCGCCACCCCGACATCGACCACCGGGACTTCCGCTGGGAGCGTTTCGACGAGGAGGACTTGCTGGTGAGCCCGCACCCGTACGTGGGTGCGGGGCAGATGCGCTGAGTCGGGCGGCCGAGTCCGCCGTCGGCTTGACCCGGGCATCACCTGGTGGGGGACATAGAGTGAGCCGTCGTGGCCACTCGCCGGACCGCATCCGACCAGACTGCCCGTGGGACCGCGCCCAAGGCCGGTGCCGCCAGGCGCCCGTCGACGCCCGCAGCCAAGGGAGGCAAATCAGAGGCGGCCGACCTCCCCAAGCTCGTGGCGGTCGACAATGGTGCCGGGCCCGAGGGTGGAGGTCAGCTGGGACAGGTCATCGCCAATCATGTCCGGACGCGGCGCCTCGAGATCGGCTTGAACGTCGGCCAGCTGGCGGAGCGCACGGGCATTTCCAAGGGAATGCTCTCCAAGATCGAGAACGCGCAGACATCCCCGAGCCTCTCGACACTCGAACGCCTGGCCTACGCGCTCGACATGCCGGTGACCTCGCTCTTCCGCGGACTGGCCGAGGAGCGTGACGCCGTCTTCGTCAAGGCGGGGAGCGGCCCTGAGATCGTCCGCAAGGGCACGCGGGCCGGGCACAGCTATGAACTCCTCGGGAGTCTGCGCGGCCCCTATAAGCGCGTCGAACCGCTCCTCGTCTCGCTCGACGAGAGCAGCGAGGTCTTTCCCCTCTTCCAGCACAGCGGCATCGAGATCCTCTACATGTTGGGCGGGGTCATGGAGTACGGGTACGGCCGCCAGCGCTACAAGATGGAACGCGGCGACACGCTGCAGTTCGAGGGCGACATCCCGCACGGGCCGACCATGTTGGTCAAGCTCCCGATTCGATTCCTCTCCATCACCATCTACACCGGTGACCGCACGTAGGGCGTTGCTCCCGCGGTAGCCGCGTCAAACAGTTAACAGGATGGATACGCGCCAGGGCTTGCCCACGCTGCTCGGGTTGTTCACTATGGGTGGACAACGTTTCCCGAGGAGGGACCCGGATCACATGGCGACAGACCTCGAGCGTTTCGTGGACCAGGACGGGCGGGCCGAGGCCGTCGAGGATGTGGCGCGCCGCATTCAGGCGGAGGGCATCACTTACGTCTACTTCCAGTTCGTCTCCGTCACCGGACGCGTCATGGGCAAGGGGATCCCGGCCGCCCACTGGGCCGCCGTGGCCACGAAGGGCTTCCAGCTGGTCTACGGCGCTACGGCCAACCTGTTCATCGACCGGCACGGGCAGTACATCGGCTACGGGCCCGAGGCCGCCGAGTTGGTTGGCCTGCCGGACGTCGGGACGTTCTGTCCACTGCCGTGGGACCCCAAGGTGGCACGCGTCTTCTGCACGCTCTTCCGAGGGCGCGAGGAGGTCGACAACCCCGGCGGCTTCCTCACCTCCGACTGCCGAGGAAATCTGCATCGGCTCCACCGCCAATTCACCGCGGAGACAGGACTGACGCTACGGGTCGGCTGCGAGCCCGAGATGATGTGGCTCAAGACCAAACCCGATGGGACCCCATCGGTGGAGGGTGCCACCAAGCCTTACTGCTACCACATCGACCAGTTCTCCGAGTTGCAACCAGTGATCCACCGTGTCATCGAATACTGCAACCAGATGGGGCTGGACATGATCCAGGGCGATCACGAGGACGCACCGGGACAGCTCGAGCTCAATTTCACCTTTGGCGCTGCGGAGGACACCGCCGACCGCCTCACCACCTACCGGCAGGTCTGCCGCCAAGTTGGCCGCGAGTTCGGGCTCTACCCCTGCTTCATGCCGAAGCCGTTCATGGGTGTCTCGGCCAACGGCTGTCACCACAACATCTCGTTGTGGCAGGACGAAGTCAACATGTTCCTGCCCGACGGGGACGACCTCCGCCTGCCCTCCAAGACCGGCCTGCACGCCATCGGCGGAGTGCTGACCCACCTGCGCGCGCTGACCGCCATCACCGCGCCAACCGTCAACTCGTACCGGCGCTTCGCCGACGCCGGATTCTGGGCGCCGATCTTCGCCGATTGGGGATTCCAGAACCGGACCACCGCGCTCCGGGTCAGCGCACCGGGGCGCTTCGAGTACCGCTCGGTCGACTCAGCGGTGAATCCGTACCTGTCGATGGCGGGCCTGCTCGCCGCCATGAGGGACGGGTTGGACCAGAGCATCGACCCCGGACCGCCCGAAGAGGGCAATATCTACGACGCCATCGAGGCCGGCAAGAAGGTGGCACGCATCCCGGCCACGCTCGGCGAGGCCCTCGACGCGCTGGAGGCCGATCCCGTCGTGCGCGCCGCCCTGCCCGGCGAGATGCTCAATGTCTTCCTGCACTACAAGCGCGACGAGTGGGAGCGCTTCATCGGCACGGTCAGCGAGTGGGACCTCAAGGAGTACCTCGACATCCTCCCATGATGACCACACTGCCGACTTCCCTCGGACACGCCCTCGTCCTGCAGCACCATCCGGACGAGGATCCGGGCGCGCTCGGTCCCATGCTCGCCGCCGCCGGGCTTACCGTCACCACCGTTGAGTTGGACCGGGGCGAGGACATCCCGTCTTTGGACGGGTTCGACGTGCTCATCGCTATGGGCGGACCGATGGATGTGTGGCAGGAGGCCGAGCATCCATGGCTGATGGCGGAGAAGGCCGCCATCCGCCGCTGGGTCGCCGAGTTGGACCGCCCCTATCTCGGGGTGTGCCTGGGTCACCAGTTGCTCGCCGAAGCCCTCGGTGGGACCGTCGGGCTGATGGACGAACCCGAGATCGGCGTCGTGGAAATCTCCCTGACTCCGAAGGGTCTGTACGACCCTGTCTTCGGCCACCTCCCCGAAGTCGTGCTGGGCCTGCAATGGCACGGGGCCGCGGTGCTCCGACCCCCTGAAGGCGCGACCGTGCTCGCCGGCAACGATCACTGCGCCGTCCAGGCGCTCCGCGCCGGGTCTTGCGCGTGGGGCGTCCAATTTCACGTGGAGGTGGAATCCTCCACCATTCCGAAGTGGGCCCAGGTCCCCGAATACGACGAGGCTCTCTGTCGGACGGGATCGAGCGCCGCATTGCTGGAGCAGGCCGTCGAGACGCATCTCGAGACCATGGCGGAAACGACTCGCTTGCTCTTCCAGGGGATCATGGGCTCGATCGTTGGTGTCACCCTTCCCCAATGACGACCGGCACTGAGCCCGCGGCAAACCCGCTGGGATCCGACATCGTCCAACGGGCAATGCGTGAGGGCACGGTGGCGGAGTGGCTGCAGCAAGCCGGGATCCGCTCTGTGCACCTCGGTCTCGTCGATGCTTCAGGGGTATTGCGGAGCAAACGTCTCGAGCCGACCGGAGCGACGCGCGCCTTTGAGGAGGGCTGGAGCTTCATCGACGCCATCCAGTGGTGGGGTCCCGACGACACCCTCTGGCGGCATGCCGGTGCGGCCAGCCAACGGGTCGAGGTGGATCCGGGTTCAGGGCGCCCATATCCGTTCGCCGGAGACGCAGCCTTCTTCTTCGCTGAGTTCACGCCTCCCCTGTGCCAGCTCTCTCCACGGTTCCAGCTACTCCGGATGGCAGAGCGGGCCGACGCTGCGGGCCTCGGCGTTCGTGTCGGCTGGGAGTTCGAATGCATCGTGCTGGAGGAGCCCTCCCCCATCGGAACGGGCTTCTGGCCCGAGCGGCGCGATCCGCTCACTCCAGCAATGAAGGCCAACCGCTGTTGGTCGGCTTTGACCCCGGCCACGGAGGACCGAACACTCGGATCGCTGATCGACGCGCTGGGCGCCGGCGGTGTCCCCGTGGATCACGTCTGCGCCGAATTAGGCCCAGGTTGCGTGGAAATCGCCACGGCCCCGGAGGACGCGGTGCGTTCGGCCGACTCGGCCGCTCTGGCCAAGCTCTACACCAAGGCGCACTTCGCTCGGGACGGTCGGCGAGCGACCTTCATGGCACAACTCGGATCCGAGTTCCCCGGACTCGGCGGCCACCCGAGCCTTTCGCTCCACTCCTCGGTCGACGGCACCCCGCTCCTGTGCGACGAGCCCGGGGTGCTGTCGAAGATCGGCGCCCAAGCCATCGCCGGGGTCCTAAGGCTGCTTCCTGAGCTCCTGGCCATGGCTGCCCCCTATCCGAACTCCTACCGCCGCTTCGGACCCGGCAATTGGGCGCCCACAACAGCAACGTGGGGCGTGGGCAACTACAGCTGTGCGCTTCGAGCTGTGCTCGATCATCCGCGCTCCGCCCGGCTGGAGCTCAGGGTCCCCGGTGCCGACACGAGTCCACACCATTGCCTCGCCATGTTCTTGGCGGCTGCGCTCTGGGGCATTGAGGAATGCCTCGAACTGCCGCCGCCGGTCGTCGCACCCGCCGACGGTCGCCATGTGTTCGAGCGGCCGCCGCTACCCCGCGACCTCGTGCAGGCGGCAGATCGGTTCGGTGCCAGTACGACAGCGCGTGAGCTCTTCGGTGAGGCGTTCGTGGAGCACTATGCAGCGGCGCGTCAGATCGAAGCTGCTGCCTGCCATCGCTTCGTGTCGGCGGAGGAGCAGGACCGCTACGTGGACTACGTGTGAGGAGGCGGGACCTACGCTGATCGGGACGCTGGAATTCGAGTTGACCGACGACCAAGTGGACACTTTCACCCGCGACGGGTTCGTGGTCGTCGAGCGTCTGATCGACCCCGGCTTGGCCCGGTGCGCCCTGGACCGCTACGAGGACCTGTTCGCGGGCCGATTCGAGACCGGCCTCTATCCCGACGAGTGGAATTGGCGATCGGGCGTACACCCCTCCGATCTGACCCGCCAGATCTGCAACGGCTGGAAGTCCGACCGCGACATCGCTCAGGTGGTCCTCCGGGCCGACATTGGTCGCGCCTGCGCCCGCCTCGGCGGGTGGCCCGGATCGCGTCTGAGCCAGGACAACGTGCTGTGGAAACCTCCAGGTGGCAAAGCGCTCGGCTTTCACCAGGACTCGAGCTACGAGCAGTGGGCCGTGCCCTCCGAGTGGGTCAGCTGCTGGATCGCCCTCGAGGACACCAGCGCGGCCCAGGGCACGGTCGAGTACGTGCGTGGCTCACACCGTTGGACGCGACGTTGGGGGATGATCGAGGAGTTCCACGGCCCCGACGATCCCCATGCGGAGCTGCGCCAGGCCGCCCTCGCCAACGAGGTCGAGCCGGAGCTTGTCGCGGTGGAGGTGCCGGCCGGTGGCGGCGCGTTCCACGACGGCTGGACCTGGCACGGTTCGGGGGTCAACTACTCGCCCTCTCCACGGCGTTCCCTGGTGGCCCACTGCATGTCGTCGGAAGCGTCCTTCCATCCCGACACGACCGGGTATCTCTACAGCCGATACAAGCGATTCGGCGACGAGACCATGGACGAATCGTTCTTCCCGATCACGTGGCGCCAGGACGGGTACCGGTCGCCGTTCCTCAGGGACTACTTGGACCGCCGAGTCGGATGGGCTGGAAGCGTCCAGGTGGACCGCTCGAAACCAACCCGGCACGTCTCAGCTGACGGTTGACCCCGTGGCCGCCGGTACCGGCGGCACCAGCTCGAGCTCGCGACTGGAGTTGCGCCGCGCCAGCTTCAATGGCGCCGGCGCAGCCAGCACGGGCAGTCCGGAGATACTGGTCACCCGCTCGCGGAGGCCCGCTCCACTGAAGCGGGGCAGCCGGCGGCGGCGCTTCGACCCGAAGACGATGACATCGGCGCCCCAATCTTTGGCGGCCTCGGCGATGCGGTCGGCGATGGTGAAGCAGTTGGCCAGGTAGTGGACCCCGTCGGCGTCGACCCCCTCGCGCCGCAGCGAGCCGACGGCCTCGTCAACGACCTGCATGCTCTCCCGCTCGGTCTCGGAGGCATAGCCGCGCCCGCCGATGAGGAGCTCGTTGACGTGGACGACCCGCACGGATGAGTCGGACTGCCTGGCCAGGGCCGTGGCGAAGCTGACCGCGACCTCACTTGACTCGGTGCCGTCGAGTGCCAACAGAATTCGAGTGAACATCGGATCTCACCTCCTGCCATCCCCAGCTGTTCAACAATGTTTCCTACATGTTAACAAATCGCCATCGATTTTTGACCGCGTTTCGTGTCAATTAGTTGTCAACCGGCGGCGGACGAACGAACACGATTGAGCGGGGGTCGGAGGAGCGCGATCCGGTTCACCTTTCAAGAACGTTTCACCTGGTCAAGGCCCTGCTTGGCCTTTCGGCCGCTTGTGCTTTTCGGGACTTGGTCCTCCGAGCGACTCCCGCAGCGGGGAGAGGGACAGCAGGCGTCGCACCGAGTGGGTGGAACCGGCCGGCTCGTCCTCAGCGCCGGCGATACCGGGCGCGGCATGGTCCGGCTGAACGGGCCACCCCGCCGATCTGTGCCAGAACCGGAACAGGGTGGTCGGGCCAGGTGGGCTCCCACCGGAACCGGGTGAGCAGGTGCAGCGACGCCCGGGTCATCGCAGCCAGCGAGAACGGACGTGCCGGGCACGAGTGGCCTCCATGCCCAAAGACCGTGACAAGCTCGGGCGCGGCCAGACCATTTGGAGTGCGTAACCTCCGACGGTTCCACCTCTCGGGATCCCATCGGTGCAGTCCGGGTGCCGCGCTCAGGTTCGTGAGTGGGAGCAGCGTGGCGACCGTCATCCCCGAAGGAACCTCCAGCGGACCCTGCTCGAGGCCCAACGTGAACGGAGCGAGCGTGAAGCGGGCCATGATCGACCGTTGCGCCATGCGGGTCGACTCGAGTGCGCACGCTTCGACCAGGCCGGACTCTCCGAGGCGCACCCGCTCTGAATGAATCGGATGCTCCATCAGATCGACCAAGTGCCATCCCAATGCGGCGAACAAATTGGACATGGACGCGATGTGGATCAGGGTCACGTCGAGGGAGATTCCCGCCGCCGCCTGTGCAGGTTCGGCCTCAGCCCAGGCGCGAGCCACCCTCTCGAAGAGCGTCTGCTCCGCCTCACTCTCGGGCAGCTGCCTCAGCCCGAGCTCGAGCTGAGAGGTGATCTCAGCAAGAGCCTTGCGCTCGTCGGCCTTGTTCGTTGCGGCCACATGGGCCATTGCGTCGGGGTGGACGAAGGACTCTGAACCGTCGAGCCGGTCGAAGGCTTGGACGAGCATGTCGAACCGCTCCCCCTGGGCTGCGCCCGGGCCGCCCCAGGAGGCCAGTCCAACCCGGTGGCCCAGACGCCTGCTCAGCGAGAAGAGGTCCACCTCACCTTCCGTGCCGAGTTCGTCGGTGGCCGCGTCAACGGCCAGCTCGACATTGCGCAGGTAGGTGGCGACGTCCTCTCGCCCGAAGAGCTGGTCTGGGAGCACGCGGCGACCGACGAATATTTCGTCCGGCAGTTTGCGCCGGAGCATTCGCCAGTCGGCCATGCCCTTGCTGGCCGTCTCCTCGGGCAATGCGTAGAAAGCAGCGACTCCTATCGGGGAGAAGACAAAGAGATAGCGGTCGTCGCCACTGTCCACCACGAAGGTGTCCCCGAGGCGCGATCGGGCATCGGCCAGGGTCGCCACCGGGTCTTCCACGACCGCATCCCAGGGGAGCCGGGCCTCGGTGGCGATCACGGGCATCGGATGCACGCGTGGCAGTCCCATGATCCGCCCTGCGGTCATGCGTCAGCTCCCTGCGCCGACAACCGCACTCTCCCCCGCGGACACTTCAGTCGGCCCGGCGGAGATGAGCACGGCACTCAGGACCGCTCCCAACGCGAGGAGTCCCGCACCGACCGCAAAGGCGATGGCGAATCCGTGCACAACTCCGGCTTGGGTTGCTGCAACCCCGTGGGCGACGATGTAGCTCGCCGTAGCAGTCGCCGCGAGGGTATTGAGAAGCGCAGTGCCCAGGGAACCACCGATCTGTTGCGTGGTGTTGACTAGCGCGCTCGCCACCCCCGCGTCTCGATCGCTCACCCGTATGAGTGCAGTGCTGCTGAACGCAGGGAAGGCCAGGCCGAGGCCCACACTCATCAAGATCTCCTGCGGAGCAACATGAATCCAGAAATCACTGTGCACACCTATCTGCGTCAGCCAGGCCAAACCACCGGCGGCGATGAAAAGGCCCACCGTCATTGGGAGCCGCGGCCCGATCCGAGGGACGAGGCTGGACGATGCGCCCGCGGCCAGGATGATGCCGAACGCAAAGGGCAGGAAGGCAAGTCCCGCCCTGAGCGCCGAGTAGTGCAGAACACTCTGCAGGTAGTAGCTCAAGAAGACGAACATGGCGAAGAGCCCGGCGCCCGTGAGCAAGGAGGCGAGAAACGCACCACCACGGTTCCGATCCCGCACCACTCGAAGAGGCAGCAACGGATGACTGGTCTTTGTCTCGAGGAGCACGAACGCCACAAGGAGGATCGCTGCGACAACGAGCAAGACAATGGTGACCGTCGCTCCCCAACCGTCACTGTCGGCCTTAGTGAAGCCATAGACCAGGCTCACCAGACCGAGGGTGGAGAGGACTGCTCCGGGTACGTCGTATTGTGTCGAACCTGCGGCGCGACTTTCGTGCACCACCAGGATCGCCCCTACTGAGGCGAGGATGGCAATCGGGACGTTGACGAGGAGGCACCACCGCCACGAGACATACTCGGTGAGCACCCCTCCGAGTAGGACCCCGATGGCTCCACCCGCGCCGGATACTGCGCCGTAGGCGCCGAACGCCTTGGCCCGCTCTTTCGCGTCGTGTTGGAAGGTAATCGTCAGGATCGAAAGGGCGGCGGGTGCCATGAGGGCCGCGAACGCGCCCTGCAGGGCGCGGGCACCGAAGAGCATGGTTTGGTCGACGGCCAGGCCGCCAAGGGCGGATGCACCCGCGAAGCCCAGCAGGCCGACAACGAACATTCGCTTTCGACCGGAGAAGTCAGCGATCCGGCCACCCAGGAGCAGGAGGCCCCCAAAGGCAACGGTGTACGCGGTGATGACCCACTGGCGGTTGGCCGTGGAGATGTGGAGTGCATGTTGCGCCGACGGCAAGGCGATCGTCACGATCGACGCATCGAGGACGATCATGAGCTGAGCCACGATGACCACGGCGAGGATGCCCCACCGCCTCGGATCGGGGCCCGTCTCGTTCATCAAGCCCGAGGACGATGCGGTCGCGATGTCGCTTGACTCCACGGTATCCCTCTCTTCCGTTCGCCCAGGACTGAGAGGGCGGCTAGGGGGTCTTTCGGGAAACTAGCGGGATCCAGATTGCTCCCGTTCTGTTCACGATATCGAGAGGGTGTTCATCAACATTGCTCCGGTGCCCGTGCTCAGGTTTCCGGCAAGTTACGGCTACGCCACCTCGAATCGTCCGCTGCGCCCGCTCTTGTTCGCCTGTCGGGATCCGACCTCTTCAATCACCTCGTCAGAGTGCTCAACATCGAACTCGCCCCCGCTCGCTCGCAGCTCAGCGAGCAGGTCGAGCAGCCGGCTCCGCTTCGGCTCGGA
>Ga0182024_10027145_pt1 | contig 10030 bp, 9 predicted proteins | sample P32metaG_FD_120480 | JGI IMG/M metagenome (GOLD analysis project Ga0182024, IMG submission 120480) | Permafrost microbial communities from Stordalen Mire, Sweden - P3-2 metaG (Illumina Assembly) | ecosystem: Environmental > Terrestrial > Soil > Wetlands > Permafrost | place: Sweden: Stordalen...
CAATATATTTTCCAGGCAGATATCCCCCCTTGGGATCGATCTTTTCCGCCGTGCCCGTCTTGCCCGCGGGCACAAAGCCGTTGACGGCCGCAAGGGGAGCCGTCCCGCGAGGGCTCACGACGCCAACGAGCGCCTTGGTCACCTCCCTGGCGGTCTGGGGAGAGACGACTCGCCGGATCTCGACCGGCGGAAAACTCGCGAGCACATTTCCGTCGCTGTCGGTGATATCGTGGATGATTTGCGGCATCATCAGCTTCCCGCCATTGGCAATGGCGCACATGGCCGTTATTGTTTGCAACGGCGTCACCGCGATTTCCTGCCCCATTGGTATTCTGGTTATGGAGAGTTTGTTCCAGCGATGCGGCGGCGGGACGAGGCCCGGAACTTCTCCCGGCAGCGCCACGCCGGTCCGCTCTCCAAAACCGAACGCGCGGATATACTCATACAACCGCTGCTCCCCCAGGCCCAATGCCAGCTTTGCCGCACCGATATTGCTCGAGTGCACCAGGATATCCTCGACGCTCAGATCACCGAATTTATGGTCGTCGTGAAGAAGATGCCCGGCATAGTTGAACAGGCCATTCTCGCAAAAGATCGTCGTGTCCGGAGTGACGAGGTGCTCATTGAGCGAGCCGGATGCCGTCACCGTCTTGAAGGTCGAACCCGGCTCCATCTCATTCGCGACCGCGAAATTGAGCATGTCCCCCTGGTGGTCCTGGATGAAGCTCGCCGGCTTGATGCGCAGATCGTTCGGGTCAAAGTTCGGACGGTTCGCCATCGCCAGGATTTCGCCGGTCTGCGGGCGCATGACGATGGCAATGGCTTTCTTCGGCTTGAACTCCTTGCAGGCTGAATCCAATTCATCCTCGATGATGTTTTGCAGATTCATGTCGATGGTCAGCCGCACGTTGGAGCCATCGCGCGGCGCCCGCTCCTCGCCCCGGTAAGCCACCAGCTCCTGGCCGGTGCGATCCTTCTCCGTATAGAGGTAGCCGGGGTGGCCGCGGAGGTATTGATCCTCCTGCGCCTCGATTCCCTGCACGCCCGCGTGGTCGGAATTGGTGAAACCGATCACGTGGCAGGCCATAGGTCCGTTTGGATAAATGCGGGCCGCGCTCTGCACGAATGTGATGCCGTGGACGTCCCGCACATCGAGCCGTGTTTTCAATTCCACCGCATCGGCTTCCGGCAGATCCTTCTTCAGCACCATGTAGGGCCGGCGGGATTCGAGCTTTTGCCGGACATCATTTTCATCCAGTCCCAGCGGGCCGGCCAGCAGCGCGGCCGCGGCATCGGGGTCGGCCACCTGTGTGGCGTCCGCGATCACGACACGGACCGGCTCGTTATCCGCCAGGGTTTGCCGGTTGATGTCCTGGATCAGGCCGCGGCGGGCATAGATGATCTTCTTCGCGCCATGCCCGGCCAGAGCCAGCGCGGACCACTTGTCGTGCTCGGTGACCTGGAGACGGACCATCCGGGCGGAGAAGCAGGTGAAGCAAATCGCCAATGCGGAACACGCGATGAGCGCACGCACCCTGGCGGAATTGTTCATTGGGCTACGATCCGGTTGGAGTCATTTTGCGAGTCGTCGGAGTCCACTGTGGCTGCCTTCTGGACAGCCCCGGCATGGAGGCGCACGATCTTATCGTCAGTGATGGGCGACAATTTGATGAAGCCCTCGGCGAGGCGGCGCTCGAGGTAGCTGTGCGAGGAGAGCTTGTCTATCTGCGCCCGCTCGGTATCATCCTGGGAGCGGAGGGCGGCAAGATCGCTCTCGAGATTCCGGATTTCAGTCCCGGTAGTCTGCATCTGGTTTTTGAAATAAACGTAACACAGGCCCGCGGTGCACAAAAAGAAGGCGGCCACCACCCAGCTCGCAAGCGCGGCCACGGGTACTGGATTTGCATTTCTGCGATGATTCATGTTGTCGATCTCCTGAGTTGAAGTCTCTCGACGGCGCGCAGTTTCGCGCTGCGCGACCGCGGGTTCTGCTGCTGTTCCTCAGCACTCGCGATGACCGGTTTGCGGGTCAGCGCGTTAAAGATATAATCAGGGTTGGGCCTCGGCGCGGGCCATTCCGGGCGGTCGAGCTCGGGCGTCGAGCGGACCTTGAAAACCTCCTTCACCAGCCTGTCTTCCAGAGAATGGAAAGTTATCACGGCCAGCCTGCCGCCGGGGCGCAGACGCCCCGCGGCCTGCGCCAGCACGCTCTCGAGCACTTCCATCTCCCGGTTCACCGCCATGCGCAACGCTTGGAAAATGCGGGTGGCCGGGTGAATCCGCCCGCGGCGCGGCACGACCGCTTCCACGGCGAGGGCCAGTTCCATCGTCGTCTCGAATGGGTGCGCGGTCCGCACTCTGGCGATGTGTGACGCGATCCGCCGCGCGTGCGGCTCCTCGCCATACATCTGGAATATCCGCACCAGTTCAGCCACCGGCGCCGTGTTCACAATATCCGCCGCGGTCATAGCCGCGTCCGGGTTCATTCTCATATCCAACGGACCTTCCCGCTGGAATGAGAACCCGCGCTCAGCGGTGTCCAATTGCCACGAGGATACCCCCAGGTCCAGGACGACTCCGTCGACCTCCGGCGTGTGGAGGCCATCGAGCACGGCGCCGAGCTCTTCAAAATTCCCCCTCACCGGCAGGAACAGGTCTCCGTACCGGTGAAGGGTCTCCTTGGCAAAATCGAGCGCCTCTGGGTCTTGATCGATTCCAATGACATGGGCGCCGGCCTCGAGCAGCGCCTGCGAGTGGCCGCCCCCGCCGAGGGTGCCATCGACAAAAGTCTCGCCGGGCTTCGGCGCGAGCAATTCGAGCACCTCCTTCTTCAGGACCGGGGTGTGGAAATGTTCTTCGGGGCGCATTCTGCTCCAGCCAATTGGTTCAACGCAGATCATGGGGATAAAGGTTGAGGGTCACAGTCCGAGGCTCTTGAGGATGGTCGTGTAGGTCGGCGTGACTTTCTGCCGCTGCGCCTCCCACGCCGCGGGGTTCCAGATGTCAAATTTTTGGCCGCTGCCGGCGAGGACCGCTTCTTTTTCGATGCCAGCGAAGCGGATAAGATCCTCGGAAAGCAACATCCGGCCTTGCGAATCGATGGGACAATTTACGGCATTTGCGAAAAAATAGTCCTTGAAAATCTGGTGATCCTCGACAGTGTTCGATTGAGCAGCTGCTTTCTCGCCCATCTCCTCGAGGACCTCCTGGGGCATGGCGATGAGGCAACCGCGATTCTCACTCTTGATAATGAAAACTTCCTCGAGCTCAGCGGTTCGCCAGCGGGCAGGGACCGTCACCCGGTTCTTCGCATCGATCGAAGGACGGTATTCCCCAGAGAAGACCAAAGGCTTCTGGGCAGTATCCGGCGTGGCAGGCATATTCTGGAGGGGTTGGGGGCCACCATGACCCACTCTTCCCCACAACGACCCACTTCATCACCATGAAACATGCCAGTCAAGGGTATTTGCTCCATTTTTTGCCCTTTTGACCCACTGCGCCCCATTGTTCTGACTTTAGGGCGATTCTTCCCGTACGGCGAGCAGGGCATCTCCCCAGAAAGCGTCAGCGGAACGAGGTGGAAATTCGGATCAATCCTATTGCCACGGCAGCACCACCGGCGAGGCGAGTGGTGATCTCCGGCCGGGGCAAAAGCTTCTCCGCGGCGATAATAAAGGTCACCAATGCCATCGTAAAAAGATTGGTCATCCCAAATATGAGCATCGCCAGCATCGGTCCCGAGCAGCAAACGGTGCAGGATGCGCCCTGGCAAAGTCCGTACCTCAAAGGGGTGGGGCCGCCCTCCTTCCGACAGTGGGCGCTCCGGCAATCCCGCAACGCGGCCGTTTTCCAGCTCGTGAATTGAAAGGCGCCGGCAACGACGAGGACGACACTGGACAGGATCGGGATTTCGCCGCCAAACACCGGCCAGCGCATGGCAGCCCAGGCGCACACCATGCCCACGCCGTAGACGAGGCATCCGAGGGCCGTCCAAACGGCGAAATAGCCGCCCCCGGCAAGCGCCGCTGACCAGCCTGCGCCGGCGGAATCCGCTCACTGGGCCGCACGCCCGAAGGAGAACAGCATCGGAAGGGCGGAGGGCAGCATCATAGCGACCATCATGGCGATCCACATCAGCAGGAACATCGCGGCGGATTCCGCCCACGTCTGGCCCGGCATCCGCATCCACATCATCGACATTCTCCAGCCTCCCGGCATCTCCATGCCACCCGACATCGAGCGGCAAAAATACCAGGTCGCCGCGACGCAGCCGATAAATACGCCCAGAAGACCGACGAGGAACCAGCGATGGGCGGAGGCGCACTTACGGTCCGGGGAGTCCGCGGTTACCGTCGTGAGTTGCATCAGGGGAGGCTCCTTTTAGTCAACTTTCTCGTCATGATACCGCACCCAATCCTGGGTAGATTCCGTATTTTCGTCACGGCCCTTGGCGGTCAAGTCAATATAGTTATAGGCTGCGTTCAGCAAATCGACGCCGCGCGAGTAAGTGGAGTAGGTATGATATACAGTTCCCTTGTCATCTTTGTAGAACGCACTAATGCCCACAAGCTCAGTAATGTCGGGGTTCCCAAACTTATAGTTGTAGAATGCTTTCTTTTTCGTGAGCTGCCCGGGCGTGAATGATACGTGATAGTCAAAATTAAAATCGGTGTCCGCCGATGAGAGCCATTTAAAGCCCCATCCCATCCGCTTCTTGAATGGCTTTAGCTCCTTCCATGGCGCGCGGGATATCGCGACCATGTTTGTGTCGCGCAGCCTTAGATGAAAGTTGAGCCCGTTGAATGTGTCCGCCCAGAATGAGCAATGCTTGCAACCTTCCTTCCAGCCGGGTCCAAACATGAAATGATATACGATCAGTTGGCTCTTCCCGTCGAATAGCCCGGCCAATGTCTTCCCGCCGTCGGGACCGTCAAAGACATACTCCTTCTCAACGCGCACCCACGGCAGGTTTCTCCGCTGCTGATTTATCCCGTCACGCGCTTTGGTAAACGCCTTCTCTTTTGCCAGGAGCGCCTTGCGCGCGGTAATCCAGGCGTCGCGTGATACCACCGCATGTTTCTTAACGCCGTTCCGCGTCTTGAGTCTGGCTGTTGTAGTTTTATTTTTGGCGGGCATTTGATTTCCTCGTTTTTCAGTTTGGATGTATTGATAGCTATTCGCACGGTTAATCGAGATTGCAGAAGGTTGCGGCTGCATCGAACTCCAGTAATGTCAGCCGCCTTGGTTAGAGTAAGTTGACATAGTTCAATCACTCCCATCCGGATAAGCTGTCCGGGATGGCGCTGACGCATCATGCGAATCATGGTGGCTGTTTTCCGTCAATGTCAATTATCCCACCACTTCCGCGATGGTTCCCGCCGCGGTATCCATGAAGCTGTTCGCGCATAGGCGGGTGTAGATTCCGTTCAAGGCGAGGAGCTCCTCGTGGCGGCCGCGCTCGACGATGCGGCCGTGGTCCATGACCAGGATTTGATCGGCGTGGCGGACTGTCGAGAGGCGGTGGGCGATGACGAAGCTGGTGCGGCGGTCCATGAGGCGGTCGAGGGCTTGCTGGATCAGGCGCTCGGTGGAGGTATCGACGCTGGCGGTGGCCTCGTCGAGGACGAGGATGGGCGGGTCCTTGAGGAGGGCGCGGGCGATGGATACGCGCTGTTTTTCGCCGACGCTCAGCTTTACGCCGCGCTCGCCGACGATGGTATCGAGGCCCTTTAGCATACGATCCACGAATTGCCGCGCGTTCGCGGCCTCGAGTGAGGCCATCATCTCGTCGCTCGTCGCGTCCGGCTTTCCGAGGCGCAGATTCTCGCGGATGGTGCCATTGAAGAGAAAACTCTCCTGCGTCACCATGCCTACGGCGCGGCGCAGCACATCCTTGGACATGTCGCGCAGCGGACGGCCGTCGACCAGGATTTCGCCGGTGTCGAATTCGTAAAAGCGGGTGAGCAGATTCACCAGTGTCGATTTCCCGGCGCCTGTCTGGCCCACGAGCGCCACGGTATCGCCGGGATGGGCGTGAAGGCGGATGCCGCGCAGGACGGGCAACGCCTCGTCGTATGCGAACGAGACGTTGCGAAACTCCACCTCTCCGAGCACGGGGCCGGCGTCCGGCGCGCTCGTCGCGATGTCCCCGGGCTCCGGCTCCTCATCCATGATCTCAAAGACCCGCTCCCCGGCGGCGCGGCCGGATTGGAAAAGCTGATTGAGCTGATGCAGGCGGCCGATGGGATCGTACAAGAAGGGGGCGAGCATGAGGAACTGGACGTAATTGCCGACATCGAGCCGGCCATTGAGCACGGCATTCGCGCCGAAACCGGCGACGAGCACCAGGCCGAGCGCGGCGAGCAAATCCATCGTCGGCGAATAAGCCGCCCACGCCTTCATCACCACCAGCGTCGCGTCGGCCATCTGGCGGCTGGCGCCATTGAAGCGGGCATGCTCCTCGCGCTCCCTGACGAAAGTCTTGATCTGGCGGATGCCGGCGAGGTTGTCGTGCAGCAGGGCGTTCATCGCAGAGGAGGCTGTGCGCTGCACCCGGTAGCGCTTGTGCGCCGTGAGCGTGTAAGTGAGCGCGCCCGCCGCGAGCAGCGGCAGCGGGGAGAGCGCCAGCAACGCGAGCATCGGCTCGATCCGCACAAGCACCACAGTCACGATGACGACCTGGAGCACCGCGACGACCCCCTGCTCGAGCCCATCGATCAGCATCCGCTCGACCGCCGTGACATCCTCGAGCACGCGGGTCATCAGGTCGCCGGTGGCGCGATTATCAAACCAGCGCAGCGGCAACTGCTGGATGTGGGAGTAGAGGTCGCTTCGCAAATCGAAGATCACCTTTTGCTCGAAGGTGTTGTTCACGATGATGCGGAGCGCGTTGAAGAGATTCTGCGCGAGAAACGCCACCAGGCCCACGGTCACGAGGCGCCATAGCAACTCCGGATGATGGCCGCGCACGACGATATTGATGATGTCGCCCGTCACCCGCGGAAAAACGACCACCATAAGCGTGCCCGCCGCCGCGAAGAACAACGTCAGGAACGCCAGCCCCGGATACCGCCGCAGATAGGCGAATACGCGCGCTACGGTCTTCCTCTTCATGAGTGGCGCGGCGTAACAGGCATGGAGACTGAGCCTAGCCCAGCCTGGGGCGGCGCGCACCGCCATTTTTGGCGGCTACATAATTTCTTAAAATGCTCTATTCCAACGCCTCAAACTGGCTCATCAGCTTGAACATCCTGTAGCGCTCGGCGATTTCGCCCTGGGTCAGCGTCCGCAGGCGCTCGAGCGAGAAGGCCTCGACGTTGAAGCTGGCCATAACGCTGCCATATACGACCGCCTGGCGCAGTTGATCGAATGTCACCTCCGGCTGGTCCTGCGCGGCGAGGTAACCGGCCAGCCCGCCGGCGAAGGTATCGCCCGCGCCGGTTGGGTCGTGGATATCCTCGAGCGGATACGCGCCGCAACTGAAGAACCCATCCGGCGCGAAAAGCAAACAGCCGTGTTCGCCTTTCTTCACCGCCACGTAACGCGGTCCCCGCGCCTGGATGGCCCGGCCGGCCTTGATGAGGCTCGTCAGGCCGGTCAATTGGCGCGCCTCGCCGTCATTGAGGATGAGCATGTCCACGCGCCCGAGCAGGGAGAGCAGCTCCTCCTTTGCGATATTGATCCAGAGGTCCATCGTGTCCGCGATCACGAAACGCGGCTTCTCCATCTGGTCCAGCACATGGTGCTGCAACGCGGGCGCGATATTCGCCAGCAACACGTAAGGCGTGCCGGCGTATCCCGGCGCGAGCGTGGGCGTGAAGTGCTCGAATACATTCAGTTCCACGCTCCGGGTGTCCCGGGTATTCAGGTCCCAATGGTATTCGCCGGACCACCGGAAGGTCTTCCCAGGCACGCGCTGCAAGCCCGCGAGATCGACGTTCCGCTCCGCGAAATAATCGACGTGCTCCTGAGGAAAATCATCTCCCACCACGCCGACCAGGTTGACCCCGGTAAAAAAGCTGGCGCTGACCGCGGCGTAGCTGGCCGAGCCTCCGAGCAAATCCGCTTTCTCCGCGATGGGAGTTTTAACTGTATCGAGCGCGATGGAACCGACGACGAGAACGGGCATGGTAGGATAATGAGCCCGGTACTACGTGAAATCCGTGGCCGAAAGTCGAGCGCAATGAGTTATCCACAGATTCACCGGGTACACGGAAAGGAGGGGGGAACCGGCAAAGGACTTTGTGTCGCGGAAGGCTCTTACTGCAATATGCTCATGCTAACCGGAAGTCAAAAAGACGCCCGGACTCGGGACCCATCCTTTGCATTGCAAACAGTGGAATTCGATCATTTTCGACAAGATTCCTTAACCGCAAGGAGCACAAACCTCACCGGTCGAGTCCGCTCAATGTTCCTGACATTCTTCTACGCCCCTCTTTGTGTTCTTTGAGTTCTTTGCGGTTAAGTCCAATTCGGTTGCGGCTCCGCCGCGCTATGGCATTGCGTGAGGCATTCCCGCCCTACTTCGCGTAGCTGCCCTCCACCCGCTGAGCCACGTCCTTATAGCTGTAATCGACGTCGTATATTTCCTTAAGCCGTTCGAGGCAGGCCTGTCTGTTACCCATTCTCTCGTATAGCAGGCCCAGCTTATAGGTGACCTCTTTCTTGAGGTCGTCCATCTTGACCATCTCCTTGCAGGCGTCCTCGTAGCTGTGGACGGCGAAATCGAACATGTGTTTTTGGTCGTAGCAGTCTCCGAGCAGGCTCATGGCCTTGTAGTGGACCTTCGGGTTTTTGCGGCCCTGCTGAAGCTCGGGGATGGCCGCAGCCGGATCGCCGGCGGCAAGCAACTGCTCGCCAAGCTCGAAATGTGACAGGAAATCGTTGGGGTTGCGCCTGACGCGCTTGCGGGTCTCGTCAATGAGGGCGTGGGCCTTGCGGTCCTTGAGGCAGTCCAAGTCCTTGCGGACTTCGTCCGCCTTCTCCGAGGTGCTGTGTTCGCGGAGCCATTCCTCGTCCTCGGAGATGCTGGCATCAATGACCTTCAATTCTACTTCGAAGGCCTTCCGGGTCAGGCCGGGGTCCGTGTTGCTCAGCAACGCGGAAGTATATTTGTACCACTCGAGGGCGCTGTGAAGATCCCCTTTTTGCTCGCAGAGGTCTGCGATTCGGTGGGCGATATCGACGTTCCTCTGATTTTCTTCGTTTTCGGCGCACGTTCTAAGCAGTTCGGCGAGCTGCGCCTCGATCTCGCCATTTTGCTTTGTGTTGGGCGATTCCATCCATTCTTTATAATTGGATTGGGATCAGTTGGCTACGTCTTTTTACTAACGATAAGCGTCTACGAGGTAGCGCGTTAGTATTGGCTTGGGAATAGCCAAATTAAGATTACTGCCCCGGCTTTCAGCGGGGCATCCCTCGATTACCCTCGCAAACATCCGCCGGCCCCTTCGAGACTACTCCTGGTAGCTGGATTCGACTCGTTTGGCCACGTCTTTATATCCGTAATCGGCATCGTAGATTTCCTTCATCCGCTCGAGATAGGCCTTTTTGTCTCCCATTCTCTCGTGAAGCAGGCCAAGCTTGTAGACCAACTCCTTTTTCAGGTCGTCCATTGAGACCATCTCCTTGCACGCCTCCGCGTAGGTTCGCACGGCGAAATCGAGCATATTCTTTTGCTCGTAGCAGTCTCCGAGGAGGTTCATCGCCTTAAGCCGGACACTCGGGTTTTTGCGCGCCTGCTGGAGTTGCGGGATCGCCTCGGTCGGGTCGCCGGCGGCTATCAACTGCTCGCCCAGCTCGAAACGGAGAAGGCTGTCCGTCGGGTTGCGCTCGACACGCTTGCGGGCGTCATCGAGCAGGCTCTTGGCCTTGCGCTCCTTCAGGCCGTCGAGCTCCTTGCGAACATTGTCCGCTTCGTCGGATGCTCCATATGGCTGAAGCCATGTCTCGAACTCGACGATGTGGTTATCCAGCAGCTTGAGCTCGATCTCCGACGCCTTTCGGGCCACCGCCGGGTCGGTGTTATTCA
>Ga0182024_10027146_pt1 | contig 10030 bp, 12 predicted proteins | sample P32metaG_FD_120480 | JGI IMG/M metagenome (GOLD analysis project Ga0182024, IMG submission 120480) | Permafrost microbial communities from Stordalen Mire, Sweden - P3-2 metaG (Illumina Assembly) | ecosystem: Environmental > Terrestrial > Soil > Wetlands > Permafrost | place: Sweden: Stordalen...
AGTTTTACGATTGGTTCTCGCAGAACCCGATCCAAAACTAGCAGAGGCTCAGCTTTTTTGGTCTAACTTCTCAGATTCTTAATTTGGACAAGAATGAGTTGGTGCATATGAAGTTGGAAGACGACTTGAGTCTCGACGAGATGGCGGAATCGGTAGGATTGAGCACAGCGCATTTCGCGCGGATGTTTCGCAAGTCAACGGGCGAGAGCCCGCATCAATTTGTTCTGCGCCAAAGGCTTGAGCGTGCCAAAGCGATGTTGCGTGCTCCCGATGCGCGAGTATTGGACGTGGCCGTTGCCTGTGGCTTCAAGACTCAGCAGCACTTTGCGCAGGTCTTTCGTGATCTCTTGGGAGTTAGCCCGACAGAATATCGCCAAGATCTTGTCGGCTCAAAAGCGCCTTGCGCGTCTGAAACCTGCCACGACGAAGATACGCCTCGCCTCGTGATTTCCGGTTCGCAGCCATAACTTTACTCTCACAGGTTCCCGATTAGTTCTTAATTAAAGTCCAGCCCTGTCCGGAATTTTGAACTTATCGTTCCTTGACCGGCCCCGCCACTGTATCTTCCGTCAACAGTTCTGACTCGGCTACGCCGTAGCGCATTCGAATTCTCGCAGTCGTTCCCTCAAGAAAGACCCCAGCCTCGCGTGCAAGTCCTTGTAGCTCTCTTCAGTAGCATGAATTCAGCAGGATTCCGACCATCACCGCAGAAATCCGCACAAGTCCGCATGCGATCTGCAGTTTACTCACAGTTGTTGTGAGCAGAGCTACAGCGTCAACAAATTCGACTCAGGAGGGGAAAACAATGGAAACGATTGGATTGTTAGTCACGCTCAAAGCACGCGCAGGTAAGGAGGCTGATGCCGAGGCATTTCTGAAGTCAGCTCGGCCACTCGCGCTGGACGAAAAAGGGACCTTGAAATGGTATGCGATCAAGCTGGGCCCAGGGAGGTTCGGCATCTTCGACACCTTCGCAAATGAAGCGGGCCGCAATGCCCACTTGACTGGCGAGATCGCGAAGGGTTTGACGGCACGGGCCAGCGAATTATTTGCAGTTCCTCCGCAGGTGGAAAAAGTGGAGGTCCTTGCAAACACACCCCTAAAAGGCTGAGCGCGGCCTTCCAGGAACCCTATGAGCCGCATAGGCTCGCGAAATTAGATCACAAGGAAAAGGAGAATCGCATGAGTCAAACAGCAAGCAGCATTAAAGGACAGAAGTACGATGCCGGTGTAGCGAGAGTCGACATGAAGTTCGAAGTCTCGATCATCCCCGTCACGGACGTCGACCGTGCAAAAGAGTTCTACACAAAGCTCGGGTGGCGGCTCGATGACGACATCGTTATGGGAAACGACTTTCGCGTCATCCAGTTCACGCCTCCAGGTTCAGCGTCCTCGATCTCATTCGGCAAGGGAGTTACGGAGGCTGCGCCTGGCTCGTTCCAGGGTGGGTTGATCGTCTCCGACATTGAAGCCGCTCACAAGGTGCTCATGGCCAGGGGCATCAACGCGAGTGAGGTGTTCCACGGCTCGCCGTTCTCTCCGGCGGGACGCATCAGTGGCCCGGACCCCGAGCGCCAAAGCTACCGATCATACGTGGCCTTCGAAGATCCCGATGGCAACGCGTGGATCGTCCAGGAGGTCACGCGCCGGGCGCCCGGCCGCGAGCTGCCGAAGTGAATGACCAGCTGCTTGTAACTAGAGAAGAGAAAGAAACAACAGTGAGGAGAAAAAATGATCATTAAGGAGAAACAAATGAAAGTCTCAAAAACGTACCGAACTGATTCCGCGCCCCAGGAGCCCCAGTCAGCGCTCCGAGGCCTGATGCAATATGCCGGCTTAACCGTTCTCGCGTGTACGCTCGTCGTCGGTGCGGCCGGTTTTGCGACTGCGGGTGATGCTCGCGCGCAGGGCACCACGCAAGCGGCCCCTCCCATCTCCGGAGTTATTGGAAAACTCCAGTCATTTACAGGCAGCTCGCTCGACGTTCAGACACCTTCAGGCGTGGTCCATGTTGATGTCAAGCAGCCTCTCACAACCTATAAGCAGATACCGTCGGATTTGAGTCATGTCACGCCCGCGTCTTATGTCGGCGTTGCGTCGACTGAGCAGGCGGATGGAAAAGAAGTAGCGAAGCAGATCATCATATTTCCAGCGGAACTGAGTGGAGCTGCAGAAGGCAGTTTTCTTACAGACCCGCCGGGTGCAACTACTCACAGCAGAATGACCAATGGCTCCGTCTCTCGCCCTGCCGAATCGCACTCTCGCATGACGAACGGCACGGTGCAGAGAGGCGGCGGCACCACCCTGGTAGTGGAGTACCAGGAAGGCTCTAAGACGATCTCCGTGCCCGCAAATGTCCCCGTGACGGAAGTCGCACCTGAACAAGTCACATTCGCTACTGGCGATGTCGTTTATGCGAGGACTGAGAAGCTGCCCAACGGAACATTGGTGACAGACAAAATATTCCTCTTCATTCCAGCAGCGTCTGCCAATAACAAGCAGTAACCACGCAGATCGATGAGCCATTCAACCACTCCCGCGAAGAAGCCGAATTCCACGAGCACGTTGCCGCATAATCGGCGCGTGCTCGTGGTCAAACGGCACCATCTCTTGGTGCGTTGGAGCCACTGGCTGAATGTGCCGATACTCCTCGGCCTTGTTCTCAGCGGCATGTCTATTTACTGGGCTTCGCCTATCTATCAGCACAAGCCGGATCCGACTACGGGAAATTTCGATGCGGCAGCGGACATTGGAATCTGGATCTGCGCTCATGTGCCGGGACTGCATCAGTACAGCAGCCCGCCCGATTGGATTTACAACCACATGAGTCTTGGCCCGGGGATGCTAGGTTCGGCTCTGCGTCTGCACTGGTTCTGCGCGTATTTATTCATGTTGAACGCCTTGGTGTACGTAGCGGGCTTGGTGCTGGGAGGAGGCTGGCGGTCGTTGCTGCCTCGCCTGACCGATGTGTTTGACGCGCTGAAAATGTTTCGGTACTACATCGGATTTCCTCTCGCCAAATTGATACGCAGAAAATGGCTGCATCCGCGTTTTAACACAAAGTACAACGCGCTCCAGCGCGCAGCATACTTTTCCGCTCCGGTCGCGGGCTGCCTTTCAGTCGCGACCGGCTGGGCGATTCACAAGCCCATGCAGCTTCATTGGTTGGCCGCTATCTTTGGAGGGTACAACGCGGCGCGTGTCTGGCACTTCTGGCTGCTATGGATTTACATCCTTTTCCTTGTGCCGCACCTGATTCTGGTTCTCGCTGATGGATGGGACACTTTACGCAGCATGATCGTGGGCTGGTCAACACGCGTAGAGCCGCCGGAGGTGATCGCACATGATCAATAAGAGAAATAGAAACCCATTTATAGATGCGAAATCTGTCGCGATGAAGAAGCCAGCAAGTTTCTTTGCAGAGCAGCCTCCCCAGAAGGTTGAGATGGCTCCCGCGCGTTTGCATCATCTGACACGGCGCGACGTTCTGTTGTTTGGCGCCGGCGCGCTAGCGGCGCTGGCAGGCGCGGGATTTCTCCTGCCACAAGAAACGCTCAGTCGAATAGGTGGCCGTCGAACTGTGAACTCTTCTGCGAAGGAATGGTTTCTGAACAGGGCACTGCGTATCGATGATGATGTGGCGGAAGCACTCTACTCGGGAAACCGGATGGTCCCCAGCTACACCAAATCGCAGATTACCCCGCTTAAGAACAACTACAACGGAGCTACTCCCGATTCTGGCTATATTTCTGGATGGAATCTGACTCTAGATGGGCTCGCTTCTGGCCTAAGCATGTCTCTTGATATTCGAAATCTCACGACTCGATTTTTGGTGCATGAGCAAATTACGCGGCTGGTTTGCGTCGAAGGCTGGAGTGCGGTCGCGTGGTGGGCTGGTCTGCGGTTCGATGACCTGCTTCGCGCCTACCCACCGATGTCACAGGCCAAATGGGCACGCGTGGAGTCGTCGGTCAATCTTGACGCTTCGGGGAATCCTGACCCTTACTTTATGTCAATCGATCTGGCGACGGCCCGCCATCCACAAACGCTGCTTGCCACACACTTCAACGGTCAGCCCCTTACGGTCGATCATGGTGCACCGCTCCGTCTATTGGTGCCTGTAAAGCTTGGCTTGAAGAATGTGAAGGCCATTACCAGGATTACGTATTCCGCGGAAGAGCCAAGAGACTATTGGGCCGAACGAGGATATTCACGCTATGACGGAATTTGAAGAGTTCCTGGGAGGCGACGGCAAGTCGATTCTGAGGTTGTGGAAGCAAAGGGCTGGAAAGTTTTCAGAAGCGGACGCCTGAGCTTGCATCATCTCTCATTTTAACCGACAGCCAAGGAGGCTGATATGGCAAGCAAGCAGAAAACGGTCATTGTAACGGGAGCTTCGCAAGGCATCGGAGCGGGAATAGTCCAGTCGTTCCTTGATCGCGGATACAATGTCGTCGCAAACTCACGCGACCTCAGGAAGTCGAATGCCTTCGTCGAATCTGATCATCTGGCACTCGTAGATGGCAGCGTCGGCGAGAGTACTGTCGCGTCGAAGATCGTCGAGACAGCCGTCCACAAATTTGGATCCATTGATGCGCTGGTCAACAATGCAGGCATCTTCTTCACAAAACCCTTTACCGACTACACGACTGAAGATTTCAAGGCGCTATCTTCCACCAATCTCGAAGGTTTCATCCACGTCACGCAGCGCGTGGTGAAGCAGATGCTTGCGCAGAAATCTGGAGGAAGCGTCGTGACCATCACGGCCGCGCTGGTAGACAATCCGATTGCAGGTATCACGGCGTCGGTCCCGATGATCACCAAGGGCGGACTTGAGGCCGTCACGCGAAGCCTGGCCGCGGAGTACCCGAAGGAGAAGATTCGCTTCAACGCGGTCGCGCCCGGCGTCGTGGACACGCCGCTGCACAAGGACAACCCGAAGGACTTCCTAAAGACCCTCTCGCCGATGGGAACAATCTCAGACGTGAAGGACATCGTGGAAGCCGTGGTTTATCTAACAGAGGCCCGTCAGGTGACGGGGGAGGTGCTGCACGTGGACGGTGGTGCGCATTCAGGAAAATGGTAAGCCGCAAGGGCTCGCAGCCGGCCAACGCGGAGCGCCGACTGCAGGAGCTCGGCATCGAACTCACGCCTCCGCCAACTCCGTTCGGCGCGTATGTCGAGGCCGTAAAGACTGGTAATCTGCTCTTTCTCAGCGGTATGCTTCCTGCCGTCGCACACGAGCCGAAGTTCGTCGGCCGTCTCGGGAAGGAACTGGATGCAAACGCAGGTAGAGAGGCGGTCCGCATTGCCGCTCTGAATGTTTTGTCAGCGACAAGGCAGAAGCTAGGCACCCTCGATAAAGTAACCCGCGTTGTTCGACTATGCGTCTATCTTGCAACTGACGGAGAATTCTTCGATCAACCAAAGGTTGCCGACGCTGCTTCCGAGCTATTCAGCGATGTTTTTGGAGAAGACAAAACCTCAGTCCGTATGGTACTAGGCGTGGCAAGCCTTCCTCTTGGCGTGCCCGTGGTGGTCGAAGTCATCCTGGAAGTCGAGGCATGAGGAGGCGGGGAGACCCGCCTCTGCGTTTCACTATGGCGAAACAAAACTCATTACTGAATAGCACTCGCGTTTCAAACAGGCACGACCAAGTCAGATAAAAAGGAGAAGCGCAATGTCATACGTAACCGTCGGTAAGGAAAATTCGAGCAAGATCGATCTCTACTACGAGGACCACGGCTCCGGTCAGCCGGTTGTCTTGATTCACGGATATCCACTGAGCGGTGCTTCTTGGGAAAAACAGGCAGCGGCTCTTTTGAATGCAGGCCACCGTGTCATCACATATGACCGCAGAGGGTTCGGCAAATCCAGCCAGCCGACCACGGGCTACAACTACGACACCTTTGCCGAGGACCTGCAGAAACTGATTACACATCTCGATCTTCATGATTTCTCGCTCGTTGGCTTCTCCATGGGAGGCGGAGAAGTGGCGCGCTACTTCGGGAAATACGGATCCAACGGCGTAAGCAAGGCCGTCATCATTTCCGGAGTCCCGCCGTTCCTCCTGAAGACGCCAGACAATCCGGAAGGTGTCGACAAAAGCGTTTTCGAGGGAATCGAGAAAGCCGTTACTGCGGACCGTTACGCGTTCTTCACCGAGTTTTTCAAGAACTTCTACAACACTGATCTGCTCCTCAACAAGCGCGTCACCGAACAGGCCGTGCAGGCAAGTTGGAACGTGGCAGCGGCCTGCTCGGCTAATGCCAGCCTCGCTTGCGTGCCAACTTGGCATGAAGATTTCCGAAAGGACCTGAGCAGAGTTGATGTTCCAGCGCTAGTCATGCACGGGGATGCAGACAGGATTCTCCCAATCAATGCTGCGGGGCTGCGGACTGCCAAGCTAATCAAGGGAGCGCGCCTTGTAGTGGTAAAGGACGGGCCGCACTGCATAACCTGGACACACGCAGACGAAGTGAACGCTGAGTTGTTGAGCTTTCTCGGGAAAGCTTCGGCCCGGCACGCAGTCTAAGCACGTCAGAGCGAAGCATATTGAGGGCGAACGACCCGTACCTCGGGCCGCTTTATAGTTAGTGGCTCAAGTGACGTCTGGCAAGTTCGGAATCGAACGAGATGATATTCGGCTTTTCGAGGCACGGTTGAGAATTCAAAGGAGGCACCATGGCAACTGCAAAAGTATTAGTAGCGCCCATGAAAGCTGTGCGGGTTACCAAGCCAGGAGGAGAGTTCGAGATCACCGAGCGCGAGATTCCGAAACCGGGACCGGCAGAGGTGCGCATCAAGGTCCAAGCCTGCGGCATCTGTCACAGTGACGCATTCACGAAGGACGGCAGTTGGCCCGGAATTCAGTATCCCCGCGTCCCGGGGCATGAAGTCGTCGGCGTTGTTGACGAACTTGGTGACCGTGTGACCGACTGGAAGAAGGGACAACGCGTCGGTGTGGGCTGGCATGGCGGACACGATGGGACGTGTCGAGCGTGCCAGCGAGGAGATTTTCGCAACTGCCAAAACGTTAAAGTTCCGGGGATCACTTACGACGGAGGATACCAGCAATATATGGTGGCTCCGGTGGAGGCTGTGGTGGCTATACCGGAAAGTCTGAGTGATACCGAGGCGGCGCCACTGCTCTGCGCCGGCATCACTATGTTCAACTCGCTGCGCCACAGCGGTGCATCCCCCGGCGACCTCGTCGCTATCCAGGGTATCGGCGGACTTGGTCACTTGGGAATTCAATTTGCGCACAAGTTCGGTTATCAGGTCGCGGCGATTGGGCGCGGGGCTGAGAACGAGCCGCTCGCAAAAAAGCTCGGAGCGAGCGTCTATATCGATAGCAAATCGACGAATGCAGCGGCAGAGTTGCAAAAACTGGGCGGCGCGCGAGTGGTGGTGGCTACAGCCCCGAGTTCAAAAGCAATGTCAGAGCTGTTCGACGGCCTGGGACCGAATGGGAAGCTTATGGTGATCGGTGCGGCTTTCGATCCCATTGAGGTAACACCTGTACAACTCATTACTGGCAGCCGATCCATTCAGGGCTGGGCTGCGGGCACGACAGCGGATGAGGATGACACTCTGCGTTTCGCCGAGCTGACCGGCGTGCGCCCGATGATTGAGACCTATCCACTCGAAAAAGCCGCAGAGGGTTATGAACGAATGCTGAGCGGCAAGGCACAGTTCCGCGTCGTTCTGACGATGTGAAGTTCAACAAGAGATTCTGGCATGACTAAACTCATTGCACCTAAGCAGCAGGCAGAAACACGCTCGGCCGTTGAACGGATCGGCTCCTTTGCACTTGCCGCTCGATCTGAGCACCTGACGACCGATATTCGGCGGCTTCTCAAACGCAACATTCTGGACAGCATAGGGTGCGCGATCGCCGCTGTCGCGGGTCCGTCACTCCGGCCGCTACGAGACCAGATCGAAGAATATCGCGCCCCGGGTCGTTGCACGTTGATTGGCGGCGGCAAGACCTCTCCCGATCAGGCGGCGCTCTTCAACTCCGCGCTTGTACGCTATGTGGACCTTCTTGATAGCTACATGGCACACGGTGGCCTTTGCCACCCGAGTGACAACTTCGGCACCATCCTTGCAGCAGCCGAATACATAGGGGCATCTGGCGAGGAATTCATGCTGGCACTCGCCGCAGCCTATGAAATCCAATGCAGATTCACAGCCTGCGTCCCCGTAATGGCGAAGGGCTTCAACCATGCAATTCAACTTGCGATCTCCGCGGCTGCGGGCGCCGGGAGACTTTTCGGTCTCTCCGTTAACGAGCTCGCAAATGCGATCGCGATCGCGACCGTCGACAACATCTCGCTCACCTGTGTGCACGCCGAACCGGTATCGCAATGGAAGGGCTTCTCACCCGGGATCACAGGGATGCGCGCTGTTTACGCAGCTTCTCTGGCTAAACGCGGTTTCACCGGTCCAAAGGGTCTCTTCGAAGGGCCATACGGTCTGGAGCAGATGTTCGCCCAATCGATCCCTGTTGACTGGGAAGACCCTTCGCTAGATATCGTGAAACAGACGATCATGAAGAAATACTGCTCGCTCATTCACGGCCAGCCCGTACTGGAAGCCGTCCTGGATCTGAAGCGTCGTAACAGTCTTACCGCTGACGAGATTGAGCACGTTCGTTGCAACGTTTTCAAACCGGCGTTCGATTTCGCCGGGGGCGGGAGCTTCGGTCCGAAGGACCATCCAGAGGTCAAAGAGCAGGGCGACTATAATCTCAAATACCTTGTCGCTGCCGCGCTGCTCGACGATCAAGTTGGCCCCGCCCAATTGGAAGAGCTAAGAATTCAGGCACCGGATACTCAAGCGCTGCTCGCGCGCGTCGAAGTTCATCCCGACGAGCGTTTCAGCGCTCGCTATCCTCAAGAACTCAGCGCCGCTATTGCGATTCGCACTAAAGACGGGCGTGTCTTTGCGAAGGAGCAACACGGCTACGAGGGAGGGCTGAACAAACCCATGTCGTGGGATCGCACGGTCGAGAAGTTCCACTGGCTGAGTGAAGCTTTCGCCGATGAAGATCTTCGAAACAGGCTCATCCAGGTTGTGCAGCAGCTCGATTCGCGACCGATCTCGGATCTTGTGGACCTGCTCGCCCAGGTTCGGTGCACCGCCGTCTTTCCGAGAACTCACCCCGGCATTCAGTGACCGTTGCGTGTCGATCGGGACGGGCCTACAGGAGGTACTCATCGTGGATGCAAATCGTAAAGAGCAAATGCCTGCTTCCTGGAACCAGAACCGGCTCACAGCAAGGCTCGGAATCGAGTATCCCATTATCCAAGGGCCGCTTGGCGGATTGTCATCGCAAAGATTGACGGCTGCAGTGTCCAACTTTGGCGGACTCGGATCGTTTGGCGCACACAGCTTGCCGCCCGACGCCATTAAAGACGTGATCGCGGAGATTCGCTCTCTTACATCCAAACCGTTCGCGATGAACTTGTGGGTGTCAATGGAGGATGAAGGTGCGCGAACAGCAGATGAAAACGAATTCAACCGGAGCCTGGCTCCGTTGGTCGCTGATCTCGCTGCCTTGGGGTCGCCCCGTCCAACGTACAAGCCGTATTCGCGGAAGCGATTTGAAGATCAGGCCCGAGTGATACTGGACGCGAACGTACCGGCATTCAGCTTCATTTTCGGAATTCCGGCAAGAGAAATCTTGGAGGAGTGCGGGGCGAAAGGCATCGTCACCATAGGCGTAGCGACAACGCCCGATGAGGCTGCAGCACTTCAGGAAGCCGGCGTGAATGCAATTGCCGCTTCTGGCTTCGAAGCAGGGGGGCATCGCGGATCATTTCTCCGGCCAGCCGAGGATTCGCTCACCGGCACGCTGTCGCTAGTCCCACAGGTCGTCGACATCGTCGATGTGCCGGTGATTGCCGCGGGGGGAATAGGAGATGCACGAGGTGTAATCGCCGCCCTGGCTCGCGGCGCAGACGCCGTTCAAATGGGAACGGTATTCCTGGCGTGCGAAGAATCTGGCGCCAGCCGCCTTCATCGG
>Ga0182024_10027147_pt1 | contig 10030 bp, 12 predicted proteins | sample P32metaG_FD_120480 | JGI IMG/M metagenome (GOLD analysis project Ga0182024, IMG submission 120480) | Permafrost microbial communities from Stordalen Mire, Sweden - P3-2 metaG (Illumina Assembly) | ecosystem: Environmental > Terrestrial > Soil > Wetlands > Permafrost | place: Sweden: Stordalen...
ACCAGGTAGGCCCGGGAGACGAGCTTCTTGGTGGTCGATCCGGCCTGCGGGATGAACCGGGTGAGCACGCCGTTGAAGTTGAGCGCGGTGAAACCGGCCAGCAGGTTCATGGCCGCGTAGGCCGCCGAGGCCCGGCCCACCACGCCCGCCGGGTACAAGCGGGCCACGAGGACCCAGTAGAGGAGTCCGAAGATCCCGGTCACCCCGCTGTTGGCGACCAGCGCGTAGCCGTTGCGGGAGAGGGGATCGGCCATCTGCCGGCGCACCGTGGACAGGTGCCGGGCCGCGAAGGAAGCCGGTTTGGGGCCGGCCTGCGGGCTCAGGCCCGGGCCGGAGGCCGGCGGCCCCGCCCTGCCGGGCCGCACGGTATCGCGGTGCCGGGGGGCGGAGGTGACCTGGCGCGTCGCCCGCCACGCCCGGGCGGGCGGGCGCGCGTCGCCCCGTCGCCCGGGCTGCTGCCTGTCCCGGCTGGGAGGGCCCGGGTCGCCGGGCGCTCCCGCGGGAGGTGCGGTGCTACTGGTCACGCGAGACGCCGCCCATGGTGGCCCGGACCCGGCGGGCCAGGCCGTAGCCCCTGGTGAGCGCCCGGTCCCTGAAGAAGATCGCCGGGACGTTCCGGCCGTGCGTGACGTCCTGGAAGGTCCGCAGGCTCGTGGACCGGCGGACCGTGAGCCGGGGCAGGGCCAGCAGGTCAGCGTGCCGGCCCGGCATGGCGTTGCTGACCGCGCAGGCGTAGCCGTAGCCGGCTGCGCGGGCCACCCGCCGGACCCGGGCGCTGGAGTATCCGAACGGGTAGGCCAGACCGGGCACGGACCCGCCGAGCCGGTCCTCGAGGTGTGTTTTGCTCGCGTGCAGCTCCTCGCGGAGGACGCTCCCGCGCAGCTGGTCCAGCTGAGGATGCTGCCAGCTGTGCGCACCGACCTCTAGGCCGGCCTGGGCGGCTTCCGCGATCTGGCTCCAGCTCAGCATCCGGCCGGGCCGGCGGCCGGCCGCGTGCGGCCCAGCGTCCTGGACCCAGCCGGTGGTGACGAACACCGTGGCGGTGTAGCCGTAGGCGTCCAGCACGGGCATGGCCCGGCGGTGGAAATCCTCGAACCCGTCGTCGAAGGTGAGGACGACCAGCCGGTCGGGGAGCTGGCCGGCCGGGCCGGCCATGATCTCCGCCAGGCGGCCCGCCGTCACTGTCTCAAAGCCCGCGTCGTGCAGGTAGGCCATCTGCTCGGCGAAGGCCTCCGGGGGGACAGCCAGCCGGCTGCTGGTCTCCGAGGCCGGGGCGATCTCGTGGTACATGAGGATCGGCACGCCCGGCCGCAGGGCGGGCATGCTGGCCCCGGCGGTCATGCGGCCCTCCGCGCCGTGCGCGGCCGGCCCGGGCGGCCGGCGCCAGGCCGCGTGCGGACGCGGCGGGCGATCCAGCCCGCCGCGTATCCGGCCGCCGTGGCGCCGGTGCCGGTCACGATCGCCCCGGCCCGGCCCAGGCCGGGCAGGTCGCCGCGCAGCGCATCGGCCACGCCGTGTGCCACCCCGGACGGCAGCACCCTGGTGGTGTACCGGCGCTCGGCTGACAGCCCGTCAGCAGCGCCGACGCTGGCCGTGACCAAGGCCTTGGACAGGCCTTCCGCGTAGCAGCGGGACCGGAAGTAGGAAAAGCGGCACCGCTCGGGGGTCACCAGGTGCCAGATCACCGCGCGGTGGTCGAAGAGGAAGACCGCTTCCGGGGACCGCTGGCTGACCCGGATGCAGAACTCGGTCTCTTCGCAGCCGAGCGGCCGCTTGCCCGCGGAACGGCCGATCCCGTTCTGGAACCCGCCGGCGATCTCGAAGGCCTCCCGGCGGAACGACGCGTTCCCGCCGAGCAGGTTGCGGACCGGGGCCCGGACGACCGGCATCCCGCGGTAGGTGCAGCCCACGACCCAGGCGAACTCCTCGGGAAACCAGCCCGGGCGGGGCGCGCGCCAGTTGGGCAGGGTGAGGCCGCCCACTCCCATGACGGCGGGATCGCCGTAGGAGTCGGCGAAGTACTTCAGCCAGTCCTCGTCGGCAACCGCGTCATCGTCGAGGAACGCCACGATGTCCCCGCGTGCTGCGGCGACGCCGGTGTTCTTCCCGCCCGACAGGCCACGTGCCTCACGGTTCTCGATCACCGTGACGTCAGGCAGCTCGGCCGCCAGGGCGGCCAGGAGAGCCGGATTGTGATCGACGACGACAATGATTTCCAGGCAGGGCACGCTTTGGGCCCGGACCGACTCTACGGCGGCGCACGTTTCGTGCCACCGCTTCTCCGTATGAGCGCAGATTACGACCGAAATGCTGCGGGTGGAATACACGTCAGTCCTTGCTCGCGTCGGCAGCTACCGGGAAGGTGCTAACGGGCCTCTCGACCTCTGCTACTTCCGGCATCTTGAGCGGCTTGCGGGTCCGCCATTGCTGAATGCGGTGCCTGAATGCCTCCGCGGCAATGACCTTGAGGATCCGCCAGCCATCGAAGACGACGCGCAGGTTGCTCACCCCGTGGATGCGCCGGAACTCGTAGCTCGGCACTTCCTGGACGCGCAGACCCGCTTTGGCGACGCGGATATTCATCATGGTCTCGATCTCGAAGCCGATGCAATCGAGACCAAGAGCAGGCAAATGCCGGGCCCAGAACGCGTTATAGCCGTAACACAGGTCGGTGTACCGGGTGCGGAAGGCCAGGTTCACCATCCCGCAGAGGATCCAGTTGCCCAGCCGGCGGGGCAGGTTGATGTCGTCGCTGCCGCCGCTGTTGGCGAAGCGTGATCCCTTGGCGTAGTCGGCCCCCGCGACGAGGGCGGCGACGAAACGGATGATCTCGGCACCGTCGGTCGAGCCATCGCCGTCGATCATGACGATAATGTCGCCTGAGCAGGCGTCGAACCCAGCCAGCAGGGCATCGCCCTTGCCCTTCCCGGTCTGGTTGACGATTTTGACGTCGGGGCGGCACCGGCGCGCGACGGCCAGGGTGTCGTCTACCGATCGCCCGTCGACGAGGACTACCTCGTCGACCCAGGCGGGCACCGTGCGGAAGACGATCGGCAGATTCCGCGCTTCGTTCTTGACCGGTATGACGACGCTGACGGTCGGGGCAATGGCGAATGCTGCGCCTACCGGCCGGTATCGGCCATCACTAGACCTCGATCGTTGATATTCGACACCATTCACGGTGCCTGAGAGTTCTGCGGAAGGCTTTCCGTTTGCGACAGCTGGGTCGCCCTCCGGGAACATAGCAATTCCCATATTTGTGGTCCCCCCCACCATGCGGCCGTCATGTTCGGCGGCACAACCTGCGCGTCTCCTAGCCCTTAACTGGTTGCACGCAAGTGATTACTCTCAGTTACGGACGATGAGATCCAATGCTGCCCCGCGGAATTACTCGCCGTCCCGAACCCCGTTGTGCCGGTGATAACGCCCATATAGGGCGCTCTCGCTTTCGGGTCAGCTGCGACACGCTTGCCAGAGTGCCGTATGCCGCCTACCGCTGGATCATCTGAATGGGTGAGATTCCGGCGCAATTGAAGGAGGAAGGATGAGTAGGCCCCCGGGGGCCTAGTTACCGGCGGGTCGGGATTCTTTGTCCCGGACTCTGCCCGGGGTGGGCCTGAAGCCGGACTGGGCTTCAGGCTCTGTCGCGTACGCCGGAGGGCTTCCCCGCCACGGCATCGGCCCCGAGGGCCCGTGGCACGATAGCCACGTCCGGCCGGAGGCCGTTCTGGCCGCCATCGGCCCGGTCCCGCTCCACGGCGGGGTGGTCCCGGTTCACGGCGGCCCGGTCCCGGTTCACGGCGGCGTGGTCCCGCTCCACGGCGGTCCGGTCCCGCTCCACGGTGGAGTGGTCCCGGTTCACCGTGGAGTCCGCTTCCGTGATGGCCCGCGCCGGGGCGGCCGCCTGGCCAGCGGTGCGTTCCGCGCCGGGCACCACCCAGTAGTCAACCAGCGTCGTCCGCACAATTCGGGCGCGGTCGGCAAGCTTCGCTGTCACGGAACCCAGGCGCCGCGGCAGCAGACAGGCTCCGCTGACCAGCGCGACCGCTACCAGCCCCCCGCGGGGGGACCAGATCCCTGCCGCCAGCATGATCATCGCGATGAAAGTGATTACTGCGATCGCCGTGACGTATGCGATGACCAGGCGGGCAAATAGATCGAACCCGCGGAGCAGCCCGGCGATAGCGGCGGCCGGTGCCACGGCGATGAAGACGAGTACCAGCACCGTCACCAGCAGGGACCTCGCGCCAGCCAGGTCCGCCACGACCCCCGCTGCGCCTGCCACCACGGCAGCGCGCACCGGCCAGCTGGCCAGCCTGGCGTACTTCGGTGTCATCCGGCGCCCGTCGTCCTAACTTAGGGTGATGGGGGGTACACCAGTCACGATACCGCCGCCTGCGGGGCTCACAATGCGGTGGCCATGGGCCGGCGGCGCGGTGAACCCCGGATCGCCGCGCGGACCGGCCCGCGCGTATACGCTGCAGGGTCGGCGATCGCCGCCGCGAAGGGAGCCAGGATGGGCGGGGCATCCCGGCGCGCGGGTGGCCGAACCAGGGCAAATGGCCGCCGGGCGAGAGGCCCATGTGCGTGGCTGGACAGAGCTGACACGGGGACGGCATGAAGCAGAAGGTTCACCCTGTCGTATGCCGATGCGGTCATGACCACGAGGCACACGAGCACTACCGCCCGGGCAGTGATTGCGCTCTCTGCGAGTGCCAGCGCTGGAACCCGCCGCACCCGCTGTGGCGCCTGCTCCGCCCGGGCCCCCGGAAGCCTGCCGAATTATCGGGGTCAGCGCTGGCCCCCGGGTGACGACAGACGTAATCCTCGCCGCGCGGCCAGGACCTCTGGCGGAATACCTGTCCAGCAGTTACAAATCAGTCATGACCGCTGAAGCCGGCCGGGGAGACGCATCGAGCGCGGAGCCGTCCGGGCCGGCCGGGGGGGCGCCTGCCGCAGCCGACGGGCCGCGGCGGATCCTCGTCGCCGGGGACTGGCACGGCAACGAGGAATGGGCGGTCAGCGTCATCCGGCGCATCCCCACCCTGCTCGCGGGGGAAGACCAGCGGCTCATCCTGCACCTCGGGGACTTCGGTATCTGGCCCGACAAGGCCGGGCAGGTCTACCTGGACCGGGTGAGCCAGGCCCTGGCCGAGGCGGATGCCGAACTGTGGTTCGTCGACGGCAACCACGAGGACTTCGCCCGGCTCGACCAGCTTGATCGCAAGCCCGGGCCCGACGGGCGCGTGATGGTGGGTCCCCGGATCATGCACCTGCCCCGCGGCTACCGCTGGACCTGGCACGGCCTCACCTGGCTCGCCTGCGGAGGCGGGGTCAGCCTGGACCGGGCGGTCCGCACCGAGGGCGTGGACTGGTGGCCGCAGGAGGAGATCACCACCGAGCAGGAGATCGCCCTCTCCACCAGCGGCCACGCCGACGTGATGGTCTGCCACGACTGCCCGTCCGGTGTCGCCCACACCTTCGCCCACCCGCCCCCCGAGTGGGCACCCGAGGACCTGGCCCGCAACGACGCTCACCGCCGGCGCCTGCAGCGCATCGTGGATGCGGTCATGCCTACCTACCTCATGCATGGCCACCTGCACCGCGCCTACCAGCGCACGTGTGACTTCGGTTATGGGCCGGTGAATGTGACCGGGCTGGACGCGGACAACCGGCTGCGGAACTTCGCGGCCCTGGACGTGACCACGATGCGGTGGGAGGTCCGCCCCAGCTGGTTCAGCCGCTTCCGCCGCGGTTCCATCGTCGGCTGAGCCGGCCGGCGCCTGCTCCTGGTGCCGAGTTCCATCTGATATCCGGATTCTGTGCACCCAGAGCGACAGTTACGCGTCTCTCTGTTAGAAACGGGGCGCGGCTGGGGGGGAAGCCTGGCCGGGCCAAGACCCCGCTGACGAAAGAGGCCAGGCATGTTAGATGTGCGCGACAGCGTGAGGGGACGCCAGCGCCGCCAGTGGATCACCCGACGCGCTCGCGGCCTGAAGAGCCGCGCTATGCGAGCCGTACTCAGCAGGGTGGCGACACCCGAGATGCGCCACGCCGCCCTCCTGCTCGGATACGACATCGCGCTCGGGCACGGGCGCGAGGGGATCTTCCGGTACCTCGACGAGTTCGACACCGGGACCGAGATCGGCCGTTCGGTGCGGTACGGCAAACCGGAGGAGCGAGAGGGCGCCGTGGAGGCCCTCATTCTGGAACTCTGCCTATTCAGCTAGCCGTTCGTCAGGTGCGGCCAGGGATTGGCCTCCGGGTGATCGCCCGGCCGTACCTACCGAACGCTCTCGAACCCGCCCGGACAGAAGGCCTGGTCCGGGCGGTTCGGTCGTTCAACGCTGATCTGGTGGCTCTGGCTCGCGCGGGCCTTCAGCCCAGCGCCAGGATGACCACGATCGCCAGCAGGATCAGCAGCGCAAGAACCACCACACCCACGATCGGGCCGGTGTGCCGGGTACGGCTGTTCGGTCCTGCGTGCATGCTCCCCCTCAGATAGATGGGCCGCCACGCGCGCCCAGGCGGCACAACTACCCACAGAAGCCCACTCTGCACGTCTTAACCTGAGCACTCGGCCAGCGCTGATCGGGAGGCCCGGCTCGGCGAGCTGAGTCCATCCGAAAACATTCGCGAAAAAAAATCCCAAACGGGCGCTAGAGCGTACAAGCCGAAGCGCATCCTGGCCAGATGGCCGCCTCGGACCCTGCCCGCGAGCCGACGCTGGAGCGGGCCATGCCCGCCGACGCCGTGCCCGGCTCCACTATCCCGGAGGACAGTGAGGCCGAGATCCTGCTTCAGGATGGCACATGGGCCTGGGCTCAGGTCACGGGTCAGCGCAAGGACCGCCACGGCCGCTGGTGCGTCGGGTTCCGCTGGTACGCCAGCCCCGCAGTGGGCGGGCGGGAAGGCTGGTACCTCTACGACCCGGCCTTCATCCGGCGCCCGCTCGAACACTTACCGGAAGGGCCCCGGAGCTGGCTGCAGGACACGCTTGCGCTTCGTCTGAGAGCAGCCGGGCGATCGAGGGGTCAGCTCGCCTCTCCTCGACACCAGCGGCGTACGGGAGGAAAACCCCATCCCGCTCGGCCGGGTCTGGCATGAGGGTTCCGCGCCGGGACGCCGCCGGCGGGGAGTTGCGGGTCGCCGCGGGCCCGGGGATCCGCCAGGTCCTGGCCGATGCGAGGGTGGATCGGCTGGTCGCAGTGTTCGGGAGCCTTGCCGAGGCTGCCGGACGGCGACCCGCCGCTGGGCTCTCCTACGGCCCGGTCGGCGCGCTGGTGGCGTCCTGGTCAGCGCCTGCGCTGGTGATCAGCTACGAACTGCGGCGGGCAGGCCAGCCTCCAGGGAGGTGACGCGTGACCCGCAGGGCGCAGCTACTACCGACCGATGTCAGGCCACAGGCTCAGGCGCTACCTGTGGCGTCGGCTGGTGCCCTGGCCGGTCCGCTGGCTGCTCGGCTGGAAGTAGGCATTGGGGGCAGGAATGTCCGAGCTATGAGCGGTGTTTTAGCAGGTAAGGCCACAGATAGTGTCCGAGGGGAAGGTCAAGATGAGTCGCCCGGAACCGCCCGTGCTAAGGGTCGATGACCTGCGATTGCTACAGCGCCTGATTCGGGCGGAAGACCAGGCCGCGCCTGCGAAGTCCCGCAGGCAGCGCAACGCCCGGCGGGTGGCCCGCAAACTGGCCGCGATGCGCCTGGGCTGAGCACTTTCACGGAGCGTCCCCGCTGGCTACGGCTGGCGGGGGCGCTCTGCTGCCGGGACGACGAATGTGCCCTTGCCCCGGGAGATCCGGGCGTAGCCGGCGTCCACCAGGATCATGACGGCCCGGTGTGCTGTTCCCCGGCTGACGCCGTACTGCTGGGTCAGGGTCAGCTCAGACGGCACCCGCACGGCGATCCGGCCAGCGTCGATACCCGCCCGGAGCAGCGTGGCCAGTTGCTCGAACAGCGGGACTGGTGAGTCGTGGTCGAGATCATCCGCCATGAAGATCACGCTAAATGACCCGCGGTGACTACTGACCGTTAGGGTCGTCACAGGACAACACTAGACGTCGATCGACAACTAGGCATAGCGTAGCGATCCGGACACAACAGCGGCCCCGGACGGTGCGCGAACACCGCTACCCGGGGCCTGACCAAGGACGGAGCCCTTGGCTAATGGAGAACCCTACGACGAACGAGATCATCAAGCGCCTGGAGGCCGACTGGCCGAACTGGGAGATCTGGACCGTTCACAAGGTCGTCGGCGGGACCACCTGGTGCGCGCGGCGACGGGACAATCCCGGCATCGTGTTGAACGCCGGCACCCCGGACAAGCTGGTTGAGCTGCTTGAAGAGGCGGCCACCCGGTGAGCGCCGAGCCCGACGCTGACCAGGAGGTAGCTCGGCTGTCGCTGCTTTACCCGCTCCCCTGGATCATCAGCTGCCGCGTAATGGCTGGCTTAACGATCTTCACCGCTCGGCGGCCGGGCCTCACGCTGAACCAGGGCAGCGCCGGGGCGCTCGAAGACGAATTGCGGTGGTGGGAGCAAGCTCCCCGCGCCTAAGGGAGCTGCCCTGAGAGAGGACCAGATCACGATCATGACCGATTCACTGAGCCAGGCCGCCGGCACCGTCCGGGGCGTCCTGGACGACCTGACCGGCCTGCCGGTCACCGCGAGCAAGGCTAAGAACACGGCGGACATCCTGGACCGGCTGGCCACCGAGCTGGCCGAGGCTGCCGCCCTGCTGCGTAGCCTGCCAGCCCGAACCCCGGGCCAGTAGTGTGCGCGCCCGCCGCCATCCCACCTAATGGATGACAAATAGTAGTAGGTACGCTACGTGGAGTCATCTTTGCGGTAATGTCCGGCGGCATGAAACGAAGCGTCCTTGCTCTAGCCGCTGCCCCTCTGGCCGCCCTTCTCGCTGCCGCTCCGGCGTGGGCCTCATCAGCCACCCATACGCGCCAGGTCGGGTCCTGCCGCGCACAGGGAGACTTCGCGACCTGCTCCGCGGCCGGCAATGTGAACCACCCTCTGTCTCTGGTGGTCCACGTCACCTCTTCCCCGGATCAGCACATCTCCGGGGCCTGGGATGTCGTGTGCGGCAAGGGCACTGGGGCCGGGAGCAAGAGCGGCACCCTCTCGGGGAGGACGCCGTTCAAGCGGACTGTGAAAATGCCCTACCGGAGGCCGGACTCATGCACGGTGTCGGCAGACGCCCAGCTAGGCACGGGCGGCAAGCTGCATGTCTGGATCATCGCCTGGAAGCGGTAGCTTCTCTCATTCTGGGCGCTGCTGGTCATCGCAGGCTCACCTAGCCGCCGCTGAGGCGGTCGCCCACCTGGTGGAAGGGGCAAGATCATGAACGGATGTCTCCTGGATGTTCCCCGCCAGGCCTGGCCTGGCAGTCTCAGGCAGCCAGCCGTGAGGACTATTCCCGGTATCTGTGCTGGTCAGCGGAGGGTGTGGGATTCGAACCCACGACGAGACTCGCGCCCCGTAGCGGTTTTCAAGACCGCCGCCATCGGCCACTAGGCGAACCCTCCGCCGACAACGATAGCGCTGCGGCTGTTAGCGTCACGCAACGATCACCCGGTCCCCGTCACGGTGGCCTGGCCATCGCGCCGGGCGTCAGTACCTGAGCCCGACCTCGCCATGCTCCGTTCGGGCGATCTGGGACGAGGCTGGGCCACCTGACCGGGCCGCGGCGGGCCCAGTCCCCTGAACTTGCAGGTTATGGCTTCGCTTGCGTACAGGCGGTATGGCGACGATGACGACTAGCGCTCCGATGTACCAGCCGTACGGGACCTGCACGGCAACATCAGAGACCGGCCACCAGAGTGACATCGGCGCTGTGGCAATGTCCCTGAGAAAGTGCGCCGACACCCCCCATGCGGCGCCGGCGAGGATGCCCATCACCGCCCCGGATATGGGTGTCCCGGCCCGCCGATCCCAGCGGCTTGCCGCCACCGCCACCGTAGTAAGCAGTACGGCAACCCACAGTGCGTGCGTGTACGGCCTGGGAGTGCCGGCCGTCAGGAGT
>Ga0182024_10027148_pt1 | contig 10029 bp, 5 predicted proteins | sample P32metaG_FD_120480 | JGI IMG/M metagenome (GOLD analysis project Ga0182024, IMG submission 120480) | Permafrost microbial communities from Stordalen Mire, Sweden - P3-2 metaG (Illumina Assembly) | ecosystem: Environmental > Terrestrial > Soil > Wetlands > Permafrost | place: Sweden: Stordalen...
CGCCCGACATGCCGAGCGCGCTTTCGTGCAGCCGGTCTTTGACTTCGTCCCACAAGGCCGCGCCGCGGAGGCTTCTCTCGCACACTTCGTTGAGCACGCTGCGATTCCGCTGGCCGTCGATGCGGAGCGAATAAACCACGTTTTCAAAAACGCTCATCGGAAACGGATTTGGCTTTTGGAATACCATCCCCATTCGTTTGCGCAGCTCAATGACGTCGACCGCCGTGCGATAAATCGAATCGCCGTTGAGCCGAATATCGCCGTCGATGCGCACGGTGGCCAACAAATCGTTGAGCCGGTTCACGGAACGCAGCATCGTTGATTTTCCACAGCCGCTCGGTCCGATCAGGGCAGTTACCTTATTTCTGGGAATCGCCATCGAGATATCGTGCAACGCCTGCTTCTGGCCGTAGAACAAGTTGAAACGATCGACTTCGACGACCGGTTCTTCCCGAGCCATGGCAGCATGAACTTCCGTCGTGACGGCTTCGCCACGGGCGATTGCATTCAGCCGACCAGAGGCCGGGTGCGATGGCGCCGCGGGAGGCGGGGCGGCCGCGGGCGCAACGCCCAGGCTGGTCGTGCCGGCAGTCGGCAAAACCGGCTGGGTCGGCGCGGAAGTTGGCTCAGTAGTCTGCGAAGGCTTCGGAGTCGGTTTCAAGGTGTTCATTTCAACCGGTGGAGCGATTCAAGGGGGTCAGGCACATTTTTCGGCGGAAGCGTCATTTGGATGGCCTCGCCGTCGCCGGCCGAAAAATGAGCCAGAACCCGGGGTTGACAAAGTTCAAAACTGGTCGGACATGAATTTTCGCCGCAAGCGATTGCGCAGCCAAATCGCGGCGACGTTGAGCAAGCCAATGATGGCGATCAGCAACAACGTCGTCGTGAAAACCATTGGTTTCGCGGCTTCGCTATTCGGACTTTGAAATCCAACGTCGTAAATATGAAACCCGAGGTGCATGAAGCTTCGCTGCGCGTGGAGGTATGGAAAGACACCGTCGACCGGCAACTCCGGCGCCAGCTTGACGACTCCGACCAGCATCAGCGGGGCCACCTCGCCGGCGCCCCGAGCCATCGCCAGGATCGTACCTGTCATGATACCCGGCAGGGCCCGGGGTAGCACGATGCGGTGGATGGTCTGCCACTTGCTGGCCCCGCAGGCATAAGAGCCTTCGCGCATCGAGTTGGGCACCGCGGCCAGGGCTTCCTCGGTCGCAACGATGACAACCGGTACGGTCAGCAGGGCCAACGTCAGTGAGGCCCAGAGCAATCCGCCGGTGCCGAAGGTCGGCGTCTTATCCGCCAGGCTGGCGGCGAAAAATAATTGGTCGATATTGGCGCCGATGACATAACAGAAGAACCCCAGCCCGAAGACGCCGAACACGATGCTCGGCACTCCCGCTAGATTATTGATCGCAATCCGCACCGCGCTGACGACCGGTCCGGCTTTGGCGTATTCCCGCAAATAGAGCGCCGCCAGCACGCCGAACGGAACGACGAGCAGCGCCATGACCATCGTCATGATGACCGTGCCCCAGATTGCCGGCAGAACTCCCCCTTCCATATTGACATTCCGCGGTTCGTCGGTCAGGAATTCCTTCCAACGCGACAAATAGATGCCGCACTTGTTCAGAATTCCCAACTGGTCGGCCGGATACGCTCGAACGATCGTCCAAACGGGCTGCGTGGAGAGCTCGCCATCGGCGGTTTGCACGCGAATCTGGTAGCGGTCGTTTTCGTCGTTCAGCGTCTTGATACTCGCCATGATACGCCGGGTTTGCTCGGCGGCGCGACGGCGGGTCTCCTGGAAATTCCGTTCGGCGGCCTGGTGTTCCGGCGAGTCGGGCCCGTGACTTAGATCGGCTTGAATGACGGCCAGCCGAGCGCCGTTCTGTTCGCGACTGACGGCGCCGATGTCGTCCCGTTCGAGGCTGACGCGCTCGCGCCAGCGGCGTCGGACGGCATCGTGGTATTCGGTGAATTTGGCCCACACGTCAGCCGGTTCGGCGGCGACTTCCTTGCCGTCGATCAAGAAGGCGACCGGAATTCCGTAAAAGCGGCCCTTGGCCAATCGCTCGAAGACCACGGCCCATTGCGGACGATCTTCCTTCGCAATCGCGAAGTTGTCGACCCAATGGAAATGGGAGTTGGTCAGTTCGAAATTTCCGGTGCGCAACGATCGGCGGACGGCGATTCCCCCCGCGGCCTCCACCGGCGCTCGCGCTTTCCCGATGATTTTGTCGGTGATTTCCTTGACGGTCTTGTCCGATGGATGCGCGCCGGCGCCAAATGAAGCCTTCGCACGGCGCCACGCGTCGGTATCGAGAGCATCAAGGTTTGCCGGCCTCTCGACGATCGAAGGATCCTCAAGGCTGCGCCGGACCAACGCCGACACGTTTTTCCGCAGATCTTCGAAAACGCTCTCCGACGGACGGTACGACTCCTGGCGCGTAACCTCACCCATCAGGACGTCGCCATCCTCCGAATAGACGCGGACGACGGGCACGGGCCAGAACGTGGCGAATCCCTGATAGGCGATCGTCGCCACCAACGTGACGACCATCGCCAGGCAGGTGGCCAATGCACCGCCGGTTAGCCAGACCATCGGTTCTCCGTGGGCGGCAAGGCTGATCTGCCTGCCGCGCGTACGGAGCCTTCCTCGAAGGCGAGGGGCGTCCAGCGATGGACTCGGCGGTTCCGGCAATGGAGCGGTTTTAGAGTTCATGGGCTCTTCGACGATAGCGCTGCCGAATGATTTCGGCAACCGTGTTCACGACGAACGTCAAAACAAAAAGTGCCAAGGCGGCGAAGAACAACGTTCGAAAATGAGTGCCGCTTCGCGGCGCTTCCGGCAATTCGGTCGCGATCGTGGCCGAAAGCGTTTGAAAGCCATTGAAAATGTTCCAATCCATGATGGGCGTATTTCCGGTGGCCATGAGCACGATCATCGTTTCCCCGACGGCCCGCCCCAAACCGATAATCACGGCGGAGAACAGCCCGCTCATCGCCGTGGGAATGACGATCCGCACGGCCGTTTGCCAATGCGTGGCTCCCGTGGCCAACGACGCGGATCGCAGGTGGTTCGGAACACTCGCTAGCGCGTCGTCGGCGAGAGTGTAAATCAACGGAATCACGGCAAATGCCATCATCAGCCCGACGACCAGGGCGTTACGCTGCACGTACGTGCCGACGACGAATCCGCGTGGCTCCAAAGACAGGCTGCTCAACAAGCCGGCGGCGATCCACGACAATAGCAACGTCAATGCCGAACCGATGAAGAACTTGCCTAGCTCGATCAGTCCCGCCTGCGTGCGGCTGACGCCGGCAACGCGGCCGAGAAAAGGATTCACGTACGATCGCATCAGCATCATCGCGGCGAGCGCCGAGAGCGGCAGCAGAATGACGAACCAGCCGGGAGTTGCCGTGCCGACGCGGCCATTTAGCCAGGCCTTTAGGTCGCCGTCGAATAGGAGTCGCTCTGCAAGCGGACCGAGCAATATCCCTGCCCCGACTCCCACGGGCAGCACAAGAATGATCGCGATGAATCGCCACCGCGCCATTCGCACCGCCTGATTCGCGGGAAGAAGCTGCCAAAGGTGGGCAAAAAAAAGAATCACGAACGGCACGGTCAAGAACGTCGCCAGGATCGCCGGCACGATCGATTCGATCGCCGGTGCGATCATCAGTCCCGCCAAAAAACCCAAAACCACGCTCGGCAGACTGGCCATCACCTCGATCGCCGGCTTAATGGCGGCGCGGGCCCGCGGGACGAGGAATTCGCTGGTGTAAACGGCCGCGAAAATCGCCAGCGGAACGGCAAACAACATCGCATAAAAGGTTCCCTTCAGCGTGCCGAAGATCAGCGGCATGAGCCCGAATTTCGGCTCGAAGGCGTCGCTGCCGCTGGACGATTGCCAGGTCAGCGACGGGCCCGGATAGCCCTCGTACCAAATCGGGCGAAAGAGGGTCGAAAGGGTGATTTCCGGATAGCCCGGATTGACGTTCCACAGCGTCATTTCCTTGGCAGTCGCGGCCATGAGGACATCGCTTTTCGGGGCTAGCGCAATCGCTTGCACCGGCGTCTTGTCGCCCGTCGTCGCCTGTGCCATCACGCGTTCGCTGGTCACGAACAGCAGATTGACCCGGCCGTCGGCGGCGCCCACGGCCACCGTGCGCGAACGCGACGAGACGGTCAGTGCCGTGATGGCCGAACCATTTCCGGCAAACTCGTGGGCCTTTACCAACTCGATCCCGTCTGGCGTGCGGGCGTTATGCGGCTTGATGCCGAACCAAGCCGACGTGTTGCCCGTCGAGTCGCCGACGATCAGCGTCGAGCCGCCCAGGAGAAAACGAATCGCTGTAATCCTGGCGCCGGGGCTCTCCAACAAACGGACTTGCTCGGCTTCTTTAGGCTTATGGAAATTGCGTATGTCAAACCGGAGCAGGTGACCATCGTCCCACGCCAGGATCACGTTGTCGCCCAGCCCTGAAATCAAGACATAGCTCGGACTAGCCGCCCGGGCCGCCAAGGCCGGCAGTTCAACCGTGTCCACGGTGAGCGTGTCTTCATCCGTCAGGAAATTGTGCTGCTTCTCGACCGAATTGACATTGACCTTCCCGTCGGCCGAAAGCGCGCAGAAAATCGGCCCTTCGGAGCGAGTCGCAAAAGCGATCTTCACGATTGCCGAGGCCGACACCGCGGGCGTCGGCGGATCCAACGCCACCTCTAGCTTCTGAAGTCGGAATTGGCCTCCGGACGTTTTCGCGACCATGCCCCCATCCAGATCGGCCGCTTCGCCCGACCGCAATTGCTTGACTTCTTCCGGAACATCTTTCGCATCCATGAATCTCGTCTTGAATCCGATGGTGCCGAGTTGCACCGTTCCATCGGCGAAGCCGAATGCGCAAGTCGATCCGTCGACGCCGAACGCCCAGGCGGTCACGCGTTGTAAATCGCCGGTTCCCGCTCCGCGGATTTCGCGGACCGCGCCGATTTGATGTCCATCCGCCAAACGAAACAGATGGAGCTTCCCATCCGCGAAGAGCGCCCATCCCAATTCTCCGTACTCATCCATGCCAAGCTGAACGGCCCCGAGCGACTCGCTTTGCGAGGCAGTTGGCCATTGCGCATGGTCGGATAGTTTTGCGGACGAAAAGAGTGGCACGACCACCCAGATCAAAAAGACGCAAACCATCGTCACGGCGACGATCGTGCCAATCCCGCCCGCCGCAATCGTCCATCGGGCGATTCGATCGACCCAACGAACCAGCGGGCTGGTGCGGCGGCGGACGTGGCCCGTATACGATGGCGACATTGCTATTCGGAATCGAGACTCAATGTCTTCCGCGACCTTGCCAGCACTTTGGATGTCAGCGGAATATAACCGTCGCTGATCGTGTCGGCCTGCCCGTCATAGCTCAAGACGTACTTCATGAACTCGCGGCGAAGCGGATCGAGTTTGCCGTCGGGTTTGTAGTTCACGTAGATGAGCAGAAACCGCGCCAAGGGATATTGGCCGTTGTAGGCATGCTCCATGTCGGCCGGAATGAATTGCTCGCCCTTTGCCGCCAGAGGCACGGCCCGCACGTCGGAGGTCTTGTAACCGATTCCGCTATAGCCGATGGCATACCGATCGCTGGCGACACCCTGCACGACGGACGAACTGCCCGGCTGTTCCTTGACCGACGATTTGTAATCGCCATTCTTGAGGGCGTGCTCTTTGAAATAGCCGTAGGTGCCGGAAGCGGAGTTGCGGCCATAGAGGCTGATCGGCTTATCGGCCCACTCTCCGGTCAGGCCGAGGTCGCCCCAGGTGACAATATCCTTGTCGTAACCGGCCTTGCGGGTCTTGGAATAGATCGCGTCAACCTGCTGTATCGTCAATCCGGCAATCGGATTGTCTTTGTGGACATAGACGGCGAGCACGTCGAGAGCCGTCGGAACGCCGGTCGGCTTGTAACCGAATTGTGATTCGAAGGCATCGATCTCCTGCTGTTTCATGGCTCGGCTCATCGGGCCGAAATTGGCGGTTCCCGCGATCAAGGCCGGTGGCGCCGTCGTGGATCCTTTCCCTTCGATCTCGACCTGGACGTTGGGATACACTTTCTTGAATCCCTCTGCCCACAAGGCCATCAGATTGTTCATCGTATCGGAACCGACGCTCTTGATCGTTCCCGAAACCTCGCCGGCATCCTTCGCGTAGTGGGGAATTTTTTCGTCCGGCTTGACGCCGGAAGGCGCCTTTGTCTTGGTGGCGGCGGTATCTTCGGCTGTCAACGTCGCGGCATTGCCAAAGCCGATGGCAAGAACGATCACGACGACCGACATGCATTTCCTCCGCGCGCCGGAAAGGATTTTGCACGACATGGAAGCTCTCCTGTATTAAGGCGTTTCGACCAGGGTTATTTTCTTCAGCCGCCTTACCAGGCGGTTGAAAAAAGGGGACTGGCTCCGAGCAACCTGCGGGATTTGCCGTAAGTTTTGCGTTGCCGCGAGGTGCCTGTCCCCTTTTTCAACAAGCTGTTAGTCTAAGGCTCAATTGTTAGGAGAACATTAGGGATGGGGTAAAACGCGAATTCGTGCCACAATTCATTCCGTTGCCAGCTGCGTGTTGAAAAAGGGGACAGGCACCTCGCAACGACGCAAAACGTCCTAAAAACCGCTGTGTGGCTCGGAGCCAGTCCCCTTTTTCAACGGCCTGCTAGCGCCGCGGGCTCAGGGAATCGTCGGCGGTAACCACTGGCTCCTGGCCGCCTTGTGCCGATGCCTGATTCACGGGCAAATGAATCGTAAAAGTGGTCCCCTCGCCGATCCGGCTGGCGACGGTGATTTGGCCGCGATGCGCCTGAACGATGTGTTTGACGATCGACAAACCAAGACCGGTTCCCCCCAGTTTGCGACTGCGGGCTCGATCGACCCGATAAAACCGCTCGAAGAGTCGCGGCAAGTGATCGCTTTCAATGCCACATCCTTCGTCGGTCACGGCGATGATCACTTCGTCGGCCGACTGCTGCGCACGAATTTGGACCGCCCGCCGCTGTTCGCTGTATTTCACCGCATTGTCGAGCAGATTGGCGACGGCCTGCTCCAGCAGCGGCGGATTGATCGCTGCCCGCAGCGTCGGATCGCAATCCAAATGTACGTCGATCTGTCGTGCGTTTGCCTCGGCCTGACAATCGGCGACGGCCGCTTCGAGCATGTCCCTGATGGAAGAGTCCATGAGCAGCAGATCGGCCGCTCGTTCGTTTTGCTCGATCTTCGCCAGGCTCAACAAGTCTTCGATGATCGCGTTGAGCCGATCGGCCTGCTTCGCAATGATTTGCAGGAAGCGAAGCGCATCGTCGTGATGCTCCATCGCTCCGTCCAGCAGCGTTTCGACAAAGCCCTTGATCGACGCGATGGGCGTCTTCAGTTCGTGCGACACATTGGCGACGAAATCCTGGCGGACATTTTCCAGGTGGCGAAACCGGGTCACGTCGTTCAACACGATCACCGCGCCGACGCTCCGGCCGGCCGCGTCGCGCAGAGCCGTGCCGCGGATGCGGAGAGTTTTTTCCTTTTCGCCATGCAACACCACGTCGTCTTCGATCGGCACGTCGCTCCGCAGCGCTCGGCTGGCGAATCGTCGCAGATCGGCGTTGCGCAAAACTTCTTGCAAGCTGCGACCCGGAACGTCCGACTGGCGGCTGCCGATCAAGTCGGCGGCCGCGCGGTTCAAACTGATCACCCGTTCCTGCGGATCGACCGCCAAAACGCCTTCGACCATGCTCGCCAACACGGCTTCCTGTTCATATCCCTTGCGTCCGATGACGTGGCTACGCTCTTCGATTTGCTGAGCCAATTGGCGAATCGATTCGGTCAGTCCGACCAATTCATCGGTGTCGGGGGCGGGGAACCGCGCATTCGAATTGCCCTCGGCCAAACTGCGCGCGGCCTGCGCAATTTCAGTCACCGGCCGAGCAACGCGCCGGGCCAGAATCCACGCCACCGCGAGAGCGCCGGCCAGAATCACCGCGCCGGCCAAAGCCACCTCCCAGCGCAAGCGGCTTAGTTCGGCGTCGATATCGCTCGCGGGAATCGCCGCCCGCACGACACCCACCACGCGCCCTTCGTCGCGAACCGGAATCGCCACGTACAGCATCCGTTGATTGAAAGTCGTGCTATAGCGGATCGAGCGACTGGGCTTGCCGGCGAGAGCTTCGACAATCTCGGGGCGCTGAGCATGGTTGTCCATCTTGGCGATGTCGGCTTGCGTGTCGAACACGACTTCGCCATCGGTGCGAATGATCGTGAACCGCCCGACAAGCGCGCGGCCGGCTTGGGCCGCGAATTGATCGAGTTCGGTCATGTCGCCGGAAAACGCCTTGGCGCCGCGGTTTGCCACCAACCGGGCCATCGATTCCATGCGGTCTTCAAGGCTGGCGACGAGCGTCTCTTCGAGAGCCTTCGACGCACACCAGCCGGCGACCAAGACGACTCCGCAAACGATTGTCAGATGCGACCTGAGCAGTTGCCCGACCAACCGTTTCCGCGACATGAGGGAATTAGGGTGAGGGTGTAGGGTGAGGGGTTAGGATGACAGACGCGAAACCGCAAGCGATGCTAAGTGCCGGTTGGGGACGGAGCCTCGCGCTGCAGCCCTCGCGCGTCCTCTCCACCCTCACCCCAACCCCTCACCCTATTCTTTGAACCGATATCCGACGCCGCGGACCGTTTCAATATAATGTCCATACTCCCCGAGCTTCTTGCGCAGACCGGCAACCTGCACGTCCACCGAGCGCTCCGTGACCGGATAATCTTCTCCCTTCACGGCATCGACGATCTGTGCCCGTGTAAACGCCCAGCCGGGCTTTCGCGCCAAAAAATGCAGCAGCCGAAATTCGGTGTAGGTCAGATCGCTGGGCTCACCGTTCAGCAGCACTTCGTGCCGGCCGGGGTGGATGACGATTTCGTGGATGCGGACCGTTCCTTGCTCCTCGAGCGAGTCCTTTGCCCTGACCCGCCGCAGCAACGCGCGAATGCGAGCCAGCAGCACTCGCGGGCTGAACGGCTTGGTCATGTAGTCGTCGGCCCCGAGCTCCAAGCCCGACACGACGTCGGATTCCTCGCTCTTGGCCGTGAGCATGAGGATCGGCACATGCGCCGTGCGGCTATCGGCCTTCAGGATCCGGCAAATCTCCAGACCATCGACCGAAGGCAGCAGCAGATCGAGCACGATTAGATCGGGCACATTCTGCCGGGCCTCCGCAAGCGCCTCTTCGCCCGAGGCGACGCAGCGAACTCGATAGCCTTCCTTGGTCAAGTTGTAGTTGACCAATTCCAGCAGGTCTTCCTCATCATCGACGACGAGGATTCGTTCACGAGCCATGACGCTTCCCTTGGCGGACGAGGTGCCTCCCAAGCGTTTCCCTAGAAAACGGTCGGAGGTGGGGACATTCCGGTGCCAAGCTATCATCGGCATGTTAGGCCTCCATGAAGGTCGGATTAAGAACGTATGCGAAACCGCCGGGGACTGTCCCCATTTTGCGCAGTCCGCGGAGCAAAACGGGGACTGTCCCCTTCTCCCAGGCAAATCATCTTGTCACGATCGGTCCGGTGTCGACGGCTTCGAAGTCGTGGCCTTTGATTTTTCCGATTTGGTGCAGGTTGTCGTCGTCCCAATTCGGATCGGGGGCGCCGGTAATGAACCAATCGCCGCCGTTGTCGGCCACGATCATGCCGTAAGTCTTCAGCGCTTGAAGTATCACACGATCTTCCCGCGGAAAATGGCTGGTGTCGACGTCGGCTTTCAGCCGCAGCCGCAGGCCCATCGGCGGCCGATTCGGATCGCTCGATGAGCTGGCCCAATGCGTGGCCGGGTTGATGTAGGCCCGCTGCGATTTCACGATCGTGAATCGCAGGGCATGGCGGATTTCGCCTTGCTCGACTTCATCGTGTCGCACCAGGCCGGGAAAAATCGGCAGTCCGGCCGCATCGGCGGAGGTCCAACCGGCGGGCCGCAGGCGATTGCTCGTCAGATCAAAGATGGC
>Ga0182024_10027149_pt1 | contig 10028 bp, 12 predicted proteins | sample P32metaG_FD_120480 | JGI IMG/M metagenome (GOLD analysis project Ga0182024, IMG submission 120480) | Permafrost microbial communities from Stordalen Mire, Sweden - P3-2 metaG (Illumina Assembly) | ecosystem: Environmental > Terrestrial > Soil > Wetlands > Permafrost | place: Sweden: Stordalen...
CCTGCTGCTGCGGCGGTTCGGGATGGAGCCGGGGGCTTAAAGAAGAGACAGGAGTCGGGCGGACGGCGGCAGTGGGTCCGGCTACCGCGCAAAAACGGGCGTCGAGATGAGTCTCGACGCGGCACGCAGGAGTGCGTGCGCCACGCTTACGAGCCACTACTTGCGTTGGGGGCATCATATGCGAGACACTAACAAGTTTTCCTGGGTGAATTTCCTGCATGCGGATGAGAATTCTTTATCACGACCATTGTTTCGATGGCGCGGCGTCGGCGGCGTTTTTCAGCCGCTTCATCGAAGCCCGGTTTCATCCTGAAGCGGAGTTCGCTTATACGGGTCTGGCACACAAGGCTTCGCAGTTATTCGAGCCGGGATTATTCGACGGCGATGAGAATGCCATTGTCGATTTCAAGTACTCGACCGATCCGCGGCTGACGTGGTGGTTCGATCATCATCAGAGCGCGTTTCTGACGCCCGAAGACGCCGAACACTTTAAGCGCGATACCAGCGGGCGGAAGATGTACGATCCCAGTTTCCGGTCCTGCACCAATTATATTTGCACGGTGGCGCGGGAGCGGTTCGGATTCGACGCGCCGGATCTGGCGGAGCTGGTGAAGTGGGCCGACATTGTGGACGGGGCGCAGTATGCCGACGCCGAAGAAGCCGTGGAATTACGGTCGCCGGCGACGCAACTGACGCTGGTGATCGAGGGCTCCAATGGGTCCGACACGGTGCAGAAGATTATTAGAAAAATGCGGCACTCGACACTGGAACAGATCGCCGGGGATGCGGAAATTCAGGCGATTTATCAACCTTTATACGAGCGGCATTTGCGGTCGATGCAGGTGATCCGTGAAAAATCCACATGCGAAGGCGGGGTGGTGTTTTTCGATCTGGTGGGTGACGGGATCGAGGGATACAACAAATTTATTCCGTATTATTTATTTCCGCAATCGACGTACACGGTTTCAGTGAGCACGTCGAGTTTCCGCACCAAGGTGAGCGTGGGATCGAACCCATGGGTGAAGGAGCCGCTGAAGTACAACCTGGCGTCGATTTGCGAGCGCTACGGGGGCGGAGGCCATTCGAAAGTGGGCGCGATCAGCTTCGAGATCGGCGCGGTGGAAGAGGCGCGGCAGGCGGCGCGGGAGATTGCGGAGGAGCTTCGTTCCTGAAGAAGGCGACACGCGCCAGGGAACACGCGCGCGCGGTGCCTCGCGCCTAGGGTTTGCCTAGCGAACATAACGGGTCGCCTATCACTATGTTTTGCCAGCTTAGGGAGCGGATGGCGAGGTAGTAGCTTTCTGCGAGGTTTCGGCCTTTGTAGTACGCCGGAAGCAGGAGTTCGGGACGGGGTGTTTGGCCGAGGTAGGGTTCGTAGACGTGTCCCGATGTACCGGTGGCTCCTTCAAGAAGATAATCGGCCGAAAGAGATTGGGGGCTGGCGGCGAAGAAGCCAGCTTCGGTCGACCAATCCATGCTGGAATTCCAGGAATCCGGCGGTTTCCTGAAAGTGCGGCCGTCGGTGGAGACGAACTCGGTGACGACGGCGCCGGGCAGCCAGTGAAAGCCTAGAAAACGGCGGTGACGGTTGCTGTCGTTCGAACCCCAACTGGCGTAGCCGATGACGTCGGTCTGATCGTAGAGGACCTGGGTGGTTTGATCATGGACGACGCGATCCTGGGGCAGAAAGACAGCGGCATTGTGCAGCCACTCGTCACCGGATGGGTCGCCCGCGTGTCGCTCGTCGATTACGAATTTACCTTTATTCGCCGCCTGGAGGGAGCGGTCGACGATGGCCTTCACACCGTCGAAATCGTAGGCGGCCAGGCGGGTGACGAGGTAAATGGGGAACTGGGGATGCGTGAAGGCGGCGTCTCTTTTGCCGAAGAACGGGTTGGGGAGCGAGCCTTTAACGACATGCGGGGCGGCGCGTTTCATGTCCGAATAGAGGAGAGTCAATTCGCTATCGACCGCTGCCTGGTCGCCGTCCATGTTGCCGGCGCCGGGGATCTTCAGGGGCACGCCCATGGTAGTGACGATGTAGAGGATCTGCTCGACGAGTCCGCTGTGGCGCAGGAAGGCGGCGATGGGGGCGGCGATCTGGCGGTTGTAGAGATCGCGGGAGATTTCTTCGTCGCCTAAGGTGCGAATATGGCAGAGATTTGTTTGCGGGATGGAGCGGCGGCGCGCGTAATAATCGGCGATATTTCGCGAAAGAGACGAGTTGTCGTTGATGACGACCAGGACGCTGTGATTGTCCCCGGCTGGAGCGAGAGAGGCGGCGACAATCAGCAGTGCGAGGATGAAGAAGGTTTTATTTAGCATTTATTTAGCAGGGGCTGTTCAAAACCGTTAGACTTAAAGATATCCTGTGGCGGCCCTTAGATGGACCTCGATCAGCTCCATACATTTCTCGAAATCGTCCGCCTGAAGAGTTTCTCCAAGGCCGCGCAGTCGTGTTTTCGTACGCAGCCGGCGGTGAGCGCGCAGGTGCGGCAACTGGAGCAGGAGCTGAACGCATCTCTCTTCGAGCGGCTGGGGACCAAGATCGCGCTGACGGCGGCGGGACGAATTTTCGCGGATTATGCCGAGCAAATACTGGAATTGCGGCGGCGCGCGCAGAACCAGATTAACGAACTGGAGCGGGTCCCGCGAGGCGAGCTGGTGATCGCGGCGAACGAAGCTACCTGCATCTACGTTTTGCCGAGCGTATTCAGCGAGTATAAAAAGCGCTTTCCGAACGTGCAGATTCTAGTCGACCGGTCCTTTGGCTCGCGAGTGGTGGACGCGGTGGTGGATAATCAGGCGGATTTCGGCATCGTGCAGCTTCCGGTGAAGGAGAAGCGTCTACAGGTAGCGAAGATCCATGCCGATGAGATTAAGGTCATTGTGCCGGCCAAACATCCACTTGCTGGAAAGGCAACCGTTCTGCCGCAGGATCTGAAGGAGCTGCCGCTGCTGCTGCCGAAGACGGGGATGACGCGGAGCAGGTTATCGGCGTGGCTCGATCCGGTGGAAGACGATTTGCGAATTTCGATGGAGCTGGATTCGACTGAGATGATCAAGCGGTTCGTGATAGCCGGGCTGGGCGTGGGGTTCATGGCGGGCGCGCATTGCCGTGAGGAAGTGCGCACGGGAACGCTGGCGGCGATATCCATGGGTCCCGATCCCATGATGCGGCAGATTGGATTAATCTATAGGAAGGATAAGGCGCTCTCGAAGGCGGCACTCGGGTTTATCGAAGTGACGTTGCAATATGCGGCCATCGAGGGGACTCGCGCAGTGGCTCGGATGGCGGAACGTGGCGGCGAGCGAAAGCCCATGCCGGCGGAGAACTGATTTATGCAACGCGTGACCGTGAAGACCTCGACGATCTTCATCGCAAAAGGCGGTAAGACGCAGGTATATCGATCAGTAAGCGAAGTGCCTCCGAGGCTGCGGAAGGAACTGGAAGACTCGACGAACAGCTTTAATTCGGCCACGATTCTGATCGCGGACCGGCGCGGGCGGGAGGAAATTTTGCGCGCGCTGAATGGTCTGCCATCGGGATTGCGGACGCGGCTGGCATCGTCGCTGGCATCCAAGCCTATCGTGACGCCGTCTTTCAGCACGCTCGCGGCGAAGAATCAGACGCTCGCGTTTTTAAGGCGGAACTGGGCGGAGATATTGCTGCCGGGGGCGGTTGGGCTGGTTGTGTGGCTGGCATTTAATTACAGATGATTTGGGTGCGTCTCCAAGTTATTCCAGCTTCAAAAGCTCAATTACAGTCCCGCAGGGTCCGCCGCTTGCGAAGTCGCCCGAGCTTTGCCGGCAGAAACCACCAGGCCGTGGTTATTCGTCACGCGATATCTACGCCTCCTCATAGCTCCCAGGCGTGGAAGCGTTGACGGCGTCTATGATGCGCTGGACGTTCGGCCGAAGGCGTGGCCATTGCTGCTGGCCGAGAACGACGATCGCGATTTTGCGTCCCGCAAGATTCTGCTGATAACGAATGTTCTTATCGGTTGTCAACAATAAGTCGAATCCGGCCCCTTCCGCCGCGGTTAGCAAATCTCCATTCCTGAGTCTGTCCCAGCCTTGTTGCGCCGCTGTTCGTACGATGTGCCCTTCGAGATAAGAGCGGATTGGCACAGGCGTCGCCTGATCGAAGAGGATCCGCATTTACGGTGCGTACGCGGGCTCTCTATCAAGACTGCGGACGGCGAACTCGATAACCGCTTTCACTTGTTCGCGGTCCAGCCCGTCGAACCATTCCATGATGTCGTCGATGTTGGCGCCGGATTCTAGATTTTCGAAGATGGCGGATACGGGCATACGGGTGCCCTTTAGAACCCACGCGCCGCTCACCTTGCCAGGGATACTTTCGACTGCCGGACATTGCGACCAATCGAGTGCCATTTCACTACCCCCTTTTATCCTATCGCTTTTGTCATTCCTTCCGATAAGTAAGCTGTGGAACATCGCAAAGAAGCTCGGCTGACGGCGGATCAACCTGTTATGGTGACTGCCATGGGCCTGATGAAGATGCCGCCGGTCTCGGGGCGCGTGCTTGATATTTCCGGCAGCGGATTGCGGTTGCGGACTCCGAATCCGGTGCCGTGCGGAGCGCCGGTGAAAGTGGAATCGCAACACATGACGATGCTGGCCGAGGTGTGCCGGTGCCAGTTCGACGGCGATGGTTATATTGTCGGCCTGACGTTATTTGAGTCCACGCCCGCGTCATAATGGAAGTGTGAATCGAGTCGCGATCTTTGGCAGCGGTGGACAACTGGGCGTGGAACTGAAGACGGTGTTTGCCACGCGTGGATATGAGGTGGCCTGTTTTGAACGGGCCAAAGTGGACATCACCGATCCGGGGCAGGTGGAGCAGGCGCTGGCGCAGTATGACCCGGCGATTGTGCTGAATGCCGCGGCCTACAATCAGGTAGACGTTGCCGAGAAAGAGCCGCTGGCGGCGCTCATCGTGAACGGGCTCGCGGTGCGCAACATCGCCATTGCCTGCCGCCAGATCGACGCGCGACTGGTGCATTTCTCGACCGACTACGTGTTCGACGGGCTGGCCGGGCGGGCCTACACGGAAGAAGACGCGACGCGGCCGCTGGGCGCATATGCCGTCTCGAAACTCGCGGGCGAGTTGTACGCGCGCGCGTATCTCGATCATGCGCTGGTGATTCGCACATCGGGTGTTTACGGGCCGGGCGGCCTCGATACGGCGCGCGGCAATTTTGTGGAGATGATGCTGCGGCTGGCTGCGAAAGGGTCGCCGATCAAAGTGGTGGAGGATCACGTTGCCTCGCCGACCTTCGCTCCGGCGCTGGCGGAGCGCACGGCGGATCTGGTGGAGCGAGGGATCGACGGGATCGTGCATCTGGGCGGCGGCGCGCCGATTTCCTGGTTCGATTGGGCGGTGACGATTTTCAAGGCGGCGAATGTGAATCCGCCGGTGAAGCCAACCAATGAGCGCGAGTTCCGCACTTCGGCGCGGCGACCGAAATACTCGGCGCTGTCGAACGCGAAATCGGAGTCGCTGGGAATCGCGGCGATGCCGCGGCTGGAAAACGCGATTCAGTTGTATATGGAAGCGCGCAGCAAGAAAATCGCGCCCGCCGCGGTTTAACGAGCGGTGTCCACCTTTTTCCAGCGGCTGCGCCTGACGCTCGAGATGATCAAGTTCGAGCACTCGATATTCGCGCTCCCGTTCGCCCTTACCGGTGCGCTGCTCGCGTGGCGCGACGCCGATTTTGAACGACAGGGCCTGTTTCCGCGGCTTGCCTGGATTGTGGTGTGCATGGTGGCGGCAAGGTCTGTCGCGATGGCGTTCAACCGGGTGCTGGACGCCGATATCGACGCAAAAAATCCGCGCACCGCGTCGCGGCATTTGCCGGCGGGAATGCTTACGCGGCGATTTGCGTGGGGGTTCATCATCCTGTGGTCCGCCGTATTTATTTTCGCGGCGAGCGAATTGAACCGGCTTTGCCAGATCCTGGCGCCGGTCGCGCTGGGGATCGTGATGTTCTACTCGTTCACCAAGCGATTCACGGCGTTCTCGCACATCGTACTGGGATTCTCGCTGGGCATCGCGCCGGCGGCGGCGTGGATCGCGATGCGCGGATCGCTCGACCCGCATATTCTTTGGCTGACGGCCGCCGTCACGTTGTGGACCGCCGGATTCGACATGATCTACGCGTGTCAGGACTATGCGTTCGATGTCCACTCCGGGCTGCATAGCGTCCCGCAGCGGTTCGGAATCGCGGGTGCGCTCTGGATTTCGCGCGCGATGCATGTGGGGATGATCGTGTGCCTGATTGTTCTGGCGCGCGTGTTCGAGCTCGGCTGGATTGCGATGATCGGGATTGCCGCGGTCGCCGGTTTGCTGCTTTGGGAGCACCGATTGGTCAAGGCGGACGATCTTTCCAGGGTCGATGCGGCATTTTTCACCATGAACGGCTACGTCAGCGTGATATTCTTTCTATTTTGGGCCGCTGACATCTTACATACATGAAACCTGTATTTGACGACCCGCGCCTGGCGCCGATTGCCGAAAAAGTAGCTGCTGGAGTACGCCTGGAGTTTTACGACGGCGTGACGCTTTACCGGTCGCCCGATATTTTGGGCGTCGGCTGGATGGCGAACCAGGTGCGGGAGCGCCTGCACGGCGATAAAACGTATTTCAACGTGAATCGCCACATCAATCCGACGGATGTGTGCGTCGCCAGTTGCCGCCTCTGCGCTTTCGGTAAACGCGCGAAAGATCCGACCGCGTACACGATGTCGCTCGAACAGGTGTGGGAGCGAGCCGGGCATGGCGTCAGCGATGCGGTGACCGAGTTTCACATCGTCGGCGGCCTGCATCCGGAATTGACGCTCGATTGGTATTGCCAGATGCTGCGCGGCTTGAAAGAACGCTATCCACAGGTCCATTTGAAGGCGTTCACGATGGTTGAGATCGGATTCCTGGCGAATCGCGCGAAGATCGGTGTCGGCGAAACGCTGGAGAAATTGCGCGACGCGGGAATGAATTCGATGCCCGGCGGCGGCGCTGAAATTTTCTCCGAACGGGTTCGCCGCATTATTTGCGATCACAAAATCACCGGCGACCAATGGCTCGACGTCGCGCGAATCGCGCATCGGCTGGGCCTCAATTCGAACTGCACCATGCTCTACGGGCATATTGAAACCGAAGAAGACCGCGTCGATCACCTGATGAAATTGCGGACTCTTCAGGATGAGACGCGGGGATTCGTCACGTTCATCCCGCTGGCGTTTCATCCTGAGAACACGGCGCTCGAGCATATTCCGAAAACCACCGGCTTCGACGATATTCGCGAGATTGCCGTGTCGCGGCTGATGCTCGACAACATCCCGCACATCAAAGCGTACTGGATCATGATGACGCCGCGGATTGCGCAGATCGCGCAACGCTTCGGAGCGGACGATATCGACGGCACGGTGATTGAGGAGAAAATCTATCACGACGCGGGGGCGACCACGAGTCAGAATCTCCGCCGCGGCGAACTGCTGCGGCTGATCCGCGAGGCGGGGCGTGAGCCCGTGGAGCGCGACACTTTATATCGTCCGGTGGAGCGGAGCGAAAATGTTTTTACGGTGCTGGTCTAGGCCTGCACAGGGCGCCGCACTCGCATGTATTTCATTCGCCGTCTCGGGCCAAAGACCATCGTTTGAAGCCGCAGGTAGGTTGCTCGCAGCGCATTGCAATTTCATCGCGATGGCTTATCGTCATCGTCGCGGCGCCACTAGGGGATTTGGCCAGCTGCGTGCTGATGGAATCGTATGGCTTCTAAGGACGGAAAGACGGCACACGAGCTCCACAGAGAAGCCGCCGAGCAGCACGAGTCGGCGGCACGATCCCATCGCACGGCTGCCGAGCACAATGAGAAAGGCGATCAGGCGAGCGGGAGCTGGCATTCCGAGCGCGCCATGGAATATTCAGACCGCGCCTACAAGCTGGCAAAGGAAGCCCATACGAAGTCCGGTCAGATAGTGAGGCTCTAACATATGTCCACGCGTTATAACGACGGATCGCATTATGAAAATCACCAGCGGGCGGCCGAGTTACACGACGAGGCCGCCCACGTTCATCGCAGCGCTGCCGAACAACACGACAAACAGGATCACCTGACGGGGCAGCAGCACTCACGGCAAGCGCTGGAGCACTCGCAGACGGCGCACGAGCAATCGGCAAAACTACATCCCGGTCCCCACGGCATCGCCACCTTCGGACATCACGAGATCTCCGCTCGCGCTCACCAGCTTTGGATTGCCAGAGGCTGTCCGGAAGGATCGCCGGACGAGGACTGGTTCCGGGCGGCGGAAGAGTTGCGATCGCGCGCCGCCGATCCAGCGCCGGTGCCGGAAGCGGGTCACGAATAGAATCAAAGATCGCTGCGTGAAATGCCCAGCTTCTTCATCATGGCGTTCAAGGTGGTCCGCGGTACCCCGAGACGGGCAGCCGCCATGCTGACAACACCCCCGGTTTCGCGGAAGACGCGCAGGATGTAATTCCGCTCGACCTCCTCCAGCGTGGAACCCCCGGTGGTCGCGCCCGCGCCGGCCCGCAACTCGGCCAGAGGAGCGCGCAGGTTGGGACCACGGGAAAGGATAACCGACCTCTCAATGAAGTTCTCCAATTCCCGCACATTCCCGGGCCACGGCCAACTCACCAAGGCTCGCATCGTTTCTGCAGGAATTGTTTCGATCTTGCGATCCATTTTGGCGGAATACTTCTTAGTGAAGTGCCGGGCGAGCAGCGGGATATCTTCAGGATGATCCCGCAAGGGTGGGGTTGTGATCGGGAAGACTTTCAGGCGGTAATAGAGATCGCTTCGAAAGAGTTTATCCCCCATCATCTGAGTGAGGTTCCGGTTGGTGGCCGCCAAAAGCCGGACATCGATGGGGATGGTCCGGGTCCCGCCTAACCTCTCAAAGCATTTCTCCTGAAGAGCCCGCAGCAGCTTCGGCTGGAGATCCAAAGGAATGTCGCCTACCTCATCCAGAAACAGCGTTCCCCGGTGGGCCATCTCGAAGCGACCGATCTTTTGGGACAAGGCGCCGGTAAAAGCACCCCTCTCATAGCCGAATAACTCGCTTTCGAGAAGGCCGGTGGGAATGGCGGCGCAGTTCAAGCTGATGAAAGGAAGATTCCGGCGGGGACTCATTCTGTGGACGGCGCGCGCGACCAGCTCCTTCCCGGTGCCGGTCTCACCCAGGATCAAGACGGTCGCGTCAGTGGGAGCGACCACCGCGACCTGCCGCTGCACCCTGCGGAGAGCGGCACTGGTGCCTACAATCTCCTCGAAGGCTTGCGTGAACTCGACATTGTCGTCATCAAGATTCTCCAGCCGGTCCCGTTCCGTCAGGTCCTGCACGAATGTGATCCATCGGAAGGGGGAGAGTTTTAACACCGCGGTGACAACGAGGACGGGGACGCGGCTCCCGTCCTTTCGAATCAATTCCTTTTCAAAAGGCGAGCATGCTCCGAACCTGAGGCCTTCTTCGTGCGCCAGCTCATCCAGGGCAACGTATTCCGGCGGAGTGAGATCGGGCCAATGGAGCCGGCCGGCTTGCAGATCCTCGCGGCTGTATCCGACGAGTTCGAGGAACGCATCGTTCGCCTCTGGAATACGGTCAAACTCGCCCGAAACGATTCCCGCAATGGTGGATTCCGGCGGGAGAGGCCGAAGGTGCGCGCGCCCTCGCCGCAGCTTTTCATCGCTCTCATGGCGGTCGCTAAAATCGCGGACTACTCTGGCGAACCCCTGTAAATCGCCATGTTCATCTCTGAGCGCCATGGTGATGATGTTGGCCCAGAATCGCGACCCGTCCTTTTTCAACTGCCAACCCTCGGTGCCGGCATGCCCCTCCCCAGCCGCCCGCCTCAATTGTTCCTGCAGCTTGGAGAAAGGGTCTTCGTCAGGATAAAAGCGCGCTGCGCCCTGGTCAATCACCTCATCGCCCCGGTAGCCGTACATGCGTTCCGCGCCCGCATACCATGCGGCAACCTGTCCATC